>ERZ827423.166-NODE-166-length-90386-cov-10.827224_pt1 | contig 90386 bp, 89 predicted proteins | sample MGYA00519775_ERZ827423 | MGnify/ENA primary metagenome ERZ827423 (study PRJEB31778, sample SAMEA3449296) | human gut metagenome | biome: human gut; feature: human-associated habitat; material: faeces | place: United Kingdom | collected 2010/2012 ... | reverse complement strand
TTAAGATTTTCTGCGCGAAGCTTGTCCAATGTCTCCATCCACAATGATACCTCATTTGAGCGAAGCTCATCGCGCAGCACAAGATATTTTTTTGCTTTTTCACTCTGCTCACGCAAAGGTTCTACTTGTAACTCCAGTTCGGCAATCTTATCGTTTATTCTTAATAAATTTGCTTCAGTAGTTGCAATTTTTCTCTCTGCTTCTTCTTTTCGGCGGCGAAATTTGGCTATTCCTGCAGCAGATTCAAAAACTTCTCGTCTATCTTCACTCTTTGTTGATAGTATTTCATCAATTCTCCCCTGACCAATTACAGAGTAACCTTCACGTCCCATACCGGTATCCATAAATAACTCCTGTATATCTTTGAGACGTACTGAACGGCGATTTATATAAAACTCACTCTCGCCACTACGGTAATAGCGGCGTGTTACCATCACTTCGGCATCATCCAGAGAAAGTATGGAATCTGAGTTATCAATAATCAGTGAGACTTGCGCATAGCCTACAGGTGCCCTCTTAGGAGTACCTCCAAAAATGACATCCTCCATTTTAGAACACCGCAGTGTGCGGGCGGACTGTTCGCCGAGCACCCAGCGGATCGCATCATTGATGTTGCTTTTGCCGCATCCGTTCGGTCCGACGATGCCGGTGACATCTGAATCAAACGTGATGATCGACTTATCCGCAAAGGACTTGAATCCCTGCAGCTCAATTCGTTTCAGAAACATTCGCTGAGCCCCCCTGTCTCGTTTCGAATCACTCAGGATTATATCATAATTTTGCGTTTTAACATAGTATAAGCAGGAATTCTCCGGCTTTGCCTGAACGGGAATGACAAAAGCTGCGCGAGCATCTCGCCTTTTTGTGCTATGATGTAAGCAAGGATCCCGGCAGGCGGCCGGATAGGCAAAGGAGGCAGACCATGGCACAAAAACTGATGCGGGAGATGTTCCGCCTTTCGTTCGGGGAGGAAGTCGGCAACGCCGTCTCTCACGGCGTGATGGCCGTGATCACCTTCATCCTCCTTCCCCTGTTCGCGGTATACAGCTATATCCAGGGCGGCGTGATCCGCGCCGCAGGCACTTCCATCTACCTGATGTGCATGTTCTTCATGTTTCTGACATCCACGATCTATCACAGCATGAGCTATGGCTCGCCGCAGAAATATGTGTTCCGCAAGCTCGATCACATCGCCATCCTGTTTGCGATCGCCGGCAGCTACACCCCTGTCTGCCTGAGCCTCATCCAGGGGACGAGCGGCATCGTCATCCTCATCATCGAATGGTCGATGGTGCTTGCGGGCGTACTGCTCAAGGCCATCGCCAAGCGCAGCTATCCCATCCTTTCGATGGTGATCTATATGGTGATGGGCTGGTGCGCCGTCTTCTTCCTTCCGACGCTGCTGCAGCGCGCCCAGCCGCTGTTCCTCGTCTTCATCGTCCTGGGCGGGCTCATGTACACGGCCGGCGCATTCTTCTATGCCCAGCCAAAGCACGCCTATTTCCATTTCATCTGGCATCTGTTCATCAACCTCGCCAGCATCTGTCATTTCATCGCCTTGATCTTCTTCATCTGAACATGCAAAAGGAGCGAGACAGCCGTTCATGCAGCTGCTTCGCTCCTTTTCATTCACGCGGATAATGAGGCGGCGTACGCGCTGAAGTCCGCCAAAAAGGCGCTGACCGCCGCAGAGGCGGTCTGTTCCTTCTTCCATGCGAGCACGGCGCCGGTCTCCAGCCGCGGGGCTAGAGGAATGTAGCGGATATGGGCATAGGGGCTTTCCAGGCGGAAGCAAAGCGCGGCGCCGACCCCGTTCTGCACCATGTTTACGGCATTGAGCAGCAGGTTGAAGGTCGCTGCGATCTCCAGGGATTCATAATCGTCGCCAAACCATCCGGCCAGCTCGCTGCGCACCGAATCCCGCTTGGCCATGATCAGCGGCACCTGACACAGGTCCTTCGGGGTCACATGGTCAAGCAAGGCCAGCGGGGAATCATCACGGACGATCACGCCCCACTGTTCCCGATGCGGCAGGCGGATGAAAGAGTGGCGGCTGATGTCCGCCGGCTCCAGCAGCAGCCCCAGATCGAACAAGCCGTTTTCCATCCCCTCACGGATATCGTCCGCTGTGGCGGAATGGATGTTGAAACGCACCTGCGGATGCTTCTGTCGGAAACGCGCCATCTGCTGAGAGAGAAAGGTCATGTTGGCGGTCTCTCCGCAGCCGATGGAGATCTCCCCCTGCAGCATCTGCGGCGTGCTGCTGAACTCTTGCAGCGTGCGCTCCGCGAGCGATACGATCTCTGAGGCCCTGCGCTTCAGCCGCATGCCGTCTTCCGTCAGCACGATGTGATGGCTGCCGCGGTGAAACAGCTTGACGCCCAATTCCTCCTCCAGCTGCATGAGCTGACGGGAGAGGGTGGGCTGGGTGACATGCAGCAGCTCAGCGGCACGGGTGATGTTCTCCTCGCGCGCCGTCATCAGAAAATAGCGCAATACGCGAAGTTCCATGGCTCTTCCTCCTTTATATCAAAAAAAACTGCAAAGCACCTTTGACAAGATCTTTGCAGTTCAACACGGTCAAAACAGCCTGCTGACATCGTTGAAGGTCGCAAACAGCATCAGTCCGATGACCAGCGCAAAGCTGCCTAGCATGATCACATTGAGGACGGATTCCTTCAGCTTGCGGCGGAACAGCTTCTCCAGCACGACGATCACGATGCGGCCGCCATCGAGCACCGGGATCGGCAACAGGTTGAAGATGCCGATGTTCAGCGAGAACAGCGCCAGCAGCGAAAGGAACGGCAGAAGGCCCATGCTGGCGGTCTCTGCAGTTACCTGATAGATGCCCACCGGTCCGCTCACGCTGTCCAGCCCGATGCCCTGTACGATGTTCTGGATGCCGCGGATGATCATCGTCGAGTACTCGCCCATCTGCCCGGTAGCGACGCCGACTGCCTGCAGCTTGGTGATCGGCTCGGCGCGGGCGCTCAGCATCGCCCCGATCTGCCATGCCTTGCTTTCCTCATCATAAGCCGGCGTGATGTTCACGCTGACTTCCTCTCCATCGCGAAGCACCGTGAGCTTCGCTTCATCGTGATAATACTGCAGCTGCTCATTGAGGCGCGTCGTGCTCATATCACGCAGCACTTCTCCTCCTGCCTCCAGCGCGACGATCTCATCGCCTGGCTGCAGCCCGGCTTCTTCCGCCGGGGATCCTTCCTGCACCTCATAGATGATCGGATCCGTGTCCACCACGACATATCCTTGCACCATGTTGATGCCGATGAGGATGATCCATGCCAGCATGATGTTCATGAAGGCGCCGGCCGCCATGATGATGACCTGCTTCCACGCCGCGATCCCGTTGAGCCGGCGCTCTTCCGGGACGTTCTTCATCTCTTCGTCTTCCTCGCTGCCATCATCCTCACCGGCCATCATCACATAGCCGCCAAAAGGGATAGCGCGAAGGGACAGCGTCGTCTCCTTGAATTTGTGATGCCACAGCCTGGGCCCCATGCCGATAGAAAACTCATGGCAGTATACGCCAAATTTCTTGGCTGTGATCAGATGCCCGAGCTCGTGAATGATGATGATCACGCTCAGCAAAACGACAAAGGCAAGGATGCCCAGCAAAATTGATCCGATATCCATCAAAAAGCTCCTTTCCATTTCTCGCGCACGAAGGCTCTCGCCCACGCGTCGCTTTTCTCGAGCACCGCGTAATCCGGATCCGGCACGAAATCCGCCTGTGCCAGCGCGTCGATCACGCTGCGCTCGATGTCCAGAAAGCCGATGGCTCCCTTCAGAAACAGCTCTACGGCCATCTCGTCGGCGCCGTTCATGACCGCGCCAAGATTGCCGCCTCTTTTTCCCGTATCATACGCCGCCGCGAGCAGAGGCCAGCGCGCAAAGCTGGCAGCCTCAAAGTGCAGCTGTGCGCAGCTCAGCAGATCCAGCGGCTGCGCGTTTTCCATCTTCAGCCGGTGCGGATAGCTCAGCGCATACTGGATCGGCAGCCGCATGTCCGCGGTGCCCATCTGCGCGATGATGGCATGATCCTGATACTCCACCATCGAATGAATGATGCTCTCCCGGTGGATGACCACATCGATCTGCTCATAAGGAAGATCGAAGAGATGATGCGCCTCGATGACTTCAAAACCTTTGTTCATCATGGTCGCGCTGTCGATGGTGATGCGCCCGCCCATGTTCCAGTTAGGATGGTGAAGCGCTTCCTGCACGCTGACATCGTTCAGCTCATCACGGCTGCGCGCGCGGAAGCTCCCCCCGCTCGCCGTGATGATCAGCCGCCGCACTTCGCGAGGATCGTTGCCCTGCAGGCACTGGAACACCGCAGAGTGCTCGGAGTCGATCGGATACAGATGCACGCCGTGTTCGTTCAAGGCAGCCTTGACCAGATCTCCGCCGGTCACCAGGCTTTCCTTATTGGCCAGTGCCACATCGTGATGATGCGCGATGGCGCACAGCGTAGGATGCAGGCCGCGGAAACCGACCACGGCATTGACGAGCACGTCATATTCGCTCCAGGCAGCCAGTTCCATCAGGCCTTCTTCGCCCCAGCACCAGTCCAGGTGCGGATACTTGCGGCTGAGCAGGTCATGGTCGCTTTCTTCTGCCACACATACCTTCTGCACATGCGGCAGCTGCGCGAGCAATGTCTCCAGCTGCGCGATATTGTGTCCGACGCTGATCGCACGGATGCTGAAGAGATCGCTGTGATGGCGCACCACATCGACCGTCTGCAGGCCGATGGAGCCGCTTGCGCCAAGCAATACGATTCGTTTCACAGGGTCATCACCACCATATACAAAATGCCGAAGCACAGAAAATTAAAGATGAGGGAATCCAGCCGGTCCAGCACGCCGCCGTGTCCGGGAAGCAGATGGCTGAAATCCTTGCGGCCGTAACAGCGCTTCATCGCGCTGAACGCCAGATCGCCATACTGGCCGCACAGCGGCAGAAGCAGGCAGGCGAGCCAGAAGACACGCATGTCCATGCCAGGCATGAACGCGTTGAGCAGCAGGCCGATGAGCATGGACAACAAGAATCCGCTGATCCATCCGCATATCGCGCCCTCCCATGTCTTCTTGGGCGAAACGCGCTCATTCATCTTATGCCTGCCGAGGAAGCGGCCGCCGAAATACGCGCCGGTATCGCAGCCATAGGTGGCGAGGATGATCAGCCAGATATAGGCCGGATGCGTCTGCACCTGCTCCAGCGCATGCAGCGTGAAGAAGAAGAGCATCACATAAGAGATGCACAAAAAGGCATCATTGGACGTGAAGTGCTCCGTAAAGACCGGAATGGACAGAAAGAACAGCACGGCGGCGCTCATCATCGGGAACAGGTATCTCTGCTGGAACACGCTGAGCAGATAGATGGCCAGCACGAAGAGGATGGCTGCCGGCCGGATCACTGCCGGCCATTTCCGGCTGCGTGAAGACAGGTTCATGAACTCCAGTCCGCCCACGACCACGACGAACACCTCGAGCAGGCGGAAAGGAATGCCGCCGAAAGCGATGATCGGAAACAGGATGACGATCAGCAGCAGGGCCGTGATGACACGCGTCTTCATGCCTTCACCCCGCCGTAACGCCGATCTCGCATCGAGAACTCGTCGATGCAGGCGTTCAGCTGCTCCTCATCGAAATCCGGCCAGGCCACCGGTGTAAAGATCAGTTCCGCATAGGCGATCTGCCACAGCAGGAAATTGGAGATGCGCAGCTCTCCGCTGGTGCGGATCATCAGATCCACCGGCGGATGCCCGCTCGTCATCAGATATTGTTCGAAGCCCTGCTCATCCAGATCGTTTTCCCGTTTTCCGGATGCGACATCCTGTGCATAGGCGCGGGCGGCCAGCACGAGCTCGCGGCGGGAGCCATAGTTGATCGCGATATTGAGGATCAGCCCCGTATTTTCAGCAGTGATGCGCACAGCATCCTCGATGACCGTCCTGGTCTCCTGCGGGAAGCGCTCGAGCTCACCGATGAAACATACCCGGATATTGCGCTCGTTGAGCTCACGGATATACCGGTTGAAAAACAGCTTCGGCAGTCCGCAGAGATAGCTGACCTCATCCTGGGGTCGTTTCCAGTTTTCTGTGGAAAACGCATACAGGGTAAGCACCTCCACCTGCAAACGGCTGCATTCCACCGCGATCGTGCGGATCGTATCCGCCCCTTTCTTGTGACCCGCCGTGCGCGGCAGTCCCTGCGCCTTTGCCCAGCGCCCGTTTCCGTCCATGATGATGGCAATATGCCGAGGGATCTTTCTGTCCATATGTTCCTCCTGTGGTGTCTGACGACTCCTGATAAAGCAAAACCCACAGTTATGTGGGTATTCACTTGTTATTCATTATACTGACATGATCTCGTCTGATTTCTCTTTGACCATGGCGTCGATCTTCTTGACATGGTCGTCGGTCATCTTCTGGATCTTTTCCTGCGCATCCTTCTTCATGTCCTCCGTCAGTTCTTTGTTCTTTTTGACCATATCATTTCCCTCACGGCGGTTGTTGCGCACCGCGACCTTTGCCTCTTCGCCGAACTTATGCGCGTCCTTGGCCAGCTCCTTGCGGCGGTCCTCCGTCAGCGCCGGCACGTTGATGCGGATGACATCGCCGTCATTCTGCGGCACCAGGCCCAGGTTGGCAGCGCCGATCGCATGATCGATCTCCTTCAGGATGGAACGGTCATACGGCTTGACGACCAGCTGACGTCCTTCTACTACCTGAATGGAAGAGATCTGATTGATCGGTGTCGGGCTTCCATAGTATTCTACGCTGACGCGCTCGAGCATATTCGCATTGGCGCGGCCGGTGCGGATCGTGCGAAGGTTGGCATCGAGATTGTCCAGCACCTTGTTCATCTTCTTTTCCACTGTGTCCAGAATCTGTTTCATTTACTTGTCCTCCATTGTCTTCTTCGTGATGATCGTTCCGGCGATGTCGCCTCTGACCGCCTTCAGGATATTGCCCGGCTCGTTCATATTGAACACGATCAGATCGATATTGTTATCCATGCACATGCTCGTCGCCGTGGAATCCATGACCTGCAGCTCACGCTGCAGCAGCTCCATATAGGAGAGACGGTCGAACTTGACGGCATCCGGGTTCTTCTTGGGATCGCTGTCATACACGCCGTCCACGCCGTTTTTCGCCATCAGGATCACATCGGCGCCGATCTCGCTCGCGCGCAGGGCAGCCGTCGTATCGGTAGAGAAGTATGGGCTTCCGGTTCCTGCGCCGAAGATGACCACTCTTCCCTTTTCCAGATGACGGATGGCGCGGCGCTGGATGAATGGCTCCGCGACCTTCTGCATTTCGATCGCCGTCTGTACGCGTGTCGGAACACCTTTCTGTTCCAGGGCATTCTGCACTGCCAGGGCGTTGATCACCGTGCCCAGCATGCCCATGTAATCGGCCTGGACGCGGTCAACGCCCATCTGTTCCATCATCTTGCCGCGGATGAAATTGCCGCCGCCGACCACGATGGCCAGATTGATCCCCAGATGATGCACCTCTTTCAGCTCATCGGCAAGCCTGGAGAGCAGCATGGGATCAAACGCATACTCCGCAGAAGAGAGCGCCTCACCGCTCAGCTTTAACAACACTCTTTTATACATAATATAGTATGGCCCCTTCCGTGTCCTCAAAACACTCAATTCATCTTAGTAATTATACAATAAAACACCATGCTTTACCACCGGTTTTTTATCTTTACCCTCAAGAGTCCCCAAAAAAAGGCGGCATTCATCAAATACCGCCTTTGATCTGATCAACCCTTGATCTGGCTCATGACCTCTTCTACGAAGTTTTCCTCTTTTTTCTCGATTCCCTCACCGACCGCATAGCGGATGAAAGAGGAAACGGAAGCGTTGCTCTGCTTCAGGAAAGCGGAAACCTTCTGATCCGGATTCAGGAAGAATTCCTGATCCATCAGGCACTGATCCTTGAAATGCTTGGAGATCTTTCCTTCGATGATCTTGGAGAGCATTTCTTCGGACTTGCCGGCCATCTTCGGATCTTCCTTCATGATGTTCATCTGCACGCCGCGCTCATGCTCGACCACGTCTGCCGGGATCTCATCACGAGTGATGTATGCCGGAGACATGCTGGCGATCTGCATCGCGATGTTCTTCGCTACGGAAGCATCCTCCTGTCCGCTCAGCTTGGCGAGCACGGAGATCTTGCCGCCCATGTGCATGTACGCACCAAAGAACTCATCGTCATTCTTTTCTACGACAGCGAAACGGCGCAGCGTGATCTTTTCGCCGATGGTCGCGGTCGCATTGGTGATGACTTCCTCCAGCGTTCCCTGGCCGCTGTCGCAGGCCAGCGCCGCAGCGAGATCAGCCGGACGCTTCTCGATCAGCACCTGCTGAATGGTATCGAGCAGTGCCAGGAACTGATCGTTCTTGGCAACGAAATCGGTCTCGGAGTTCACTTCGAAGATCACACCGACATTGCCTTCGACGGCAACGCGGCTCAGACCCTCTGCAGCGATGCGGCCAGATTTCTTCGCCGCCTTGGCGATTCCCTTTTCGCGCAGCCAGTCGATGGCCTTGCTGATGTCGCCGTCGCACTCAGTCAGGGCCTTCTTGCAGTCCATCATGCCCGCGCCGGTCTTCTCACGTAATTCTTTTACTAAGCTTGCAGTGATCATGCTCGTATCCTCCTTCAATGATTATTCAGCGGCTGCCTCGGCAGGCTTTGCCTCTGTCTTGGCTTCTGCCTTCGGCTCAGCCGTTCTCGGTCCTTCCTTCTTCTGGAACGGCGCTCTTCCGTCACGGCGCTTGCGGTCGTACGGACGACGGTTGCGGCGCTCCTCATTTCTCTGACGGCGGCGTCTTTCGTTCTCTGCGATCTGCTCTTCCACGTTGATGATGACATCCTTCATCGTGACGTCTGTCTCGTTCTCATCCTGGCTGTGTGCCACGCTGAGCAGTCCGCCCTTCGCCTCGACGATCGCATCGGCCATCAGCGTCGTGATCAGCTTCACGGAACGCATCGCGTCATCGTTGGACGGGATCGGGTAATCCACTGCTTCCGGATCACAGTTGGTGTCGACCATCGCGAATACCGGGATGCCCAGCTTCTTCGCTTCGGCAACGGCATTGTGCTCTTCCTTCGGATCGATGACGAAGATCGCGTTCGGCAGCTTCTTCATCTCCTTGATTCCGCCCAGGAAGTTTTCCAGGCGAGCCTTTTCCTTCTTGATCTGTGCGACTTCCTTCTTCGGATACAGATCCAGCTTTCCGCTGGCTTCCATCTCTTCGATCTCAACCAGACGCTTTACGCGCTTCTGGATGGTGCGGAAGTTGGTCATCAGACCGCCCAGCCATCTCTGGTTGACGAAGAAGGATCCGCTGCGCAGCGCCTCTTCCACGACGACGGTCTGCGCCTGCTTCTTCGTGCCGACAAACAGGACCTTTCCGCCCTTTTCCGCGATGTCCTTCATTGCGGCATAAGCGATATCGAGCTTCTCCAGCGTCTTCTCCAGGTTGATGATGTAGACGTTGTTTCTGCTCGTGTAGATGTACGGCTTCATCTTCGGGTTCCATCTGCGTGTCTGATGTCCGAAGTGAACACCGGCTTCAAGCAACTTTCTCATTGAAACGACTGACATGTTAAAATTCCTCTCTTTCCGTTGATCCTCCATCATTTCCAACATCCGCAACTTTCTGTATGCCGTACACCGGCGAAAAGCACGGGCGGATGAATCCATGATGTGTGTCTTTTGGCGTGTCTGCACACGCTTTTTCAATTATAGCACAGCTGAACAGCTTTTCAACCGCTGATCGAACATTTTTACATTTTTGCCAGCGGATGCGCTTCCTCATACGCCTTGCGCAGCCGCTCCCGGCTGACATGCATGTAGATCTGGGTAGTGGACAGCGTTGCGTGTCCGAGCAGCTCCTGCACCACGCGGATATCCGCCCCATTGTCCAGCAGATGCGTAGCAAAGCTGTGGCGGAACATATGCGGATGCACCCGGATGCTCAGCGAACAGCGCTCGCACTGCCGCTGCATCAGATACTGCACGCCCCGGGAAGTCAGCGGCTGCCCGCGCTGATTGACGAAGAGCACGCCATGCTCCTGTCTGATCCATTTCGGGCGCACTTCCCGGATATAGGCGCACACTTCCTTTCCCACGCGCGCATAGAAGGGGACGATGCGCTCCTTGTCCCCCTTGCCCAGCACCCGCAGCACCCGTTCCTCATCATCGAAGCGATCCAGGGTGAGCGACACCGCCTCGCTGACCCGCAGGCCGCAGGCATACATCAGCTCGAACAAGGCGCGGTCCCGCTGCCCGGCCGGCGTACGGGTGTCGATGCTGTCCAGAAACGTCTTCATCTCGCTGACGAACAGAAACTCCGGGATCTTCCTGGGGATGCGGGGGCCTTTCACCTCTGCCAGCGGGCTGGCCTGCACGCCCATGTATTCATTGAGATAGCGATAAAATGAGCGCACGGCGGAGATATGCCGCGCGATGGTCGCATTGGCGCATGGGCGGCCATGCTCATCCACGCTCAGCGAAGCGACATAATTCATCATGACGATGCGGTCCACATCTTCCAGCGAATCGATCCCCTCCTGCTTCAGGAAGGACAGAAAGCCCTCGATATCGCGGCGGTACGCGTCCTGCGTATGAACGGAAGCCGTATTGCGCATGGCCACATAGCGCAGGAAGCGCTCCAGATACTCCTGCATCTACAGCGCTTCCTTCAGCTCTCTGATTTCCTGCAGCGCCTGCGCGCTGAGCGCACGGCGCCGTTCATGCTTCTTCACCTTCTCCTTCAGCCTGACGATGCCGAAATTGGCGTTCATCGGCTGAAAGTAAGCGGCGCTGGCATGCGTGATATAATGCGCCATGCTTCCCATGATGCAGGTGTCCGGGAAGACCAGCGGCGCTTCGCCCTGCATGAGCCTTGCCATGTTGATGCCGGCGATCAGCCCGCTGGCCGCGCTTTCCACATAGCCTTCCACCCCGCACAGCTGCCCGGCGAAGAACAGATCGTCGCGCAGGACACACTGATAGGTCGGCTTCAGCACCTTGGGTGCGCAAAGGTAAGAGTTGCGGTGCATCACCCCGTAACGGACGATGCTGCACTGCTCCAGCCCGGGGATCATCGACAACAGGCGCTTCTGCTCTCCCCATTTCAGATGCGTCTGAAAGCCGACGACATTATACAGCGTATCCACGGCATTGTCCTGGCGCAGCTGCACGACCGCATAAGGACGGCTGCCATCCGGGCGCTCCAGTCCCACCGGCTTCATCGGCCCAAACAGCAGCGTCTTGCGTCCGCGGCGCGCCATCTCCTCCACCGGCATGCATCCTTCGAAATAGATCTGCCGGTCGATGTCGTGCACCTCGGCGCATTCAGCATGGATCAGCTCATCATAAAAGCGGTCGAACTGCTCCTCATCCAGCGCGCAGTTGATGTAATCCGCATCGCCCTTGTCATAGCGCGACTTCCGGTATGCCTTCGTGAAGTCGATGGAGTCTTTCTCGATGATCGGCGCAGCCGCATCATAGAAATGGAAATAGTCCGCATGCAGGAAGGCGCGGATGTCCTCAGCCAGCACGTCCGCGGTCAGCGGTCCGCTGGCGATGATCACTGGTCCCTGCGGGATCGCCTTCACTTCCTCATGGACGATCTCCACGAGGGGATGCGCGCGCAGCGTCTTCGTGATCCAGGCAGAAAAGCCCTCGCGGTCCACGGCCAGCGCGCTGCCGGCCGGCACCCGGTGCAGATCTGCGCTCTTCATGATCAGGGAATCCAGCATGCGCATCTCTTCCTTGAGCACGCCCACCGCATTGTCCAGGGCATCGCTGCGCAGCGAATTCGAGCAGACCAGCTCGGCAAAGTCCGCGCTGTGATGCGCCGGGGAATGCTGCGCCGGCTTCATCTCGATGAGCTTGACCGGGATGCCGCGGCTGACGAGCTGCCAGGCGGCCTCACACCCAGCCAGCCCGGCGCCGACGATCGTGACCTGTCTCATGCCTCATCCCCGCTTTCCGTCTTCTTCGCCTTGCTCTGCTTTGCCGCCTTAGGCTCTTTCTTGATGTAGCGGCATTTCGGATAATTGCTGCAGCCGACAAAGGTCGTGCCATAGCGCGATTTGCGTCGCACCAGCTCATGGCCGCACTCCGGGCACATCTCGCCGGTCGGCTCCGGCTTCGCCTTTTCCTTCAGGCTCTTGATCGTCTTGCACTGCGGATAGTTGCTGCAGGCGAGGAAGCTGCCATAGCGTCCTTTCTTCATCACCATGCGCGCGCCGCAGTTAGGGCAGACCTCGTCGCTTTCCTGCGGTTCTTCCTCGCTCTTCGTATAACGGCACTTGGGGAAGTTGATGCAGGAGACGAACTTGCCATAACGGCCGTTACGGTAGACGAGCTCGCTGCCGCATTCCGGACACAGCTCGCCGGTGCGCTCCAGCTCCCGCTTCTCCATATGATCATACGCATTCTGCACCAGCGGATCGAACTTGTCCCAGAACTGCTGCAGCTCTTCGATGTTGTTGCGCTTTCCGCCGGCGATCTCATCCAGATGCGCCTCCATGTCGGCCGTATAGGAGACATTGATGACGCTGCTGAAGTATTCCTGCAGCTTCTGATCGGTCAGCTCGCCCTGCTCGCTCGGCACGAACACCTTGGTGCGGCTCGTCTCGCTGCTCTTCTCCAGCGACGCATAGCCGCGGGCCTGCAGCGTATCGATGATCATGGCATACGTGCTCGGACGGCCGATGCCCTTTTCCTCCAGCTCCTTGATCAGGCGCGCCTCGCTGTAACGAAGCGGCGGCTCGGTGAAATGCTGCTTGCCCTCCAGCTTGACCTTCTCCAGCGTCTCATCGTTTTCCAAAGGCGGGAGCACATCGTCCTTGACCTGCTCATATTTGCCATAGACCTTCAGGTAACCGTCGAAGGTCAGCGTCGAACCGGTCGCCGTGAACTGGCAGCCGCAGCTGTCGATCTGCACGCTCACAGCGTCGCTCTTCGCCGCCGCCATGAGCGATGCCATCGTGCGGCAGTAGATCAGATGATACAGCTTATACTGATCATTGGTCAGATACTGCTTCACGCTTTCCGGCGTGTTCATCACATTGGTCATGCGGATGGCCTCATGCGCATCCTGCGCGTTTTCGTCATTCTTCTGACGGGCACGTCCGCGGTACGCTTTTCCATAGATGGTCTCGATATAGTGGAACGCGTCATTGAGGAACACCGGGGAAAGACGGGTGGAATCGCTTCGCATATAGGTGATGAGACCTTCGCTGCGTCCGCCCAGGTCGATGCCTTCATACAGCTTCTGCGCGATCTGCATCGTCTTTTTGGCGCCGAAGCCCAGCTTGGTGCTGGCTTCCTGCTGCAGCGTGGAAGTGATGAACGGCATCTTCGGCTCTTTCTTCTTCACCTTCCGCTCGATGCTCTGCACGATGAAGGGACCCTGCGCGCAGCGTTCGATGATCGCGTCGGTCTCTTCCTTGTTCTTCAGCTTGGCCTTCTTGCCATCCACTCTCTGCAGCCCGGCCGTAAAGCTGCTCTTCCCCTTATGGCAAAGCGCATCCAGCGTCCAGTATTCTTCTTTCTTGAACTTGCGGATCTCATTTTCCCGCTCCACGATCAGCCGCAGCGCGACAGACTGCACTCTCCCGGCCGACTTGGACTGGATCTTGTTCTGCAGCAGCTTGGAAAGACGGAAGCCGATGATCCGATCCAGCATCCTTCTGGTCTCCTGCGACTTCACCAGATCCTGATCGATCTTCTGCGGATGCTTCATCGCCTCCAGGATCGCCTGCTTGGTGATCTCATGGAACACGATACGGTTATCTTCGTTCATATCGAGCCCCAGCACGGTCGCCAGATGCCATGCGATGGCCTCTCCTTCCCGGTCAGGGTCGCTCGCCAGATAGACGTGATCGCTCTTCTTGGCCAGCTTCTGGAGATCCTTGACGACCTCTTTTTTATCAGCGCTGATCTTGTAATTGGGAATAAAGCCGTTTTCGACATCGATGCCCAGACCGCCCTTGCCGGTGGTCGCAAGGTCACGGATATGTCCCTTGCTGGAGACGACATGATAGTCGCCGCCAAGGTATTTCTCGATCGTCTTCGATTTTGAAGGTGACTCCACGATCACTAGATTCTTCATTCTGTCTGCCTCCGTTCCTAAAATTCATTGCTTCTTATTATTTGCGCTTTTTCACCGTTTGTCAATCTTTTTAAATTTCTTTCACGTCATCTTCGTCCAGCACGATGACAGCGCCCTGCTGGATGAGCAGGGCATTGCCCGTATAGATCCGCTCGAGAAAAGAACGGGACAGGCAATAGACCGGACGGGAGAGCTCCAGCGCTTCGCTGACCGTATGCATCGTGCCGCTGCGCGGCACAGCCTCGATGACGACGAGCGCGCTTCCCGCTGCGGCGATCAGCCGGTTGCGCCAGGGAAAATGCGCGGCCAGCGGCGGGGTCTGCGGCGGATATTCGCTTACGATGAGGTGATCGCGCGCCATGCGCGCATACAGCGCGGCATTCTCTTTGGGATAGACGACATCGATGCCGCAGCCGATCACGCCGATGGTCCCCCGCTCGAGCGCACAGCGATGCGCGCAGGCATCGATCCCTTTCGCGAGCCCGGAGACGATGACATGACGTCTGGACAAGATCTCCACGGTGCGCGCACAGGCACGGATCCCTTCGCCGCTGGCCCGTCTGGAACCGACGACCGCGACACAGGAACGCGCCAGCAAAGACAGATCGCCGCGGTAGAACACGATCCACGGCGGAAAGCGCAGGGCGGCGAACGCCTTAGGATACCCAGGCTCGCCCAGCGTCACAAAATCATATGCGCAGGCACACGGCGACCATTCCTCATCGCGGCCGATCGCTTTGGCGATCTTGTTCCATTCTCCATGATAGCGCAGCGCATAACACAAGATCCGTTCTCTCATCTGATCCCTCCTCTTCCCCCATACGGAAAAGGATGCGAAGGCACTAAAAAACCGGGACTTGCCCGGTCATGATTCAGGGTCGCGCAGAAATTCCTTGGCCGCGCTGAGCATGCTCGCCACATCCTGCAGCTGGCTGGGCACGATGATCTTGGTCGCCTTGCCATCCGCCATCTGGCCATAAGTCTCCAGGCTCTTCAGCGTCAGGAACGCCCGGTTCGGATCCGCATTCTTGATCATCTCGATGCCGCGGGCCTGCGCTTCATACAGACGCTCTGTCGCCTGCGCTTTTCCTTCCGCCTCGGCGATCATGGCTTCCTTCTTGGCGTTGGCACGCAGCACCATCGCCTCCTTATCGCCCTCAGCGCTCAGGATCGCGCTGCGTTTCTCTCCTTCTGCGCGCAGGATGGCCTCACGGCGCTCACGCTCTGCGCGCATCTGCTTCTCCATCGCCTCCTGGATATCGCGCGGAGGCAGGATGTTCTTCACCTCGACGCGGTTGACCTTGATGCCCCAGGGGTCGGTGGCCTCATCCAGGATGGCGCGCATCTTCGTATTGATCACATCGCGGCTGGTCAGCGTCTGATCCAGCTCAAGCTCGCCGATGATATTGCGCAGCGTGGTCGCGGTCAGGTTCTCGATGGCCGTCACCGGACCGACGACCCCATAGGTATACAGCTTGGGATCCGTGATCTGAAAGTAAACGACCGTGTCGATCTGCATCGTGACGTTATCCTTGGTGATGACCGGCTGAGGCGCGAAGTCCTTGACGATCTCTTTGAGCGTCACGCGGTTGGCCACCCGATCGATGAAGGGCAGAAGCACATGGATCCCGGTCCCCCACGTGGAATGATAGGCGCCTAAGCGTTCGATGACATACGCATTGGCCTGCGGCACGATGCGCACGATATAGACCAGCACCGCAATAAGCACCGCGATGAGGATGAGCGTAAAGATGATGGGAAAGATCGAATCCAGCATACTATTCTCCTTTCGGCCCGTTCACGGGCACAACGATGAGCTTGACACCTTCGATCGCCTTCACGCGGACAGCCGTGCCGGGCTCGATGTCCCGCCCATCCTGCGCGATGGCGCTCCAGACGTTACCTTCTATGCGCACGCTGCCCCATTCTCGAGCGCTGATGCGTTTTTCGACGACGGCCATGGCGCCGATCAGCCGGTCGGCATTGGTCGCGACCACATTGCCGCGCAGCGAGCGGGCGGCGAGCGGACGGATGACGCAAAGCGCAATCAATGAGACCAGCGCGAATGCGGCAAGCTGTCCCCACAACGGGACGGCGGCCAGCGCCAGCAGCAGCGAGACGAGCGCGCCCAAGGCAAACCAGACGCTGATGAGCGCGCTCGGCGTGGCCAGCTCGATGATGAGCGCCGCGGCGAACACGACGGTCCATACCCAGATCATGACGCATCCCCTCCTTCATCCGTGATCCGTGCGATCAGCATATCTTCCTCCTCGTCATAATAGGCAGGACATCTGACATGGCCAAAGGGACGGCCGAATGCCTCGCTGAGCTGCCGGATGACGCTCTTGCTGGTGACGCGCGCATAGCCTTTGCCGATGCTGATGCGGTAAAGAGCGTCCGCAGGGATCGTGCCCTGCTCCTGCACCCGCCGCAAGATCGGCCGAAGCGCCACCCTGCCGTTTTCCTTGTCGATGCCCACCATCACATAGCGGACATGCTGAAAGTGTGCCGCGGCGCTGCTGCTGAGCGTCAATGCACCGCTGCTGATGGTCAGCGTCATGCCTGACCCTGACGAACGTACCCATGTAAACATCAGCTCACCTCTCGTTCTGATTTCAATATACACAATTCTGATAAAGTTTGCAATATCTTTGCATTCTTCTTCTCATTCTTTCAGTGCAAAAAAAAGCCACATCGGCTAATCGTCAAACGACAGCTCCAGATGCGGCATGAGCGCCTCGCGCACCGGCCCATAGCTGCGGCGGTGGATCGGCAAGACGCCGTATTCGTGCAGCGCCTGCAGATGCGCCTTGGTCGGATAGCCCTTGTGACAGGCAAACCCATATTGCGGATATCGTTCATCGTACTGCTTCATGATGCGGTCCCGCGTCACTTTGGCCAGGATGCTGGCCGCAGCGATGCTCACACTCTTCATGTCGCCCTTGACCAGCGGTTCAACGGGAAGGGTGCAGGCCGGCAGCGGCATGGCGTCGCTCAGCACACCGTCCTTGTGCGCGAAACGATCGACGATCTGCTGCATCGCTTCCTGGGTCGCCCGATAGATGTTCTTTTCGTCGATGATCTGCGGCTCCACGATCACGATATGAGTCTCTATGGCCTGCGCCAGGATCTCATCATACAGACGCTCGCGCGTTTTCTCGCTCAGCTTCTTGGAATCATAGATCTCCTCATGGGCATAATGCGGGGGAAAGCATACGCCGGCCACGACCAGCGGCCCGGCGATCGGCCCTCTGCCGGCCTCATCCAGGCCGATGACATATCGCTTTCCTTCATCCCACCATGCGCTCTCATGCGTATGCTCAATCTTCATCCGGACGCTCCCAGCTCACGGCGCCGATCTTGCCGTCGCGGATCTCCCGCAGGAAAGCGGTGATGAGCCGCTTCTCATCGACCTCACCGTTCATCAGGTAGCCGCGCTTGCGGCCGATGGCCAGCAATGTGTCATACGGCTGCGCGCACAGCTCGATCGCAAAGCGCTCCCGCAGCAGCTGGGGCTGATGCGTCTGCAGATAGCCCATGGCCCAGAAGGCGACCTCCTCCAACGGCAGGATCTCATCGCGGATGGCGCCGGTCACCGCCAGCCGCAGCGCGACCTGTTCATCTTCGAATTTCGGCCACAGCACACCTGGGGTATCCAGCAGCTCCAGGCTCTTGCCTACCTTGACCCACTGCAGCGCCTTCGTCACGCCCGGACGATCGCCTGTCACGGCTGCGCGGCGGTGCGCCAGGCTGTTGATCAGCGTCGACTTGCCTACATTGGGCACGCCGGCCACCATGGCGCGGATCGCACGCGGGCGCATCCCTCTGCGCTTCATGCGTTCGATCTTCGCCTGCATGAGCTCCTGGGATGCGGCAGTGATCTTCTTTTCCAGCTTCTCATGCAGCAGGTCCACCGCCAGCACCCTGACTTCTTCCTTCTCCAGCGCGCTCACCCACTGCGCCGTCACCTCAGCCTCTGCCTTATCTTTCTTGCTGAGCAGGATCAGCCGCGGCTTATGCGCCGTCAGCTCATCGATCAGCGGATTCTTGCTGGCATCCGGGATACGCGCATCCCGCAGCTCGATGACCATATCCACCATCTTCAGGTGCTCTTCCATCTGCCGTTTCGCCTTGGTCATGTGACCGGGAAACCACTGGATGTTCAATCTGCTTTTCTGTTCTTCCATCAGTCGATCCACCTCATTTCATTCAGCGGCCATACGATCAGCAGGCCGTTTGCTACGATATCCTCCCGCTGGAACGGGCCGACTTGCAAATTGCGGCTGTCCAGGGAAAAAGGCCGGTTGTCGCCCGCCAGAAGATATTCGTCAGCGCCCATCGTGCGCTCCTCCATGTCCGCAGTGAAGGCATCGCGCTGCAGCGTCGTCCTGACCTCTTCCATATACCCTTCGTCGAGGAAAGGCTCTGCCACCGGCTCGCCATCGATCAGCAGGACATCGTCCCGCCAGCAGACCCGTTCTCCGGGAAGAGCGATCACGCGCTTGACCCACAGCTCATCCTCCTGCCGGACCACGACGACATCAAAGCGCTGCGGATCGCTGATCATCCCGCCGAGCACATTGATGAACACGCGTTCCCCGTCGTGAAGCACAGGCGCCATGGAATCTCCCGCCACCTGCATCGGCCGTAAGACAAAGCTCATGAACAGGCTCACCAGCAGGACGGCCAGCGCCAGCGTGCGCAGAAATTCCAGCACGCTGATCAGTGTTTTCCGCTCTTTCAACCGCTTCTCCCCCTTTGCGCTTATTGATTCTTATAGCCGATCTGATCCAGCGGCATCAGGACGAGGACGCCCTTGCCGACGATCTGCGAGCGGCTGAACGGGCCGACCACGCGGGAATCCGCCGAGACGACGCGGTTGTCTCCCATCACGAAGTATTCATCGCTGCCCAGCTCGATCGCCTCAAAGTCACTGGTGAAATATCCCTGATTATTTTCGATGTCATGCACATAATCGCTGTCCAGATATGATTCATCCAGCGCCTCTCCGTTGATGTAGACCACATTGTCCCGGCATTCGATCGTCTCATTGGGCAGGCCGATGACCCGCTTGACCCAGTATTCATCGCCCTCTTCCACGATCACGATGTCGCCGCGGTTCACGCCCTCGAGCGAAAGCCCCAGCAAGTTGGTGAATCCGAACTCCCCATCCTGCAGCGTCGGATACATGCTGCTGCCTTCGACGAACACAGGACGGGCGATGAAGGTCTTGATGCCGAAAGCGACGATAAAGCACACGAGCAGGATCTTGACGAAATCAAGCAGTTCCAGCCCGAATCTTCTCTGTTTCTCATTTGTCTGTTTTTCTTCCTGTAGTTCCATATTCTTCATCCTCACAATGCTCATTTATTATAGCGCAATTTCCGCGCTGTGCTACATCAAAAAAAGAAAAGGGGCAAAGTGATAGAGCCCCTTCTCTCTCTTAGCGGATTTCCTTGATACGCGCTGCCTTTCCGGAACGGTTGCGCAGGTAAGTCAGCTTGTTTCTTCTTACCTTACCCTTACGGATGACTTCGATCTTGTCGATGATCGGAGAATGCAGCGGGAACGTTCTCTCTACGCCGATCTGATTGGAGATCTTGCGCACGGTGAACGTCTCAGCGATGCCGCCGCCCTTCTTTGCGACAACGACACCTTCGAATACCTGGATACGGGACTTGTCGCCCTCCTTGATCTTGACGTGTACACGGACAGTGCTTCCTGATTTGAAGAAAGGCACGTTCGGGTTGAGCTGTGATCTGGTCACTTCGTTGACTAAATTCATGTTCATGTTAATGACGTCTCCTTTTCTATCTCTTCGTTGGGTTCATTCATCATGATGATCAGCGGAACCTCGGCCACTCAGGCCACAAAATAATAACACATATTTTTACTCACCGCAAATGTTTTTTGATCGTTCAAGGCATAATTCGTCGATCAGGCTCAGCTCCTCCTCGCTGAATGCCCGCTCTTCCAGCAGATCGGGCCTGCGCTGCAGCGTGCGCTCCAGCGACTGCTTCAGCCGCCAGCGGCGGATATTGGCATGATGTCCGCTGAGCAGCACGTCCGGGACGCCCATCCCCTCAAACTGGGCCGGCTTGGTGTACTGCGGATGCTCCAGCAGACCGTCGGAAAACGAATCATCCGCGTGGGACTGTTCCAGGATGACGCCATCCTGCAGGCGGATGACCGCGTCGCAGACGACCATCGCGGCAGGCTCTCCGCCGGTCAGCACATAATCGCCGATGCTGATCTCTTCATCCGCAAAGGAGCGGATGCGCTCATCAAAGCCTTCATAGTGCCCGCACAAGAAGATCAGATGCTCCTTGGCAGACAGCCTGCGCGCCTGCTGCTGATCAAAGGTCCTCCCCTGCGGGGTCATCATGACCACATGGGAATTCGGCTGTCTGATCGCGCGCAGCGCATCAGCGATGGGCTGGGGCGAAAGCACCATCCCCTGTCCCCCGCCATAAGGCGTATCATCCACATGGCGGTGACGGTCCAGGGTGAACGTGCGAAAGTCCACGGTCTCGAATTCCACCCTTCCCGACTCGATGGCCCGCTTGATGATGCTGGTGCTGGTGAAGGACGCGAAGAACTCCGGAAATATGGTGATCACCGTGATCTTCATAGCAATCCTTCCATCGCTTCGATCTCGATGCGCTTTTCTTCCACGTCCACAGCGGTGACCACGGCCTTTACATACGGGATCAGCACGCTGTCTGATTCGCGCTGCACGCGCAGCACGGCATTGGCGCCGGTCTCGATCACATCGACGACACGGCCGACATACACCGCATCCCGCGTATATACCTCGCAATCCATCAGCTGCGAATAGTAGACTTCATCCTCATCGAGCGCATGCAGATCAGCCTTGTCGACAAACACATCGCACCCTTTATAGATCTCCACCGCATTGATGTCGTTCAATCCTTCCAGCACGACATAGACCATGCCGCGGTCAGCGCGCATGCGCTCTACCTTGGCATGCACATGCACGCTGTCCTTGCGGATCAGGATGGAAGCGCCCTTTCCGAAGCGCTCCTCGATGAAATGGGTGGAGGGGATGATCTTCAGCTCCCCCTTCAGCCCATGCGTGTTCACGATCTTTCCGATCTTTACCGTTTCCACGTCAGTGCCTCCCTTCCTCTTTCCAAAAAAAGGATGCGGCCTGCATCCTTTTTAATATGCTTCAAACTTGATCGTCACATGGCGGCGCTCATTGCGGGCAGCGACCGACATCATCTGCCGGATCGAGCCTGCCATGATCCCCCGGCGTCCGATCAGACGGGCAACATCATCGTTGTCGGCATACACATACAGCAGGATCTCGTTCTCGTCGAGACTCTCCATCTGCTTCACGGAAACCGTGTTCTTGTCGTCAACGATCGGTCTGATCAGATCAAGCAGCACTTTCTCGTAATCCATCTTACTTGGCGTTCTTTTCTTCGTGCAGACGCTTCAGTACGCCTTCTTTTGACAGAATGCTGCGAACTGTGTCAGAAGGCTGCGCGCCGTTCTTTAGCCATTTGATGGCCAGCTCTGCGTCCAGCGTGATCGCGGACGGATGTCTGGTCGGATCATACGTACCGATCGCCTCGATGAAACGTCCATCACGCGGGAAGTGGCTGTCAGCTGCCACGATACGATAGAAAGGTGCGCCTTTCTTACCCATTCTCTTCAGTCTCAGTTTTACCATTTCAAATTCCTCCTGCAATTCATACCCTGACATTATAGCAGAGAAAACCGAGGTGTCAAGTATTTTTACTTAACACTTGTTTCTTTGTTTTGCCTGTTGCATTATCGATAATCGATGTTATGATGAAGGTGTAAAGAATATCGATATTCGATAAAGGAGGGAGGACATGGCCAGAAAAAAGCTCGGGACGCTGAGCGAACAGATGTATTATGTGCTCCTGGTGCTGCGGAAGGAACGCTGCGGAGCAGAGATCGCCGAAGCGGTGGATACGCTCACTGCGCACCGCGTCGTCCTTGGGCCCGGCACGCTTTATGCGCTGCTCGCCCAGTTTGAAGAAGAGGGGATCATCGTGGAAACCAAACGCGAAGGGAGGAAACGCAGCTATCGCATCAGCGAGGCAGGCATCCAGCTGCTGCTGGATGAATACCGCAGGCTGCTGCAGATGATCGCCGATACAGAGAAAGCTGCGACAGAAGATGAAATGGAAACTGGAGATCGCCAACGTCAGAGCGAATGAACGGCTGCTGCTGAAGGAACACCTGGATCAGATGTCTGAGCGAGGATGGGACCTGAAGCGGATCGGAAGCTTCTACCTGCTGTATGAGAGCGCGGTGGACCCTTGCAGCTGGCATATCGGCTTCAACGATGATGCCGCGATGCTCAATGCGCCCCGCTATATCGGTATCTCGGCGCAAAAGCAGATCGACCTGTATGAAGAGATGGGATATACGTTTGTGACTGCTTTCCGCTGCCTCATGATCTATCGCAGCGAAAAGGGCGCTGCAGAAGTCTTCAGCGATGCGCAGACCGAGGCCGCAGCCATGGAAAAGGCGCTGCGGGAGGAACGCTTCTTTCGTGTCCATGCCCCATGCGCGCTCCTCCTTCTGCTTCTCCTCATCCCGCTTTGCCAGCCTGCTCCCCGCCTCATGCTGCTGAGCGACACCTTTGCGCTGGGCGCATACCTCTTCGCCTTGCTGAGCGAGCTCGTCCTGGCTGCATTCTTCTTTCAGCGAAAGAAGCGCGCTTCCTCATGGCGCTCGATCCGCCTTCGCCCCTGGGGATGGCTCATCGTGCTGATGGGACTGATCACAGCCATGCTGTGCTGCGTCTGGGCATTTACCGGCAGCGCGTCCATCGTCTCCGCACTGATCGTCGAAGGCGCGGTCCTGACCTTGCTGAGCATCTTGTTCGCGCAGATCAGCAGCATGGCCCCTTCGCGGACATGGGGATATGCGGCCGCGCTCGGCTTCGTGCTCCTCATCCCCTTGAGCGCCCTGCTCTGCACAGCGATCGCGCCTTTGGATACGCAGGCCAGCCCCGCCCTCGTGCAGGGCATGGCGTTCGATGACGTTCAAGACAGGCAAAGCGCGCTGCTGCATCATGTCCGCAGCGGATCCGATGAACTGTCTTTCGACTATATCGCGCTCAAAGAGCCTTTCCTGCTGCCGGCAGCGCAGAGCTATCTGCTGGAGCGCTATCCGATGCGCTATGAGCGGCGCATGCAGGAAACGGACATCTATCTGCCCGACACCACGATCCCGGATGCCATCTCGGCCGCAAACGGCGAAACGCTGCGCCTGGGCCGCGCCGTGCTCCTCATCCAGGAGGACGGTGCCCTCTATGTGCATGATCAGCGCGGTAAACAGGGATACACGGAATCAGAGCTGCTCGCGCTCATTCATGAGATGGCGCGTTAGCAAGCGAAAAGACGGCCGCCGCTGGCTGCCGTCTTTTTTTCATGATTGTCTTATCTCTTCTTGCGTTTCTTCTTCGCCTTCTTGGATCCGGCATGCTTGCTGGCGCCGGGCATTCCTCCGCCCATGCCGCTCATGCCTTTGAGCGCAGCCATGTTGGGCATCCGGCCTCCGCCCATGCCGCCCATCATCTTCATCATCTGCTGCATCTTCTCAAACTGCGTGAGCATGCGGTTGACATCTGCTACGCTGGTGCCGCTGCCCTTGGCGATGCGGTTCTTGCGCGATGCCTTCAGACACTTGGGATTCTCACGCTCATACGGCGTCATGCTCTGGATGATCGCCTCGCTCTTGCGGATGGTGCCCTCTGCGCGCACATCGTCGATCTGGCCGGCCATCTTGTTGAGGCCCGGGATCATCTTCATCATGCCCCCAAGCGAGCCCATCTTCTTGATCTGCTGATACTGCACGAGCATGTCATCCAGGGTGAAGGTTCCCTGCATCAGGCGGTCCGCGGTCTTCTTGGACGCCTCCATGTCCATCTTGTCCTGCGCCTGCTCGATCAGCGTCAGCACATCGCCCATGCCCAGGATGCGGTCTGCCATCCGGCTGGGGTGGAACACATCGAGATCGTCGATCTTCTCACCCAGACCGACGAACATGACCGGGACATTGGTGATCGCGCGCACGGACAAAATGCCGCCGCCGCGGGAGTCGCCGTCGAGCTTGGTCAGCACGAGCCCGCTAACATCGAGCTGATCATGGAAGCTCTGCGCCACATTCACGATATCCTGACCGGTCATCGCATCCACGGTCAGCAGGATCTCATCCGGGTGCAGGAACGCCTTGATGTCGCCGAGCTCCTGCATCAGTTCTTCATCGATATGCAGACGGCCCGCGGTATCGAAGAGGACGGTGTCATAGCCCTGTTCCTTCGCATACGCCATTGCGCGCTTGGCCGTTTCCAAGGCGCCGGTCTCCACGCCCAGCGTGAACACTTCCACGCCGATGCTCTCACCCAGCGTCTGCAGCTGTTCGATCGCGGCCGGACGAATGACGTCGCAGGCAACCAGCAGCGGCCGGCGTCCCTGCTTCTTCTTCATCAGGTTGGCGATCTTCGCGCTGGCCGTCGTCTTACCAGTACCCTGCAGACCGACCATCATCACCGTCGTGATGCCGTTCTTCTGATAATGGATCTCTGTCTCTTCCGTTCCCAGCAGATCGGTGATCTCATCATGGACGATCTTGACGACCATCTGGCTGGGGTTGAGTGATTTCATGACCGTCTCGCCCAGCGCCTGTTCCTTGACCCGGGCGATGAAGTCCTTGACCACCTTATAGTTGACGTCTGCTTCCAGCAGTGACATCCGCACTTCCTTCAGCATGTCGTTCATGTTTTTCTCTGTCAGCTTTCCCTGACCGGTCAGGTTCTTGAACGCCTGACTCATCCGTTCGGTTAAGGATTCAAAAGCCATCTGATACACCTCATTTCACACCGTTCCAGTATAACACAGTTCTGTTTATCCGGCTATTGTTTTTGATACAGCGCAAGCCGAAAACTGATGCGCGTATCCAGCTCTTCCAGCGCACGCAGCCGTTTCGCTCCCGCTTTGGGCGAACGATAGAAATACGGGGTCATCTGAAAGAGGGCATGGATCATCTGCTGCCCCTGCACGATGATCCGATTGCGGACCACCTGTTCGCTGCGCAGCGTGAGCCCCGCATACGCCTGGGGCGCTTCGCGGTTTTCATAGACCTGATCATACAGCACCTGCTTCATCTCCAGCAGATGATCGTGCGCAGGCTCCACTTTGAGCACATATCCGCCCGGCTTGAGCACCCGCAAGAACTCATCTGCGCCAAAGGGCGCAAAGATGCTCATCACCATGTCGGCACATGCTTCATCCAATGGCAGATCATAGATGCTGGCCGCAAAGGCATGGATGGCCGGATGGCGCCGCGCACATTTCATCAGCGCATATTTGCTCATGTCGAACGCATAGACGTCCTTCCCCTCTTCTGCGGCCGCCTGGGTGTAATACCCTTCCCCGCAGCCGCAGTCCGCGATGACCTGCACCGGCAGAGAACGGATGATCTCACACAGCGCGTCGCGCAGGCAGCGGTAATGGCCCTGTTCGAGAAAGGCGGTGCGGGCGCTCACCATCTCCTTATTGTCTCCGGTCTCCCTGCGCGCGTTGACGAGCAGATTGACATAGCCCTGTCTGGCCACATCGAAGCTATGCCCATTTCGGCAGCGGAATGCCTTTCCTTCTCTTTTCAGCTCAGCATGGCAGTTGGGACAGCGCAGCATAAACATCTTCCTCTCTTTCCTCTTCGACCATTGTAGCGTAAAACATGCCCGCTGTCCATGCGGACGGCGGGCATGCGTCTTCCTCAGCATGCGGAAGCCCGTTTGATCAGCTGCACGCTGAGCGCGATGTCTGTCCCAAGCAGGATGATCGTCAGCGCGATGGCCACAGGCAGAGCTGTCCATCCCAAAAACAGCGCAGCGCCCAGCGCCAGGCAAAACAAGATGAACACTGCGCGCAGCAGGATGCCCTTCCCCCATGTGCTTTCGCGCTGGATCGATACCGCAAGGAAGTACAGCACGCTGCACAGATACGTGAAGCAGCCGAGCGCCGCGATGCTCACCAGATGCGCAACCGGTTCGCGAAAGCACAGCAGCGCGATAGACTGCACGAGGGTCTGCGCTCCCGCAAGCAGCCCTTTTGTCATCAGCAGCGCCGAAACGATCTGACGCCGGGAAAAGGGAAGCAGGAACATCGTGCGGCAAGGCGGGCCATACAGCATCGTCTCCATTTCCGCCAGGACCACGATCACTTCCAGCGATGCGGCCAGCCAGACGAAGAAGCCGGCATGATCGGGCAATGTCGCTCTCTCCATGACATATCCGATCAAGATCATGGCCCACAGAATGAGAATGCAGATCAGCGTTCCCTGCATGCTGCGCAGATGGAAGCCAACGATCTTCTTCATGCGATCACCTCCTGATCATCTTGTACAGTGCGATCAGCACATAGACGCAGCCAGGCACCAGGATGAACGCCGTGAGGAGCATGCTGGCGCGAAGATCGGCCATGATCATCCGTATGCCCGCGATGGCCGTGATCGCGATATCGAGGATATAGATATGAAGCGTCTTAGTGATGTGCAGATAGCCGTTCATCATCCAGCCCAGCTGAGGAACGATGAAGACCGCCGTGATCAATGCGCAGCGGATCAGCGTTTCCTCTTCGATCTGCAGCGGCGGACATAAGCGAAACGCGCAGAGCATCAAGGCGACCCACAAGGCCTGCAGCAGGATCAGCCCGCTTTGAAAGCAGATATGCCAGCGCACATCGACCGGCATGAAGGGCTCCATGCGGTGATGCGCTTCCACATACAGCGCCCTTCTGAGGAGGGCAGCGGCCATCAGCAGGACAAACACTGCGGACGTGATCAGATACCGCGCTTCCACCGAAACGACGCCGGCCAGCAGCGAGACTGCGGGAATGAGCGCAGCGCTCATCAGCAGCAGGATGAGGAGCGGCTTCTTCAGCAGCATCCCTTCCAATCTGATCATCTTCATGATGCCCTCACCCCCTCTCTTCTGTGATGTAACGCTTCACCAGATCCTGCAGCCCGCAGCCAAAGCGGGTACGCAGGGCATCCGCATCCTCATCGATGCACAGGCGGCCGTTCTGAAGGATGAGCATCCGGTCCAGATAAGTCTCGATCTCACCGGGCAGATGCGTGGAAATCACGACGGCCGCTTCTCCTTGTGCCTCCATGATCAGCTGCATCGCTTCCTCACGGCGCTGCGGATCCAGCGCGGCAAAGGGTTCATCGAGCAGAAACAGCTCTGCCTTACGGCTGAGCACGAAGATGAGCTCAAGCAGGGTACGCATCCCGCGGCTCATGGCGCCCAGGACCATCTGATCGCGGAATCCGAAGCGATCCAGCCTTCTGCCGCAGGCGGCCGGATCGAAGTCATCATAAAATGTCTCATACAGAAGACGGACCTTCCCGACCCGCATGAGGTCGGTAAAGCTGCTTTCATCGGACAGATAAGCGATACGCCTGCGATCTGCGCAGCGCAGCAGCTGCCCGTCAATACGCACGCTGCCCATATCCGGCAGCTGCAGATCGGCCATGGTCCTCAGCAGCGTCGTCTTGCCGGCGCCGTTGCTTCCGCACAGTGCATAGACCTTGCCCGCCTCGATCACACAGTTCACATGGAACAACGCCATTTCTCTGCCATAGCTTTTGGTTACGTCGATGCATTCAATCTGTTTCATGCGTCTTCAGCTCCTTTCTCACCAGTTCCTCCAGCATCTCATCATCCACGCCATAAGCGCGCATTTCCCTGACCCACGCTCGCACGCTGTCCGTGACTACCTGTATGCGCAGCGCTTCGATCCGCGCCTGATCGTTGGTGATGAAGCGTCCGCTCGTGCGCTTCGTATACAGCAGACCTTCCTGTTCCAGCCCGCTCAATGCTTTCTGCATCGTATTGGGATTGACTTCATAGCGCACGGCCAGTTCGCGGACAGGTGCGATCTGTTCATCACATGCGTATTCTCCATTGATGATCCGTTTGCGGATATCATCCATGATCTGCAAATAGATCGCTCTGGCATGATCATAGTGCATGGGCATCACTTCCTATTGTATTATTGTCCTAGTACAATAGTATCATAACCCCTTGTCGGATGGCTGTCAATGCCTGCAAATAAAAAATGACAGCCAGCTCTTTCGCTGACTGTCGTCGCTTACTGATGATTCATCTGGTCATTACGCGCGCGGCGGTTTCGCTGCTGCGGATTCAGGTCGTTGACGCCCTTGAAATCGCGGCTTCGGCGGTTCTGGTCATATTCCGCTTCATGACGCCGCTTGTCGTATTCGATCTCGGCACCCAGATCGATGCCCATCTCATACTGATACAGGTTCTCCTGAATCTTGTTGTTGTCATAATGCTTTCTGCGATCCATGCTTATCACCTCACGCTCCTAGTATGAGATGGACGCACAGGATCATACGCGCACGGGATGACTATATTTTTCCATCGTCAGAACAGGTCTTCTGTCTCCTCTTCCTTCTTGTCCGGGTAGATGAGCACGGACTCACAGTTCTCCACGCAGGCATCCACCAGCTGTTCGAAGTCAAAGTGGGACTCCATCCATTCCGCGCGGCGGATCGTCGGCTTGGTCACCGGGTTCTTCGGCGTAAAGATCGTGCAGCAGTCCTCCCAGGGCTGGATGCTCGTCTCATATGTGCCGATCTTGCGTGCCAGGTCGATGATCTCCACTTTGTCCATGCAGGCGAGCGGTCGGATGATCGGCATGCGCGTCACGTCATTGATGGTCTGCATGCTCTCCAGCGTCTGAGATGCCACCTGTCCGATGCTCTCTCCGTTGACGATGGCCAGCGCGTTCTGCTTTTTAGCCAGCCGCTCCGCGATCCGATACATCATGCGGCGCATGATCGTGATCGCATAGCTTTCGTCGCAGTGATCATAGATGGCCAGCTGCAGATCGGTGAATGGGACGATATGCACCATGATGTGTCCCTGATAAGGCGCCAGCAGCCTGGCCAGCTCCAGCACCTTCTCCCGCGCCTGTGAAGACGTATACGGCGGAGAAGCATAGTGCACGCATTCGATGGCGACCCCGCGCTTCATCGTCAGGTAAGAGGCGATCGGCGAATCGATCCCGCCGGACAGCATGACCATCGCCTTGCCGCCGACGCCGACCGGATAACCGCCGGCACCCGGATACTTATCGGTCATGATGTACGTATCCTGCTCATGCACCTCGATCTGGATCTTCACATCCGGCGTCTTCACATTGACCTTCCACGCCGTATTGCGCAGGATGTTGCCCGCCACGGCGCGGTTGATCTCGTCAGAGATCATCGGAAACTGCTTCCAGCTCCGTCTGGCCGCCACCTTGAAGGTCCGCTGTTCATCCTGCTCGGCCAGCGCCAGCGTCGTCGCCTTGATCGCTTCGATATCGCTGTCGCAGCGAACCGCGAACGAGAACGAGCTGATGCCGAACACCTTCTCCAGATACGTCTTTACCTGAAAAGGATCCTCGCCGTTGAGATGGATGTACATGCGGTCATGGGTCTTTTCATAGTCCAGCGCCGGAAATCCGCTCAGCGCGTTTTTCACGTTATTGAACAGCTTCTTGATGAAATCCTTGCGGTTCTTTCCCTTCGTGGAAAGCTCGCCATAGCGGATCAGGATATGATCGTAAACAAAGTTATCTTGTGGCATAATCTTTTATAATCTCCTTTAATGACTGAATGAAGGCATCGATCTGCGCCATCGTGGTCAGATGAGAAAACGACAGGCGCACGGCGTGCGTCGCGTGCAGCTCATCCTTTCCCATGGCGAGCAGCACATGCGAGATGGCCTTTCCTTTGGAATTGCAGGTGCTCTGCGCGCTGACGCAGAAGCCTTTGGCATCCAGCGCGTTGAGCATGATCTCACTGCCGATGCACAGGCAGGAAAAATTCAGGATGAAGGGCAGTGCCTCCTGCGGCGAATTGATGTCGATCTCGGGGATCTGCGCAAGCTGGCTGCGCGCATAGTCGTTGATCTTGCGCACATGCGCGATATGCGCCGCCTGCTCCTCCAGCGCCAGCCGCAGCGTCTTCGCAAACACGATCTCCGTCGGCGCATTGCTCGTTCCCCCGCGCAGGCCGTCCTCCTGTTGTCCGGCGCTGATCAGCGGCAGAAGCTCCACATTGGCGCGGTGATACAGCAGGCCGCTTCCCTTGAGCCCGAAGATCTTGTGCGCGGAAAAGGTCGCCATATCCAGGAAAGACAGATCGAGCTCCATCTTTCCCAGCGCCTGCACAAGATCGCTGTGCACCATGGCGCGAGAGTGCGCATGCACATAGTTGGCGATGGTCCGGATGTCGTTGATGCATCCGGTCTCATTGTTCACGCACATGATCGACACGAGGATGGTATCCTTACGCAGCGCCTTTTTTACCTCTTCCAGATGCACGGTGCCGTCCGCATGAAGCGGCAGGTAAGTGACCTCAAAGCCGAACACCTCCTGCAGCTGAGCAGCCGAGCTCATGATGCTGGAGTGCTCTGCGCAGCTGGTGATGATGTGTCTGCCCCGCTGCTGATTGGCAAGGGCAAACCCTTTCAGGGCATAGTTGTTCGCTTCGCTCGCGCAGGAAGTGAACATGATCTCCCTGGGCTGGACATGGAAAAGCTGTGCGATGTTCGCACGGCTCGTTTCCAGCAATGACTGCACTTTGCGGCCCGCCTGATGCAGCGAGTCCGCATTCGCATAATAGGTCTTCAGGATCTTTTCATACGCCTGAAGCACTTCCTGACGGATCGGCGTCGTCGATGCGTAATCAAGATAGATCATCGTCACGCCGCCTGGTTCATGATGCCCGGATCATTCGATTTGATCAGCTTCTCATAAATGCCCGGATGCATCTTCTCGATGGACTGAATGGCGATCTTCAGCGCCTTCGTATACTCGCCGTTCTGGAAGGACAGCTCCGCACGCGTCAGCTCCGAATCGATGGACGGATAGCTGGAGCGGTAACGGTTGCCGAACACGATGGCATTTTCCACCATGATCGCGATGCCCACCAGATTGCTGGCGTTGTTGTACAGCTTATAGATGAAATCGATGGCTTCCTGCAAGTCGGCGTTGAGCTCCGACACATCCAGCGGCGTATGCTCCAGCACGCTGCGCACACGGCGGATCAGCCGGTCTCCTTCCTGCAGGTCGGTATTGTATTGGCTGGAAATGCTCGGCAGACGGTGGCAGGTCGTCTTCAGACGCACCTCGTTGAGGATCATCTGCAGCTTCACCAGCTGATTCTTGGCCCGCTCCTCATCGCTGCAGGCCGTCGTCAGCATCTGCTTCATCGTCTCGACATCCTTGCCGAAGAGCTGCACGCTCTTGACCAGCTCGCGGTATTCGATCAGCTGGGCGCTGGCCGCGACCTCATTTTTCTGCGCGGTCTTGCCGACTTCCTTCACCAGCGCGTTCATCTCTTCCAGCTGGGCACCGGCCTTGGACAGCCGCGCGCTCCAGTCTTCGAAGCCGAAACGCTCATTCACGCGCTGATACAGCTGAACGATCTCCTCGAACATCTCGTTGACGCGCTTGACAGTGCGGAAGGTATCCTCCATGCCGTTGTGGATCTCATCATAGGCCTGATCCTCGCGGACGATCAGTTCCTGCAGGCTGACGAGCCGCTCTCCCATGGCGTCCAGATTATCCTTGACGTCCGTCAGGCTGCCGTTGCGCAGCCGGTTGAGATTATCCTTGAGCTGATCAGAGATGATGTCCAGGTTCTTCTGCACATCCAGATGCTCAAGATACACGCCCTTGTTGCGGGTCTGAGCATAGCGCAGCCCGATCTCGTCGATGGCGCGCGGGAGCACGCCTCTGGCCTGCTCATACAGCGAAGGCAGGACATGCAGCTGATCGGTCAGCTCCTCGATATCGGCGGAGATCTCCATCAGCTGTTCATGGGCCTTGTCAAATTCAGAGGCGAACATCCACTCCTCGAACAAGGAGAATTTCTTCTCGACGAGCGCAAAGCGCCCTTCGATGTATTCGTCGCTCTGATGATAGGAGGGACGGTTCTCCTGGAACAGCTTGCGGATGCTGCGGAACTTCTCCTTCAGCACATTGATCTGCGCGCGCTGCTCACTTTCCTGCTCCAGGATCTCATCGAGCACCTGGTTGACATGATCGGCGTCCTTGCGGCAGCGATCCAGGTTCTCGCGCAGCGTCTCCATCTTGCGGGCAGCCGATTTGTTCTTGCGCACGAACAGCATGTCCTCCGCTTCTGCCAGCAGCACGCCGCACTCCTTGAGCGTCTCCTGCACAGCGTCGAAAGTAGGCCGGCATTCGTTGACCTTGCTGAGCATGTTCTCATTGACGCGGGACAGCGCCACGGCCTTGTTGAACTTGAAGGCGAGCGGGATCCCCTTGATCTCATTATACTGACTTTCCAGCCCGGCCTGCATGCCCTTCAGCCTGCGCTTGCGCATCCCCCTGAGCAGCATCGTCAAGATGATGAGCGCCGCCAGCGCGGCCGCCATATAGATCAGCAGCTCCGGGGTGACGATGTTTTCCATATAATTAAAAAAGTCATCCATGTTACTCCTCCTGACTGTGTGTACATTTGCATATATTGTATCATACTTCCTCATATTTTAATCATATTTTGTGATAAAAGTTTGACATTGTCTGCACGCTCTGCTATTATGATTAGGCGTAAAACGGAATAGCAGCATACAGAGTCCTGCGGACCGCGTTGGTGACATGCAAGACATGGAGTGCCGGTAACCCCGCTGCTGGCGGCGAAGACACTGTGCGCACCAACACCCTGCAGGGAGATCTGTACTGTTATTGTTTTATGGCCAATAAAACAATAAGGAGGAAATTATGGCAAGAATCAAAGGACCGGTTTGGAAGAAATCCCGTCGTCTGGGCTTCTCCATCCTGGAAACTGGAGAAGAGCTCCAGAGACGTCAGTACGCACCTGGTCAGCACGGACCGACAAAGCGTGTAAAGTTAACGAACTACGGACTGCAGCTGCGTGAGAAGCAGAGAATCCGTTACATGTACGGCGTGACCGAGCGTCAGTTCGGCAACCTGTATAAGAAAGCAGCTACTTCCAAGGGCGTCACCGGTGAGACTTTCCTGTTCATGCTGGAGTCTCGTCTGGACAACCTGGTATACCGCATGGGCTTCGCCCGCACGCGCCGCGGCGCTCGTCAGCTGGTCAACCACGGTCATGTGCTGGTCAACGGCAAGAAAGTGGATATCCCAAGCTACAGCGTAAAGCCGGGTGCGGTCATCGAGATCAAGGAGCGCTCCAAGAACATGGCATCCATCAACGATGCGCTGGAAGCAAACCTGAACACTGTCGCATTCGTCGATGTGGACAAGGATGCCAAGAAGGGCACCTACCTGCGTCTGCCGGAGCGCAGCGAGCTCAACAGCGAGATCAACGAACTGCTCGTTGTCGAATTCTACAACAGAAAGTTATAAGAAAAAAATGGATCGGGCGACCGATTCATTTTTTACATATGCTAAAAACGAGCAGGAAAAACCATTTATCTCCGCACCGCCGTACAGATGAGATCGTATACGAAGGCTCAAATCTATGAAGTCCATCATTGATGCCATCCCTCTTTCTCAGTCTCTCCTTCATTACGATATATATCGGTATTGGCGTAGATCCCGCGCAAGCATGTTCCTAAGGAGAAGATGCTGATCATTGCTGCTGGAGCCGACACCGTATCAAAGCCCTGTATGATCCATGGATCACACAGGGCTTCAAATTCGTTTAAATATCAACTGCAAGAAAGTTTCATTTACTTACAGCTTCAAGCTTATTTAGCGATTTTCCGGCGATACATAAACACACCAGCAACCGCGATTCCTGCTGCGAACAGCAGTCCAAGCATCATCCCTGTCTGCGCGGTTGCCGCAGTATCTGTTCCTTTAGCTGCTGTGCTGTTGCTGCAATAATCATTGACATTATCGCTATCCGGCGTCGTGATGCTCACATCGATCGGTTCAAGCGCATCGATAGCCGTCTGCATCTCTTCTGCCAGCTGATCGACCATTTCCTGTGTTGCTTCTTCATCAGCGATCATCTTCAGCGCTTTTGTATATGGCGCATTCATCACCGCTATGCTTGCGCTTGTATAAGCATTCAGGTCAAGGCTGTTCACATAAGCGATCAGCTCTTTCAGTGCGCTCACATCCGCCTTCGTCCGTGCGTTCAGACGTGCTTCTCGTAAGCTATTCACCGCTTCATCGATCTCTTCCTGGCTTGCCGCATTGCTCAGAACTGTCTTCGCTGCATCCAGCTTATCCTGCAGTCCTTCTACGCTGCTTGGCACATAGTCATCGATGTTCGCGATCATCTCAATCACGATCTCGATCTCATGTTCGAGCGCGCTCGTATCCAGCGTGATCTTCTCCAGGTTTGCGATCGCGTCAGCCAGGTTCGTGATGGCTTCGGTTACCTCAGCAGTCGTTGCATCATCATTGGCTGCTGTATCCTGTGCAGCAGTAAGCGCTGTCTGCAGTGCTTCCAAACTTTCCGCCGTGTAGTCACCTTCGAGGTAACCATTTGCGGCTTCGATCAAGGCGTTCAGTTCTGCCTTGGAAACGATCTCCCACAGCTCCTGTGCCGCTTTGGTCATCGCTCTGTTCGCTGCCTTCAGCTCATCTGCAGTCGCATCCGGGTCATCAACGACATCTTGTGCAGCTTTCACGGCATTGACCAGCGCCTGTACCTTGCCCGGACGAAGTCCCTCCATATCGCTCAGGATGTTTTCGTTGATGAAGTCGATCGTTGCCTGTACATCTGCACGCAGAGCATCCGCATCACTGGATCCGCTCAGATCCTGCATCGCTGCGCTCAGATCGAGCAGAGCGCTTACAACTTCGGTTGCGGTCGGCGCGTCCTTCGCCAGCACGGCCTGTGCAGCTGTGATCGCTGCGTTCAACGCTTCCTCTTCAGAACCAAGCGCAATGGCTTTTTCCACCATATCACGCAACGCTTCGAGCGCTGCTTCACTAGCTGCTTCCTCGCTCGGGATCTCAATGCCGCTGACCTTATATACGATTTGTGAGACATTGCCGGCAAGGTCGGTAATCGTTACTGTACCTGTTGTATTTTCTGTAAATACTTTGGTCAATATCGTTTGGTCATCACTCAAAGTCCATCCTTCTACCGGCTGAATTGCTTCGTTAGCTTTGATCGTTACTGTCACTGGCGAATCAGTCGCCTCATCATTGTTGGATGTCATCACTTCTGCAGTTGGCGCATCCATGTCCGGAATGTTGTCAATGACCCAATAACCTGCTGAATACGCTTTATCCCAATTATAAGTGTACTCCATCGTGACATACTTTGTCTCACCATCTACGATTATCTTCGTCTCAAATCCAGGCGTCTTTGAACTATTCCCCTCCAGTGCCTTGAAGTCTTCGTCTCCGCTCCATGGCATTTCAATGGCATTAAACTGCTCATCATATGCAGTGACCTTCATCACCGCTTCTTTTGTTCCGCCATATTTAGCAAAAGCCGTCTCATCACCATCGTAATTCGTATAACTTTCACCAAAGAGCGGATGAACCGCATTATTTGTAAAACGGATCGTCAGCTCTTTGCATAATGTCCCTTCGACCATCAACGGCTGACTTGAGATAAGCGCAAATTCACCCTGATTGTCTCCTCTCGCCATCGCTTTCTCATATGTTCCGATTTCCATATCATCCTTCGACGCAGGTATCAGAGATTTCACAGCCTCCTCATATGCGGAAAGCCATGCCTTTGCTTTATCTACATCAGCTTGTTTCAATACCAGCGCTTTAGAAAGAGATTTATCCTGTACCGCTGCATAAATTTCCGCAAGTGCTTTTAAAGAACTGGTCGCATACATCGATTCATGATCAAAGAGAACATCCTGGTTTTCTTTATTCATCTCTTTCAATCTGACAAATGTATATCGGCCGTCCAACTGGATGAACTGTTTATCGATCTCTTCCTGTGTCGCAGTCGGATCATCCAGCAGCTTCTTTGTTTTTTCAAGCTGCTCCTGAAAGACATCAAAACCTGTTACGCCCTCCGCTTTATAATTCACGGTATCTTCATATAATTTTTGCAAATTGGTAAAATCAGCTCCGCTGCCCGCCTGCTCTAAATTTGCAATCGCTGTTTCCAATTTGCTCAACTGATTGTCAAAAATCGACTGTTTGGCGTCCCACAATCTATTTTTATAAATAATGACCGTATTGTTTACGCTCTTGATGACTTTCTGCAATTCAGCATAACTTTCTTCTGTATATCCGTCTGCCTGGATCGCCTTCGCTTCATCCAGCTTCGCTTTCATGTCGTCCATCGATGGCAATGTATAATCATTGATCTGCACGCTGCCACGCAAGATCCTGTTGTCTACGCCGACCGTAATCTTATATTTATTGTTGCCATATCGATTTGCATCAAAAAGATCCATCTCTCTTTCGGTGACGTGATCGGAAATCATGGCTTTCCAGACGCGTTCACCAAGAACGCCTTCCATGCTCACGCTGATTTGATAGATATCCGTACCGGTCACTTTGATCGTCGGGTTTTCTCCGATTGCATCATCAATGATCAGTGGATCATCCCAATAGGGCGATTGATCGCTCGTTTTCATCAGTTCGGTCATATCATACTCTTTATCCCCTATGACCACAACGATCTTTCCATCGATTCCTTCGATTGCTTGAGCCGGAAGAGGCGCAATCGACACAAGCATTGCGAAAGCAAGCAAAGCCCCCAGCAATTTCTTCGTCATTTTTTTACATATTCCCATCTTGAGCTCCTTTCTGCACGACACGCGTGCTAAACATGAATACTATGCTCGTCATCCATCAGATTATCACAAATACACCTTCTTCCCTTAAGGTGATTAGATCTTGATGACAGTGATGTTGCAAAAAAAGCCGTTTTGTTATCTTTGCCCTCCCTCCTTTACTGAACAAGACGCTTCTTCTGTAACATCATTCTATTTTTATTATCACATCGTTTCACAGCCGCTGCAAGCAGTTTTTTCCTGATGATCCTAAATTCTGCAAAATACGTAAAGTGTCATCCGTTTTTTCATATAAATTTTCTGAATTTAATATGATATGAAGAAAAACATATTTATCGCAAGCAAAAAGAGCATCGAAAAAGACCGTTGACTAAGCCGCTCATTAAGCTGTCAACGGTCACGATCAAGTAGTTCATCCAGTATCTCGGTACAGTTCAAACGATCATTCTCCTTGCGGGCGGATCTGGATCCGCTCGATAGAGCATGCTCTGTTGGTTTCATCGTCGATGCGCACGACGGCGCCGCAGAAGATTCCGGGCCCTTCTGCGATCGTATATCTGGTCTTGGCGTCGGTCATGAAGCGGGTGACGATCTCGTCGACATCCCTGCCCAGCACGCTGGTATAGGCGCCGCACATGCCCAGATCGCTGATGGCAGCCGTCCCGTTCACGATGCGCTCATCTGCCGTCTGCACATGCGTATGCGTGCCGACGACCGCGCTGATGCGGCCGGCAAACGCATAGGCAAAGGCGATCTTTTCGCTGGTTGCCTCCGCATGCAGATCAACGAGCACGATATCCGCGTCGATGTGCTTCAGCGCCTCCTCCATGCAGCGAAACGGCGAATCCGTGATGTCGTGCATGAAGATCTCGCCGCACAGGTTGACGACGGCGACCCGCTTGCCCTTCACTTCCCTGACCAGCACCGACCTGCCATATTCGGTCGGCGCCATGTTCATCGGGCGCACCATCCGGTCCGCCTCATCGATGAAATTGTACAGGTCGCTCTTCGCGAAGGTGTGGTTGCCCATCGTCATCACATCGATCCCATAGCCGATGAGCTGATGGTAGATCCGGCGCGTGATCCCTTTGCCATGCGCCGCGTTCTCCCCGTTGGCCACGACCAGATCGATCTGGTAGCGGGATGTTAAAAGAGGGAGATGGCTTCTGACCATTTCCCTCCCGACACTTCCGACGATATCCCCGATAAAGAGAATATTCATGCTATTTGGCGAGCTCGCAGGCCCTGATCTCGCGGATGACGGTAACCTTGATCTGTCCCGGATAGGTCAGTTCCGCCTCGATCTTGTCCTTGATCTCACGCGCAAGCTTATGGCAGGCAAGATCATCCATCTTTTCCGGCACGACCATCACGCGCACCTCGCGTCCGGCCTGGATCGCGTATGCGGATTCGACGCCGTCGAAGTTCTTAGAGATCTTTTCCAGCTCTTCCAGTCGGTTGATGTAATTCTGCAGCGCTTCATAGCGTGCGCCCGGACGGGCCGCGCTGATCGTATCCGCTGCGATGACCAGATTGGAAATGAGATATTTCGGCTCTACCTCGCCATGGTGAGACTGGATCGCGTTGAGGACGACGTCCCGCTCACCGTGCTTCTTGCAGAATTTATAGCCCAGCTCGATGTGACTGCCGTCCACTTCATAATCGAGCGCCTTGCCGATGTCATGCAGCAGTCCGGCACGCTTGGCCAGCTGCTGGTTCAAGCCGAGCTCGGCAGCCATCATGCCGGTGAGGTTGGCCACCTCCATGCTGTGCTGCAGCGCGTTCTGCCCATAGGAGAAACGATACTTCAGCCGGCCGATCAGCTTGATGATCTCGCGGTCGATCTTGCCGATACCCAGCTTGAACACTGTATCCTCTCCCACTTTTGCGATGTTGTTCTCGATCTCGCGGCGCACCTTGGAAACGACCTCCTCGATGCGTCCGGGCTGGATACGCCCGTCCTTGATCAGATGCTCCAGCGAAAGGCGCGCGATCTCGCGGCGGATCGGGTTGAAGCAGGAGACCGTGATCGTCTCCGGCGTATCGTCGATGATCAGATCGACGCCGGTCGCCTGTTCGATCGCCTTGATGTTTCGTCCCTCGCGTCCGATGATGCGCCCCTTCATCTCTTCGCTTGGCAAAGAGACCACGGAAACCGTGCGCTCTGCCGCCTCGTCCTGAGACAGGCGCTGTATGGCAAGGGCAATGATGTTGCGGGCGATGTCATCCGCTTTTGCCTTTGCCTCTTCTTCTTTGTCCTTGATGTAGGCAACTGTTTCCTGCTCCATGCGTTTTTCCACCGCAGCGAACAGTTCTTCCTTTGCCTCTGTCGAGCTCATTGCTGCTACACGTTCCAATTCGGTGATCTGCACATCGATCTTGGCCTGCAGCTCTTTCTCCTTTTCATCCAGAGAAGCCAGTTTTTCAGACAGCTGTGTACTTTTCCTGTCAATCTGTTTTTCCTTCGCAGCCAAAGTTTCATCGCGGAAATTCAGATTATCCTCTCGGCGCAGCAGTTTGTTCTCCATTTCGGTGATCTCCTGTCTGCGTTCCTTGATTTCCTTTTCTGCTTCAATTTTCAGTTCATGCACCTGGGTCCGGCCGTCCAGAATCGCCTGTTTGACCTTCGCATCCGCCTGGATGTCGGCCTGTTCCAGTATCTGGGCAGCCTTCTGCTGATCCTTATTCAGACCTGCCTTGGAAATCCCGAACATCACGAGAATTCCGAGGACAAGCCCCACAACCCCGGACAAAAGGATGAACAGTAAATTCATACCATTCCCTCCATTCGTCTATGATCAATCGGCTTGAAGCCTGGTCGTTAACCTTTATTATAATAACATAGAGGGCGGGGGCTAAACAAGAGAGATTCCCCATTTTATCACATAATGTAAGATTTTATCGGGAAATGTAAACGTTTTTCTCCCTTTTTCACTGGTTTCATCCTTGCAAAAGATGGATGATCTGATAGATCAGCAGCGAAGCGAAATACGGGATGACCGTCATCATCCCCACGCTCATCCACATCATCGAGCGCCCATACAGCCTGAGCAGCGCCGACAGCGTCATCACGCAGGGGATGCTGAGCAGCACGAAGACCATGAAGCTGTATGCGCGCAGCGCGGTGTCATCCCCTTCCCACAGCTGAAGCCGGGGCTGAGGCTGCGCTTCTTCCTTCTGCAGCAGCATGGCTGCCTTCGCGCATTGCAGCGCGCGCTGGATCAGGCTGGGGACATCCTGTTCAAGATCGATCGGCCTGGCCGTGATCTCTTCCTGATGCGGCTGAAGAAAGCCGACGATGCTCTCCTTGGCGGCAATGCCGGCCGGAAGCGAGGCCACGCACACCCAGCTGTCCCCAAAGCCCAGCGGCTCGAACACAGGTGCGGCCGCCTTTGCCGCAGCGGCGAGATAGCTGCTCTCCCGCTCCCCTGAGGGAAGATAAGAAAGGCACCACAGGCCCATCATGACGATGAGCACCACGCTGCAGGCCTTGCGCAGATAGGCGATCATCTCATGGAAGGCCGTCTTGCCCATCGCGCCAAGAGAGGGCAGCCGATACGGCGGCAGCTCCATGACCTGGATGCGCTCATCATGGAAATACTGCAGGCGGCTGAGGATCAGAGCGGCCGCAAAAGCAACCAGAAGGCCGATCCCATACAGCGAAGCCACGACGAGCGCTTCCTTGCCGCAAAAGAAGCTCGCCGCAAACATCAGATACAGCGGGAGCCTGGCGCCGCAGGACATGAAGGGGACAAGCAGCGCGGCCATGCGGCGGCGCTTTTCGCTTTCCAATGCCCTGGTGGCCATGATGCCCGGCACATTGCAGCCAAAGCCCAGCACCATGGCGACCAGCGCCTTGCCGCTGAGATGAAAATAAGACATCACTTTATCGGCCAGAAAAGCGATGCGCGCCATATATCCGCTTTCCTCCAGGAAGGCGAGCCAGAAATACAGGCAGCCCATCAGCGGGACGAAGCTGATCACGCTGGCCGCGCCGCGCACCACGCCCTCCAGCAGGAAGCGCTGGATCACTTCCGGTATGCCTTCCATATAGTATAAGAGATATGGGCAGATGTAGTCGTCGCACACTTCCATGATGAACGCGCTCCATGGGGCAGAGCCGGTAAAGACCATCTGCAGCAGCCAGAGCAAGAACAACGCACACAGCGGCAGCGCCAGCAGCGGATCGAGCAGGATGCGGTCCGCCAGCGTATAACGCGAGCGGTCTTTCTGGCATACGCAGCGCGCCATGATCGCATCGATGAGGGCATCATAGCGGTTCCAGACATCGTCCGCCGTCCTGGCGCGCCGCCACTGCTGAAGATCGAGGCTCAGGCAGCCGTCATCCCCTTCCCCGCGCATGAACGCATAGACCTGCGCATTGCGCGCTCTCTCATCCTGCTCATGCAGCTGCGCTTCCCTCTCGCGCGCGATCTTCGCCTGTGCAGGATCATACAGCGGCTTGTGGATCCCGTTTGCGCCGATATTGGCGCGGATCGCTGTCCAGAGCGTTTTCGCATCCTTCTTCCTCCTGGCGCTGAGCAAAAGCACCGGCAGTGCCAGCATATCGCTCAGCTGCGCTTCATCGATGCGGATCCCCAGCTTATCTGCCGCATCCGCCAGGGAACAGACGACGATCATGGGCACCTGCAGCTCCCGCAGCGCCAGACACAGGCGCAGCGAACGGCCCAGACAGGTGGAATCACAGATATCGAGGATGAGGTCGATGTGATTTTCCCGCAAGAACGCCGTGCAGATCCGCCCTTCATCCTGATCCTCGCTGAGCGAATACACGCCCGGAAGATCGATGAAGTGATAACAGCTGCCCTGATCATAGACGCGCGCCTCTTTCTTTTCGATGGTGACGCCGGGCCAGTTCCCCACCTTGAAGTCCGCATGCGCAAGCAGGTTGATCCAGGCGCTCTTGCCCACATTGGGATTGCCAAGAAGTGCCACCGTATAGTGCTTCATCCGCTCACCTCGATCCGGCGCGCATCTTTGCGCCGCAGGGCGAGCATCGCGTCTCTCGTCTCAAACAGCAGCGGATCGCGCCACAAAAGCGTGCCGCGGAAGATGATCGACGTTCCCGCGCTGATGCCCATCTCGCTCAGCCGCTTCCGGTCTGCCTCCTCCATATGGATCGCACGGACCACTCCGCGCTGCCCTCTTTTCAGTTCGCTTGCCAACATGATATCACCTGCTCCAAGCATAGCAGGCTTTTCGCGCGTGAATTGTCATGAAGTTTTGCACGAAAACAGACAAGAACGGCCAGGCCTGTGCATATATGCCAGCCCCTTAGGATGAAACACCATGAAAACGATTTATCCATAATGAAAATTTCTTGTAAAAGTATTTCATTTTACTTTCTTCTGCGCTATAATATACCTGTTTTTATGAGGAGGGACTTTACGATGGAGTTATTAAAACCAATCTTGGATCGCGTGATCCAGCGCAATCCTGACGACAAGGAATTCATTCAGGCAGTGACCGAAGTATTCACTTCTCTGGAGCCAGTAGCAGAGAAGCACCCTGAATATGTCGAAAACGGAATCTTCGAGCGGATCGTTGAGCCGGAACGCCAGATCATCTTCCGCGTACCGTGGGTGGATGACAATGGCAAAGTGCAGGTCAACCGCGGATACCGTGTGGAATTCAATTCCGCGATCGGTCCTTATAAAGGCGGTCTGCGTTTCCACCCGTCCGTCAATATCAGCATCATCAAATTCCTCGGATTTGAGCAGATCTTCAAGAACGCCCTGACCACCCTGCCGATGGGCGGAGGAAAAGGCGGAAGCGACTTCGATCCTAAGGGCAAGAGCGATGGAGAAGTCATGCGTTTCTGCCAGAGCTTCATGACCGAACTGTCCAGACACATCGGACCGAATACGGATGTGCCGGCCGGCGACATCGGCGTAGGCGGACGCGAGATCGGCTATATGTTCGGGCAGTATAAGCGCCTGCGCAACGAATTCAGCGGCACGCTGACCGGAAAGGGCCTGAAGTGGGGCGGATCCTTAGTGCGCACGGAAGCGACCGGATACGGCCTGTGCTACTTCACCCAGGCCATGCTCCAGGAGCACGGCACGAGCTTTGAAGGCAAGACTGTCGTGATCAGCGGAAGCGGAAACGTCGCCATCTACGCCTGCGAGAAAGCGACGCAGCTGGGCGCAAAGGTCGTCGCGCTGTCAGATTCCAACGGGTATGTCTATGATCCAAACGGCATCCAGCTCGATGTGGTCAAGGACATCAAGGAAGTGAAGCGCGGACGCATCAAGGAATATGCAGAGCGTGTGGAAGGCGCCGAGTATCATGAAGGCAAAGGCATCTGGAGCGTAAAATGCGACATCGCCCTGCCTTGCGCCACCCAGAATGAGCTGAACGGCGAAGATGCCAAGACGCTGGCTGCCAACGGCTGCGCAGCGGTCTGCGAAGGTGCCAACATGCCTTGTACGCCGGAAGCCATCGATGTCTTCACAGAAAAGGGCATCTGGTATGCACCGGGCAAGGCAAGCAACGCCGGCGGCGTAGCGACCAGCGGACTGGAGATGTCTCAGAACTCTCTGCGTCTGTCCTGGACGTTCGAAGAAGTGGATGCACGGCTGAAGAGCATCATGGAAGAGATCTTCAAGACCTGCAGCGAGACGGCAAAGGAATACGGCATGGAGGGCAACTACATGGCCGGAGCCAACATCGCCGGCTTCATCAAGGTTGCCGACAGCATGCTCGCCCAGGGCATCGTATAAGAACCTCATGGATCCTTCGGGATCCATTTTTTTACAAAAGAAAAGATCCCGAAGGATCTGATCAGACGTTTTCTTCGACATACATGTGCCGTTTGATGATGGAGCTGATGAGCTCTGCCGCAAGCTGCGGATCCTCATTGCACACGATGTATTTATAATTGCTGACGAGCTTCATCTCGTTCTCGGCCTTCGCCAGCCGCTGCTGCACGATCTCCTCCGGCTCGCTGCGGCGGCCGCGGATCCGTTTCTCCAGCTCTTCCATGCTCGGCGGGATGATGAAGATGCTCAGCGCATCCGGGCATTTCTGACGCACCTGGTCAGCGCCTTGCACCTCGATCTCCAGCAGCACATTCTTCCCCTCGTTGCGCAGCTCCTCTACCTGAGCCAGCGGCGTGCCATAATAGTTTCCTACAAATTCGGCCCACTCCAGTAGTTCCCCTCTGCGGATGGCCTCTTCGAAGTGTTCCCGGCTCGTGAAGATATAGTCTACACCGTCCACTTCATTCGCTCTCGGTTTCCGTGTCGTCATCGAGATCGAGTAAGCAAGGCGGAGACTGTCGTCGTCCATGAAACATTTCCGGATGGTCCCCTTGCCTACGCCGCTCGGTCCGCTCATGATGATCAGCAGTCCTTTTTTCATGCGCTTCATCCTTCCGTTTATTTACTACTGATTTTACCAGCGTGCCCTGCATCTGTCAAACTTTTTTTCCGTCCTTGATCTGTGCTATAATATTACAATGGAGTGTGATCAAAATGGCTTTGGACGGACTGCTGCTGCATCAGATCAGCAGCGAACTGAAGGAATACCTGCCTTGCAAGATCAGCAAGATCCAGAATATATCCGATGTGGAACTGCTGTGGACGCTGCGCACGACGAAGGGAAACCGGCGCCTGCTCACTTCTTTTCACAGCACCTATAACCGCCTGCACCTGACGCAGGCTTCTTATACGACGATGGAGACGCCGAGCAACTTCGTCATGCTGCTGCGCAAGCAGCTGGACGGCGGATTCATCCGCAGGATCGAACAGGTCGGCCTTGACCGCGTGCTGCGCATCGATGTGGAAGCGCGCGATGAGCTGGGCGATCTGCACATGCGCACGCTCTATGCGGAGCTGATGGGCAAATACGCCAACCTGGTGCTGGTCAATGCGGAGGGCATCATCGTCGACGCCCTCAAGCGCATCCCTGTCTTTGAAAACAGCAAGCGTCTCATCCACCCCGGCGCGCACTACGCTCTGCCGGCCCAGGACATGCGCAAGCACGACCCTTTCCAGGTCGACGCATCCGCGCTCGATGACAGCCGCCCCCTGGGCGCGCAGCTCTTCGGCTTCTCTCCGCTGCTGGGGCGGGAGGTGGAATACCGGATGCGGCAGGGAGAGGCATTTGCGGACATCATGGAACAGATCCGAAGCAGCCATGTCCTGTATCTGCATACGGTCAAGGAACAGACGCTGTTCCACTGCATCCCGCTCACCCACTTGCAAAGCGAAGCGCAGACGTATCCGCTGATGGAAGGCATGGATGCGCTGTTTTATGAAAAAGAGCAGAAGGTGCGCGTCAAGCAGCAAAGCGGAGACCTCTTCCGCGTCATCCGCCGCGAGCTGAGCAAGAACCGCAACAAGCTGCCCAAGCTGTATCAGGCGCTCGATGAAGCGATGGACTGTGACCGCTATCGGGAATACGGCGACCTGCTGTTCGCCTACCAGTCTTCCTTGAAGCGTGAGCCGATCGTGCACCTTCCTTCGTTTGAGCGGGAGGAGGAAGTCGCCATCCCCATCGACATGCGCTTTGACATCGCCCGCAATGCCAACCGTTATTATCAGAAATACCATAAGCAGCGCCGGGCGCAGGGCATCCTGCAGGAACAGATCGCGCTGTGCGAGCAGACGATCGCCTATTTCGAACAGCTGGAGTCTCAGGTCGAGCTGGCCGCCGTGCCCGATGCGATGGAGATCCGGGAAGAGCTGGTGAAGCGCGGCTACATGAACGCACAGAAAAGCGGCATCCGCCGCCGCAAAGGCAAGCAGATCCCGCATTTCACCGTCTTTGACATCGAGGGCACGCTCGTCTATCTGGGCAAGAACAATATTCAGAACGAATACCTGACCCGCACCCTGGCCCGCAAGGATGACCTGTGGTTCCACACGAAGGACCTGCATGGCTCCCATGTCATCTGCACCGACCCGCAGCCGGATGAACGCCTGCTGCGCATCTGCGCGATGCTCGCCGCCTACTACTCACAGGGACGCTTTTCCAGCAGCGTGCCGGTCAACTATTGCCCGGTGCGCCAGCTGAAGAAGGTGCCAGGCTCCGCGCCGGGTGCGGTGACCATGCAGCATTACCGCACCATCTACATGGACCCTTCGCAGAAAGAGGTCACCGAGATCATCCGTCAGTATCAGAAGAAAGCATGAAGGCTCCGGTTTCGGAGCTTTTTTGCGCAGGAACAAAAAAAGCCGTGGATCCACGGCTTTCACTCATCAGCATCCAGAGCAGCTTCCGCTGTCGCATCCGCCGCCGCAGCTTGAGCATCCGCCCTGCTGCGCAGCCATCTGCTGCTCATAGACCAGCGTATCGATAGCGAGACACTCGATCTCCACCAGCGCGCCCTTAGGCAGTCTGCTGACTTCCACGCAGCTGCGTGCCGGATACGGCTCTTCCAGGAATCCGGCATACACTTCGTTGAGCGCGTCAAAATCGTTCAGATCCTTCACGAAGATCGTCGTCTTCATGATGTGGTCATAGCGCAGGCCCATCTCTGCGAGCACGGCGCCGATGTTCTTCATCGCCTGCTCTGCCTGTTCCTTCATGGTCTCTCCTGCCAGCTCTCCGGTATTCGGGTCGATGCCCAGCTGTCCGGAAAGATAGACGAAATCTCCCAGCTTGGTCGCCTGGGAATACGGCCCCAGCGCCTTAGGCGCCTTGTCGCTGTGTACGGCTTTTACAAATACGTTCATATCCATTCCTCCTATATCATTCATGATGATGGCATGGGTCTCATGTCTGTTATATTATATCTGATTTTCCTGAAATTTCAACGCAGATGCGCTTTACAGCTCGTCTTCCTCTCGGACGAACACCTCTCTGGGCTTTGAGCCGCGTGCCGGACCGATGATCCCGCGTTCCTCCAGCACATCGATCAGCCGTGCCGCACGGGCATAGCCGATGCTGAAGCGGCGCTGGATGAGCGAGGTGCTGGCCTTGCGGCTGTGGATGACGAACTCCCGGACCTCGTCATACAGCGGGTCTTCCTGGATCTCGACCGTCTTCCCGCCCTGGCTGCTGTCCAGCTGATCCAGGCGCAGGAATGCGTCATCATAGCGCGGCCTGCCTTGCTTCTTGACCGCCTCGCAGATCCTGGCGACCTCTTTATCATCGACATATACGCCCTGAATGCGTCTGGCTGCGGTCTCCCCGACCGGCAGATACAGCATGTCGCCATAACCCAGCAGCTTTTCCGCGCCCATCTGGTCGAGGATGGTGCGGGAATCGACCGCGCTGGACACAGAAAAGGCGATGCGCGAGGGGATGTTGGCCTTGATCACCCCGGTGATGACATCGACGCTGGGACGCTGTGTCGCGACGATCAGATGGATGCCGGCCGCACGGGCCAGCTGCGTGATGCGCTGGATGCTCCCCTCGACCTCTTTGGCAGCGACCATCATCAGATCGGCCAGCTCATCGATGATGACGACCACGGAAGGCAGCGGTTCCCGCTGTTCTTCCGGATGATCATTCACCATGGCGTTATAGCCGGAGATATTGCGCACGCCGGCCATGGCGAACAGCTCATAGCGCTGATCCATCATCGCGACGATGACCTTGAGCGCCCGGTTGGCTTCCTCACTGTCCGTGATCACCGGCCCGATCAGATGCGGGACCTCATGGTATGGGGTGAACTCCACCTTCTTCGGGTCGATCAGCAGCATCTTCACCTCATCCGGGCGTGTGCGCATGAGCAGCGAACAGATGATGCTGTTGATGCAGACCGATTTGCCGCTGCCGGTAGCGCCCGCCACCAGCAGATGCGGCATCTTGTTGAGCTCTCCATATACGCAGCTGCCGCTGAGGTCCTTGCCAAGGCAGAAGAGCAGCCGGCGCGTCGCCATGCTCTCTGGGATGGCGCGCATCAGCTCCTTCATGCGCACGGTCGTCTTCTCTTCGTTGGGCACCTCGATGCCCACAGCGCTCTTGCCGGGGATCGGCGCCTCGATGCGGATATCTTTGGCAGCCAGCGCCATCTTGATGTCATATTGCAGGTTGCTGATGCGGCTCACCCGCACGCCCTGATCGGGACGGACCTCAAAGCGGGTGATGCTGGGGCCGATATGAGTGCCGACCAGCGTCGCCTTGACGCCGAACTGTTCCAGGATGTCGATCAGCTGCTTTCCTTTGAGTCGCGCCGCCTGTACGTTCGTATTCGCCTTGCTCTTCTTCCCGGCTGCCGGATCATCGAGCAAAGAGAGACGCGGCAGCCGGTATTTGCTGTAATCGATGTCAAACTGACTGGTGAACGGTGCTTTCTTGTCCTCCTGCGCCTCACGCTCTTTTCCATCGGCCAGGATGCCCAGCTTCTCTTCATGCTTCTTTTGCGGTGTCATGATGTCCAGATGATCTTCTTCCTCCTGGGCGAACAGCGGCGGCTGCTCCACCTTCTGCACAGGCGCATCATCCGCATCCACGAAAAAGGAAGGCGTGTCCACAGGGCCGTCATCGATACGGATATCGGGGACGCGCCTTGGCTCTTCTTTGTCCTTGCGCGGCGGCTTAGGCGCCTTGCGGCGCGCCTGCCAGGCAGACCCCAGGGAGTCTTTGGCCGAGCGCAGGCGGGCGGACAGCGTGCCATGCACGCACAGCGCGATGCCCATCAGGATCATGGCTGCCGCGACGATCCTCGTCCCGGTATGATCGAACAAAAAGCTGAGCAGGGAGACCAGCAGCACACCGATCACGCCGCCGCCTCTGGAGACCTCTCCCTGCAGGATCAGCGCGGTATGACGAAGATAATCATTCAGCAGCGCCGCGCCCTTGAGCGTCTCATCCGATGGAATGGACGCGAGAATCATCCAGGCCGTAACGAACAAAGCAGCCGCCACCAGATACTGCGCGGGCAGCTGCTTCCATGATTTCCGCATCATGGCGAGAAAGGCCGTCACGATCACCACCGCATAGACGACACCGTAGAGCGTGCCGCACAGATACTGCAGCAGCGAGGTGAGCAGGCTGCCTGCAAACCCGATCTGCAGACAGCCGATCAATGAGACGGCGATGGCCGCAAGCGAATAGATGTAGACCATCACATCCGGTTCCAGGATCCCCTTTCCCTTCTGTGCCTTCTTCTTCTTTGCCTTGGCCATGCCTCTTCCCTCCATTTCTTAGATGTTGATCTCCAGGATGACCGGCAGCACCATCGGCCGCTTTCCGGTCTTCTTGACCAGATACTTCGTGATCCGATCACGCGCTTCGCTGCGGACATCCACATTATCGTAGCGTTTTTCCTTCACGGCGTTGCGGATGCATTCCTCCAGGATGTCCCCGGCATCCTTGACGACATATTCCGCGTCCTTCAGATAGATGAGCCCGCGGGTCTGCACATCCGGCCCGTTGATGATCTCCTTGGTCTTGGCGTTGATGCCCACCGCAACGATCATCACGCCATCCGTCGACAGGATCTCCCTGTCCTTGAGCACGACGCCGGTCACATCCCAGTTTTCCTTGCCGTCGATCAGCGTATCGCTCAGCGCGAGATGCTCCGCCGTGCTCTTCACCTCGCCGCCTTCGAACTCAGCGACCTGTCCGTTGTCCAGCACCAGGATGCGGTCTGCCTGATAGCCCATGTCCATGGCGAGCGTGGCGTTCATATAAAGATGGCGGTACTCGCCCTTCACCGGGATGTAGTATGTCGGCTTGAACAAGTACAGCATCATCTTGAGATCCTCCCGGCTGGGGTGCATGGAGAGCACCTGACGGGAATCCAGCGAGAAGATCGTCCCGCCTTCCTTATAGATCTCATTTTCCATGTTGTTCGCGTCCATCTGCGTTCCGCTGACGATCGGCGAAGCGATGATGATCGTATCCGAGCTGCGGAAGCGCACATAGCGGTCTTCCTGGTTGGCGATGTTGCTCATCGTACGGAACAGGTTCTTTCCCTGTCCGCTGATGATGACCAGCACATCTTCCATGTCGTCAGAGAACTGCTTACGGTCGATGAACAGATCATGCGGCACCGTATAATACTTCATCTCCTCCATGAGCTTGATGATGTGGCGGAGCCCGTCATCGTGGATGAAGATCTTCTTGCGGTATTTGATCGCCACATCCAGGATCTCTTGGATGCGGAACAGCGACTGAAAATAAGTAGAGATCAGGATACGCCCGTCCCGATGGCTCTCGATGATCGGCTCGATGAGATTCGTGATCCGATGGTTAGGCGAGGTATGCCCGCTGCGCTCCACGCCCTGGGATTCGCACAGCAGCGCCAGAACGCCCTTCTTGCCGAATTCGCTGAGCAGGTTCAGGTCGCAGCAATACTCTTCCTGCATCATATCGTAATCGATGATGAACTCGCCGGTATAGACGACATAGCCCTGATCGGTGGAGATCGCCACGCCGAAGGTGTCCGGGAAGGCATGCGTCATCGGGAAGGTCTGGATGCGCACGCCGTCGATGCGCATCGTATCGCTGCGTTTGATGCGGTGCACCTTGACATTGCGGATCCCTTCCTTTTTCAGCGTCTCGCGGATGATGAGCGCGGTCATGGCCCCGGTGTAGACCGGCACATTGATCTGCTTGAGCAGATACGGCAGCGCCGCCACCACATCGTCATGCGCATGGGTGATGAAAATGGCCTTTACCCGATCCTTGTTCTGGATGAGATAAGAAAAATCAGGAATGATGAATTCCACGCCCAGGGTCTCGCTGTCCGGGTATTTCAGACCGGCCTCGATGACAAAGATCTTCTCGTCCACCTCCACGACAAGCATGTTCTTTCCGTCTTCGTCGAGTCCGCCAAGCGCAAAAATACGAACTTTACTCATAGTTTCCTCCAATCTGATATGTTATTATGTGCTTTACAAAATGCCGCCTCACGGCGGTATCTTCATCACAGTCATCGTCATTATACCCCAAATATGAAGAAAAAGCCATCCTCAAACGGCTTTCTCTTCTCTTCTCTCGATCACGAACGGGCTTCTTCTCCCTTCAGCGACCAGGTCCTGGCCTCCGTGATGATCACCTCGACGATATCGCCGGCCTGCGCGTTTTCCGCGGTGAAATTGACCAGCTTGTTGGTCTCGGTATACCCGCTGTAGATATGCTCGTCTTTCTTGCTTGGCCCATCGACCAGCACCTTCACCCTGCGGCCCACATACGCCTTGTTCTTTTCCAGGGCGTGCGCGTTCCATCGCGCGTTGAGCTGCGCCAGGCGCTGCTGCTTCACTTCCAACGGCACGCTGTCTTCCATGCGTGCGGCAGGCGTTCCCTCACGCGGAGAGTAGATGAACGTATACGCATTGTCAAAGCGGCAGTAATCCACGATGTCCAGCGTATGCTGGAACTGCTCATCGCTCTCGTTGGGAAAGCCGACGATGATGTCTGTCGATATCCCGCATTCAGGAATGGCGGCCTTGATCCGGTCAAACAGCGCGCGGTACTGCTCGATGCTGTAGCGGCGGCCCATCCGCCTGAGCACGTCGCTGTCGCCGGACTGCACCGGCAGATGGATAAACGGCATGATGTTATCACAGGAAGCGATCGCTTCGATCATCTCATCGCTGAAGTCCCAGGGATGCGATGTGGTGAAGCGGATCCGGTCGATCCCTGTCTTCGCGCTCTCCCGCAGCAGCGCGGCAAATCCGCCTGCTATGCCCAGATCTTTGCCATAGGCGTTGACATTCTGTCCCAGCAGGGTCACTTCCCGATACCCCTGCGCCTTGAGCTCGCGCAGCTCCTGCAGGATATCTTCCATGGCGCGGCTGCGTTCTTTTCCTCTGGTATATGGCACGATGCAGTAGGTGCAGAACTTATCGCAGCCATACATGATGTTGACCCATGCCTTGTGGCGGCCGAACCGGCGCACCGGCAGGTTCTCGATGACCTCTCCTTCCTGGGAGAAGACCTCGACGCATCGTTCCTGTCCTGAGATCACCGCATACAGCAGCTGCGGCAGGCGATGCAGATTATGCGTGCCGAAGATCAAGTTCACATGGCGATACTTCTCCAATACCGTGCTGACCATCTCTTCCTCCTGCGCCATGCATCCGCACAGGCCGATGACCAGATCGTCGCGCTGCACGCTCAGCCGCTTGAGCGAACCCAGCTCGCCCAGCACCTTGTCTTCGGCGTTGCGGCGCACCGCGCACGTGTTGATGAGGATGACGTCGGCCTCCTCCGCCTGGGCGCAGGGCGCATAGCCCAGCGATTCCAGGATGCCTGCCAGCGTCTCCGAATCACGTTCGTTTGCCTGGCAGCCATAAGTCCGTATATAATACCGTTTTCCCTTTCCCAGATCCTGACATTCAGGCGGAATGGAAAACAGTGATTTTTCGATCACGCTGGCCGTGTGGGTCCGTTTCGATGCGGCGCGCAGATCCGGCAGCACCCACCCGGGCTGTTGTTTTATCATTACATTACCTCCGTCCGATGATGTTTCAGAAAAAAACCAAGCGTAACGCCTGGTTTACTGAGAAATTGCAGATACTGGGCAAGTGGATACACAAGTTCCGCAGTCGATGCAAGTACCCTCGTCACAAACTGATTTACCTTCACCGTCCATAGATAAAGCAGATACCGGACAAGCTCCTACACAGGCACTGCATCCAATGCAAGTATCTCTGTCAATTGTTACAGCCATGTTAAACTTCCTCCTTTACAACCGAAGTCATTATAGCATTCCTGTCTGTCAAAATCAACCGCAAAATGTTACTGCTCACTGACAGGCCCGTTTTGCGGAATCATTTTCTTTTCCTGCTCCTTGCGCCGTTTCAGCCGCTCATTGATGTTGGTGCGCAGCAGGCTGTAGATGACCGAGCACAGCGGGATGAAGATGATCATGCCGATCACGCCCATGAGCGAGCCGCCGATGGAGATGGCCACGATCACATAGAGAGGCGGCAGTCCCACCGAGTTGCCGACGACATGCGGATAGATCAGATTGCCCTCGACCTGCTGGATGCAGACCACCATGATGATGAAATAGAGCGCCTGCATCGGATCGACCATGGCGATGAACAGCGCGGAGATCAGACAGCCCACGAATGCGCCGAACATCGGCACCAGCGCGGTAAAGCCGACGATCACGCCGCCTAAAAACGCATACTGGATCTTCAAGATCACGCCGCCCACGGTCACCAGCGATCCCAGGATCAGACACTCCGTGCATGATCCGCCGATATAATTGGTGAACGTCGACCTGGTCAGCTCCAGCACATACAGCGTCTTCGTATAGACCCGATCGCTGCAATAGGCCTTCAGCATCTTCTTTCCGCCGATGATGAGGCGTTCCTTATTGAAGAGCGCAAGGATGGCGAAGACGAACGCCACGAACAGCGTGACCGCCCACGATACGGTGGTGGAGATGACACTGATGGCGGAAGCGAAGACATTGCCTGCGCCGCCGCTGAGCACCCAGTCCGACAGCGTCTGAAAGAGCTCATCATAATTCAGGTTGCTGAGGTTCTCGATGCTCGCGCTTTCCGCCAGCGTGCGCAGCTGCGGGTATTTTTCCGCCATCTGATTGATCCAGGCGACGAAGTCCCCCACTGCGCGCGGCAGCTGCTCGATGATGTTCTCGACCGATGTAGAGAGGTGCGGGATGATCACGAACAGGAAGCAGCCGATGACCAGCGCAAAGATCAGCAGCGAGCTGATCACCGAGATGATGCGCATCAGCCGCGGCCGGATCGGCGTGAAGCGAAGCAGATCCTCGATGCGGCTGACCAGGATGTTCAGCACAAAAGCGATGCCTCCCCCGATCAGAAAAGGGGTCAGGATGGAGAGCAGGCGCATGGCGATATCCCAGATCAGCGACAGGTTCTGCAATGCGAAATAGACGAAGAGCGCAAACAGGATGAGCCCGCGGTATGTCTTGATCTTTTCGCGATATTTCTGTGTATCCGGATGCATAAGATTCCTCCTTGCTGCATATAGGAATACTAACATATTTTCATTTCTGGTTCAATGCCGCAGAAAAAACGCACCCGAAGGTGCGTCAGCTTTCATCAAACTTCGATGATCTTCATCGCATTGGTCGCGCCATATCCGGTCGGATAACCAGCGACGATGATGATGGTCTCTCCCTTATGGATGCCATAGCTCATCGCGATATTGCGCGCCAGGGAAGCCTCGTTCTCTCTGGTGTTCACGGTCTCGGAGAAGATGGCGGTCACGCCCCAGTTCGCTGCCAGGGAACGCTGCGTGCGCTCATCGAAAGTGACCGCGAGGATCGGTGCCTGCGGGCGGAACTTCGCGATGCGGCGCGCCGTGTTTCCGCTCTGGGTAAACGCGACGATGCCTGCGACTTTCATCGCCAGCGCCGTATCTGCCACGGAAATGCCGATGGCGTCATTCTTCGTGCGCGTGCAAGAGCGGATAGACTTCTTCAAACGATCGCGGTAAGGGATGATCGGCTCGATGGCATGCGCGATCTTGACCATCGTGGATACCGCCTCGATCGGATAGTGACCGGATGCAGATTCCGCAGAAAGCATGATCGCATCGGTGCCATCCAGGATCGCATTGGCGACATCGCTCGCCTCGGCACGGGTCGGACGCGGATTATCCTGCATGCTCTCCAGCATATGCGTTGCGGTCACGACCGGCTTGCCCATCTCATTGGCCGTTGCGATGATCTTTTTCTGGTAGATCGGAACGAGCTCCAGGGATACGTCCACGCCCAGATCGCCGCGGGCCACCATGACGCCGTCAGCGACTTCCAGGATCTCGCGCAGATTGTCAAATCCTTCCTGGTTCTCGATCTTCGGGATGATCTGCACATCCTCACGGCCTTCTTCGATGAGGATGCGGCGGATGGCCAGCACGTCCTCTTTGCGGCGCGTAAAGGAGGCGGCGATATAGTCGATGCCCTGACGGCAGCCGAAACGGATATCCGCCTCGTCCTTCTCAGAGATGAACGGCATGCTCAGCTTGACGCCCGGCAGATTGCACCCCTTGCGGCTCTTCAAGGTATGCGGGTTTTCCACGCGGCATTTCAGCGCGCCGTCTTCCTTTTCGATGATGGTCAGACGCATCTTGCCATCGTCGATCAGGATGGTGCCTCCTACCTCGACATCGTTGAACACTTCCGGACACTGAATGTGGAAGCACTCATGCGTGCCGAGCACCTTTTCCCGTACGATGGTGACGATCTCGCCTTTTTCATAAGACTCCGTCTTGTTCTCAAAGTCACCCAGACGGACTTCCGGCCCCTTGGTGTCCAGCAGGATGGCGATGCTCTTTCCGGTCTCCTTGACGATCTCACGGATCGTCTTGATGCGGCGTCCGTGTTCCTCATAATCCCCGTGCGAAAAGTTCAGACGGATGATGTTCATGCCGGTGTCGACCAGCTTGCGCATCATTTCCTTGCTCTCAGAAGCCGGTCCGATCGTACAGATGATTTTCGTTTTTCTCTCCATATCCATAAATTGACTTTTTTCCTTTCTAAACCCTTTTTACCATGTTTATACGAGACGCTCAAACAGATTCTGCAGCGGCTTGCGGGAAGTGCGCGGCATGACCAGCGCCTCCTCGATCGGCACAGAAACGATCTGATTCTCTATAATGCTGATGCACTGACCGCCGATGCCCTGCATCAACAGGTCCACGGCCTTTTCTCCCATGCGTGATGCCAGGATGCGGTCGCTCGGCGTAGGCGCGCCTCCGCGCTGGATATGACCCAGGATGGTGGCGCGTCCGGAGAAGCCGGTGTTCAGGCTCACTTTTTTGGCAAACTGATGCACATCCGTGATCTTTTCGGAAATCACGATGATCGCATGACGCTTCTTCTTGATCAGATCCAGATCGCGAAGGCGCTCCAGGACCTCGCTTTCCTCAAAGCCCGTATCGCTGGTGATCACGATCTCCGCACCGCAGGAAATGCCGGCCCATAAAGCGAGATCTCCGCAGCGGTTTCCCATGACCTCGACGATGGAGCAGCGGTGATGGGAATTGGATGTGTCGCGCAGCTTATCGATCGCGTCGACCACGGTCGTCAGCGCCGTGTCGAATCCGATCGTAAAATCGGTGCACGTGATGTCGTTATCGATGGTGCCCGGGATGCCGATGCAGTTGATGCCCATCTCGGTCAGCGCCAGCGCGCCGCGGTAAGAGCCATCTCCCCCGATCACGACGACCGCCTCGATGCCGCGTTTCTTCAGCTGGGTGACAGCCTTTGCACGGACTTCCGGATCCTTGAATTCCGGCAGGCGGGCAGATCCCAGAATGGTGCCGCCGCGGTCGATGATCTCACCGACGCTGGCCTTGGTCAAAGGCTCGATATAGCCTTCCACCATTCCCTTGTATCCATCATAAATTCCGAATACTTCGATGCCGCTGTTCAAAGCGACGCGTGTGACGGCACGGATAGCTGCATTCATCCCCGGCGCGTCTCCGCCGGAAGTTAAAACACCGATACGTTTGACCATAAAACTCTCCTCCATTCACGAACATAATCATAGCATCATGTTCTGGCTGATTTCAAGAAAAAATTACCTTCTTGAACGGCCTTTCAGCTTTTTTTCGACACTAAGCGCTTTCACCCTTTCCAGCACGCGCAGCGCCGCCACGGCCTCTTTCTGACGGCCTTGCGCAGCAGCGAAACGCGCCTGCAGTTCCTCCATCGTATAATTGCTGGTGAAGTACGTCAGACGGTGGTGATTCATGCGTGCATCGAGCAGCGTGAGCAGCACTTCATCCCTGGACCAGGCGGTCATGCTCTCCCCGCCGATATCATCGAATACCGCGATGTCGGCATCCGTGATGCGCGAGAGCATCTCCTCCATCGCCTCGCTGTCGGAAAACAGCAGCTTCAGCTGAGAGATGAGCCTGGGCACATTGACGAAGGCGCAGCTGAGCCCCTTGCGGGCATAATAGTTGCATACGCCGATGCACAGGTAGCTCTTGCCTACGCCGGGCGGCCCGGCCAGATAGATCCCGCGCGTCTTCTGTTCCTGCAGCAGATGCGCGATCAGCGCGAAATAGACTTCTTTGTAGTCTGCGCTCTCCTTGCTGACATCCAGGGTGGTGAGGTCGATCTGCAGATCGTCACGGCCGAAGTCCATGACGGTGTAGCGGCGCTGATGATGTAGACGCGCCTGCTCATCATTATAATGCGCACAAGCGCGCAGTCCATACGTCAGGACACCGTCATAAGTCAGGTCGAGGTAGTGGCCCTGGGGCTCATGGACGCAGAACGCCAGCCCCTGACACCGTTCACAATATGTCTTCGTGGCGAGCCATTGCTGCAGCATGCCGCTGTGTGCGTCGATGAATGATTCATCCAGCTGATTGGCACGCAGGAAATCTTGCACATGCGGATCGCGGCGCAGCTTGCTCAGCAGCGCTTCTCTTGCGGCCTTGGCCTCTTCGCTCATCTCGATCTTAAAGGATACTTCTTCCATTTACTCACCCCTCAGCGCCTTCTGCATGCGCGCGATGGCTTCATCATCCACCTGCGCATCCGTACGCTCTTCGCTTTGTTCATACCATTTCGGCAGCGATGCGCCGCCGCTCTCTCTTCCCTGCTTTTCTCCGGCCGCCTGCTTCTGCGCCTTCTCCAGCGTATCGATGCCGAGGCGGACCCAGCTGGACGCGACCTTTTCCACGTAGTTCCGCGCAAAGCTCTGGTTCGTCTTTTCCAGCACGGTCTCGATGAGCACGTTGGCCACCTCGCGCGGCAGATGATAGCGGGTCATGAGCGATTCGATCAGCTGGCGGTCGCTGCGGGAGACCTCCACGCCGTGCTGCTTCTGCTGAAAGAAGAGCACCGGCGCCATATCATAAGGATCGCGTGCTTCCCCTGAGGTGACGGCATGCGCGCCGCGCGCCTTCTTGCGCAGCAGCTCCGTATTGAACACGCCGGTGCGCGGGTTGATGCACTGATTCACCAGCCTGCGCATCTGCACCTCGCTGAGCCCATGCGCCAAGGCGAGCTCGGCGATGAGCCGCATGTTCTGCGGCGTCTGCAAGCGAGCGGGAAAGCGCCGCTCCAGCCCCTGCAGGAACACATCGAAGCGAAAGGGCAGCTGCTGATCCGAAGGCTGCGGGCGCATCTGCACGAATGCCTCCTCCTGCGTGCCCGCAAACGTCTCAGCGGCATCCATCACGGCACTGATCTCCACCAGCTTTTCCGTATCGCGCGCATCCTGCGCAAAGCGCAAACGGGCTGCCTCATAAGCCTTTGTCCCCAGCTGATTCAGATACAGCCGGCCCAGCACCTCATGGCGCAAAAACGCATTGCCTTCCATAGGCGGGCAGAGCTGATAGACATAAGACTGATCCTTTGGATCCATGTACGTGCGCAGCAGCAGGAAGCGCTCGAGGATCTGACGCTGCTGATGCACCCGATCGACGCTGAAGCCCAGCAGGATGAAGGGCGTATGATCATGGGGAAGATGCTCGTCTGCGCCCAGCGCCAGCATCGTCTCATAAAGCGCGAGCGCCTCATGGCCCATCAGCGGCCCATACAGCAGGCTGAGCACCTGATGATCCTGCTCGCAAAGCGTCCGGCAGGGGATGATCGTGCATCCTTCCTCTCTGTTCATCGGCTCACCTGTGCCTTTCCAGACAGGACAGCACCTGTCGTTTCAATGATTCTCTGTCAGCATTATTGTATAACACGACATCGCATAAAGCAATTTTTTCTTCCTGGCTCATCTGCGCGGCCAGCCGGCGTCTGGCTTCCTGCTCACTGACCCCGCGGCCCTTCAGCCTGGCGATCAGGATATCCTCATCCGCAGCCACGACCCAGGTCTCGTCAAAGGCGTCCTGCCAGCCACATTCAAACAGCAGCGGCACCTCCGCCACGGCGATCTCGCTGCCGCAGTGCGCCATCTCTTCCTGCAGGCGCTGCTTGATGAGCGGGTGCAGGATCGCTTCCACTTCCCGCCGGCCCTCCGCCGTCTCAAACATATGATCGCTGAGCGCCTGCCGGTCGATCTCCCCTTTTGCGTCGATGAACCGGCTGCCATAGCGCTCAAGCAGCGCCGCATGGCCCGCTTCTTTCGGCCTGAGCAGCTGCGCGTTGATCTCATCGCAGTCAAAGACCGGGATGCCCGCTTCCTTCAGGACAGCGATCACGCTGGACTTGCCTGCGCCCATCACCCCGCTCAGGGCGATCTTCTTCATCTTCTTTTCTGACATTTCGCACAATAATATGTCCCTCTTCCGCCGGCCTGCACCTTGATGATCTCACTGCCGCAGACAGGACATGGCTCTCCTTTCTTCGCATGCACCTTCAGCTGCAGCTGAAAGCGGCCGTCCACCCCCAGCGATGACGTGTAGCTGCGGATGGTCGTTCCTCCGGCCCGTATCGCCCCATTCAGGATGCGCCGGGCCTGGACGAGCAGTTCCTCGGCATCCTTCCTGCGCAGGCGGTAAGCCTTCGTCAGCGGATGCAGGCCTGCGGCAAAGCAGATCTCATCCGCATAGATGTTGCCGATGCCGGCGATGATTCGCTGATCGAGCAGCGCCTGTTTGAGCGTGATGCGGCGCGCATGCAGATGCGCATACAGCTCATCAGCGCTCAGCGTCTCATCCAGCGCATCCTTTCCGACACTGGCAAAGCAAGGGCATTCCCGCAAGCTGCCTTGCTTGGGATAAGCGTACATGCGGCCGAACTTGCGGGTATCGTGATAGCGCAGCTCCCGGCCGTCTTCCAGCTGGAAGATGACATGCACATGACGCGCGTCAACCGGCGCAGAAGGCTGCTGCAGATAAAATTTTCCTTCCATGCGCAGATGGGCGATCCACCAGACATCGCCCAGATCGAAGCAGAGGTATTTGCCGATCCGCGCATAATCTTCGATGCGCCGTCCGCAGACCAGCGAAGCGAACGTCTGCGGGTCTCCGTGGATGATGCGCGCCCATCTCACCTGGACATCGCGGATGCGCGCATGCCCCATCTGTGCATGCAGCGTATCCAGCACGGTCTGTACTTCAGGAAGCTCAGGCATACGCGCACCTACTTCGCCTCATACCAGGTGCGGCCGATGCTCGCATTGGCGACGAGGGGCACCTTCAGCTTCACGACGTTCTGCATGCCTTCCTTCACGATGCGCATCATCTGCTCGACCTCATCCTCAGGCACATCAAAGATCAGCTCATCGTGGATCTGCAGGATCATGCGGGAGCGCACTTGCTCCTCCTGCATCTTCTTGTCGATGGCGATCATCGCCATCTTGATGAGATCGGCAGCGCTGCCCTGGATCGGCGCATTCATGGCCGCGCGCTTGCCGAATTCCCTCATCATATAGTTTTTGTCGCTGATTTCTGGGATATACCGCCGCCGCTGGAACATCGTCGTCACATAGCCATGCTCCTCGCAGAAGGCGATCGTGTCATTCATGAAGGCGTGGATCTTCGGATAAGAAGCGAAGTATTTCTCGATGAAGCTGTGCGCCTCTTTGCGGGTGATGCCCAGCTGCTCGCTCAGCCCATAATCCGACTGTCCGTAGACGATGCCGAAATTGACGGTCTTGGCGCTGCGGCGCATGGACGCGTCCACCTCATCCTCGCTGACATCGAAGATCTGCGCAGCCGTCCGGGTATGGATGTCGCTGCCATGGCTGAACGCGTCGATCATCTGGGTCTCATCGGCCATGTGCGCCAGCATGCGCAGCTCGATCTGTGAGTAGTCCGCCGAAAGGAACACATGCCCTTCCTCCGCCACGAAGGCCTTTCTGATCTCCCGTCCCTCTTCATCGCGCACGCTGATGTTCTGCAGGTTCGGTTCGCTGCTCGACAGCCTGCCGGTCTGCGCCAGCGCCTGATTGAACACGGTGTGGATGCGCTGATCTTGCGAGATGTGCTTTTTCAGCCCGACCACATATGTGGTGTACAGCTTGGCATACTTGCGGTAATCGAGCAGACAAGGGATGATCGGGTGCACATCGCGCAGCTTTTCCAGCACCTCCACCGCGGTGGAGCGCTTCTTGCCAGACTTGAGCCCGAGCTCATCGAAAAGCACGATGCCCAGCTGCTTAGGGGAATTGATGTTGAACTCATGACCGGCATATGTATATACCTTTGCGGCATTTTCCTCCATGCGCGCATGGGTGACTTCTCCGATCTCATCGAGCACGTCTTCGCTGATGTGGATGCCCTCCTGCTCCATCTTGAACAAGATGCGGGAAAGGGGCATCTCCAGCGTGGTGAGCAGCGGCCACATCCCTTCCTCGCGCAGCTTCTCCTTCATCTGTGGGACGATCGGGGCCATGCCGGCGAGCAGCGCTTCCATATAGGCGCACTGGCGGTCAAACTCCGGCAGTATCGCCTTGCCCTTCTTGCCATAGACATCGTCGATCGACAGCGGCATGGGGATCTGATAATGATCCAGGAAGCGCTCGAAGCTGGTGATCGAGCTGTCCAGCAAAAAGCTGCCCAGCATCAGATCGAAGGCGAAATCACTGCATGCGATGCCGCTGCGCGCGGCCGCATGATAAAACTCCTTGGCATTGTAGGTGATCTTGTGCTCATCCTGCGCCAGATACCGCAGCAGGCGTTCATCGCGTCTGGCGTCATCCAGCGTGATGTAATAGCACTCTCCCTGGCAGTACAGCGCAAAGCCATAGAGCGCCTTGCGGGTATAATGCTCATTATCGCAGTCCGCCAGGATGATGGTGTTTTCCGCAGACAGGTCGGCATCGATATGGTCCACACAGCGGATGTGCTGCTTGACGAGCGGTTCGGCATGTTCCTGCTGCAGGAATGATTTCATCTCATATTTGCGGTAGAACTCATTGACGTTTGGCGCAAAGCCGGAAAACGCGAGGTCATCGAGCGCAAAGGGGATGTCTGCATCGCGGCGGATCGTGGCCAGAAAGCGCGAGAGCATGGCGCTCTCCCTGCCCTCCTCCAGCTTCTCCCGCAGCTTTCCCTTGACCTCGTCGATATGCGCATAGACGCCATCCACGCTGTCATAGCAGCTGAGCAGCTTGAGCGCGGTCTTTTCCCCGACGCCCTTCACGCCGGGGATATTGTCGGCCGTATCGCCCATCAGCGCCTTGAGGTCGACGATCTGCTCGGGACGAAGGCCATACGCGTCCTGCAGCGCCTGCAGATCCATCAGCTGCATCTCGCTGATGCCTTTTTTCATGAGCAGCACATCGGTGGTCTTGTCGATGAGCTGCAATAAGTCGCGGTCGCTCGAGAGGATGGTGATGGACACCTCCGGGTGCGCGGCCGCAAATGAGCCGATGATGTCGTCCGCCTCGATCCCTTCGCATTCATAGCGCTTTACGCCGCAGGCATCGAGAAACTCGCGGGCGATGGGAAACTGCACGATCAGCTCCTGATCCAGCGCTTTGCGCGTGCCCTTGTATTCCTGGTATGCCTCGTGCCTGAAGGTCGGCTTGCCGGCATCCCAGGCGACCAGCACGCCGTCGGGCTCGATCTGTTCCAGCGCCTTTTGGAACATGGTCACGAAGCCGAACACGGCATTGGTGGGAATGCCGTTGGCCGTGCGCATCATGCGGCCGTACACGGTCGCATAATAGGCGCGGAACAGCATCGAATTGCCATCCAGAAGCAGAAGTTTTCTCATATATCTCATCACCCTGTCAGTCGATGACAGGTCTCCTTTCTATCGGTACTTATTTTAACACATTTGTTCCGCCTTGAAACAGCGGACGCAAAAAAGACGGATCATCGTCCGTCCGTTCATTCCAGGCCGAGCAGCACATTGAGGTTTTCCTGCATCAGCGTCAGGTAATTCTTTCCCGCCCGCTGCTGCGCATCGCTCAGCGAAGAGATATTGTTGAGGGGGACCGGGGTCAGTCCCAGTTCATTGATGATCTGCAAGCGCAGATCGATCATATCCTGCGGCAGGTTTTCCTCGATGGCCATATACTGCACGCCTTCTTCCCGCAAGGTCTCGATGATCACGGAAAGCTGCTCATCGTCCGGCAATGCGCCATAGCGGGAGAGGCAGACGGGATAGACCTGGATGCCATAGTTCTGCCAATGGCCGAAATTCGGGGTCATGACCGCGACGCGGATCTGCTTTTCCCGCAGCTGCTGATAGCGGGCATCCAGCCTGGAGAGCGCGATCTCCAACGCATCATAATTATCCGCAAACTCCTGGGCATAGGCCGGATAACGCTCACTGAGGTAATCGCGGATGCAGGCAGCCATGCCGCACATCGTCACCGCATCCATCCACAGCGTGGGATCGGAATAATACATATCGACATCGTCAAAGGCATCTCCCGCATACCATGGCTGCGTCTCGTTGTTTTCGCCATAGCGAAGAAACGGAAAGTTTCCCAGCTGATCGACCAGATTGACCTGCTCGATCCTACTGTCCGTGATCTCATCCGCATACGCTTCATAATATGATTCCAGCCCGCCCAGATAAAGGAGCGCATCGCTCTGGGCGAGCAGTTCCTGATAGTCGTCGCGGATCTGCGCGCGCTGGATCAAGGTATTCTCGCTGAGCAGCACGCAGCTGACTCGATCCTGCGCGATCTGTTCGACCAGATACTGCAGCGGATAACAGGTGACCAGCACCTGATCGTGCGTCGCCCTGCAGCCGCACAGCGTCATCAGGGAAAGACACAGACACAGGGTCATCTTCACCAGTTTCATACGCATCACCACCAGATGCATTATATCATATTTTGACCGCTGCGGCAGTGAAACAATCGTTTCAGCCATGTCCGCTCATCGATGAGCTGCGTGCCCTCCTGCAGATAATTGGTGCGGTTGCGATAAAGGTCGTGCTGCGCGTGGACCTTGCGGCGGCCCAGAAAGGGATGGGAGAGCCGGTAACGGTAAAAGCTCATGCGCTCTTCCATCAGGCGGGCGTGCTGCATCAGCTCCTGGATGAACAGGACAAACAGCGTGATCATCCCCGCCGCATCGCGCATGCAGCCAGAGAGGAAGATCACCGGCAGCGCCGCGAACGAGCACAGCACGCCCAGCCGCTGCGCCTTTGCGTAAGGCAGCCACAGATGGAACAGGGTCTGCATGATCCTTCCGCCATCCAGCGGCACCACCGGCAGCAAGTTGAACAGCAGCATGGCCTGGTTGATCTCCATCAGATAGCCGGCGAAGGATACGGAGATGAGTGAACAGGACGCCATGGCCTGCAGCAGAAACGGAAACAGCAGATGCATGCATGGGCCGGCAGCCAGGATGAACAGCGCGCTGCCCACGCTGACATAGCTGATCTCATCGATCTGCGCGCACAGCCCGAAGGGGCAGATCCGCACCCGGCGCACCGGGCAATGCACCAGCATGGCCGCCAGACAGTGCGCCGCTTCATGCAGGCTCATCATGAGGAAGATCGCCAGCAGCACTTTCCAGCATCCGCTGAACCAGGCGAACAGCATCATCGCCGCCCACAGCAGCAGGCCGATCACCCTTCGCTCATGTCCTCCAGCGCGATCTCCTCTCCATCCCTGAAGCAGCGGATCTCCACATATTCCTGATACGTGCCCAGGGCCGCGCCGCTGCGGATGCGCTCATCCTCCTGTACGGCGGCTTCCTGCAGGTTGGCGAAGTTGATCATCACCCCGTCATCGCTCTTCATGGTGACACAGTATGTCTCGTTCTGCGCCTCGATGTGCACGATGATGCCCTCACACACTGCCGTAGCTTCATTGGTGCCATTGTGATAGCGATGCTCCCCCACCGCCTCATACTGTCCCATGCTGGCGACGCTCTGCACCTCATCCTGACGAAACCAGGTGTCAAAGGGCAGATAGTCGCTCCAGTTCAGGCTGGTGAAATAGTCCATGGCCTGCTGTGCCTGAGGGATCTGCAGACGCAGGGCGATCATGAAGCTGAGCCCGCCCACGCAAAGCCCCATCACTGCGATCACGCCCTTGGTGAACCAGCGGCTCAGCCGATGCGGGCTTCTCTGCCTGCTCTTTCGGCTGATGCGTCTTCTGATCCTTCTGATGTCGTCCATGTGCTCACCTCTCTCATTCATATGTATGCAGCAGCCTCGTCGATATGTCAGGTGGCAAAGATCCTGGACAAAAACCGGCGTTCATTGAGCTTGGGCAGCGCGACCTTCTCTTTGAGAAAGCGGCGGGCAAGCACATCGAAGCAGTGATAGAGCTGTGAATCGCGGGCGACGGCGATCGGCAGGCCGCGGTTGTTGCAGGACTGCATGCGCACGTCCTCCACGATATAGCCCAGCAATGGGATGGCCAGCCAGCTGGTGGCATCCTCGATCTTCACGCACATGCCTTTATCGATGGCCCTGGGGCTCACCTTGTTGAGCACGAGCTCGAGCATGGCCACTCCTTCCTTGAGCAGCAGGCCGATCACCCGGTCCGCATCCTGAAGCGCGCTCACATCGAGGTTGCTGACGATGATGGCGCGGCTGGCCACGGTGCTGGCGAAGCGAAAGCCGCTTTCCACCCCTGCCGGCGTATCGATGAACAGATAATCGAACTGATTCTGCAGCACGCGCATCACACGGACAAAGTCCTCCTGATGGATGCCGGAAAAGTTGACGCCCTTGCACACCGGCAGCAGATAAAGGTTCTTCTCGCGTTTATCCTGCAGCAAGGCGCGTTCGAGCAGACAGCGTTCTTCGACCACATCCTGCATATCGAAGATCACCCGGTTGTCGAGCCCCATCATGAGATCGAGATTCTTCAATCCCAGATCCGCATCGACAAGACAGATCTTGTATCCTTTTGACGCCAGCATCATGCCCAGATGGATGCAGACGCTGCTTTTCCCCACACCGCCCTTTCCGGACGTCACAGCAATGATTTCTCCCATGAATTCCCTCCTCACGTCATATCTTAATCACAGCGCGGCGCGGAGGCTGTCGAATCTTGTATGCGGCGGCAAATGAGCCGCTGTCCCTCTGCGCTCACCTTGCAGGGCGCAGGACAGCTGATGCGCGCGAATGCAGAATCACCGATGCGGATGCGCGCCTCCTTCAGCGCGCCGGCATAGAGCACATCGTCGGCGTGAAACAGGTCGACCACTCCTTCCACGCTTCCCATCACGCACAGCGTGGCTGTGCATGCCAATGTCCCGCCGGGGCGGACACTGCCAAACAGCATCGTCTCTTCCTGCAGGCTGAGCCGTTCGCCGCTGTGCACATGCTGTTCCACGATGCGCATGCACGAGGGATCATGCGTGCCCGGGTTGATCCCGAGGATGCCGATCTGATGCGCCTGACACAGCCGCAGAAAGCGCAGCGCCTGCTGATCGCTGAGCGGCGGAACATGAAAAAAAGCCGCCGCGCGCGCATCAGGCTGCAGTGGCGGCAGGCTTTGCTGAAACTGTTGGAGCATCTCCTCCACATCCGCAGACTGAAGGAAGATATGCATCCTGCTCTTTATTTCCTTGATCTTAACGTGTACCATCTGACCTTCTCCTCCTGGCGGATCCGCAGGGCCTTCATTCGCTGATAGTCGTTCTTGATCCGCACCAGCATCACGACCGCGAATACGAGGACGCCGTTGCCGATGATGGAGAGGAACTCATAGTTCACGATCCATGCGGCAAACTGCATCTCGCTTGCGCCACTGACCCTCATGTATAAGAATACCAGCAGATCCTTGACGAAAATCGTCGCAATGCAGAGGATGATGGATTCCAGCATGGAATCGCCCATGTGCCGTGACCACAGCTGCAGCAGCAGCGCGATGAGCAGGTAGACCGACGCATGCAGCAGAAACGTGTCTGTCACGAACAGATCGACCAGAAGCCCATAGAGAAACGCGGTCAGGCAGCGGTCAAACAGCATCTCTTCCCGGATGACGAGCACGAGGGAACAAAACCCCACCGAAGGCAGGAAGACGAGGTCGTTCATCAGGAAGTTGCCGGGAAACAGCACGCTGATGGCCAGATCGACCAGGGTGCACAATCCAAAAAACAGCCAGTTGGTCATCTCAGTTCACCTCGATGACAGTGACGTAGTCAAAATACTGGAAATTAGAGACCGGCTCGACATAGATGACCTGTCCCAGCTGATTATCCAGCGTCTCCACCTTCTTGACGGTGCCGACGAACAGTCCGCTGGGGTATATGCCGCCCTTGCCGCTGGTCACGACCTGCATGCCTTCCTCAACTGCCTGATCATCCAGCAGGGAGACCACATACGCCTGTTCATTGGTGTCATAGGACTCCAGGATGCCTTCCACGCTGGACGCCTGTCCTTCGCTGTCCTGTGCCTGCTCTTGATCCTGATCCTCACCATCGCTTTCACCGTCCCCGCTTTCCTCCGCATCATTTCCCAGGTTGATGCGGACGGCGACCTTGTTGTTCTTGTCCTCACAGGTCAGCAGCTTCACTACGCTGGTGCTGTCCTGCACCTTCCAGATCTTTCCGATGACGCCCTGTGAGTTCATGACGACCATATCCTCTTCGATGCCGTCATTGGCGCCGACGTTCAGCGTCACCTGATCGTTCCAGTATGTGCTGTCCCGGCCGATCACCTTGGCCGAAATGCGGTTGAAGCCGGTCAGTGACTCATTCATATTCAGCAGTTCGCGCAGCTCCTCATTCTCGCGCTGGGCATTTTCATACAGCGCCTGATAGTTCGTGGTCATGCTGAGCTCTTCGCGAAGCGTGTCATTTTCATCCTTTACCTTCCACAGATTGGCAAAATCGCTGCTGAAATTCTTGATGGAGGTCAGCGGATAATCGATCAGGCCATATTTCAGATAGCTGACGGCACTGTAGCCGATATCGCTGATACTGGCCTGTTTCATCCCCTGAAACAGCAGTCCGAGGGCCAGAAAAAAGCCGATCAGACACATCAGAATTTTCTGCGCTTTCGTAAATTTTGACATTTCCTCACCTTTTTCCGTTCTGTTCAGTTACTTATTATAAAGGGTATCGGACAATGTTTCAATCTATAAAACCGCTTTGTCTGAAACTGAACCAGGCGTTGGGGCTCACGATGATATGATCCATCAGCGGGATGCCGACGATCTTTCCGCTCTCCACGATCTGCCGGGTCACATGATGGTCTGCCGATGAAGGCTCCGCGCTTCCGCCTGGATGATTATGCGCGCAGATGATGCTGGAGGCGCTCTGCCGCATGGCCTCCTTGAACACCTCGCGCGGGTGGACCATCGACGCGTTCAGCGTGCCGATGAACAGCACCCGATGATGCAGGATCTCGTTTTGCTGGTTGAGATACACCGCGATGAAGTGCTCCTGCTGCGCATAGCCATAGCTGAGCCGCAGCCATCGCACCAGATCATCGGGCGAGCAGATCGCAACCTTTTCCAGGCTGCTGCGATCGATGCGCCGGCAGAGCTCGATGCCGGCAAACAGCTGGATGGCCCGCACCTCCTTGATGCCGTTGATCTCCATGAGATCATTGGGATCCATATACATGAGCTCTCCCAGCGATCCGCACAGAGAGAGCACCTCATCTGCCAGCTCCAGCACGCTTTTCGACTTCGTTCCGCTCTGCAGCAGTAAAGCGATCAGCTCCCGGTTGCTCAGGGCGGACAGGCCCTCGCGCTTCGCTTTTTCGCGCGGGCGCTCATCAGGACTCATCTCTCGCACTTTCATCTTTCATCGCCTGCAGCACTTTCTGATAATCTCGTTCATCCACGGCCATGCTCATCTCCTCTCCTTCCACGGTGATCTTCTTTGTGATGTACGCAAGTTCCATTTCCTCCAGTTTCTTTCCCTCCTCTTCTGTCTTGTCCTCTTCTTCATACACGCTGGTCATCACGATCTGTCTGCCATCCTCTTCCACCTGATACGGCGTCAGCCCCTTTTCCTTCAGCTGTTCGCAGATCTTCTGCGCATTTTCGCTCTCTGCGTAGATCCCGACCTGATTCAGGTAAAGGGTGCGGGTCTGCTGCTGGCCCCCGCCGAAATCCACCGTGGTGAACAGCACGTAATAAAACAGGGAGAACACCAGGGAGAATGCCAGTGCAAAGGTGATGATGAGCCTGCGGTTTGCCATCTTCTCTCCTCCTCACCTCACTGTATGCGCATGCAGCGCTGTTCATTCCCGATCTTCCCATACGCCCGCGTGCATGCGCGCACTAAAAAAGGCCGCCTGCAGGCAGCCTTCGATCAATACTTCAGCTTGCGGATCCGTCCGAATCCGATGGTCCCTTCTCCGGCGTGGGCCATGATCACCGCGCGGAACACCCTGCGGTCGACCGGCCGGCCGCACGCTTCCTCCAGCTGGCTCTGCAGCTGATCGCAGACCTTCGGATTGTCCGCATGGATGATCATCCAGTCGTAATCCTCAGGATCGACGTCCTTCAGCACGCAGTCGATGCCTACGCGGTAAGCCTTGGCCGCGGTGCGCACCTTGTCCTGCACATCGATCCCGCCGTTCTCCACCTTCAGCAGCGGGTGGATCTTCAGCATGCCGGCCAGCGCAGCCGCAGCCGGAGAGATCCGTCCGCCGTTTTTCAGCGCGTTGAGATTTTCCGGGATCAGGATAGCGAACAGCTCGCCCTCGTTTTCGATCTTTTCCTTGATCTGCGCGCACGTATAGCCTTTTTCCAGCATTTCCCGCGCCGCCTTCAGCATATAGATCACCGGATAACAGACAAAGGTGGAATCCACGACGGTCACCCGTCCCTCATAGCGTTCCTTAGCCAGGCGGATCGCATTGGCGCACGTGCCGCTGAGCGCCCTGGACAGCGGAAGGTAGAAGACCTCGTCATGATCCTGCAGCAGTTCTTCCCACTTGCGCATGATCTCGCCGGCGCTTGGCTGGGTGGTGGTGATCTTCTTCTGCGCGCGCAGCGCCTCGAGGATATCGCTGTCGAACACGCTGACGCCCTCCAGGTATTCTTTGCCCTCGATGATCACCGGCATCCGGAGCACATGGATTCCCAGCTCCTTCGCCTCTTCTTCCGTTACATCCGCGCTGGAATCACAAAGCAGCGCTGTTTTCTTTTCCATCCGATCACTCCTCATCATATTTGTTTCAGTATATCAGTTCCATGCGCAAAACTCAAACCGCATCGATCATCGCGGCCACGCGCAGAGCGAAGGCTTCCGCCTGTTTCAGATCCGTTTCATCCGGATGGCTCAGCGCATGATCGAAATTGGCGATCATCGCACGGGCAGCGTCCTTCATCTTCTCGTCTTTGAGCAGTTCTTCATATCTGTGGCGGACGCTCACCGGCATCTTTCCCTGGCAGACAAAGGCGGCCAGCACGTCGTTGTCCGCGCCTGCCTGCTCCTTCATCCGTTCCTCGATGCGCTGGAAGTATGCCCGGTCCATGCCATAGCCGCAGGTGGCGAACAAAGCCACCTTCTGATGATGGATGCCGCTGATGACCTTCCGCATCTCCTCGCTGAAGCCGCCTCTGTCGCACCAGCTTCCCAGGAACACGACATCTGCCGCTCCGGTCAGCGGCTGCATCCCGAAGCCCACGCAGCGCTCCTGTTTCAGCGTGCTGCGGATCTCCTCGGCGATCAATGCCGTGTTGCCGGTGCGGGAATCAAACAATACTGCGTATTTCATCGATAGTCATCCTTCTTTCCATGCTGCATAGCAGCTTTTATCTTTATTATAACATGTTTTCCGTCATCGTTAACTGACACAGTGGCCTGATTGTCTATCAGCAGCAGCCGGTCATGATCTCGATGATCTCCCGGTCCGTCTGCAGCATGCCCTCTCTGGCGAGGCGTGAGATATTGCGGATGGTGTTCTCCACGCCCTTGGAGACGATCCCCTCACCGCCGCGGAACTGGCTGCCGTGCCGATACATCTCATAGCCGAGCAGTCCCGCTTCGATGGCGCTGGCGATCTTCGCGGCGCAGCTGGGCTTCGCCCCGTCACAGACGACGCCGGAATTGACGGCCAGCGCATTGACCAGCGTATGCGATACTGCCTCAAGGTCTCCGCCATCCTGATAACAGATGCCGCAGGCGGCGCCGCAGCCCGCGCTGATGACGCCGCAGTAGGCGCTCAGCTTGCCGATGCCGTTCTTGAGATGGACCGTGATCAGGTTGGACACGATCAGCGAGCGATACAGCAGTTCCCGTCCGGCCTGATGCGCCCTTCCCCAGACGACGAGGGGAACCGATGCGGTGATGCCTTGATTGCCGCTGCCGGAATTGATGATGACCGGCAGGCCGCAGCCGCTCATGCGCGCATCGCTGCCGGCGGCCGCATAGGCCCTGACCCTCGTATGCAGATCATCGCCCCGCATATCCAGCAACACCCTGCCGATGTTTGCGCCGTATCCCTGCTTGAGCCCCTCGTTGGCGATGGCCATATTACAACGGATCTGGCGCTGCAGCACGTCGCTCACTTCATCCAGATCGACGCTGTCCGCGAAATCGAGGATGCCTTCCACGCTCATGAACGAGCGGTCGATGAGCGGGGCCTCTTCCTGTCTGGGCTTTTTCCTGCGCAGCAGCACATCGCCGTTCTTCATCTCCCATACGATGTGGTCATGCGCACCGCTGATGCGGACGGCTGCTTCCTCTTCGCCATGGCGGACACGGACGATCAGATCGAGCACATCCGCTGACTCCAGGCGGCGCACCTGGATATCCGTCCGTTCCAGATATGCCTTGATCTGCGGAAGGGATGATTCAGCGATGGACGCGATGACCTGCAAGCCGCGCGAAGCGTCTCCCGCCGCGATGCCCGCCGCAGCCGCAGCTTCGATCCCCTTCATCCCGCCGGTATGCGGAACGGTCACGCTCTTGACGTTCTTGATGATATTGCCGCTAGCTTCGATCAGCACATGCCTTGGCTCAGCGCCCAGCAGCTCGCGGGCACGGGCCGCAGCATAAGCAATGCTCACCGGCTCGGTGCATCCCATGGCCGCCACTAGCTCTTCCTTCAATACCTTGATATACTGTTGATAACGTTCATCTGTTTGCTTCATTCTATCCTGCTCCTGTTCGATGTAATCTTATCATACCGGAGGGGAAATATACAGGCAATCAAAAAATTCATCTTTTTTACGAAAGGCAGTTGACAAAGCAGGCGGAAATGAGTAAGATAATTGAGCATGGAGACTTGTCCGAGTGGTTTAAGGTGCGATGTTGGAAGCGTCGTGTGGCTAATACCCACCATGAGTTCGAATCTCATAGTCTCCGCCATTGCTGACAACAGTTCTTCGGAACTGTTTTTTTATTTATGTCCGCTCGTGCAGACACAAAAAAAAGCCCTTTCGGGCTGATTTTTTTACTGGGGCGACTGATGGGATTCGAACCCACGAGTGACGGAGCCACAATCCGCTGTGTTAACCACTTCACCACAATCGCCATGTGCATGTTAGATTATACATGAAGGCCCCCTGTTTGTAAATAGTTTTTTTCTTTTTTTAGCGAAAAAAGGCTCTCCTGACCATCCGGTCAATGAGAGCCTATCTGCTATCTGGTATATTCAGCGGCCAATGCGGCAAATTCTTCGCCGTGGTCCCTGATCCATGTCTCATAGGTTTCCTGCGCGGCGCTGATCGTGGTGCCCAGCTTGGTAAAGAAGGCGATGAGATCGGACTCCAGGATCGTGCCGATCACCTTGCCGAATGTCTCTTTGCCCTGTTGATCACAGCCGCCTGCGCTCAGCACATAGGCCGGCTGCGGCTTTTGATCGACCAGCTTCACGGTGCCCTGAAGGCCGATCTGCGCGCTCTGATGGGTCCCGCAGCTGCTCGTGCATCCGCTGATGTGGATGCGCGGCAGCACGCCGTCCGCAAACTCATACGGCCGAAGCGCGCGAACCAGCTGCTGAAGAGCGCCGTTGGAATCCCGCAGGCCCACCTGGCATATGCTTGCGCCCACACACGATACGCTGTGTTCAAACGCCGTGCGGGCCCCGTCATCCGTCCCCTTCAGGACAGCGGGAACCTCATCGGCGGTCAGGTTGATGATGTACATGGTCTCATCCGGCCCGATCCGCACCTCGCACGCATCGATATCGCGGATCAGCTCCTCGATGCGGTAAAGAGAAGCCGGGGAAAGCTCTCCCCCGATCGGATGATAGCTGACCGCATACAGGCCATCCTGCTTCTGGGGGATGACCCGCGGATCATCAAAGCTGCCCGCCTTTCCCTGCTTGTTCACCGTCTGCGGGCTGACGTCGATGTCCAGATCCAGCGCCATCGCCTCCACCAGCTTCAGGTCGAACTCGCTCTTCAAGTTCTCGCCGAGGGTATCCTGCAGATAGCGCGTCCGGGCGCGGGAACGGTTCGTATAATCGCCATAGGCGATGAACAGGCGGATCATCGCTTCCACGTAATACAAGACACGGGAAGGTGCGATCGCTGAAGCCACGCGCACGCCCATCTTCGGGTTATTGCCCAGTCCTCCGCAGCAATACACATCAAATGCGCCGTCTGCGTGCGCCACGAATCCAAGGTCGCGGAACGTAGCATGCGTCGCATTGGCAGGCGAGCTGGAAAAGGCCACCTTCAGCTTACGGGGCATCCTGCGCTTGTTCATGACAGAGATCAGATACGCCCCTGCCGCTTCCGCATAAGGGCGGACATCGAAATATTCTCCTTGTTCTACGCCGCTGAGCGGAGAGCACATGACATTGCGTGGATAGTCTCCGCCTCCGCCTCTGGTCACGATGCCGACATCCAGCGCCTTTTCCATGATGTCGCAGACCGCCTCCACGCTGAGATGATGCAGCTGGATGGTCTGACATGTCGTGATATGTGCCAGATCCACATCATGCCTGCGACAGCTGTCGCAGACAAAGGCCAGCTTCTCCTTGCTCATCACGCCTTGATCCATGCGCAGCCTCAGCATGAGATGCGTCTTGCCGCGCTGCGCATACGAACCGAATCCGCCGGAAAAGCCCTTGAACTCCTTGATGTTGATCTCGCCGCGCATGAATTGCTCCGCTTTCTGGCGAAACTGCGCGACCTCTTCTTTCAACTGCTGTTTCAGCATTTCATCCATCGATATGATCCTCCTCTTATTCAGCCCATTCTTTCAGCACCTGACCGATCGGCTCATGAATGACCAGTTCGGCAAGGTGATCCATTTCGGTGCGGTCACGGTTGATCAGCACCAGATGGGAACCGCGGAAATAGCGCAGCAGACCAGCAGCCGGGTAGACGACCAGCGAGGTCCCGCCGACGATGAGCAGGTCCGCGTTTGCGATATGATCCACGGAACGCTGCATGACTTCCATATCCAGCCCTTCGCCATACAGGACCACCTCCGGCTTCATCAGGCCGCCGCATTCCGCGCAGCGCGGGATCCCTTGTTCGTCCCGATGCGCCATCAGCGTGTCCAGGTCCATGAACGCATGGCAGTTCAGGCAGCGGTTGCGGTTCACGCTGCCATGCAGCTCCAGCACTTCCTTGCTTCCTGCCTGCTGATGCAAGCCGTCGATGTTCTGCGTGATGACCGCCTTCAGCTTTCCGGCACGCTCCAGCGCAGCCAGCGCCAGATGCGCAGGGTTCGGCCGTGCGTCCGGATAGATCATCTCATGAAAATAAAAATCATAGAACGCACGGGTATGGTCATAAAAGAAATCCGAAGAAAGCATCACTTCTGCAGGGTAAGGATACTTCTTCTGCTGATAGATCCCGCCGCTGCTGCGGAAATCCGGGATGTTGCTTTCAGTAGAGACGCCCGCACCGCCGAAGAATACGATCCGGCTGCTCTCCTCGATCATCGTCTTGAGCTGCTCATTCATCTGCGCTCACCTCCTGACGGGTGCCATCCGCACGCTTCACATAACGCACATCATACTCATAGCTCTTGCCCAGCTTGGGGAACTGAAAGGACAAGGTGAACGAATGCTCGCCGGCTGCGACCGCGGAATCGTTCATCAGATAAGTGACCGTTCCATAGATCATGTCCCCTTCGCTCTGCGTCTCGTTTCCGACATAATGAATGGTGAAGCCGGAGTCGGAGACGTCATAATAAGAGGCCAGCGGGATCTCCTCATCCGATCCGGCGGGGCAGCTGTAGGTCAGCTGCAGCTGCAGACCCTCCTCGACGAAGCTCATCTCAAAGCGCACATCGTCCACGCCGGCGATCTGCACGGACGTCTCGGCCTGCACGCTTTCTCCATCCTCCAGCGTGCAGACGACGCGGAAATGATTCGTGCCGCTTTCAAACTGATACGCGTCCTGAGACAGCTGATAGCTGGTGTGGTTGGTCACATCGGCCAGCCAGGTCTCCTTGCCGTCCTGCGAGATGTAATACAGGGCGCTGGAGACGACATCCTGTTCCCCGCTGTTTTCCACTTCCCATGTCAGCAGGACCGTATCATCGTTCACCACGCTGCCGGAAAAGCTGCTGATCTGCACCGGTTCCCCCTCTTCATCCTCTCCGCCTGAAGGCGCCGTATCCTGAGGATCCTCATCATCGCCCGGCTGATCGACGCCGCTGACGCGTTCAGGCACGGGATGCGCGCTGACGCTTTGATACACGATCATGCCCGCGGTGATCGAGAGGATCAGAACCAGGATGATGACAAACATGATGTTCCGTTTCAGGAACGAGAAAAATCGGTCCATACATCTCACCTTTCTATTCTCTAATCAAAGCACATTTTCCTGAAAATGACAATCATTTTTGCCTGTTCTCGACATGAATATGCAAAAAAGGGAAGAAAACCTGCCTGAATGGTCTTCTTCCCTGTGGGATCATTCTGCCTCGAAAAACGGGACGACGATGCCGTCATAGTTTTCGTTGATGAAGTCGATGGTCTTCTGCGATCTGAGGACGCTCATCAGATCCTTGATCTTCTGCGTGTCCTGATCGCCGTTTCTCACCGCGACGCAGTTGGCAAACTGCTGCGCCACGCCGCCGGCATCCTCGGCCACGATCAGCCGATCCAGCACCTGGGCATTCAACGCGTTGTTGCCGTTGGCCACGCCGAAGTCCACATCGCCCAGATTGACCGGAATGCTCTCTGCGGCCATCTCGACGATCTCCACTTCATAAGGGCCATCGACGATATCTTTCGGCGTCGCGCTGATGCCCTTGTCGCCCTCCAGCTTGATCAGTCCGTTGGCCGCAAGCAGCTGCAATGCACGTCCGCCGTTGGTCGGGTCATTGGGGATGGAGATGGTCAGCTTCGCGCCCTCCTCCAGCTCATCGAGGGAATCATGGTTCTGGGAATAGATGCCCATCGGCTCAAAGTGAATGTCACCGGCAGAGACCAGGTCCGTGCCGCTCTTCTCGTTCCACTCTGCCAGATACTGATTGTGCTGGAAGTAATTGGCGTCCAGCTGTCCGTCGTTCAATGCTTCGTTAGGCTTGTTGTAATCGCTGAACTCCACGATCTCCACCGTGTAGCCCATCTCTTCAAGATCCGGCTGGATGTTCTTGATGATCTCCGCATGCGGCGTGATGCTCGCGCCAATCACCAGTGACTTCTCATCACCAGAAGTGGATCCACAGCCGCTCAGGGCTGCGCAAAGGACCAGCGCCAGTGCGCCGCTCAACAGTTTCTTCATGTCATTTTCCTCTCTTTCTTTCCTTATTTATCGTTTCATCATGAGATGCTGAAACCTCAGTGGGTCGTCCTGCGGGCCAGGAGATTGCCGATGCTCTGAATGATGACCGTGATCAGCACAAGGGCGATCACGCAGGCCCACATGATGTCATACTGCATCTTGGAATAGCCGTAGTTGTAACAGAAGGCGCCGACGCCTCCCCCGCCGATGGCGCCGACGATGGCCGTCAGGCCGATCAATGAGATCAGGGTGATCGTCGTGGCGCGGATGATGCTCGGTACGCTCTCACGCAGATAGACACGGAACATGATCTGCAGCGGGGTGAGCCCCATCGCCTCGCTCGCTTCGATCAGGCCGCGGTCCACTTCGGCGATCGCCTGTTCGATCTGCCGGGCGAAGAAGGGGATCGTCCCGACGATCAGCGGAAAGAACGAGCCGCGCAGGCCGATCGAGGTCCCGGATACGAACTTGGTGACATCGCTCAGGATCATGACGAGGATGATGAAGGGAATGGCGCGGAAGAGATCGATGATCTTCCCCAGCACCGTATAGACGATCTTGTTTTCCAGGATGTCGCCTTCTCTGGTCACCACCAGGATCAGGCCGAACACGATGCCGAACACCAGCGAGATGAACCCACAGACCAGCACCATCAGCAGGGTCTGTCCGATCGATTCCAGAAACTCTGGAAACATGTAGATAAGATTGGGCATGTATTGATTCAGGATGTCGCTCATCGTCTGATCACCTCCATGTTCACGCCGGATCTGCTCAGCTTCGCCATCGCGGCCTCACGTGCGGCCGCATCGCCTTTCAGCGTGACGATCAGCGTGCCCAGCGGCGCTTCCTTGACGATATCGATATTGCCGTGGATGATGTTGCAGTCGACGCCGAACTCACGGGAGATCTGTGAGATCAGCGGCCGTGATGCGCTGTCTGCGTCATATTTCAGCGAGATCATCACCTCATCCTCTCCCAGCTTCGTCAGGGCGTGCCCTTCCTCGATCAGCTCATCGATGCGCTGGCTCGCAGATGAACCGGCGATGAAGCTGCGGGTGACTTCCGCCACAGGGCGGGTGAAGAGCTCCACGATGTCGCCTTCCTCCACGATGTGCCCATCTTCCATGACCGCAGCGCGGCCGCAGATCTCCTTGACCACGGCCATCTCATGCGTGATGAGCACCACGGTCAGGTTCAGCTTGCGGTTGATGTCACGGATCAGCTGCAGGATGCTGCGGGTCGTCTGCGGATCCAGGGCGCTGGTCGCTTCATCGCAGAGCAGCACTTTAGGATCGTTGGCCAATGCGCGGGCAATGGCCACCCGCTGCTTCTGTCCGCCTGAGAGCTGAGAGGGATAGACATCCGCCTTGTCGCTCAGTCCGACAAGCGCCAGCAGCGAGCTGACCTTCTCTTTGATCTGCGCCTTGCTCAGCCCGCTCTTATGAAGCGGAAACGCCACATTCTGCGCCACCGTGCGCGAGCGCATCAGGTTGAAATGCTGAAAGATCATGCCGATCTTCTTGCGCGTCTCGCGCAGCTGTGCCGCATCCAGCGCAAGCAGATCCTTACCGTCCACGATCACTTTTCCGCTCTGCGGACGCTCCAGCAGATTGATGCAGCGTACCAGCGTGGATTTTCCGGCGCCGCTGAATCCGATGATGCCGAAGATCTCCCCCTCAGCGATCTGCAGGGTGACATCCCGGACCGCATGGACATCGCCGTTCTTCGTCGCAAATGTCTTTGAGACATGTTCCAGTCTGATCATTGACGATCTACCTCCTTAAACAAAAAAGCTTCCGCCCGTATAGGACGAAAGCACATGCTTCGTGTGACCACCTATCTTCGCCGCAGCATCACTGCTGCCGCCTCATCAAGTACGTCCGCCAGGCGGATTATACTCTATCGCTGTAACGGGCGAACGCGTCGCGGCCTAAAGCAATCTCTCGACCGCGCAACTCCAAGACCATTTTCAGCTGTTCCGTTCCTGTCCCCTTTCACCATACAGGGACTCTCTGGCGAGAAACTTTCCGGCTTACTCTTCTCTTCATCGTCAATGTATGAACACATGATACACAACCTGTCTTGGTTTGTCAATCGTTTTCTGTCACTTCATGTCATTTCAGCACATAGCGAAGACGGTATGTCTTTCCCGGATCTTCTTCGTCGGCATACTCATGATAAGTGAACAGGATCTGCGCAGCGCTCTTGGGGATCAGAAAGACCAGGCATCCTTCCTTTGTCTCATCGCCCTCCAGCTCGATCACATTGGGAAACTGTCCCGTTACGCCGAACTCATCTTCTGCCTCGAATGAAAATTTCTTTTTATCATAACTGAGCTGGAAATCCTCTTTATAGATGAAGATCTCATCTGATGTCACATTGCGCAGTGACAGAAAGACCTTCAGGAAACAGGCGGGATCATCCACCTCATAGCCGTGCAGGCGGCTGCCGCACAGCTCCATCTTTGTCATCTTACAGTCAAACTGCGCCGTCTGAAACTCATTGAGCATGGCCTGATTGGGCTGATGATCACGCAGAAGACGGACCTTGACCTCTCCGTTGACTGTCTCATAAAGCTGCATTGTCTCCCTCCTCCCTTTCATACTATATGACTGCCTCTGGGAAAACTGTCGTTTCCTGCAGAAAAAAACAGGAAAGCTTCCTGATTTCGCGCTTCGTTCAGATGATGACATGCGGCCAGATATGCACGCCTTCATGGATGATGCGGTGCAGGCGTTTCTTCCCGAAGGAATGGAAGAGCTCATGAAGATCCTGCGCCTGAAAGACGAGCAGGTCGCCTTTTGCCCCGATGCGGATGCTTCCGCACGCATCCAGCCCAAGCAGCTTTGCCGGGCGCAGCGTCATCGCATCCAGCAGCTCTTGTGCAGATGCGCTCTGATTGAGATAGAGCAGCGATGCCAGCGGCATCAGATCATAGAACTGCCGGAGGGCATGATCGAACGACGTGGTCAGGATGAAATCCGCAGGGAGCTTCTGCCGGCTCAGACAGGTATAGTCCACCGCACGGAAATGGTCATCGCGCCGCAGCACCAGACGATAAAACGGCGTAGAGGCAATGAGCGGCAGGCGCGTACAGCCTACCGTCGTGATGCCGTTGCGGTAAAAGGTCTCCATCGTCTCCAGATGGATACGCACATTATCGCCATAAGGCAGGTGAAAACAGAACCTGACATTGGCATCGATGAACGCCGGCACCACGATCTCATTGGACGCATCGATGATCCGGGTATCTTTATCGCTCCAGCGATGGTGATCCCCGCATCCATAATCGATGATGCGATCATGATGCATGGCCACGAAGGCCTGCTTCAGGCACACTGGTTTTCCTGTTTTCTGATCCACCGCATACAGGCCGTGGATATTCGCTATGATCAGTGTCGCTTTCATATCAAGTTCCTTTCCGTATTTATTATAGCTGAAAGCAGGTAAAAAAACATCTTCCTTTTCTCGTCCGGCGCAAAATCGGCCGATTTTTCTTCTGTCCAGGCAAGACTGCAGCACTTTCATGCTATAATGGGGAAAGAGAGGAGCGGATGGACATGAAGAAAAAAGGACTGCTGCGCCTGCTGCAGCCAAAGCCAAAGGCGGTCATCATCACGATCCATGGATACGGACGGCGGCGCAGCCATGAGATGGATAACCTGGCCGCATGGGCGAAAGATGAGCGTGTCGATGTGATCCAGTTTGACCTGTATGATCTCTTCGATGAGGAGGACTGCGATCCTAAACAATGGCTGATGCGGGCGGAATCTGTGGTCCGCACGCAGTGCGCCCGAAAGCTGCCGGTCTATCTCGTGGGCTTCTCGATGGGCGGCGTCATCGCCTCCTGGCTCGCGTCCCGCTACCCGATCGAAAAGCTGGCGCTCATCGCTCCGGCGTTCACCTATCTGGACCTGGGCAAGGCCGCCGGCTACCTGAAGAAGGGCACCCGGATGATCTTCGCTTCATCCGATCCGGACAATGATGATATCCAGGTCCCGCCGACCTTTTACCCGGCATTCACCGAGATCGTCAAGACGTGCCGCGACAGCATCGCCTCTGTCTTCTGTCCGGTGCTCATCCTGCATGGCGATGAGGACGAGGTCATCCCGCTGAAGAGCAGCACATGGGCATATGCACAGCTTCCGCACGCGCAGAAACGGCTGTTCATCCTCCATGAGGGGCATCATCACCTGCTCAGCGAACCGCTGACGGCCAATGAGAGCTTTCAGCTGCTCATGCTGTTCTTCAACGGCGATATCGTCACCCGCAAGGTCACGCTGGCGCCGGACATCCTCGATGTGATGCGCAGGCAGAAGCAGCTGGAAAAAGCAGCAGAGAAAAAATAGGGGCATATGGATGCATCTCCTGTCAAGCAGACAGAGGCGCGTATCCATATGCCCTGCTTTTTATTGACGGTTGACGTCTTCCAGCATCTTCAGCTTGAGATCCAGCAGCTTCTTGCTCAGGTCCACATAATAGGTCTGCGGGTAAGTAAAGCGCTTGATCTCATCCCACAGCGTATCCAGCTCAGCTTCGCTGTATTCGCGGATCTGCTGCAGGCTCGGACAGTCATAGACCAGGCTGCCGTTGACGAAGATCGGCACGAGCAGATCGCGCAGCTCATAGCTTCCCCCAGGGATCGTCTTGTTCTTCCAGGAGTTCATCTGATGGTAGATGGTGAGATCCTCTGCCGGATCGATCACTTCATCATGCAGCGTCATGATGTCGCCCAGCGCCTTCTTGCTTTCCTTATCATAGATGCGGTAGAGATTCTTCATGCCCGGATTGGTCACTTTTTCGATGTTCTCGCTCACCTTGATCTTGGGGATGATCTCTTCGCCGCGGCAGACCGCGCTCAGCTTATAGACGCCGCCGAAGACCGGAGAGCTCTTGGACGTGACCAGGTTCTCCCCGACGCCCATGCTGTCGATCTGCGCGCCCTGAGACAAGAGCGATTCGATCAGGTATTCATCCAGCGAATTGGAGACGACGATGCTGCAGTCCTGCATGCCGGCCTCATCGAGCTGCTTTCTGATCTTCTTGGACAGGTAGGCGATATCGCCGCTGTCGATGCGCACGCCCTGCAGGCGGTAGCCGTTTGGCTCAAGGTATTCCTTGGCGACCCGGATGGCGTTGGGCAGCCCGCTCTTCAGCGTGTTATAGGTATCCAGGAGCACCGTGCAGCTGTCCGGATAAGTCTTGGCATAATGAAGGAAGGCCTCATATTCCGTATCGAAGCTCTGGATGAAGGAATGGGCCATCGTGCCCAGCGCCGGGATGCCGTATTCTTTTCCGGCATAGGTCGTGGCCGTTCCAGCCACTCCGCCGATGTAAGCAGCGCGGGCGCCGAAGTCGGCCGCATCGAAATTATGCGCGCGGCGGGCGCCGAATTCCATGATCGTCCGGCCGTCAGCTGCCTGCACGATGCGCCTTGCCTTGGTCGCGATCAGCGTCTGATGGTTCATGCACAGCAGCATCGCCGTCTCCAGCAGCTGCGCGTCGATGATCTTCGCCTTTACCCGGATCAGCGGCTCATAAGGGAACACCGGGGTGCCTTCAGGAACCGCATACAGATCGCCGGTAAAGTAAAAATGACGCAGGTAATCGAGGAATTCCTCCGAGAATTTGTTCAGCGAGCGCAGATAATCGATATCCTCCTCTTCAAAATGAAGGTTCTGGATATAGCCGATCACTTCCTCCAGGCCGGCGCAGATGCTGTAGCCTCCGCCATTGGGATTGCGGCGGTAAAACATGTCGAAGACGACTTCCTCCTCCTTGTCGCGGTTGAAGTAGCACTGGCTCATCGTCAGTTCATAGAAGTCCATGACCAGGCTCAGATTGCGCTTGTCACGAAAATCAAATTTGTAATCATAACTTTTCATTTTCTCACTCCTGAATGGAAGACGGCACGAGAATTCCATTTCCTTTCATGTTCGCTATGGCAAAGGCATTGCACGCCGATGCGTCATGCACGCCCTCGATGTGATAAGTATCGACGCAGTCCAGCGGGACGATCACCCGCTTGTCTGTATGATTGTGCTCATTGAGCCAGGCGTTCAGCGTCAGCGCAAACTGCATGATGCAGATATCGGTGCAGCAGCCGGTGATGATGATCTCGCGAAAGCCGTGAAGCTCCTCCTCCAGCAGACGCTGAAAATCTGGTGCGAAGAACGTGTTCGTGCTGTTCTTGCGGATCAGCTGATGGATGTATGGCCGCAGCTCTTCGATGACTTCATCCTCACCGCTGCCGATGACGCAGTGCTGCGGATAGGCAGTGAACTCTCTGGTCATCGGCGGGTGTGAGTCGGCGACAAACACCGTGCGACACTGCAGCTTCTCGATCAGCGCGCTGATCGGCGCGCAGAGATCCAATATCGCCGCATCGTGCAGCGCCCCCTCCTTGACGAAGCCGTTGACCATATCGACGACGAAGCAGATCGGATGTGAAAGCGCGGAAAGCGGCAGGATATCATTCTCTGCCTGATTCAGTCTCGCCATGAAAGACCCCTCTTTTCTTTTGGTTTTTATAATCATTATATACGGATTTGATGGTTTTGCAAGAAAGAAAAAACGGCCGTGCCGGGATGAGCCTCCTGCTGTCCGCCCATTTCATGCACGCCGTTTTCTGTCCTCATGCCTTGTTTTCCGTTTCCTGATGAACCGGATTCATCTTCTCCTTCAACAGTCTGGCCAGCTCCTCCATGAGCGCCGGATCAGACTTGATGTGATTTTTGGCCGCTTCTTTCCCCTGGCCGATCTTCTCTCCCTGATAAGAGAACCACGCGCCGCTTTTCCGGATGATCTCGTGATCCACGCACAGATCGAGCAGTTCCGCGACATAAGAGATGCCCTCGCCGTACATGATCTCGATCGATGCCGTCTTGAAGGGCGGCGCCACCTTATTCTTCACGACCTTGACGTTGACCTTGTTGCCGATGATCTCGGTGCCGTTCTTGATGGCCTCGCTGCGGCGGATATCCAGACGGACGCTGGCGTAGAACTTGAGCGCTCTTCCTCCGGGCGTCGTCTCCGGGTTGCCGAACATGATCCCGACCTTCTCGCGCAGCTGGTTGATGAAGATGGCCGTGCATTCGCTGCGGTTCATCACGCCGCTGAGCTTTCGCATCGCCTTGGACATCATGCGGGCCTGCAGGCCGACCTGCGCGTCTCCCATCTCGCCGTCCAGCTCCGCCTGCGGCACCAGCGCCGCGACCGAGTCGACGACGATGATGTCGATGGCGCCGCTCTTGATGAGCATCTCCGCGATCTGCAGCCCCTGCTCGCCGCTGTCGGGCTGAGAGAGGATCAGCTCATCGATGTTCACGCCCAGATTTTTCGCATAATTGGGATCGATGGCGTTTTCCGCGTCGATATAGGCCGCGCGTCCGCCTTTTTTCTGCACTTCGGCGATCGCATGCAGCGCCAGCGTCGTCTTACCGCTGGACTCCGGTCCGTAGATCTCGATGATCCGCCCTTTCGGGTATCCGCCGATGCCCAGCGCCTCATCGATCTTGATGGAGCCGGAGCTGATGGCATCCACATCGACTGCCGCGCGTTCGCCCAGCTTCATGATGGAGCCCTTGCCGTATTGTTTCTCGATCTGCTTGATCGCATCCGCAAGCAGAGCGTCTTTCTTGTCGTTCTTGACTGTCTTATCTTCCATTACTCATTCCCCTGCCCTTCATTCAGGTAGCTTTTGATCCGCAGGACCATCTCGTCCACCACACGGCTGCGCACCGCGTTGCGCGAGGCGTGCGCAAAATGGAAATGCCACGTCTCACATCCGCCTTCTGCGGCCAATGCGCAGTATACGGTGCCTGCCGGCTTTCCTTCCATGCAGTCCGGCCCGGCATTTCCGGTAAAGGACACGCACAGATCCACATCGAGAAGCCGCCGGACGTGTTCGGCCATTTCCCTGGCGCATTCCGCACTGATCACGCCGTGATCGCGGATGACTTCATGGCTCACCTGAGCCACCGTCTCCTTGATCTGCGTATGGTAAGTGACGATCCCGCCCTTCAGCACGGCGCTCGCTCCTGGCACTTCCGCCATCCTGCTTGTAAAAAGACCGGCAGTCAGGCTTTCACAGCTGCCGATCGTCATGCCGTTTTCCTTCAGCATCTGAACAAGTTCTTTCATTACATCGTCTCCATGACGATATCCTTCAGCTGGATGAAGTAGCGCACGCCGGAATACAGCGATGCCGCCACCGCAGCCCACAGCAGGATATCCGCGCCGGGGATCCCCAGCAGCTCAATGATGATCATGAACATCTGCAGCACGGTCTTCACCTTACCGGCATATCCGGCCGCAACGACCTTTCCGGCGCTTGCGGCGTTCATGCGCAGTCCGTCCACGATGATGTCGCGGGCGATCATCAGGATCACCGCGGCGACGCTGATCCGCTGATCCGCCGCGAACAGGATGAGCAGCGAATCGACGAGGAGCTTGTCCGCGATCGGATCGACAAACTTTCCAAACGAGGTGATCAGCGAATGCTTGCGGGCGATGTGGCCATCCAGAAAATCCGTAAAGGAAGCGATGGCGAACAGCGCCAGCACGAGCAGATCGCGCAGATCAAAGGTGAAGGAGGCAAGCGCGAGCTGTTCATGCAGGATATCTGTATGCTGCGGAAGCAGATACAGGATTACGATCAGCGGAACCAGCAGGATCCGCATCACAGATAATTTATTGGGCAGATTCATTCTTCCACCATCTCAATCGTAATGGTGAAGGTAGCCGGTCCCTGACTGGCGGCGAGGGCGGAATCGATCTCCAGCGCCTTGCCGTTGATCTGGATCGTGTTATTGTACATGAACCCGTAGATGACGCTGACCTCGCAGCTCTTCTCCACGTTGAGCTCGTATTCGAACGGATCGGTGAAGCTGTATACCTGCTGCGCCGGATTCACGCTGGCGCCGTCCACGCGCAGATCCACCGTGCTGCTTCCGCCCGGCTGCAGCGTGAAGCGCAGCGTATCGCCCGCATAGACATTGCGCACCGTATAGGAAGTGTCGCCGGTCTTCTCGATCTCCATCTCGGCCTTTTCCTCTTCCTGCGGCTGCTGCGTGCTCTGATCTTCTTCATCGCTGTTGCCGACATCCTGCTGATCCTGCACCGGCGGCGTATCCGGCACGCTGGGTTCGTCGGCAGCATCATCTGAACCGCGCAGGAAGACGACCAGCGCAAACACGACGACGATCAGCACCACGAGCACGATGGCCACGAATGAAAGGAAAGAGGCGTCCATGCGGTTATAGCGCCGCTTGCGCGTCTTCTTCGCCTTTTTGCTCTTCTTCGTCTTGTCCACTTCGGACAGCGACTCCGCATCCACGATGTGGCGCTCGATGTCAGTATGGGTCTGGGTGAGCTCCTGATCCTTTTCCTCCATATACTGCGCAACGGCCTGCTGCACGTCTTCCTTCACCTCATCATAGGGAAGGCCGACCACATCGCAATACGAACGGACAAAATAGCGCAAGTAGGAAAGGTCATCGGCAAAAGCCTGGATGTCACGTTCCTCCAGCGCGTGTATATAGCGTTCCGTCAGACGGGTACGCTCACTGATATCAGCGACGCTGAGTCCCAGTTCTTCTCTCTTTGCTTTCAAAGCTTCATTGAATTTCGCCATATCATCTCTACCTCACATATTTTCCATACCGATCAACACAGGTCAAAACCTACAATAAACCAATCTAATTATAGCAGATGACCTGCGAAAAGTGAAATCATTTCCACAGGTAATCCGCCAGAATAGAAAAAGAAGAGGAGTGCCTCCCCTTCTGACACACTGCATATCGTAAGCCATGTTCTGTTCCCTTGCGGGCGACAGTCATTTATCTACACTTTCGTGTCCCGCCTTCGCTTCATTTCGCTCCGGCAGGCTCCCCTACCAAATTTGGGTTTCTCGCTTGCGGGGTTTACCCGTTCCATCGCACCGGTTTCCCGGCGCGCTCGTCTCTGTGGCACTTTTAAAGCGCTCATTCCATGGCAGAGCTTTAGGAAGGAGCGCAGCCGTCAGGCGTGAACCTGCCCGGATTTATGTCTTCATCCGGCACAAACACTACAGCCGTCGCAGGCTGTGCGAGCATGGACTTTCCTCTAATGCCTATCGGCACCAGCGACTGTCTGACACACAGTGTTACTTTTTGAATACCTCGTATTCAAGACGTGAAAGACGCTTCAGGATATCGACCTGCGACTGCGGCGGCATCGTTTCCCCTTCTGCCCCGGCCTTCGCTTCGAGCTCGGCGATCTTCGCCTTCAGCTGCTCCACCTGGTTCTCATAGTTCCGCAGGCTCTCTCCCAGTTCGCGGATCGTCTCATCATAGGTCTGATAATCGGCGATCACCTTGTCGAGAAACTCATCGACTTCTCTGGGCGCATAGCCTTTCAGATCCACATTGAACTGCTTGTCGAGGATGGCCTTGGCGTTCAACTGATACTGAGCTGTCATATGTTTCACCTCTTCCCTAATAGTTTCGCATTTTCACTGAGAAAAATCAAGGGGAAATTCCTTTACTTTCATCCGCTGTGCAGCAGCATCCCCTTCAGCGGACATATAATATGGAAAAGCGGCTGAATCTTCTGTGAATTCCCGCCTGAAAACACGCTGATCAGCGCTTTTCCAAGCGGTCTTCTCCCTTGTTTGGGCACCGGCGATTAAGATTGAATAATCCACTGCTTTAGAGTATAATTGAAACGGTGATGTATGTGATAGGATATCCTAACCGGCCCTTCGGCACGCATTCAGCGAGCATCAGACAGGGCGCTTCGGCAGCCAATCGCGGCACGAGCCTGGAGCAGGATCTCAATGATTCCAACGCGTATTATCTGGAAAGCGGCAGGGCGCTGATCCATAAGAAGCCGACGCCGATCCAGGTGGTCAAGGTGGATTATCCGGCGCGCAGCGCAGCGCGGATCACAGAAGCCTATTACAAGGTCCCGAGCACGACCGATTATAATGGAATCTACCGGGGCTGTCCTATTGACTTTGAGGCAAAGGAAACAGCCAGCAAGACGAGTTTTCCGTTCAAGAACATCCATCCGCATCAGATCAAGCATCTGAAGCTGGTGAAGGTCCACGGCGGAATCGGTTTTTTTATCATCCGGTTCCGTGCGTTCGGCGAGACTTATCTTGTGGATGCCCCCCTGCTGATTGCCCGCTATGAAGAGGGCCGGCGCAAATCGATCCCCTATGAGGAAGTAAAGCGCATCGGCTCCCTGATCAGGGAGGGACTGGCACCGCGGCTGCATTACCTTGACAATGTGGACGCACTGTATTTCAAGGAGGAATCACATGAAGAAGAACAACGGAAATGAAATGGAAGCTTCCCCCAATAAAAAAGAAAAGAAGACCAGGCGTCATCTGGACGGATGGAACAAGGCGGCGGTCCTTGTCCTGACGGTCGTTCTGACCGGCTGTGTCTGCGTGTTCTCCCTGCTGGTCAATGTCATCAGCGACGCGCCGGACTTCAACCCGCAGCAATTGGTGGCGGGGACGAGCACCCACGTCTATGACAGGGATGGCAATGTGATCGCGGAGCTGGGAAGCGAGCACCGCGACAATATCGAATATGAAGATCTTCCGCAGGATCTGATCGACGCGTTCCTGTCGATCGAGGATTCCCGCTTCTTCCAGCATAACGGCTTTGACCTGCCGCGCTTCATCAGTTCGGCGCTCAACAACCTGTCCAGCGGCACGCTGTCTCAGGGCGGAAGCACGCTGACGATGCAGCTGGTGGACAACACCTGGATCCGGCCGATGGAGGAAGAGGAGATCAACAACGGAGAGACGATCTCCCGCTTCGAATCGATCCGCCATAAGATCCAGGAGATCTACCTGAGCCTGCTCACGGAGCAGAGCATCGACAAGAAGGCGATCATCGTCAACTATCTGAATCTGATCTGGTTCGGCAGTGACGGCGGCACCCGCGGCGTGCAGAATGCCGCGCAGTATTACTTCGGTAAGGACGTCAATGAGCTGAACCTGTCTGAATGTGCCTTCCTGGCCGGCGTCATCAACGCGCCGCAGACGTATAACCCATACAACCTGGACGGCGATTCCACCAATCACTATGAAGCGGCCACCAACCGCCGCAACGAGACGCTGCGCATGATGTACCAGCATGGCTACATCAGCGAAGAGGAACGCGATCTGGCGATGAGCACCAACCTCGCTTATCAGCTGGAGCGCGGTGAATCCTACAGCGGCGATCCGTACCAGAGCTATGTCGAGCAAGTGGTGAACGAGGTCCGCGAGCTGACCGGACAAGATCCATACACCGTGCCGATGGACATCTATACGAGCATGGACAGAGAAGCCCAGCAGCTGGCATACAACATCAGCAACGGCGAGGTATATTCCTTCCCGAATCAATATTTCAACATCGGCCTGACACTGGTAGACAACGACAGCGGCGAGATCGCCGCCATCGGTCCGGGACGCCAGTATGTCGGAGACTCGACCAGCCGCAACGCGGCGACCGAGCTGCAGCAGCCTGGCTCGACGATGAAGCCGATCCTCGATTACGCGCCGACCTTCGATCTTCTGGGCTGGTCCACTACCCATACGGTCGATGACCGCGCCGACGACTATTTTCACATCGGCCGCGACCTGCAAAACTCTGACGGCCTGTATATGGGTGAGATCACCCTGGCAGATGCGTTAGGTCTTTCCCGCAATACCCCTGCCGCCGCGGCGCTGCAAGAGCTGATCGATTCTCAGGGCAGCAGCTATTGGGTGCAGTACCTGAAGGATCTCGGGTTTACTGACAGCGTGGCAGATGCCTTTGATATCCAGTACAGCATCGGCGGCGGAAACATGCGCGCTTCGACGGTCGAAATGGCCAGCGCTTACTCAATGATGGCCAACGGCGGCACGCATATCGAAGCCCACACCGTGCGCCGGGTGGTCATCCGCGACACCAACGAAGTATACCGCAGCGATCCGCAGAGCAATCAGGTGATCAGCGAAGGCGCGGCATACATGATCTCCAACCTGTTAGAGAAAGTGGTCAGCGGCGGATATTACACCTTCAACTACATCCTTGACGGAGACGGCTCTTATCCGGTCTATGGCAAATCCGGTACGACGGACTGGGGCGATTCCGGCCTGCAATACGGCATTCCGGAAACGGCCATGAAAGATGAGTGGGCCATCGCGTACACGAGCGAATACTCCGTGGCCGTATGGACCGGCTACACCGATACCGGCATCGAGAACGGCTATTACATCACGCAAGATGTGCTGAATCAGGCCATCGCCTCACACGCAGCCAGAGCGATGCTCGATCAGATCAGCGATAACCCGACCGACATCGCGCGTCCGGACACCGTAGTGGAAAAGGCGAGCCGCGATGGCGGATATATCCTCTCTGAATACTACAACACAGAGGAAAGCCGGACGACCGGACTGGACAGCCGCACAAGACCGAGCAGCGGCTCCTCTTCCTCAAGCGATGATGAAGACTTCGAGGCAAAATGCGAAGCTGATCCGACTTCCGATCCATCCTGCCCGGGATATGAGGAAGCGATGCAGCAGCAAGAAGACCTAGAGACGCGATGTGCCGCCGACCCGACCGTCGACCCATCCTGTCCGGGATATGAGGAAGCGATACAGAAACAAGAGGAGGAAGAACAGGCGCGGGCAGCCTGTGACGCCCAGGGCGGCATATACATCAACGGAGAATGCATCCTCTCCCCTTCCGGAGGAAGCGGGGATGACTCTTCCGATTCAGATGCAGAAGACGCCGGCTGGAATAGCTGGTGGTAAAGAAAACGGGAACCTCGCTTTGAAGTTCCCGTTTTTTTCCACTTCATCTTTCTCTGCTCATTGCGTTTACCAAACTGATTTCCATGACAGATCCCTCTCAGCTTGATGGATGTCCTTAATTGAATGAAAGCTTTCATCTTTTCCTCCATTTCCCCGCGCCTAAAGTCGCGCGGACACAAATATTTCATCAATAAATCTCACACGTCTCATTTTTTCGTGTTACCATATAAGAGAGGTGGTACACTACAGAGCACGTGGAGGTGAGCAGGAATTCTACTCAATTGAATATCCTGTATATATATAAGTTGCCGTCATCATCTCAAGCACAAATAAGTAGGACTTTGAGCCTGGACACTTA
>ERZ827423.157-NODE-157-length-92712-cov-6.946437_pt1 | contig 92712 bp, 90 predicted proteins | sample MGYA00519775_ERZ827423 | MGnify/ENA primary metagenome ERZ827423 (study PRJEB31778, sample SAMEA3449296) | human gut metagenome | biome: human gut; feature: human-associated habitat; material: faeces | place: United Kingdom | collected 2010/2012 ... | reverse complement strand
CCATACTGGTGGTTCATCTTTTCATTGTACGGATAATCGCTTGTGACGAAAATGTACTCTATTATCTTCCTGTTGCAGCAAACAAGCTGCTGTTCATTGTGCTGATTGTCATTATCGTGTGGCTTCTTCCACGTTCATTGAGAAGCTCTAAACTTGGTAGAAATAACATTATAGAAAATAATAAACATACCAGATACAGTGCGGTTGGTAGAAGAAATGGCGTTTGCATATTGTGGCGGTTTGGAGGAAGTCGATTTACCAACCAATATTGATAGCATTGAAGAAGGACTTTTTGCAGATTGTGGTAGCTTGACTCCTATTACCATACCTAAAAAGGTGGATAGAATGGGAACTGGTACATTTCATAATTGTTATGACCTGATGGAAATTAATGTTGAAAATGCAGTGCCTCCTGTTCTTGAGTATAGTAATGGTCTTTATCCTCAATATGCGGGTTGTTTAGATTACGTGAATAAAGATGATTGTGTCTTTAATGTGCCGGTCGGTTCGTTGGAGGCCTATAAGTCTGCCGATGGATGGAAACGGTTCAAAAATATTCAGGAAAAGGATTTCGGCGGTGTTGACGGCGTGGAGGATGATGATGTCAGCGTGACGGCCAAAGGCGGAAATATTGAGATCGGCGGTGCGGACAACACTCAGGTGGAGGTTTACAACCTTTCCGGGCAGCTTGTTTACAGTGGCACTGATACTACCGTCGGCGGTCTCGCCCATGGCATCTATATAGTCCGCGTTGCCGGACAGACTTTCAAAGTGGCTTTGTAATGCTGCTGCGCAGTAGGTTTAAAGTCAGAAATTTTAAAGTTAAAGGTTAATGAGATTATGGAGTTATGGATTACCATAGCCCTGTTTCTTTATTACCTCTTGTGGATTCATGGGAACAGTGTATTTTTACTATATTCGGCGGAGTTGAAAGGGACTTACGGCGAATTCGGAAAATGGTTGTCCCATCGCTACGGAGCAGCGCCGTTTCTTGTTTGCTTTCACGGTATTGCGGTGAATACGGCAACCCTTCCTTTCAAAGTAAAGGAGTATCGGACATCAAACAATGGGTGGCAGTTTCTCGGAAACATTTGGCGTTTTTCTTCTACCAAACCTAATATCACGATGTATAATAGTAAGTAAAATCCCTAAAAATAGGTATTGCTTGACAATTTTAAGCCCTGTACCTTTGCAAAAGTAAAATCAGAAACGTTGTTCGTTATAAATGCAAGTGTTGAAAGAGGACATACGAGGTCGCATATTGACGGTTGCCAGACAACAATTCGAGAGGAAAGGCTATTCCAAGACTTCCATGCGCGAAATAGCGGAGTTGTCAGGTGTTGGCGTCGGGAATATCTATAACTACTTCACGAATAAAGATGAATTGTTCCGTGAGGTGGTGCGTCCTGTCTTGTGCGCTTTGGAAGCCATGTTGCAGGAACACCATGGCATACGGGGCGAGGATATTATGATGATGCGGTCGGAGAAATACCTGAAATCCTGCATAGACGAATATGTTTCGCTGATTGACAAGCACCGCGCACTGATGGAAATCCTGTTGTTCCGTGCGCAAGGTTCTTCGTTGGAACGCTTCCGTGAGAATTATACCGACCGCTCTACGGAATTGGTCAAAGAGTGGTTCGCGTCCATGCAGCAGAAGCATCCCGAAATCAATACGTCGGTGTCCGATTTTATCATCCACCTGCATACGGTATGGATGTTCACGATGTTCGAGGAACTGTTGATGCATTCCGTACCCCGGCAGGAAATGGAGGCTATCCTGCACGATTACATTCTGTTCGAGATTCAAGGTTGGAGGGCAATTATCAAAATATGAGATACAGGCAACGCACATACAGACAATCAACCGCGTCAGGACGGCTGGCAGGGAGGAAATCTTCACGGAGGTTTCCTCCTTTTTTTATGAACAAATCTGAATATCGTTCACTAATAAATTACAACAATGGAGAAATCAAAAAAGAAAGAAGGTTTGTCCCGTCTGTTCGAGATAGCGGGGCAAAAGAAAGGCTTGCTTATATTGGCAGGTCTGCTGTCCGCCGGAAGTGCGGTATGTATGCTTGTGCCTTATTGGGCGGTTTATGAAATCTTAAAAGAACTGCTGTCGCATGGCGTAAATCCAGCCGCTTCGGATGGAGCGGACATAATGCGTTGGGGATGGATAGCGTTTGGAGGGCTTGTTGGCGGACTGATATTGCTGTACGCAGCCCTGATGTCCTCCCATGTGGCGGCATTCCGTATTCTGTACGGGTTGCGCGTCCGTTTGTCCGAGCATATCGGCAAGTTACCTTTGGGATATCTGAACAACACTTCCACGGGAGCCATTAAGAAAACGATGGATCAGAACATCGAAAAGATTGAAGGCTTCATCGCCCATACCATCCCGGATTTGGTCAATGTCGTGGCAACAGTGGTGGTGATGCTTATCATCTTTTTCTCTTTGGATGTGTGGCTGACGGTGGTCTGTCTGGCGGTTGTGGTGCTTAGCCTCTTCCTGCAATTCTCCAATTTCATGGGAAAACGGGCAAGGGAGTTCATGTCCATCTATTACGATGCACAGGAAAAAATGAGCGCATCCGCTGTGCAATATGTGCGGGGAATGCCCGTGGTCAAGATTTTCGGGCAAAGTGTCCGCTCGTTCCGTCAGTTCAATGCCGAGATTCAGGCATACAAGACATTCGCCTTGAAATGCTGTGACACGTATCAGAATGGTATGATAGCGTTTACCGTCTTGCTCAATTCAATGGTGACATTCATCCTTCCGATGGGTATCCTGCTGTTGCAAGCCAGTCCGCAATCGCTCTCATTAGCAGTGGTGTGGCTGTTCTTCATCATCATGGGGCCGGGCATGGCTTCACCCGTTTACAAACTGACCTTTTTAGGAGGCAACACACGCGACATCAACGAAGGCGTAAACCGTATTGACCGCATATTGGAAAAGAAGCCTGTACCGGAGCCGGAACATCCGCAAGTGCCGACCGCTTACGATGTGGAGTTTCGTCATGTGTCATTTTCCTACGAAAACACGGAACAGGGAACACGGACGGAAGCCCTACGCGATGTCAGTTTCATAGCTCCGCAGGGAAAAATAACCGCCCTTGTCGGTCCGTCTGGAAGCGGAAAATCAACGGTTGCCAACCTGATACCCCGGTTCTGGGATGTGGAGCAAGGGGAAATCTGCATAGGTGGTGTGGATATACGTCAGATAGCTACTGCAAAGCTAATGAACATGGTTTCATTCGTGTTTCAAGACACTTTTCTTTTCTACGATACGCTGTATGAAAACATTGCTGTCGGCTCCCCTAATGCCACGAAAGAAAAGGTGATAGCCGCTGCGAAAGCTGCCCAATGCCACGATTTCATAGAGCGTTTGCCACAAGGCTACGAAACAAGGATAGGCGATAAAGGTGTATTCCTGTCCGGCGGTGAAGCCCAACGGATATGTGTGGCTCGTGCCATATTGAAGAATGCTCCGATACTGGTGCTGGACGAAGCCACTGCCTTTGCTGATCCTGAAAACGAGCATAAAATGCAGATGGCTTTGCAGTCGCTGATAAAAGACAAGACGGTCATTGTGATTGCTCATCGCCTTTCGTCCGTCATTTCCGCTCATCAGATTGTCGTTTTGAAAGAAGGGCGCATCGTGCAGTGCGGAAAGCATGAACAACTGTCCGTGACCGAGGGAATATATAAAAATATGTGGGATGCCTATACGAGTGCATACCATTGGACGTTGAACAAAAACTAAAAGCAATATGAGAAAAAAGAATTTCTTAAACAAGGTCTTGCAAAACACAAGCTGTCCGCAAGGATTCTGGGGACGGATGATTTTGCGAGGGATGAATCGTTTTCATGCATCTTTAGCCAATCGTGGCATGAAGCAAGTAGAATGGCAGCCGGAATGGAATGTGCTTGATATAGGCTGCGGCGGTGGTGCGAATTTGAAACGTCTATTGAATTTATGCCCGAAGGGAAACATCTACGGCATAGACCTGTCAGAAGAAAGTGTCTCATTCGCCCAAAAGTACAATGCAAAAGACTTGGATAAAAGATGTTTCATACAACAAGGGGATGTCTGTACCTTGCCCTATAAAGAGGAAACGTTTGATGCTGTCACAGCTTTTGAAACGCTCTATTTCTGGTCGCCTGTAAACAAGGCATTGTCTGAGGTGGCGCGTGTGCTCCGAAAAGGAGGCTGTTTTCTTATCAGTTTGGAAGCGAGCGACCCCGAACTTGGAAAAATGTGGACGGAACGGATAGACGGAATGGTGGTTTATACTCCGGCAGAATTGGAAGAACGGTTGTATGAAGCCGGATTCTCATCTATCAGAACAATCCGTAAAAAAGAAGAAATACATATTATAGCACATAAATGAAAGAATTTAGAATATGAATGCAATCAAAAACATTACAATAGGACATACCGAACGACTTTACAAGCCCGTGGGATACACCATGCTTGCCAATTTGGTGAATATCGTGCCGTTTTGCCTTTCCATAGAGGCGATACGCGTCATTTTCAATGCGTTTGACGGAAGCGGACAGCCGCTCGACACGACCCGTCTTTGGTGGATATTCGGCGTTATGGCCATTTATATGCTGGTCATGGCTTTGGCGGAAAGGGCATCTTACCGTGCCAATTTCCGTGGAGCCTACGAAATGAGTGCTTCGGGACGTTTGTCACTGGCGGAACACCTGCGGAAACTTTCATTGGGTTTCTTGTCAAGGCGCGACCCCGGCGACTTGTCCTCCATGCTAATTACGGATTTCATGATGGCGGAAACGGGAATCTCACATCATCTGCCCCAATTGATGGGCGCAGTGGTAATGCCCGTGCTGGCATTTGCTTCATTGATATGGATAGATTGGAGAATGGCGATCAGTATGTTTGCCGCCTTGCCGCTTGCCTTGCTCGTCCTTTGGGCAAGTACAAAGGCGCAGCGGAAGCTGAGCGGCAGGCAAATCCAAGCGAAGATAAATGCAGGAAACCGATTGGAGGAATACTTGCAGGGCATCCGGGTGATGAAAGCCTACAATCTGTTGGGCGACCGTTTCGTCCGGCTGCGCGATGCCTTTGCCGAACTTCGCCGTGCCTGCATCCGTCAGGAAGCCCTGTTAGGGCCATTTGTCCTATTGAGCATCACGTTGGTACGTGCAGGGCTGACCCTGATGGTGCTGTGCGGAACATATCTGCTGTTGGGAGGGGAACTTTCCATTCTCGTATTTGTGCTGTTTCTCGTGGTCGGTTCCCGTGTGTTCGACCCATTGACTTCCGCCCTGACCAATTTCACCGAGTTCCGATACTTTTCCATTGCAGGAGGACGTATTCTTTCCTTAATGAACGAGCCGGAAATGAAAGGTGACCGGCAATCCCCAACGGCAGGCGACATCCGGTTTGAGCACGTATCGTTTGCTTATCAAGACAAGGAAGTGCTGCACGATATAACCGTCACGCTCCCCAAAAATTCCTTGACGGCTCTTGTAGGCCCTTCGGGTAGTGGGAAAAGCACCGTGATGAAACTTTGCGCCCGTTTCTACGACCCACAGCAGGGACGCATCTTCTTTGGCGGTATGCCGATGGACGAAATAGCCCCCGAAAGCCTGATGAGTCATATCTCTATGGTGTTCCAAGATGTCTATCTGTTTCAAGACACCATACGCAACAACATCCGTTTCGGCAAGACCGATGCAACGGACGAGGAAATCATTGCCGCCGCCAAGAAAGCCTGTTGCCACGACTTCATCATGCGCTTGCCGCAAGGCTACGACACGATGGTGGGCGAAGGAGGTTGTACCTTGTCCGGAGGCGAGAAGCAGCGCATATCCATCGCTCGCGCCATACTGAAAGACGCGCCTGTTATCCTATTGGACGAAGCTACCGCCTCGCTCGACCCTGAAAATGAAGTGGAGGTGCAGAAAGCCATCGACTCTTTGATTAAAGGACGCACCGTCATTGCCATTGCCCACAGGCTCAAAACAATCAAGGATGCCGACCGGATAATCGTTTTGGATAATGGGCGGATAGAGGAAGAAGGCACACACGATGAGCTTGTCCGAAAAGAAGGGCTATATGCCCATTTGTGGAATATACAGGAAAGTATTTCTGGTTGGAAGTTGTGAACCAAAATAGATTATTAGACATCACAATTGCATTTGACAGTTGAGAGAAGAGTGTTAAAAAGATGAGAGAGGAGCGTGTACCCTCTGGTATCTCTGCCTGCCCTGTTAATAGGCGAAAAACTTTCCGGGTGGTTAGGCAAACTATCCAAAGTATAATGATTTGAGATTATACAAGACGACTCCAGCAGTTTTTTACAGAAAACCGCTGGAGTCGTTGTTTGGATTGCATCGATTGTGTCGCTACTGGTTTTATTTCTTGAAGAAACGGTTGTAGAGACCTTCGAAGCCTTGTCCGTGACGAGCCTCGTCCTTAGCCATCTCGTGAACAGTGTCGTGGATAGCGTCGAGGTTAAGCTCTTTAGCGCGCTTAGCGATGCGCATCTTGTCGGCATTTGCGCCTGCCTCTGCTGCCATACGCTTTTCAAGATTTGTCTTAGTGTCCCAAACCATATCGCCGAGCAATTCAGCGAATTTGGAAGCGTGTTCAGCCTCTTCCCAAGCGTAGCGCTTGAAAGCCTCGGCGATTTCAGGATAGCCTTCGCGGTCAGCCTGACGCGACATTGCAAGGTACATGCCTACTTCTGTGCATTCGCCGTTGAAGTGTGCGTTGAGGTCTTTAATCATTTCTTCGTCGCAACCTTTTGCAACGCCGATTACGTGTTCTGTAACGAACTGAAGTGCCTCTGATTCAACCAATTCTTTGAACTTGCTTGCCGGAACGCCGCATTGCGGGCATTTTTCAGGAGCAGCATCGCCTTCGTAAACATAACCACAAACTGTACAAATAAATTTCTTTGCCATAATTGTAAGGATTTAATTAATTAGTTAGTATATCGTTAATAAAAAATGTCGTTTCAATTCCGTTTTGCCATACAGTCGCAACAATAACCTTTGTAGTAAACTTCCGCCTCGTCGATGATAAAATCGTGGCTTGTCTGGTCTTGGTCGACTTTCTGCAACGGCATATCAATTATCTTGCCGCAACTTTTGCACATGAAGTGGGAGTGTGGTTCGGTCATTCCGTCGTAGTGCGCGGTTTTTTTGTCGATTGTAAGCTCGATGATTGCATCGTGTTCCTCGAGCAGTTTCAGGGTGTTGTAAATCGTTGTTTTCGACAAAGTAGGCATGTTTTTGACAAGGTCATTATAGATGGCATCCACTGTCGGGTGTGTCCTGTGGGTCAGCAGGTATTCCATAATGGAAATACGCTGGGCAGACGGCCTGATGTTGTGCGATACTAATCTTTCTATGGCTTCTCTTGTCATAATTGATATTAATACGTTTTTGAAATCGTTACAAAATTAGAATATATTTTTCTAATATGCAAATATTTAGATGACTATTTTGTCTCAATGGTTTAATTGGTGGATTTAAGTGCTTGAGTTTGAATGTTTTGTGTGGTTTAATTTGAAATTATTCCAAATTAAATGATTTTCAATTCCAATAATTCCGTTGCTACGACAGGATTATCATCACTATAAGGAATAGCATAGCAATTATGAAAGAGCATCCTGCAATTAGATATAAAAGCCGTTTTAACCGGGGATGGATATCACGGCTCCCGAAAAACAGCAAGTAACCGGCCATAAACACAAAAAAGTCGTCGATATATCCATACCATCCTATGCGGTCCATGTCGTATGGGATTATGATATAGGCTATGGCTATAAGCAGCGTTACGATGCCAATAGGATTGATTTTCTTCGTCATAGTTTGTTATTCATCAAGTTGTTGCCAGCCTGTCTGGAAATATTCCTGATTGAAATCACGCTCACGGACTATTTCGCCGTTCCAGATTATTATGTCGAGATCCATCGGTATTTCACCTGTCTGTTTGCTCAATGGAGTGCGGCCGCATACAGATTCGTAGTCTTTCAGCTTTTTATTGATTTCGGCGAAATCCTCGCGGCATTTTGCTTTCATCACTACATTGAGATAGTCCGGGTCTTTTCCGTTGGAAGCTGCGCTATTATAGATCTCGGAGTGTGACACTCCGCTGAGGTTGCTTTTCAACCATTTTATGCAGTTTTCTACTTGCCATTCACGGTCTTTGCTGTTGCTGCCTATTGATATAACTAATTTGTTCATAGTTTTCAATTTATATCTTTCATTGACAATGATATGCGGCGGCGTTGCGCGTCGATTTCTTTAATTTTCACCTTCACTTGTTGATGAAGTTTTACGATTTCGGCTGGAGAAGAAATGAACTGGCCGCTCATTTCGGATATGTGTACCAATCCGTTCTCTTTTATGCCTATGTCTACAAATGCCCCGAATTGTGTAATGTTCGTGACAATTCCGTTGACAATCATTCCTTGTTTTAAGTCGTCGAACGATTTCAGGCTGTTGTCAAATTCCATTACGGAAACCGCTTTGCGCGGGTCTCTTCCCGGCTTGTCGAGCTCTTCCATTATGTCGGTCAGTGTTGGGATTCCTGTTGTCTCCGTCACGTAGCGGTTGATGTCGATGCCGCCTCTTTTGGCTTTGTCGGTTATCAATTCATTGACAGAGCATCCGCAATCGTGTGCCATTGCCTCTACCGTTGCGTAATTTTCAGGATGTACGGCTGTATTGTCCAGCGGATTGTCTCCTCCGGGGATTCTGAGGAATCCGGCGCATTGTTCGAATGCTTTGTTGCCTAACCGTGGTACATTCAGCAGCCCTTTTCTGCTTGTGAAATTTCCGTTTGCGGCACGGTATTCCACAATGTTTTGCGCTAATTGCGGTCCTAATCCGGAAACGTAGGTGAGCAGTTCTTTTGAAGCTGTATTGAGATTCACACCGACTTTGTTGACGCAACTTTCTACAGTAAAATCCAAAGCTTGCCGCAATTTCGTCTGGTCGACATCGTGCTGGTATTGTCCTACGCCGATTGATTTCGGGTCTATCTTCACCAATTCCGCCAATGGGTCGAGCAGCCTGCGGCCGATGGAGACAGCCCCACGGACAGTGACGTCTTTATCAGGGAACTCTTCTCTTGCAAGTTTTGAAGCGGAATATACCGATGCACCGTCTTCGCTTACCACATATATGCGGATATCGCGATTATAGTGCAGTTTTTTAAGGAATTGTTCCGTCTCGCGGCTTGCCGTACCGTTGCCAAGGGCTATTGCGTCTATTTGGTAAACTTCAATCATATTGTTGATTTTCTTGGCGGCGATTGCGGTTTCATTGCGTGGCGGAGTGGGGTATATGGTGTCGTTATGCAGAAAGTTGCCTTGTTCGTCAAGGCATACTACCTTGCATCCGGTGCGGAATCCCGGGTCGATTGCGAGTATGCGTTTCTCCCCCAATGGAGGCGCAAAAAGCAATTGCCGCAAGTTGTCGGCAAAAAGTGAAATAGCCTTGTCGTCGGCATTAGCTTTGCTCGATGCCGCAAACTCGTTTTCTATTGATGGTTTGATAAGGCGTTTATAGCTGTCGGCTATGGCTTTTTTGACAAGCGTTGCCGACTCTGAACTGTTCTTGACAAACCGTCGTGATATCCGTTCGATTATCTTGTCTGTATCGATGTCGATAGACGTTTGCAGCAGGCCTTCTTCTTTGCCTCTGCGCATGGCAAGTATCTGGTGGGATTTGCAGCGTTTAAGAGGTGACGAAAAGTTGAAATAGTTTTGGAAATTGGCCGCTTCCGTTTCTTTTCCTTTTACGGTCTTGCAGCTCAACACCGCTTCGTGAGAGAATGCCTTGCGGACAGCCTCGCGCACGGCAGGATTCTCCGATACCCATTCTGCTATGATGTTAAGCGCGCCGTCGATTGCAGCTTTTTCATCGGTCACTTTCTCATTGACAAAACGTTTGGCCGTATGGGCGATGTCTGGAGCATTCTGTGCCATAATGATTTTTGCAAGCGGCTCGAGTCCGTTTTCGCGTGCTGTTTCCGCTTTCGTGCGGCGTTTTGGCTTGAAAGGCAGGTAAATGTCTTCGAGTACATTGCCGTCAAAACAATTTTCTATCTGCTGTCTTAGGCTGTCGGTAAGTTTGTTTTGCTGGGAAATTGTTTCAATGATGAATTCTTTCCGTTTCTTTAATTCTTTCGCTTTTTCGTATGCGGCGGCGATTGATTGTATCTGGACTTCGTCAAGACCCTGTGTCGCTTCTTTGCGATAGCGGCTTATGAAAGGTATTGTCGCTCCGTCGTCAAGCAATTTGATAGTAGATGCAATTTGCTTTTGTGCGATTCCTGTTTCTGCCGCTATGAAAGATATGCTATCCATTTTATTATTTACGTTTCAATGTGATTACGGTGATTTCTGGAGTCGCGCCTATGCGCATCGGGATTCCGACTTCTCCCATGCCTATGTTTACATATAATTGTTGTCCGCTGTCTCCGTATAGCCCTTGCCAATGTATGTAGCGCATGGACGACGGTGAATATTTCTTATTACCAAGACTTATCATCATTTGCATTGCATGTGTATGCCCGGAAAGGGTCAGGTCTATATCCGTTTTTCCGGCAACTTCCATTTCCCAGTGTTTCGGATTATGGGAAAGCAACAATTTGAAATTCTTGTAGCCATTGTCGCTTGGCATTGCCGCTTTCAGGTTGCCGTGGGTCGAAAAAGGCGGTTCCCCCCAGTTTTCCACACCTATTATCAATAATGAATCATTTCCGTGCTTTATATATGTATGTTGGTTCAGCAGCAGGTTCCATCCCAAGGAATCGCGTTGCAACGATATAAGGCGGGAGAGATTATTTTGCTTGTCAGTTTCTGATTTCCATTTTTTGTAATCTCCATAGTCGTGATTGCCTAAAATTGATAGGACACCGTCGTTGGCTTTCATTTTTTTCAACTCGTCGATAAACGGCAGCAGTTCGGAGGACGAATTGTTTACAATGTCGCCGGTGAATACTATCAAGTCGGGGCTCAGTGCATTCATTTGATTCACCATATTTCTGACAACTGTGGTGTTGTCGCCGAATGTCCCGGTGTGGAGGTCAGAGAATTGGGCTATTCTGTAGCCGTCGAATCCTGCGGGGATTTTTTGCGATTCAACGGTCACTTCGTTCACTTGTATTTGGTGAGTGGTCACCAATGCCCCCCACCATATAGTGGCGAATATGGCATAACCGATGGCGATTCCGATTTTTGACAGAATCTTTACCGGTTTTTTCTTGAATAATAACGGTATTCTGGAAAATATGAAAAATATGGCGTAAAATGTCTTAGGCAGGAATACAGACGCGCAAGTGAACAATGCCCACATGGCATACTGCATCACGTGGGTTCCGGAATATCCGGTTGCCAAGACGGCCGGCACACTGATTAGCATCAGATATATTGCCGCGGATATTATGGAATGGACTGTCCGCAGCTTTTTATGCTTGTACAGCCTTTTGTATATGACAATGTCGGTCGCGATGCATATGACCGCAAAAATTATGGATACTGCAAACGAGAACCTCATGACCCTTTTATTACATCATACCGGTTGCCGTCAGTTTGTTGACAAGCGGATTTGAATACATCACGAGCATCAGTCCGTGCATATATTCCCTTTCCTCGCCGCTAATCTTAAAATCGACCTCGTTTTGCACCTTGTCAAGCTGTTTGTTGATGTACGAGTTGAATTTTTCTATGTCGTCATCAGTATATTCGTTTTTGAAACGGTCTGTACTGTAGCGTTCATCGAAAGCAATGTAGTTTCCGGGGTATATTCTGTAATTACCATGTATGCGCTTGTCGATTATCTGGCATACATTGCAGAGTTGTTCTTTTTTGTCTAAATCACGCAGTTTCTCGATTTCATCATTGATGCAGCCGGTGAATGTGAAATGCACTCTGCCTTTATTTTGAAGCAGTCCGGTTTCCATACTGAAAAGGTCGTCGCGCTGTGTCTTTTTGAAATCAGGATTTTTCTTTTTCAAGAGGAATTCACGGGCTTTCAGGTAATCATTGGGATCAAGCTCGTAGCTGATTGCCACCGGCATTATGTTCAGTTCAAGAATATTGTCCAAGAAACTGTTGCCGCCTGCGATAGAGAGCATTTTGATAAGACTTTCTTGTGTCTCGTCGCTACTGTCTTTAGCACGTCCTTGTCTTTGCGCAATCCATACGGATTCGTTTTTCTGCGTTATCGCGAAGTGAATGTATCCTGACAGTTGGGCGGCGGCCTCCAAGGTATGGCGCATACCTACATCGCGTTTTACAATGATGCTTTTGTTAAGGCGGACAAGCGTTTCTATCCAGTCATAGATTAGCAGATTGTCGCCGATTGCCACTTCCGTAGTCCTTGACTTATGCCGGAGCAGGGCAAGGTTCAGGAATGAGGCGTCGAGCACGATGTCGCGGTGGTTGGTTATCATTGTGTATGCCTTGCCGTATTCGACGTTTTGTTCCACTCCGCAGTCGGAGATGCCGTCGGTGGTTTTTGCCGCCAACATTTCCAAGAAAGGGAACATCACTTTATACTGGAAATCGTTTTTATTGTCGATAAGAAGCAACTGTTTGCAGAAAGCGTCATAGTCGATGTCGGGCATAACCCACGTGACAGCGTGTTTAAAACCTTCTTCTGTCACCATCTTTTCCATCTTGGAATGGAACTCACCGTCTGAAAACGGACAGATGTCGCTATATTCTTTTGGTGTAACCAATTCTTCCATATCTGTTATTTTAGGCTTATATATCCAAATTGTGTCATTATTAGCATTGCATAATGCCGAATGAAAAAACTCCGGCAATATACCATATTACTCCTTACAAAGATAAGGATTGCAAAAGGGTAAAGCAAGTATTGACGGCATTAATTTTTATAAAATCCGACAATTGAATACATTTTAGCGAGTGGAAGAATAATATTCTTTCCATTTTTTTATCAATGAATCCATATCGGGAGGTATTTCGCTGTTGAAAAACATCTCTTTCCCTGTCGTGGGGTGTATGAATCCGAGAGTTTTGGCGTGCAAGGCCTGACGCGGGCATATTTTGAAACAATTTTGCACGAACTGCATATATTTCGATGTGGCTATCCCTCGCAGGATTTTGTCTCCGCCATAGCGCGCGTCATTGAAAAGAGGATGGCCTATGTGTTTCATATGCACGCGTATCTGATGGGTGCGTCCGGTTTCCAACCTGCATTCCACCACGGCCACATGCGCAAGGTTGTCGATTACTTTATAGTGGGTGACAGCGTGTTTGCCGTAATCGCCGTCGGGAAAGACGGCCATTTGCAATCTGTCTTTGAGACTTCTCCCTATGTTTCCTTCGATTGTACCGCTTTCTTCGTTGAATTGTCCCCATACAACCGCTACATATTGTCTGTGGGTTGTCTTATTGAAGAATTGTTTGCCAAGATTCGTCTTTGCGTCAGGCGTTTTGGCTACGACGAGCAGGCCGGATGTGTCCTTGTCGATTCTGTGTACCAGTCCGAGGCGCGGGTCGCTGACATCATAGTCGGGATTGTCGCGGAAATGATAGGCAAGCGCGTTCACCAATGTGCCGCTGTAATTTCCGTGTCCGGGGTGTACTACCAGTCCTGCCGGTTTGTTGACTACCAGCAAAGCATCGTCTTCGTAAACTATGTCGAGAGGAATGTCTTCGGGTATGATTTCGAGTTCGTATTTCGGGCGGTCCATAACCAAAGAAACCACGTCGAAGGGCTTTACCCGATAATTTGATTTTACAGGCTTTCCATTGACTAATATGCATCCGGCATCGGCCGCTTGCTGTATCCTGTTGCGTGATGTCTTGTCTATGTGTGATACAAGAAATTTGTCAACACGTAGCAGTGCCTGTCCTTTTTCTGCGGTGAAGCGGTAATGCTCCCACAGCTCTTTGTTGCCGTCTGCTGTAATTATTCCGTCTTCCGGCTCGTCGTCAAATTCTGTGATAATACGCTCCTTTTCGTCTGCCATTGTCCCGCTGTTTTTTAATATTCGTAGTCTGAATATTCGTCAGTGGCGTTCTCTTCTATCACAGCTTCATTGTAGTCGTCGAGAATTACGGAGTCGGCTTGTAGCAAAAGTCCGTCGCCTGCTATTATCGTAAGTTTTGCGTTGACAGGAACTTTGTCGCCCGGAGACAATGACAATCCGTTCATTTTCAAGTCGTAAATAAGATCTGAAAATTCAGAGGGTATTTTTTCTACAGCGATATTTTTAAAACCTGCCGCTTCCAGCATCGACATGCCTTGCCGTAGCGATAGGTCGACGATGGATGGAATTTCCACTTGCTGTGTGGAGAAAGAACGTATGGTGACATAAATTGTACGGTTGTTCTTGATTTTAGAGCCTGCTTTTGGCGTTTGTATGATTACGCTTCCCGGAGATGTGCTTGCCTCGAAAATGGAGTCGGATATTTCGAGTATGAGGTTGCTGCGTTGGAGTTTGGTCGCGGCTTCTTCTACATTCATTCCTTTTAAGTCCGGAACTATTTGATATTGGTTGTGATTGGTAAACCAATTCAAACCGAAGGAAGCGATTACAAGTAATAAAATATCGACTATGATTATTGAGATTATAGCTGATATTATAGGATGCCTCTTTATGAAGTTTAAAAATTTGTTTTCACTCATGTTTATAAAGTCAATATTTTTGCAAACATACATAAAAATCCCCATTTTTCACATCTGCCATACAAAGAAAATAGAGATTAAGTCTCTGTTTGCTTTTTATCGGTATCGGTATTCGTGGATAAATCCCAATTGGAACTTTTTAAATCAACATATCCGTTTCTCTTGAACCTTACGCCTTCTGCTTTCAGCAACTCTATTTGTTCTTCCCAGTCAGGGGCGGTCCTGCCTTGGCTGTTGACCACACGGTGGCATGGGAGATTTTCTTTCGTTCCCCGTAGGGTTCTGCCGACAAGTCGTGAATATGTGGGCTGCCCGGCAAGCCACGCTATTTGTCCATATGTCAATACTTTTCCGTATGGAATCGATTTGACTATGTCATAGACTGAATTTTTGAATTTGTCAATGCCGGTCATTGCAATTAAATTGATTGTTTTGCAAATTTAGAGAATTCAATCGGGATTCCAACTCACATTAGCTTCATTTGTATTATGACTCTACTTTCGTTATCTTTGCCGTATGAATCAAATTGATGCTTCAGATAAGGTGTGGTTTGCGTTAAGGGTAACTTATAATCGCGAACTTAAAGTGAAAGCGGACTTGGATGTCAGAGGGGTGGAATCGTTCATCCCTATGTGCTATAAGGATTTTGTCAAAAACGGCAAGAAAAGCCGCAAATTGGTTCCGTCTGTCCACAACCTTATATTTATAAGAATGTCGCCTGATGAGATGAAGGACTATAAGGCTACGACGGTGTTGCCAATCCGTTATATGATGGATAAAGAAAAGCATGCTCCGATTATTGTGCCTGATTGTCAAATGAGCAATTTTATGAATGTGGCAGGTACGAATGATGAAGGGCTTGTGTATATAGATCCGATGGAATTGAATATAAAGAAAGGCGATAGGGTGAGGGTGACAGGCGGTATTTTTAGAGGAAGCGAAGGTGTGTTGATGCGTGTGAAAGGCGACCGCCGTGTCGTTGTTTCAATTCCGGGAGTGGTAGCTGTGGCCACCGCTTTTATCCATCCTTCATTGATTGAAAAAATTAATTCGTAATAATATGAAAATTGCTATTGTCGGTTCCGGTTATGTCGGTTTGGTTTCCGGCGCATGTTTCTCTGAAATGGGCGTGGACGTGACATGCGTGGATATTGATGAGTGTAAGATTAAAAATCTTAAGGCAGGGATAATTCCTATATATGAGCCGGGGCTGGACGAACTGGTCTCTCGTAATATGGATGCCGGAAGGCTTCATTTCACGACATCGCTTGAAAGCGTCATAGACGATGTGGAAGTCGTGTTTAGTGCGGTCGGTACCCCTCCGGACGAGGACGGTAGTGCTGATTTGCGATATGTGCTGGATGTTGCCCGCACATTCGGTCAGAATATTAAAAAATATGCACTGTTAGTCACAAAAAGTACAGTTCCTGTCGGCACTTCGAAAAAAATAAAACAGGTAATCAATGAAGAATTGGCCAAACGTGGGGAAGATGTCCCATTCGAGGTGGCTTCCAATCCTGAATTTTTGAAAGAAGGGGCGGCAATAAAAGATTTTATGTCGCCCGACCGTGTCGTTATCGGAATAGAGAGTGAGAGGGCGCGTAAAGTGATGGAACGTCTTTACCGTCCATTTCTGTTGAACAATTTCCGTGTGATATTTATGGATATTGCGTCGGCGGAAATGACGAAATATGCCGCGAATTCTATGCTGGCTACGCGAATTTCTTTTATGAATGACATCGCGAATTTATGCGAACTGGTAGGGGCGGATGTAAATATGGTGCGTAAAGGTATTGGCTCGGACATACGGATAGGCAATAAATTCCTTTATGCGGGATGCGGATACGGCGGTTCATGCTTTCCGAAAGACGTGAAAGCTTTGATACATACCGGGAAGGAGAACGGTTACGATATGCGCATAATAGAAGCCGTGGAGATTGTCAATGAGTATCAGAAAGGAATTGTATTCAAAAAATTGCATGATGCTTTGCATGGCGAATTGAAAGGTAAGAGAATTGCTGTATGGGGACTTTCCTTCAAGCCGGAGACAGACGATATGCGTGAAGCTCCGTCGTTGGTGGTAATTGGAAAACTGCTTGAAGCCGGCGCGGACGTTGTTGTGTACGACCCTGTGGCTATGGATGAATGCCGCCGTCGTTTGGGCAATATTGTAGCTTATGCCCGAGATATGTATGATGCTGTCGTCGATGCTGATGCTTTGGCTTTGCTTACTGAATGGAAAGAGTTCAGATTGCCTTCATGGAATGTCATACATAAGGCTATGAAAGGAAATATAATCATAGACGGACGGAATATCTACGACCCTTCCGAATTGTCGGAAGCTGGATTCTGTTATCATTGTATTGGTATGTGAGATTGGTAAAAGCCATGGTAAAGAAAAACGGCAAGAATGCGAATGCATCCTGCCGTTTTTCTTTATTGTTTGGCTTGATTTTATTTCATTGCAAGATTTGCTTTTGACGCATATTCCTGATATGCCATTACTCCGGCTTGTGAAAGTTCAACGATTTGATATTCGCCGTTTCCTGCCGGGACTTTTACGTGCGTGTCGTCCACGAATGTAAGGAATGGAATATCACCTTCCGGTGTTGCAACCGACCAAGTTCTTTCGTCTTCGTTGAAATTCAATTCAACAACCGATTGTGTCGACTCGTTTGTGATTGTGTATCCGTCTTTGTTCCATTCAACCAAATAGCGGCCGTCTTCTCCGTTAACTACTTTTTGACCTGCCACAATCGGATTGCTGCCCGACCAGAATTCGACGCTGTTGATAACTATGACGTCTGCAAGCATCGAGATTTCATAGACTGGAAGAATCCAGAAACCGATGAACACCAATTCGTTTACAAATTTGTTGCTGATTTGTTGGTTCCATGAGAGAACCTTGTTGCTCAGCCCGAAACTTCCTATGCATGAAGAGAACAGCATAGAACTGGCGAGCACTACAGCGCAGATAGGAAATAATTTCTTCTTCATAATGATAAAAGTTTATATTTAATATCTACAAATGTACGAAATGTTTTTAGTAAAAGCAGATAATAATAGTGTAAAATCATACCATTTGGTTTGTTTTATTGCCTAAATGTCCAGCAATCAGTATCTTTTGTATAGATGGTAAATGCGTAGTACTTCGGTTACGTATTTCACAGTCTGCCTTCCTCTGAAATATCCGTATTTGCACACTTCGTCATTGTAATATTCCGGATAAGCTTTCATCAACAGGGCTTCACTGACATTATCGTTCCATATCTGCGGGTCTTTCCCATATTTCCGGGCGAGGGCTATGGCATCGTATATATGGGCTATGCCTGAATTATAGGCGGCAAGTATGAATTTCTTTCGCTCTTCATTGTCAGGGACATATTTCGACAACGATTTGTCTAAATCGGAAATAAGCCGGACAGAGGCTTTTATGCTGCTTTCAGGGTCGGATATGTTGTTTTCGTCGAGTCCATAACGCCGGGCCGTGGCAGGCATAAGCTGCATTATGCCCCTTGCTCCTGCCCAAGATACTGCGTCCGGATTGAAGTTCGATTCTATATAGCCTTGTGCGGCAAGCAATTTCCAATCCCATCCTATGTGTTTTGCCTCTTGTTTGAAGAATGCGTCGTATCGCGATACTATTCCGCGCTTTAGCATCCGCATATTGATTTCTCCTTCTGAAGTCGTTTTGTCTGTCTCAAAGTAATGGTGGAACAAACTATGCCCGGTATCTATCACCGCTTTTTGTTTTGCCCATTCATTGATGGAGTCGGCAAGCCATTTGTCCGTTTTCCTTACTGCCCACGATGAGCGCTGGGGAAAACTTATGTCGATACTGATATCTATGTTTGGATAATATGAATGGTCGAGATGCGCTATGTCGCTGTCCACAATGGTCATAGGTATTTCTCTGTCGGCAACCATTTCTATGAGGTCTTCCTGCATTAGTGTGTCGCGTGCGATAGTGTGGATTTTTATGCCTCCGCCTATTTCGTTGTTCAGATTGAATAAGCGTGCCTCGTATTTTGAGCCTTTTTCTACATATACATCTTTCCCTTTCAATTGTGTGACGTCGGTTATTTGTTTCTTGCCGTTTTCAGTCGGCTGGACCAACACTTGGTTGGTGATGTTGCATAGCCCGCAGTGTTCTATTCGTTGGTTGTATTCTGCTGTTATCGGTATGTTGTAGGCCACAATGTCGATATTGGCAGAATCTAAATTTTCAAGAAGGGCAGGCAGGCTGCGCATTATTTTGAATTCAACTGCTATGTGTTTGTCTTTTGCGAATTTTGTTATCAAATCATAATGATACCCCATGACATCGCCCTTGTACAGAAAATATGAAGTAGGGCTGTACAGTGTCCCGACGACAATAGTGTCGGGCAAGTTATGGCTTGCCACGACGCTATTGTTTTTTTTGTTGTTGCAAGACATATTGCATAACGTCAGTATGAGTATGCTTGCAAATAAAGGAATACTCGACAGTCTATGCATCAATATTCAAAAGTGCCGTATTCCGACTTTATTGTCAGGTGGTTATGGTTGTCGTCCTCGATATGCCCGATTATGCGCGCCTCTATTCCGAAACTTTGTGATATTTCCATTATGCGTCCGGCATTTTCTTCCGAGGTGTATATTTCCATCCGGTGGCCCATATTGAAAACCTTGTACATTTCCTTCCAATCGGTGCCGGATTGCTCTTTTATTATGCGGAACAATGGCGGGATAGGGAATAGATTGTCTTTTATTACGTGTTTGTTGTTGACGAAATGCATCACTTTTGTCTGTGCTCCTCCTGAACAATGCACCATGCCGTGTATCGATGGACGCATTTCGTCTAATATTCTCTTTATTACGGGAGCGTATGTGCGGGTCGGTGAAAGGACAAGCTTGCCAGCGGTCAATTCTGTTTCAGGAATTATGTCCGTCAGCTTAAGCTTCCCTGAATAAATCAAATCTTCAGGGACATTTTTGTCATAGCTTTCAGGGTATTTTTCTGCTATGTATTTAGAGAATACGTCGTGTCGGGCAGATGTCAACCCGTTGCTGCCCATTCCTCCGTTATATTCATGCTCGTAGGTCGCTTTGCCTGATGATGACAGGCCGACTATTACGTCGCCGGCTTGAATATTGGCATTGTCTATCACGTCCGAGCGTTTCATTCGGCATGTCACAGTGCTGTCTACTATGATGGTGCGCACGAGGTCGCCTACATCGGCTGTCTCTCCGCCGGTACTGTAGATGCCTATGCCTAAATTGCGCAGCTCGGCAAGCAGTTCTTCTGTGCCATTGATTATAGCAGCAATCACTTCGCCCGGTATCAAGAGTTTGTTACGTCCTATTGTCGACGATAGCAATATATTGTCGGTCGCGCCTACACATAGCAAGTCGTCTATGTTCATTATGAGAGCATCTTGCGCGATTCCTTTCCACACGCTCAGGTCTCCTGTCTCTTTCCAGTATACGTATGCAAGTGATGATTTCGTTCCGGCTCCGTCGGCATGCATGATGTTGCAATACTTGTCGTCGCCGCCTAAGATGTCGGGTATTATTTTGCAGAAAGCGTTGGGGAAAATCCCTTTGTCTACATTTTTAATGGCGTTGTGCACGTCTTCTTTTGAGGCGGATACACCGCGAAGGTCATATCTTTGCTTGCTCATTGTGGAAATGATTTTTTTTATAATGTCAGATAAAAGAATAATAGCGATGTCGGTATTACAAGCAAGAGACTGTCGATTCGGTCAAGAATCCCTCCATGCCCCGGCAATATATGTCCGGAGTCTTTTACTCCTGCATTGCGCTTAATCATTGATTCTATCAAGTCGCCGAAAGTGGCGAATACGGTTATTACCACTGCAAACAGCGTCCATTCTGCTATTGTGAAAAGATCGGCAATGTCGAAAAAATAGCAGTAAATGATTAACGCGGCTATTATATTGAAAAATAATCCGCCGAAGAAGCCTTCCCATGATTTTTTAGGGGAAATCCTTTCGAATAGCCTGTGTTTTCCTAACAATGAGCCGACACAGAAAGCCCCGGTGTCGTTTATCCAGATGAATATCAGGCAGACAAGGAGCAATTGAGGTGTGCCGTATTTGAAATACAGCGGATTAAGCATGCATATCGAGGCTGCCACATATATCTGTGACATTGCAGATGTCTTAAGGCATTCGATGGCGTTATGTCCTTTCAGGTATAATTGTATTATAGGACGTATTATTAGATAAGGCAAGTAACAGAATAGCGGATTTACGCAGCCTGATTTATAGTAAAAGAATGTAGAGAGAAATAGAGAGAGACCTCCGGCGACATCAATGATTGTACATAGCCATTGGTGTGGCGTATTATTGTTCGTATATAGTTTTGAAAACTCAATGATTCCTAATGTCAGGATTATGCTGAACACCGTAGCGAAGAAAGCGTCTCCACCAATTGCCGCTATTATGAGTAATGCGGCATAGATAATTCCTGTTATTGTCCTTTGTAATATATTTTTCACAATGATGCCTCTGATTTCTGATGCAAAGATAGTGCAAGCCGAGTGAAAAACAATCAAGCTCGCTTGAATTTGTTTTCCCGAGGCGCAGCCTGTCTTATCCAAAGATAGCGAAAGTCGAGGGTAAAACAACCAAACTTGTTTGATTTTGTTATGTGGGGATACGTTAGCCTTTGTGGAAGATAAAGTAAGCCGGACGCAATATGAAGAATTTATTTGTTAACTCTGTTTGTTATATTTTATAGGTATTTTAGTGTGTGGCGGAAATTTACTACCTTTGTCGCGAAAAGATTGTATAAACGAAAAACTTAAAAGAATGGGTTTTAATTTGTTGAAAGGGAAACGAGGAGTGATTTTCGGTGCCCTTAATTCCAACAGTATTGCGTGGAAAGTTGCCGAGAGAGCCGTAGAGGAGGGTGCTACTATCACTCTGTCGAACACTCCTGTGGCAGTGCGTATGGGGGATGTCTCGATGTTGGGTGAGAAACTTAATGCTGAGATTCTTCCGGCAGACGCCACTAATTGTGATGATTTGGAAATGGTTTTCCAGAAATCCGTTGAAATCCTTGGCGGAAAAATCGATTTCGTGCTTCATTCCATTGGCATGTCGCCAAATGTGCGTAAGAAAAAGCTTTATGATGACCTTGATTATGATTTGTTGAACAAGACGCTCGACATTTCTGCCATATCATTTCATAAAATGATTCAGACCGCAAAGAAATTGGATGCAATCAATGAATATGGGAGCATTGTGGCTTTGTCGTATGTGGCGGCGCAGCGCACGTTGTTCGGATATAATGATATGGCTGACGCAAAAGCTTTGCTTGAGTCGATTGCCCGTAGTTTCGGCTACATATACGGGCGCGAGAAGCATGTGAGGATAAACACAATTTCCCAGTCGCCCACAATGACTACCGCAGGAAGCGGAGTAAAGGGCATGGAGTCGCTTATGGATTTTGCAAACCGTATGTCGCCGCTTGGAAATGCCGACGCTGCTGAATGTGCCGATTACTGTATTGTCATGTTCAGCGACCTCACACGTAAGGTGACGATGCAGAATCTTTATCACGACGGCGGTTTCTCAAGCATGGGTATGAGCCTGCGCGCTATGGACCAGTACGAGAAAAGTTTCGACAAATACCGCAATCCTGACGGAACAATACAATACGGATAGAATCAACGCTAAAAGATAGATCGGAAAGTGGCTGGCGTATTGTCGTCGGCCACTTTTGTTTATTTTAACATAGTCTGTGCTAAGCAATCATAGCCTTTTGATTGTTATTATAAATAAAACAAATTGTATTATCTTTGTGCGCACAAAATTTATATTTTAATTGATGAGTAACGAAGAATTATTAAAAGCGATTATTGAAGGTATACAAGAACGTAAAGGTAAGAAGATAACGCATGTGGATTTGAGCGAATTGGAGCATGTCTCAACGGAGCATTTTCTCATTTGCCAAGGTTCATCGACTATGCAGGTTGCGGCGATTGCCGATTCGGTACGTGAATATGTACAGAAGAAAACAGGTGTGAAGCCTTTCAATTATGACGGCTACCGCAATTCGCAATGGATTGTGATTGATTATGGGAATATCTATGTGCATGTATTCTTGCCTGATTTTAGGGAATACTATAATCTTGAGCAATTATGGAATGATGCCAAGATAACGGAAATCCCTGATTTGGACTAAAATATACATTCATATATATGGATAACATAGGTGGTAATAATAAGAATAGGAAAAACAATAACAAAGGGATAGGATTCCGGTTTTTCAATATTTTCTGGATGTATGCTCTCATAGGGCTTGCCTTGGTCGGATTGTTCTATTACCAGAATTCTGGATTGGAAAAAAATATAGGGTGGTCGGATTTTGAGAAATATGTCCAGACAAAAGGGATAACGAAGATTGTCGTTTATCCGCAAGAAGGACGCATTAACGCCTATATGACAGATTCTTTGGCTGGAGCTATTTTTAAAGATCTCCCGTCTAAAGGTGCTTCTAAGAAAGTGAAAATATCTGTCATGGCTCCTTCCAATGTGGATGAGAAAATCGACCAGTGGAAAGCTCAAGGGGTATTCAATGGAGACGTGACTTATGAGCAGTCGAGCAATATAACAGGATTCCTTTGGTCGTTCGGGCCTATTCTGCTGTTGATTGTATTCTGGTTCATCATTATGCGCCGTATGTCGCGTGGCGGCGATGGCGGAGGCGGCGGAGTGTTCAATGTGGGTAAGTCGAAAGCTCAGCTTTTCGATAAGGAAAACGGTACGAATGTGACGTTTAAGGATGTTGCCGGACTGCATGAAGCAAAGACCGAGATAGAGGAAATCGTGGAGTTCTTAAAGAATCCTAAACGTTATACCGACCTTGGCGGAAAAATTCCTAAAGGTGCTTTGCTTGTCGGCCCTCCGGGAACAGGTAAGACTTTGCTTGCGAAGGCCGTTGCTGGAGAGGCGAATGTTCCGTTTTTCTCGCTTTCGGGCTCTGATTTCGTTGAGATGTTTGTCGGGGTAGGTGCTTCGCGTGTGCGTGATTTGTTCAGAAAAGCGAAGGAGAAAGCTCCGTGTATCATATTCATAGACGAGATTGATGCAGTAGGGCGCGCGCGCGGGCGTAATCCGAACATGGGTGCGAACGACGAGCGTGAGAATACTTTGAACCAGTTGCTTACCGAGATGGACGGTTTCGGTACTAATAGCGGTATCATTGTCCTTGCCGCGACTAACCGTGCCGATATTCTCGACAAGGCATTGCTTCGTGCCGGGCGCTTTGACCGCCAGATTTATGTGGATCTTCCTGATTTGAACGACCGCCGCGAGATTTTCCTTGTGCATTTGCGCAATGTGAAGATTGACAGTACAGTTGATGTCGATTTGCTTGCCCGGCAGACACCGGGATTCTCCGGCGCTGATATTGCAAATGTATGCAACGAGGCGGCTTTGATTGCCGCACGGAGAAATAAGGCTGCTGTCGAGAAGCAGGATTTTATGGATGCTGTCGACCGTATTGTCGGAGGTTTGGAAAAACGCTCGAAAGTCACTACGGAGGAAGAACGTGAGTCGATTGCCATCCATGAGGCCGGACATGCCACTATAAGTTGGTTCTTGAAATATGCAAATCCGCTGATAAAGGTTACTATTGTGCCGCGTGGCAAGGCTCTTGGCGCTGCTTGGTATCTGCCTGAAGAGCGTCAGATTACTCCGGAGCAGGCCATTCTTGATGAAATGTGCGCTACTCTCGGCGGACGTGCGGCGGAAGAATTATTCATCGGACATATCTCAACTGGAGCTGCCAATGATTTGGAGCGTGTTACGAAGCAGGCTTATTCTATGGTGGCTTATTTCGGTATGAGCAAGGCGTTGCCTAATGTATGTTATTATGACTCGACTGGTCAGGATTACGGTTTCTCGAAGCCGTATAGCGAAGACCGTGCGCAGGTGATTGACAAGGAAGTTTCGAGGATAATAGCGGAGCAATATGACCGTGCGAAGGCATTGCTACGTGAACATGCCGAGGGCCATCATCAGCTTAAATCATTGTTGCTCGAACGCGAGGTCATTTATACGGAAGATGTCGAGAAGATTTTCGGTAAACGGCAATGGTCGTCGCGTACGGAAGAGATTATCCGTGTCAATGAGGAATTGGAAAAGAAATGTGAGGCGGAAGAAGCTGAAAAGAAAAAGGAACAGCCCGAATCTGAAAGCGGGGCGGTTGTGCCTCCTCCGATTCCTGAAGATTTGCAGAAATAAAATTGAAAATATGGGGCGTGTCGGAAAGATGCGCCCTTTTATTTTGAAAATTAATCAGTATCTTTGGACAAATGGAAATTCTGTCATATGAGAAATTACCTTATTTATCTGTTGCCATTCCTTTTAATCGCTGTTTCGTGTGATGATGATGGGAAAACCGTATTGCCCGGATTCTTGTCAGGAGAAGGTGGCATATATGAAATATCATCAGATTTTTGTACCCTTGATGTTATACAGTTCGAGGCTTCCGGTAATTGGTATGTATATGTCGATTATGAATCATCCGACGAAAATTGGATTGATGTCGCTCCTGCTATGGGCGAGGCCGGTAAATATGTTTTATACGCTACAGTAGAGCAGAATCTCGCGGAATTTCCACGTGAGGCGGACATCGTGGTGAAATGTAGCAATAGTCAGATAGTCTATACCATAAGGCAGGAGGCAAAAGAAGTGGAGCCTGTGATAATACCGGAAGGCGGGTTGGATTTGATACGGTCTGTAAAGGTGGAGAATTATGCATCTGGAAATGTGCCGACTGGATTGTCTCTCGTGGAATTTGAATATGATGATGATTTACGGCTCATTTCAGCCGAAGTGGATAATGACGGAGAAAGGCATTCCATAGGTGTGTATTATGATTCAGGTGGCAAATATGTATCGTTTGATTATGGCACGTGGGACAAGAAGTTTAATTTGTCGTCTGACGGGCTTGTGGAAGGTGGCGATTGGGGCGTTTCGTTTGTTGGCGGCTATTTGCAGTCATTCTGTGGTTATGATATAATATGGAATGACGGTAATATTTCCTCAATTTGCGGCAATGAAAATACAGTGGCAATATCGTCAGATTCAAGTATCCCTATGTCCGGCAACTTTTATTTGGATATGATGCTGGTGTATGGATTGGTTGGAAACGGCAGGATTTCTCTCGCCGGCGTGATGCCGATGTTGCAGAGAGAGTTTTTGGGTGAAGCGTCTGTTTTGATGCCTTCGTCAATCGATGTGAATGGAGTGCGGTATATGTATATATACGCATTGGATGATAGTGACCGTGTGGTAGAAATTGTCGAATATAAAATGAATGGAGAATCTTTTTCCGATGCGGAATTTCAGAGGGTCTACAATGTAAAATACGTGTACCAGAAATAAAAAAGCAGGCCGATTGGCCTGCTTTTGAGCCTGAAAAGGGACTCGAACCCTTGACCTTTTCGTTACGAATGAAATGCTCTACCGACTGAGCTATTCAGGCTTGATGCCGTTTAGGCGGCACAAAGGTAGGAATAATTTTTCACATCACCATATTATTGGAAATCTTTTTTCGAGAATGTGGCCACAATTTTGGCTTTGGCAATGTCTATGCGTGCCATTGACGGTGTGGAAACCAGTGGCGTAACCGTCAATACCTTTGCCTCTGTTTGTTGGTAATAATATGAATTTTGTGATTGCTCGAATGAAATATCTACAGGGACGAGGCTTATAGTCTCGTCATCGGCAGTCGCTTCTTTGTTTTCGTCGATAAATTGTTTCACATAGCCGCGTATCTGGAATGTATATGTTTCTTCCGCGCTATCGTATGTGGCGTAGATGTAATTTACGCCGTCTGTCACTTTCTTGTCGGCGAAGAATTTGTCTTTTTCAGATGATTTTAGGAATAACAAATAGGTGGGAGCGCCGATTTTCTTGTCGTTTGTTATCTCGTGGGCAGGAACCGTAAATGTAATTTGATTCAGCACGGTTTGTCCGCTCTCGCTTAATTCATAATATTTGTCAAGAAGCTTGCTTACCGGCAAATTGATTTTTGCTTCATATCCGGCAGGCGCTTGCACAATCACATTTCCTTCGGAAATCATTGACTTTATGCTTTCTGACGGTTTTAGCCTGATATTGTTGTTGGTAACGACTTCTGGTGACACGCCATAATATTGCCCGACTTGGTTGATGATGGTGTCGTTACCTTCGTCGTTGACGGTCTTTTTCTTGTAATAAAGGTTGATTTGTGTTCCGCTGATGTTTATCACTCTGCCGTCTCCATACGATGTGGTTGCATATATGCCCGGGAAGAATTGCTTGAATACTTCCGGATCCTGATAGGACGCGGGATTTGTCAGATATTCATTGAAAAAGCTTCGGCCTAATTGGATAGGGAGTTTTATGTCTACCGCCCGGTAATAAACGTATGAGCCTGTCGACGAATTGTAAGTATACAACGAATCGGTCTGTCCGAGCATAGTCATAGTGTATGTTGTCGCGCCGAGCATATCGTCTTTGGAATAGTATCCGCTTGGGTCAAAGTCGCTGTAAATCGGATATGGAAGATTCTTGTTCAGTTTGTAGACGCTTACACGCATCGGCGTTATCGAGTCGCCCGTATAGCTTCCCATAGGCATCAGGAAATGCAGCTTGATGGAGTCTATGTCGTTGACTGTAACTCCTGCCGTGTCTATTTCGGTGCCGGGCATGAATTCTGTTACGAAGTCGGATTGCAGGGAGCCGTATTCTTCAGCGTATAATTTTCCCAGCAGTTGCGATATCGTGCGCGATTGTATTTTTGAGTTTTCAACCGATTCTCCGCTAATGGTGTAGGCGGAATCTACAATCAAATGCGAACCTGTCTCTATTATAGAGTTGCCTATGAGGTTCTCGTCGCAGGCTGTTGTCACTGCCGATACGCCGGCAGCACATAACAGCAGATTGAAAAATTTCATTTTTATATATGTTTTATAGTGTCTTATAGAATTCCGCGCATTTTTCTGCTACGTTTTCTTCGTTTTCCTCGAGCGTGAGGCACGGAATTTTATGGTCTTCAATGAATTTCAATAATTCCGGCGCAACATCTTTCGTGTGGATTATGACTCCGTCGGAGTGGGCGAGCGCTAATTGCGCAAGCCCGCTGAAACCTATTTGCTTGCCGGCCACGGGGGCAAGGTCTTCATCAGTGAATCCGTCCATCCGGAGTTTTTCTTCAAAGCGGCTGTCGAGTGTGCCGTCAAATTTAGAGCCGAATAATGAATACACAACCTTAGAGCCTCGGAAAGAAGGGTCGTCGGCATACATTTTTTTGATATACATCGGTGCCAATGCGGAAATCCATCCTTGGCAATGTACGACATTGGCTTCCCACCGTAGTTTTTTTACGGTTTCGATGGTTCCTCTGACGAAGAACATACACCGTTCGTCGTTAAGTTCCGGATTTTGTTCCGTCTCTAATCCTTTTCCCGGATTTTTTTGGAAGTAATCATCGTTGTAGATGAAATACACCTGCATCCTTGCCGGTTGCAGGGTGGCTACTTTGATGATAAGCTGGTGGTCGGTATCGTCGATAATCAGGTTCATACCGGAAAGCCGTATTACTTCGTGCAGTTGGTTTCTGCGCTCATTGATGCATCCGTATTTGGGCATGAATGTACGCACCTCGTATCCCTGTTCCTGCATGCCTTGAGGTATGTTATGCCCCATATTGGCCATTTCTGATTCTGGCAGATAGGGGGTGATTTCCTGACTTATAAATAAAACCTTACCGTTACTCATAATAACTCCAATCTATGTATTCTCTGCAAAGTTACGAAAATTTCCTTTAATATGGAAATTTAAAAGGCTTTCTGTGTTAGAATAAGGAAGTTGTCGGCTGAAATGACGATGTTTCGGCTCTAAAAAACTGTTTTCTGTGAAATTTAAAAGCCGTTGGTTTCGCTATTTGGTAAATATTTGCTTCCTTTGCACCGTTTATTTCATAGGTTATGAAAATTATAAGAACAATTCCTGAACTAAAGTCCTTTGTCTCAATGGCAAAGGCCGATGGAAAGACAATCGGGCTTGTGCCTACAATGGGTGCGCTCCATAAGGGGCATCTCTCGTTGGTGCAGCGTGCACGTAAGGAGAACGGCGTTGTCGTTGTCAGTGTGTTTGTAAACCCTACACAATTCAACAATAAAGAGGATTTGCGTACTTATCCGCGTACGGAAGAGCATGATTGCATATTGCTTGAAGGGGCTGGTTGCGATGTCGCGTTTGTCCCTTCTGTAGAGGAGATATATCCGGAACCGGATACCCGGGTGTTCGATTTGGGAAAAGTGGCGGAGGTGATGGAAGGCAAGCATCGTCCCGGACATTTCAACGGTGTGGCGCAGATTGTCAGCAAACTGTTTGCAATGGTCGATCCTGACAGGGCATATTTCGGGGAAAAGGATTTCCAGCAGATTGCCGTTATCCGCCGTATGGTTGAGATTGAGGGCTTTAAATTGCAGATAGTCGCTTGTCCGATAGTGCGCGAGGCCGACGGTCTGGCGTTGAGCAGCCGCAACGTCCGTCTTACGGAAGAGCAGCGTGCCGTTGCGCCTAATATTGCCAAAACGCTGGGTGAAAGTGTCGAATATGCAAAGTCGCACACTGTGGCCGAGACGGTTGCTTTCGTTACGGATAAGATAAACAGCTATCCTCAGATGGAAGTGGAATACTATGAAATCGTCAATGGGTACGACATGCAGCCTGTTGCCGGTTGGGGCGATTCCGATTATGTGGTAGGCTGTGTGACTGTCTATTGCGGCGATGTAAGGCTTATTGATAATATAGCGTACAAAAAATAGCTTGAGATGCAGATTGAAGTATTGAAATCGAAAATCCACCGTGCTACGGTCACGGCCGCCGATTTGAATTACATAGGCAGCATAACCATCGACGAAGATTTGATGGATGCAGCCGGGATAATAGCCAATGAGCGTGTCTACATCGTCGATAATAACAACGGCGAGCGTATCGACACATACGTTATTCCGGGCAAACGCGGCGCGGGTGACATTTGCCTTAACGGCGCGGCAGCCCGTAAGGTCTATCCGGGCGATGTGGTGATTATCATGTCGTATGCCATGATGGATTTTGAGGAAGCTAAGACATTCAAGCCGAAGGTCGTATTCCCGGAACCGGGTACTAACAGGCTTTGCAAATAGTAAAAACAAAAAAGAAGATATATCAGATGTTTGAGAATTTAAGCGAGAGACTTGAGCGGTCGTTCAAACTGCTGAAAGGGCAGGGCAAGATTACGGAAATCAATGTGGCGGAAACGTTGAAGGACGTGCGCCGCGCCTTGCTCGATGCCGATGTCAACTATAATGTGGCCAAGCAATTCACCGATACGGTCAAGCAGAAGGCGTTGGGACAGAATGTCATAACTTCCGTCAAGCCGGGTGAATTGATGGTGAAGATTGTACACGACGAGCTTGCTTTGCTAATGGGCGGCGAAACTGCCGATGTCAATCTTTCCGCCAATCCTTCTGTGATATTGATGTCAGGTCTGCAAGGTTCGGGTAAGACTACTTTCTCCGGTAAATTGGCTAAGAAATATAAGAGCGAGAAAGGCAAGCGTCCCTTGCTCGTCGCTTGCGACGTTTACCGTCCTGCCGCCATCGAGCAGTTGAAAGTGCTCGGCGAGCAGATTAACGTGCCGGTGTACACCGAGCCTGATTCAAAGAATCCGGTGGAGATTGCTCAGAATGCCATCAAATACGCTAAGGCTCAGAACAACGACCTCGTTATTGTCGATACGGCCGGCCGCCTTGCCGTCGATGAGGAGATGATGAACGAGATTGAGGCTATCAAGAACGCTATCAATCCGCAGGAGACGCTGTTCGTGGTCGACGCGATGACAGGTCAGGATGCCGTCAACACGGCTCGCGAGTTCAACGAGCGTCTTGATTTCGACGGCGTAGTGCTTACGAAGCTCGATGGCGACACTCGCGGTGGTGCGGCTCTTTCCATCCGTACCGTTGTCAACAAGCCTATAAAATTTGTCGGCACAGGTGAGAAGCTCGAAGCCATCGACTTGTTCCATCCGGCTCGTATGGCCGACCGCATTCTTGGCATGGGCGACATCGTTTCGCTGGTTGAGCGCGCACAGCAGCAGTACGACGAGGAAGAGGCGCGCCGCTTGCAGAAAAAGATAGCGAAGAACCAGTTCGACTTCAACGATTTCCTTGCTCAGATAGGGCAGATAAAGAAAATGGGTAACTTGAAAGACCTTGCTTCGATGATTCCGGGTGTTGGAAAAGCCATAAAGGACATTGACATCGACGATGACGCTTTCAAGGGGATAGAGGCAATCATCTACTCAATGACTCCTGAAGAACGCCGTAATCCGGACATAATCACCGGAAGCCGACGCCAGCGCATAGCAAAAGGCAGCGGCACGTCCGTTCAGGACGTGAACCGCCTGTTGAAACAGTTCGACAGCACACGCAAGATGATGAAGATGGCATCGACGTTCAAGCCCGGCAAGATGATGCGCGGGATGCGTCGCCGCTGATTTGTCAACGCGACAAGTATAACCTGACACCGCCACGCTGAGGGGACAGTGTGGCGGTGTCAGGTTATAAATATAAAGGCATTTAGTATCCCATCCGCAACGCCTGCACTGTTTCCCGCGGAGGCTAGTTTATTTCTAAATATAAGTCTAATATGTTTTCACATTCTTCGTAGAATCGTATTGCATGTTCACGGTTTTTGAAATTCTTTATCATCTCTTCTTTCACGGCTTTCTTGAACTCTTCTAAACTCATCTGTTTGTTATCCATTGCTGTATTTTTATTATTTAAAATTATCTATGTACTTATTATATTTGCCTCGTCTATATACTATTGATATTATTGAAGGGAAAAATATCAAACAGCAAATTATGTCTATTATCCAACTGCCAGTGCTACGATTGTATTCAACCTTTTCGTTATGTTTGCGGATTTTTTTATTAAGTTCTTCTTGGTCCATAATTTAAATCTTTAATTGGTTTCTGAATTACTTGGTTTATTCGTTTTCATATCTACATAGTCTATCCTTTTTGAAGAGCAAAGAGTAATTATGAGCCCTAAAGGAAAAAAGATTATAGATAGAATAAAGGCTCCTCCGAATCCTATTTTCCTATTTCGCCCGATGCATCCTATTCCGTATGCAATAGCTACAATGATTATCAGAAAAAATATTTGCATAGTTTATTTGTTTTTAAAAGTTATATTCAATTCTTTTTCTGCGCGTTCTTTCAAGGCGAGGAGTGCGGTATAATTACGTTTGTTCGCCACCAAGAGCCCGAAAATTTCGGTAGCTTTGTCATTTAGTTCCTTATCGGTGAACCGGTCGGGATGGCATTCTTTTTTCAAACTGTCAAAAAGAGCTTTTGATTTGAAAGAACTATTGATGACATTATTGAAATCAATATCGCCCTCGTGCATTATTTTTTCTTTTGTACTGTTTCTTGCCGCTTGTTTCCGTTTGTGAAATAGTGCAGTACCTAATATTAGAATTATTGTAAACTCAGCTATTGCCGCATACATCCAGAAATCAGGTATGTTGTATCCTGATGCGGCAGTATGTCTTACAATTGATTGAATGGAATCCATATAGTTACTTGTTTTCAATAAATTTTCCTATGTTGGCATAATCTATCAAAGACCAACGGCATCCGTAGCGTCCGTGGTCGCTGCAAACTTCTAATGTGTCCCATCCCAAAACGACCAGACGGCGTACTAATATCTCGTCGGAAAGCACAACTTCGCCTATCACTACAGTTTCTTCTTTTGTCAGTTGCCTTCCTGCTAATGCCTGAATGCGGAATCCTGTATTAAGCAATGCGGAAAATTCGTGCCGGTAGGAGGACTCTCCGCGGGAGAAACTTGCTTTCAACGCTGTTGGTGCATCACCAGTGATGAATGCTGCCCGTGCTGTTTCGTTGAAACTTCGAATCAGTTTGTTGCGTTCGCTGCGGTCTCTGAACCATTCTGCTATTCTATTCCAAGAATTTGCTATATTCATAATTGTATGAAATTCAATACAAGAGAATCTGTTTATTGATAGTTGTATTACCGTTTCTCATAATTATTTCGCCAATCTATCAGGTGGTGGGGGAGTTTGACTGATTTAGCTGTCGCCCGGTTGCCTGTGACATAGTAATATCGTGCAAGGCTGTCGTCGAATTCCCTGATGAACGCCTCTCTTATCCGGGCGCATTTTTCGTTGATTGAGTTGCTGCAAGGATTTGTCAGGTCGTCAATGCTTTGTCTTATGGCTTCGTCAGAACTGCGTCCGCTCAATTTCGAATATATGTCGGAGAGTTCTTCCTTATAATCCGGCAGTGTCTTGAAAAGTATCCCTTCCGGATGGCGCAGAAACAAGAAATATACGGCTTTGACAAGTGGTGTCATTTTAATTTCTTTGTAGTCGTAGTCTGGCAGGAATATGTGCCCTGTTTCCGTTATCTGCATACGGCTTAACTTGATTTGTGGCTTTAATAATGATTTCAATACCATCTCGCTTATGCCATATTGCCGCAGTTGCTCTATTTTTTCACGGACATCTTGCATTATGTTTGTCACTTCCGCGTCGAAATGCAGGTCAGCGTAGTTGACATCATGTTCCTGAGAGTCATAAAAGTCTTCCAAATCGGCTGTCCGTGCATCCATAAAAGGGATACGTCCGTTTTCCTGCTCGCATTTGAACGTATCAAGCATAGCCGACGCTATGGAGTATAGCGATTGTCCTCCGTCTGGTAATGTTATCGATTTGAATGTGTAAAAATTAGAGCCTGAATTCTCATCGTCATAGATTATCAATGACGGTTCTGGTAGGTGGTATCCGTTTTCTTTATAGATGCCGTTCAAGAAAGTGCTGTCGGGAAGTATTCCGTCAGCTTTTTTGATATAAGGTGTGTAATATCTGATAAAATCTTCGTTGCTGATTTCTTCGGCAATGCGCGGAATGTAGCAAAACCGATGCCTTGATTCTTGGAATGCCGATGCCAATTGGCTGTAATTGTTCTGAATGAATTGATTTATGGCAGGGTTGTATGTCCCTTCTGCATATATTACTTCCGCATCCTTCGGGCAAAAAGGCAAAGGATGACGGAACCGTAGTATGTCAGTTTTTAGTGTTGTCATATTATTTGTTCTTTCGTTTGCGAAATTATGTTGTTATTATTTCTTTGACAAAAAATTGCAAGGCTTGCAGGTGCTGTTTGACAGTAGTAGGCAGATTGTTTTATTGATTGTTGTGGCGGGAAATGATTTGGCGTGAAACAGACAAGGGCCGGGGATTAAGTTCCCTGACCCTTGTGCAAACGTATGTCTTAGAAAGTGCTATTCGTCCTTGTTTTCCTCTTGGTATGCCTTCAGGAGCTTCTCTTGAACGTCTGACGGAACAAGCTCGTAAGAAGCGAACTTCATGGAGAATGACGAGCGTCCGCCGGTAATCGAACTGAGGGCGGTGGAGTAGGTCGACATTTCTTTCAACGGAACGCGGGCGGTGATTTTCTCGAATCCCTTTTCGCTTTCCATGCCCATGATTATTGCGCGGCGGCCTTGCAAGTCGCTCATCACGTCGCCCATCTTGTCGCTCGGCACAAGTACTTCCACATCGTATACCGGCTCAAGGATTTTCGGGTTGGCGTTGCGGAACGCTTCGCTGAACGCGTTACGTCCGGCAAGGCGGAACGAGATTTCGTTGGAGTCAACTGGGTGCATCTTGCCGTCGTAGATGCATACTCTCACGTCGCGTGCATAAGAGCCGGTAAGCGGGCCTTGCTCCATACGGTCCATCAATCCTTTTACGATTGCCGGGATGAAACGAGCGTCGATTGCGCCGCCTACGATACAGTTGTAGACCACGAGCTTGCCGCCCCATTCGAGCGGGATTTCCTGCTTGTCGCGCACGCTCATGCGGTATTCTTGATTGTTGAAGCGGTAAGTGTCGGGTTCCGGCATGCCTTCTGTGTACGGCTCGATAATCAAGTGTACTTCGCCGAATTGTCCTGCGCCTCCTGATTGCTTCTTGTGGCGGTAGTCGGCACGTGCGGCTTTCGTTATCGTCTCGCGGTACGGTATACGCGGCTCGAAGAAGTTAACAGGCAGCTTCTCGTTATTCTCGATGCGCCATTTCAAGGTGCGCAGGTGGAATTCTCCCTGACCTGAAACGATGGTCTGTTTTAGTTCTTTCGATTGTTCCACCAGCCATGTCGGGTCTTCCTGATGCATGCGGTTGAGTATCTCGCTCAGTTTCTCGGCATCAGCCTCGTTGACCGGCTTGACTGCGCGTTGATATTTCGGAGCCGGATACTTGATGAAATCGAATACGTTTTCACAACCTTTTTCGTTCAGCGTGTCACCGGTGCTGACGTCTTTCATTTTCACGGTAGCACCAATATCTCCGGCTTTTATTTCATCGACAGCGGTGCGTATCTGTCCGCATACGCAGAAAATCTGTGCGATACGTTCCTTGTTCCCGGTACGCATGTTGGTAAGGTCGCTTCCTGCCTTCAATGTACCCGACATTACTTTGAAGTACGATACTTCGCCGATATGCGGCTCTACTGAAGTCTTGAACACAAACAGGCTTACAGGACCTTCCGGGTCGGCTGCCACTTCTTCGCCTTTTGTGTTGACGGGCTTAGGCATTTCATTGACAAACGGCACTACGTTGCCGAGGAATTCCATCATACGGCGCACGCCCATATCTTTCAATGCGCTTACGCAGAATACCGGCAGGATGCTGCGGTCTGCCAATCCTTTACGGATTCCCTCGCGCATCTCGTCTTCTGTAAGTATGCCTTGGTCGAAAAATTTCTCCATCAGGTTCTCGTCGTTCTCGGCAGCGGCTTCGACAAGCAGCTTGTTGAGTTCCTGTGCCTTTCCCATCTGGTCAGCCGGAATTTCGGAAATGGTAGGAACGCCTCCTTCCGGCCCCCAACTGTACATTTTCATCAGTAGCACGTCAATCATGGCATTGTATCCGTTGCCCGGATTGATAGGATATTGTACGAGGACAATCTTGTTGCCGAACACTTCTTTCATCTGATGCACTACATTCTCGAAATCTACGTTGTCGGCATCAAGTTGATTTATTGCGAAAATGACAGGTTTCTTGACATTCTCCGTAACGCGGAATATGTTCTGTGTGCCTACTTCCACGCCGTATTGCGCGTCGATTAACAGTACACCTGTGTCTGTGACATTAAGGGCTGTGATGGCGTTGCCTACAAAGTCGTCGCTGCCCGGGCAATCTATTACATTCAGCTTCTTATTAAGAAACTCGGCGTAGCACACCGTTGAGAATACAGTATAGCCATACTCTTTTTCTACAGGGAAGTAATCGCACACTGTATTGCCGTTTTCTACAGTCCCTCTGCGTTTTATAACTCCACACTCGTAGAGCATTGCTTCAGCGAGTGTGGTTTTACCTGAGCCTTTACTGCCTATTAAGGCGATGTTTTTAATTTCGTTAGTTCCGTAAACTTTCATGTATTATGGATTATTAAAAAGTTAGTAAAATGTTAGTTCGTTTTTTCAGGGTCGAAAAGTAGTTATTATTATAGAATTAGCAAAGTATATTCTTATGTTTGAAAACATATTTACCGTTAATTGGCATAAATTTGTTAATTTTGCAGCTAATGGCTGGTCTTTATATACATATTCCTTTTTGTAAGCGTAAGTGCATTTACTGCGATTTCTATTCCATAGCCGGTCCGCCTGATTTAATGGGCGGCTATGCAGGGGCGTTGATTGATGAGTTTGATAATCGTAAGGATGAGCTGGGAGGCGAGCGTATCAGCTCCGTTTATTTGGGTGGCGGGACTCCTTCTTTAATGCCTGCCGGTTTGTTGTCCAAGATAGTTTCACATATAGGGTTGGACGGTGTGGAAGAAGCTACTATTGAAGTGAATCCTGACGATGTAGCTATGGAATACGTCAAGGAACTTGCGGATATGGGTTTCAATCGTGTGAGTATGGGTGTTCAAAGTTTTATCGATTCTGAACTGCGGCTGCTCAATCGCCGGCATGATGCCAAAGGTGCAAGAAACGCTGTGGATATATTAAAGCGGTGTGGCATCCATAACATAAGCATTGACCTCATTTATGGCATACCCGGCCAGACGCTCCAATCGTGGCGTGAGTCGATAGATGCGGCTTTATCATTGGATGTCCCGCATATATCGGCTTATAATTTGACATACGAGGAGGGCACACGGCTTACGATGATGCGTGACAAGGGCAGGATAAAAGATGTGGGCGATGAATTGTGTGTCGGTATGTTTGATGCACTTTCCGGTTTGTTGTCAGATGCCGGTTATGAACAGTATGAAATTTCCAATTTCTCCAAGCCGGGAATGTATTCGAGGCATAATTCCTCATACTGGAATTTCACTCCATATTTGGGACTCGGGGTCTCTGCCCATAGTTTCGACGGACGAAAGAGGCGCTATAACCCTTCCAATTTGCGTGAATATGTTAAACTCATAAAAGAAAAAGGATATGCATACAGAGTGGAGGAAGAGACGGAGAACCAGTTGTATAACGAATGGGTAATGACTCGGTTGAGAACGAAATGGGGGCTTGATATCAATGATTTGGGAACGCGTTTTGGCCGGCATTATGAGAAGACGGCGGCAGAAATACTTGAAAAATATTCTGGAGATGGCGATATTCATATCGAGAATGGGATAGCGCGGCTTACAAAAAAAGGGATAATGATTTCCGATATGATTTTCCGCGATTTGTTCGTAGTGTGAAAAAAGTTATGCCAGAGGATATTTTTTCAAGCTAACTTCGTACCTTTGCAGCAAAATAACAGATAAGAATGAAACCGCGTATCTTTCTATCTTATGTCGATATGGGCGGCACAGAAAAGCTATGGGTGGACGAGGCGTTCCGCTCGGAGTGGATTGTTCCGCTCGGTCCTAATGTCGATGAATTCGAACACCGTTTGGAAAAATATTTAGGTGCGCCGTATGTGGTGGCTTTGAGTGCGGGTACGGCTGCAATACATTTGGGTTTGGTAGCTGCCGGTGTTGAGACCGGCGATGAGGTGATTTGCCAGTCGTTTACATTTGCAGCAAGTGCAAATCCTATAATATACCAAGGTGCAAAGCCCATTTTCGTTGACAGTGAACCTGACTCGTGGAATATGTCTCCCGAATTGCTTGAAGAAGCCATAATCGACCGTAAGCGTCAGACAGGACGCTATCCTAAGGCTATTATTCCTGTGCATCTTTATGGTATGCCTGCAAAAATGGATGAGATAATGGCTATAGCGGATAAATACGGCATTGCTGTTGTGGAAGATGCTGCGGAAGCTCTTGGCTCGGAATACAAGGGAAATAAATGCGGATTGTTCGGACGGTTCGGATGTCTTAGTTTCAATGGCAACAAGATAATAACGACTTCGGGGGGCGGAGCTTTGATTTGTCATAGCGAGGAAGAGGCTGTGCGTGTTAAATTCTATGCAACACAGGCGAGGGAGCCGCGTCCATACTACTATCACGAGGTAATCGGTTTCAATTACCGTTTGAGCAATGTCTGTGCAGGTATAGGGTGCGGGCAGATGGATGTGCTTGCCGAACATGTCGAGCGCCGTAAGGCTAATCATAAATTTTACACGGAGGCGTTTGCCAGTATCGAAGGATTGACCGTCCAGCAAAATCCGGGTGAAGAATTCGATTCTAATTTTTGGTTGTCTACGGTATTGATAGACCCTTCTACAGGAAAAGACCCGGAGACGGCACGGCAACTGATGGCAGATGCGCTGATTGAGACACGCCGTCTGTGGCGGCCCATGCACATGCAGCCGATATATAAGGATGCACCTTATTATGGCGGCGATTGTTGCGAGTCATTATTCGACCGTGGACTTTGTCTGCCAAGCGGTTCTAATTTGTCGGAAGACGATTTGCAATGTGTCGCTGATGTATTGATTTCTTATATGAAGAAATAATGGAAGCTGTTGTCGCCTTCGATTTGGATGATACTTTATACAAGGAAGTTGATTTCGTGCATTCCGCTTTTGCCGCTATTGCAGGTGAATTGGAATGTTGCGGATGCGACAGGAATGAGGTTTACGAAACAATGCGGACGGCTTTTGACGAGGGTGACAATCCTATAAATGCCGTGATTGAAAAATTCAACCAGCCTTTTACGGAAAAAGAGTTGGTTGAAATCTATCGCACTCATAAACCGGAAATTTCTTTGAGTGCCGGCGTACCGGAAATGTTAAGCGTTTTAAAGTCGTCAGGCTGTGATTTGGCCTTGATTACCGACGGTAGGCTAATCACTCAAAACAACAAAATAGAAGCATTAGGATTGGCTGACTATTTTCCTAAGCGGGCGGTTGTGATTTCTGAAACCACAGGTTGCGACAAGACAGCTCCCGACAATTTCATTATGGTTCAGAATACGTATGGCAATGCCGGTATTTTCTTTTATGTGGGCGATAATCCCGCAAAAGATTTTCTCCAGCCTAACAGGTTAGGTTGGAACACCATCTGTTTGAAAGATGACGGAAGGAATATCCATCCTCAGGATATTGCAGCCGATAAGGAGGCGTTGCCGCATTATACGGTTAAAAATGTTTCGGATATAACTCAATTGATAATTAATTTGATAAAGCATAATTGATGATGGCGGAGATTAAGAAAGTGGCTCTGATAACCGGTATTACCGGACAGGACGGTTCGTTTTTAGCGGAATTCCTGTTAGACAAAGGGTACGAAGTGCATGGTATAATCCGTAGGAGCTCCTCATTCAATACAGGCCGTATCGAGCATCTTTATTTTGACGAATGGGTGCGTGATATGAAACGTAAGCGGTTGATAAACTTGCATTACGGCGATATGACCGATTCCAGTTCATTGATACGTATCATACAAGAGATACAACCGGATGAGATTTATAATCTTGCGGCACAAAGCCATGTGAAAGTGTCGTTTGAAGTACCGGAGTATACGGCAGATACTGATGCTCTTGGCACGTTACGTCTTTTAGAAGCCGTACGGATGCTTGGGCTTGAAAAGAAAACACGTATATATCAGGCAAGTACTTCTGAATTGTTTGGCAAAGTGCAAGAAATCCCCCAACGGGAGACAACTCCGTTCTATCCGCGCAGTCCTTATGCTTGTGCAAAAATCTATGGTTTCTGGATAACGAAGAATTATCGCGAGAGCTATGGTATGTATGCCGTTAACGGAATATTGTTTAACCATGAGAGCGAGCGTCGTGGCGAGACGTTTGTCACACGTAAGATTACGCTTGCTGTCGCGCGTATTGTCAACGGCTTGCAGGATAAATTATATCTTGGCAATCTCAATGCCCGCAGGGATTGGGGATATGCCCGCGATTATGTGGAATGTATGTGGCTGATAATGCAGCAACCCGAACCCGACGATTTTGTGATTGCCACGGGTGAGTATCATTCAGTAAGGGAATTTACGGAATGCGCATTCCGCCGCGCTGGCATTGAATTGAGATGGGAAGGCGAAGGTGTTGACGAAAAAGGAATAGATGTCGCAACCGGAAAGGTGCTGGTCGAGGTTGACCCGAAGTATTTCCGTCCGTGTGAGGTGGAGCAATTACTTGGCGACCCTACGAAAGCCCGTACTAAATTGGGGTGGAATCCGCGCAAGACTTCCTTTGAGGAGCTTGTCAATATCATGACAGACCATGATATTGAGATGATACGGAAACACCGTCACGACTCGGACCGTATTATTTAACCGTGAAAGTTATGGAAAAAGACGCAAAAATATATGTGGCAGGACATCGTGGACTTGTCGGTTCGGCAATTTGGAGGAATTTGGAATCGAAAGGATATACGAATCTTGTAGGCAGGACTCATAATGAGCTTGATTTGATGGACGGTGTTGCCGTTAAAAAGTTTTTTGACGAGCAACAGCCGGAATATGTAATACTTGCAGCTGCATTTGTCGGAGGGATAATGGCAAATAGCATCTATCGCGCCGATTTCATTTATCGGAATTTGCAGATACAGCAGAACGTGATAGGCGAAAGTTTCCGCCATGGGGTAAAGAAATTGCTCTTCCTTGGCAGTACTTGCATTTATCCGCGCGAGGCGCCACAGCCGATTCCGGAATCGGCGTTGCTTACTTCTCCGCTTGAATACACCAACGAGCCGTATGCGATTGCAAAGATTGCGGGTTTGAAAATGTGTGAAAGCTTCAATCTTCAGTATGGCACGAATTATATAGCAGTTATGCCTACCAATCTTTATGGTCCTAATGACAATTTTGATTTGGTAACGAGCCATGTGCTTCCGGCGATGATACGTAAGATGCATCTTGCAAAGATGCTTATGGAGAATGATTGGGATGGATTGCGTCAGGATTTTGACCGTCGTCCTGTCGGAGAAATTAATGGTAGTTCTTCAGAGTCGGATATCATTGCTATGCTTGCCGGATATGGAATTGGCTCTAATAGCTTGAAGCTATGGGGTACGGGAAAACCGGTTCGCGAATTTTTATGGAGTGAGGATATGGCAGACGCGTCTGTCTATGTGATGGAACACGTGGATTTTAAAGACACTTATGAAGAAGGCGAGCGTGAAATACGCAATTGCCATATCAATATAGGAAGTGGCAAGGAGGTGACCATAGCCCGGCTTGCGGATTTGATTAAGCATACAGTCGGATATGAAGGCGAAATCCTTTGGGATTCTTCAAAGCCTGATGGTACGATGCGTAAATTGACGGATGTCAGTAAATTGCATGCTTTAGGATGGCATCATAGAATGGAAATTGAAGATGGGGTAAAAGCCCTTTATGAATGGTATAAGAAAAATTAATAAATAAGAATGGGTAAAAAATTATCACCGGCAACAATATGCGTACAAGGTGGGTGGCAGCCAAAAAATGGCGAACCCCGGATTTTGCCGATATTTCAGTCGACTACTTTTAAATATGATACTACGGAACAGATGGCGCGTCTGTTCGACCTTGAGGAATCAGGCTATTTTTATACACGTTTGCAAAATCCTACGAATGATGCTGTCGCATCGAAGATAGCGGCTCTTGAAGGGGGAGTGGGAGCAATGCTCACATCATCCGGGCAGGCTGCTAATTTTTATGCGGTCTTTAATATTTGCGAGGCAGGTGATCATTTTGTATCATCGTCTGCGATTTATGGCGGGACATTCAACTTGTTTGGTGTGACATTAAAAAAACTTGGAATTGAATGTACGTTTGTTGACCCTGACGCTTCCGAAGAAGAATTGTCCAAGGCTTTCCGTCCTAACACTAAATTGTTGTTTGGTGAAACGATTGCCAATCCGGGGATGAATGTTCTCGATATTGAGAAGTTTGCACGTGTGGCTCATGTCCATGGTGTGCCTTTAGTTGTGGACAATACGTTTGCCACGCCTGTGAATTGCCGTCCTTTGGAATGGGGCGCAGACATTGTGACGCATTCGACTACAAAATATATGGACGGACATGCAACAAGCGTTGGTGGAGTTCTTGTTGACGGCGGAAAATTCGATTGGGATGCGCATGCTGATAAGTACCCCGGATTGACTACCCCGGATGCCTCTTATCATGGGTTGACATATACTGATAGATTCGGAAATGCCGCATATCTTACAAAGGCTACCGCACAGTTGATGCGCGACTTGGGTTCCATACAGTCGCCCTTCAATGCCTTTCTCGTCAATTTAGGACTGGAGACGTTGCATCTGCGCATGCAGCGTCATTGTGAGAACGCACAAAAGGTGGCGGAGTACTTACAGGCTCATCCGAAAGTGGCGTGGGTGAGATATTGTGGTCTGGAAGGCGACAAATATTATGAGCTTGGAGAAAAATATTTGAAAAACGGTTCATGTGGCGTACTTTCTTTTGGAGTGAAAGGCACTCGTGAAGATGCCGCCCGCCTTATGGATAATTTCAAATTCATAGCTATTGTGACACATGTTGCTGATGTTCGTACATGTGTGCTTCATCCGGCGAGTCATACCCACCGCCAGCTTTCCGACGAGCAATTGGTAGAAGCCGGAGTCGCTCCGGATCTTATACGTCTTTCGGTCGGTATTGAGGATGTTGACGACATAATAGCCGACCTTGATCAGGCTCTTGCTTCTTTGTAGGTATATTTTCATAGTATTTTAGTATAAACTCTCATAGAAATTTTTATGAAAAAAAATTCATTTTTCAATCGGTTTACTCCGAAAGAACCGAAATTTTTTCCGTTACTTAAGCAGATGTCGGAAGTATTGCTTATCGCTTCTGATATGTTGATTGATTGTGTTCAGCGGTCAAATCCGCAAGAAAGGGTTGATTTGTACAAGCAAATCAAGGAGCAGGAACGCTTGGGGGATAAATTGTTCCAGCAGATTTTCAATGAGTTGGGAAATACTTTTATCACACCGTTCGACCGCGAGGACATACATCATCTTGCCGGTTATATAGATGATGTCACAGATGGTATAAACAGTTCCGCAAAGCGGATTGCAATCTATAATCCGAAAGAAATTTCAAAGATAGCTTTTGATTTGGCATTGCTTATCAAGCAAGCCGCTGAGTGCATCCATAATGTGATAGACCAGCTCGAGGTATTGCGCCGCCGTCCGGAACAAATTATGGAACGTTGTTCTGAATTGCATGATATAGAGAACAAGGCTGATGACGTGTATGAGACATACATTACTAAACTTTTTGCCGAAGAGAAAGACCCGATTGAGCTAATCAAGGCAAAAGAGATAATGTACGAGCTCGAAAAGACAACCGATGCCGCCGAGCATGTCGGCAAGTTGATACGGACTATTATCGTAAAATACGCATAGTCTATGGAATTGCTTGTGACGATAATCATCCTGTCGTTGATATTCGATTATATCAACGGTTTCCATGATGCGGCCAACTCCATTGCCACTATTGTCTCGACTAAGGTGCTTACTCCGTTGCAGGCGGTACTTTGGGCAGCGTGTTTCAATTTTGTGGCTTTTTTTATTGCAAAATATATAATCGGTGATTTTGGTATTGCCGATACGGTATCAAAGACTGTCATTAAAGATTTCATTACCCTTGAAGTGATTCTTTCCGGTGTGATTGCCGCAATAATTTGGAATCTGTTTACGTGGTGGCAAGGCATACCGTCTTCCTCATCGCATACTCTTATTGGAGGTTTCGCCGGGTCGGCGATTGCAGCGAGCGGATTCGGTGCAATACATTCTGCTGTGATACTCAAAATTATCGCGTTCATATTCTTGGCTCCGATTATAGGTATGATACTTGCTTTCTTCCTTACATTAGGTGTTCTTTATTTGTGCCGTCGCGCGAATCCTCATCGTGCGGAATATTGGTTTAAGCATTTGCAATTGGTGTCTTCAGCATTATTCAGCATAGGACATGGTTTGAACGACTCTCAGAAAGTGCTGGGAATAATTGCGGCTGCTTTTATTGCGGCACATACGCAGGGCATTAATGCCGGACTGGGGATGGAAAGCGTGAAGGACATACCTGACTGGGTGGCGTTTTCTTGCTTTACGGTAATCTCTCTCGGTACAATCTCGGGCGGTTGGAAAATAGTGAAGACGATGGGTACGAAGATCACTAAAGTGACGCCTTTGGAAGGTATGGTCGCTGAGACGGCTGGTGCGTTGACGCTGTATCTGACAGAAATATTCAAAATACCGGTTAGCACCACCCATACGATTACAGGCGCAATTATCGGAGTAGGTGCCACTAAGCGTCTTTCAGCGGTGCGTTGGGGCGTTACAAAGAATTTGATGGTGGCATGGGTGCTTACTATCCCGGTGAGTGCCTTGCTTGCTGCCGGGATATTTTATATCGTTTCATTGATTGGTAATTAAAAATGCTCTAAAAGGCATAAATCGTAACTGTCGGCAGGGATTTATATTGTTATCTCTGCCGATATTTGTAATTTTGTAGGGCTGGATAATTTTTGTAATGGTCAGGAAGTCTTTAATATTGCTTTTAATGTTGGTGGTATCTGTTTGCGCAGTTTCCGCAAATGATTCAACGGCGGTAAGGAAGCCATATATTTTACGATTTTCCTGCGGGTTTAAGGCGGAAGCTAATGTAATGAGCTTGATACATTGGGGTGATGAGCCTGTTACGACGAGAATGCGTGCCGGAACGTCATTAGGCGCATTCATAAACTTCAGGCTTAGCCGTTTGTTTTCAATTCAAGCAGATGCTTTTTTACATTATAAAAATTCTTGTATTTTGAAAGAAGGGACAACCGGACATCATCAATACTTTGGCGACGAATTGGCTGTATATTTCATATACAATCAACCATTAAAAAAGGCTAAGGGTGTATTTAATTTTGGCATAGGGCCGTTTACTGAATTCGGATTTAAATCAACTATAAGATATAATGGTAAGAAATTGGATGTTTACGAAATAAATCCGGAAACCGGATTTTCGACAATGCGCGACTCCAATGTCGGTTTTGCATTTATGGTGGGATATGAATTCCCTTGCGGCTTGCAGATAAATTCTTCTTATAAAATCAGTGCCTCTAATTTGTTGGATGTGGATGATAACAGATACGCTTTGCGTCCTCAGACGCTGAGTATAGGTGTGGCTTATAGATTCGGTAAATGAAATTAAGAAAAGCGGCACTCATATTATTAATTGCATTATTTGTTTTTGTTCCGGTTTCTGTCGATGCGGAGAATCTGGAAGCCGATTCATTGCAGTGTATTGGTACTGTCATAGTTGATACAACAGCAATCAAGCCTGAAAAAAAACAGGAGCTTGGACCTTTTTCTTTGGTATTCAATAGGCAGAATAAGTTTCTTAGCTATCTCGACAGATTAGTTATGGGAAACGTTGACCGCACATTTGAAAAGAAATTGGATGTAAGCTATATTGTAATGCCTTCCTACACTCGTGAAGGGAGTTTTGGAATAGGAGGAGGTGCAACGGGGCTATACCGCTTGGACAAGACAGACTCCATAATGTCGCCTTCGGATGTGACATTGATAGGCAATGCTACGATTAATGGCGTGTTCTCGTTGACAGCCAATGGTAATAACTTATTTCCCGGCAGGAAATTGCGTCTGTCCTACAAGACGGAACTCACATATTCACCTCTCAATTTTTGGGGAATATCCTCTAACGCTTGTGCGGAAAATGCGACAATCACATATACCAGACTTCAACTGAAATCCAACTTTGATTTGGTTTACCGTATCAAAGGCCCTTTTTATGTTGGAACTAATTTGGACATACTTTATAGCAAAGTATTGAAAATGGGTGACTGGTCGTATCTTGAAGGGCAACGTACCCATTATTATTTTACTGGATTAGGACTTACATTTCAATATGATACACGCGATTTCATCCCGCAGCCGCACAGCGGAATGAATTTAGTGTTGAAAGGGTCGGTGCGTCCGCAGTTTATGGGAAGTTTTGACAGAACATTGTTTTATGCGTCAATGACTTATAACGCATATTTTCCGGTATGGAAAGGCGGACTTGTGGCACTCGATGCATACGCAAGCTATAACAGCGAGGGATCGCCGTGGCCTTTGCGTGAATCGCTCGGAAGCGGAGGTGTCAGAATGCGAGGATATTATGGGGGGCGTTACATCGACAATAATATGGTTTCGGCCCAAATGGAATTGCGCCAGCACATATTCGACCGTATAGGATGCGCAGTATGGGCAGGCGGAGGCGGTGTCTTTTCATCATACGGTAATTTGCGGTGGAAAAACATTTTGCCGAATTATGGCATAGGCTTGCGTATCGAGATAAAGCATAACGTTAACGCTCGTATCGATTATGGTTTCGGCAAAGGAACCGGCGGTTTCGTGTTCGCCATAGGCGAGGCTTTCTAAATTTATTTCTACCGATTCAGGCAGACTTGTTTCTATGAAGTATTGGATAGTGGTTAATGGTTCAAGAATTTTGGTTCTTGAAAGCCGGGGCTTTTCCTATACTTCGGATTTGCATTTTAAGGATATTGTGGATATTCCAAGAAGCGAATATATATGGATAGATATGCGGCGTGACTTGCATATTGACTCCGAAAAATTGATGATGCTTCGGAATGAAACTCCGGAAAATGCCGCCAGCGCATATTGTCGGCTGTCTTTAGTGGTGATGTAGAAAGTGTCAGGGAAGCAATGTTTCTATACGAACCCTCTTTAATGAATTATCTGCGGGATTATGAATTTGTGAGATGTAAGGACGTGATACATCCCGGCGGCTTGCCTGACCGGACTTTTGTCGTGGCGGATGTTAGGACACCACAAGGCGGAAATACGGAGTTGGTGCTTTCCATACGTAAAGATATAGCCGGAGGATTCTGGATAGTAGATGGCGGGTTATGATTTTGCATGGTATGTAACAGAAATAATGTAACTTTTTATGAAACACTTATTTGCATTGATCGTATGGCTATTGCCATGCACATTGTGTTCCTATACTTTCAGAGGTACTGTTGTTTCAGAGGATGGCAGAGGGTTGGAATTTACCAATATTGCCGTGTCGAATTCAGCAGACAGTACGTTTTTTACAGGTGTAGTGACCGACAGTGTAGGGCATTTTGAGTTTGATTTGCCAGCAGGAAGCTATATGGTCAGATTCATGCGTTTGGGTTATGCCGCAGAAACCTTTTGTATGCTAAAAAAGAGGACCTCGTTAAGAAGCCCTCTTTTTTGTGTTGTCAGAAATATGTCAGATTCCGAGTTCTTTCTTGATTGTTTCGATTTTTTCATCAGCTTTGCGGTTGGCATCATCATAGTCGGCCGCACTCTTCATCTCTCCGTGAACTTCGATGTAGAACTTTATTTTCGGCTCTGTACCTGAAGGACGGATGGAAACCTTTGTCCTGTCCTCGGTGAAATATTGCAGCACGTTGGAAGTAACTGGCATTTCCAAATCGGATGTTTCACCGGTCAATGCGTTGGTCTGCTTCAATGTCTGATAGTCTTTGATAATCGAGACTTTAGAACCTGCAAGCTCTTTTGGCGGATTCTCGCGGAATTGCTTCATTATTGCGGCGATTTCTTCCGCGCCTGATTTGCCTTTACGTACCAACGAAATTCCTTTCTCGCGTGAGAATCCGTATTTCAGGTAGATGTCCTGAAGCATTTCAATCATATTCAAGCCTTTTTCCTTTGCCCATGCTGCAATTTCTGCCATGATTGATATTGCGGAAACAGAATCCTTGTCGCGTACGAAGTCTTCTACAAGGAATCCGTAGCTTTCCTCGCCGCCTCCAAGGTATCGAGCCTTACCTTCGTTTTCACGCATTATGTTGGCAATCCATTTGAAGCCGGTATAGCAGTCGTACATCTTGATGTGCTGGGCATCGGCTATCGACTTGATTGTTTCAGTAGTAACGATTGTCTTTACAATGTATTCCTTCCCTGTAAGTTTTCCTAATTCAGCATTTCTGGTCATAAGATAGTTAAGGAATATCAGGGCAATCTGGTTACCGTTGATAAGGACATATTCGCCGTTGTTGTCGCGGATAACGACACCGATTCGGTCTGCGTCAGGGTCGGATGCCATGACTATTTCCGCTCCGGTTTCCTTGGCCTTGGCGATACCCATAGCCATGGCTGACGGCTCCTCAGGATTGGGCGACGCTACTGTCGGGAAATCACCGCTTTCCACCTCCTGCTCTGGTACGCCGATGATGTTTGTGAAGCCGAAATTGCGCAAAGAGCGCGGTATCAGTTTCATACCGGTGCCATGTATCGGTGTATAGACAATCTTCATATCGTGGTGCTTCTGTATTGCTTCCGGACTCAATGAGAGTGTCTTTATCTTGTCAAGATATACTTTGTCGATGTTTTCGCCGATTATTTCGATTTTCGATTTGTCACCTTGGAATTTGATGTCTTTAACATCGGTTACTTCGTTGACATATTTGATTGTATTAACGTCGTGCGGGGCAATCATCTGTGCGCCGTCGTTCCAGTAAGCCTTGTAACCGTTGTATTCTTTCGGATTATGGGAGGCTGTGATTATCACACCGCTTTGACATCCAAGATGGCGTATGGCAAATGATATTTCCGGAGTAGGGCGGCAGGAGTCGAACAGATATACCTTTATTCCGTTGGCAGAGAAAATGTCTGCTACTATTTCAGCAAATTTACGGCTGTTGTTGCGCACATCGTGTCCTACGACAACCTTGATTTCCGGAAGGTCGGCAAATGCTACTTTCAGATAGTTTGACAACCCTTGCGTCGCAGCCCCTACGGTGTAGATGTTCATACGGTTGCTGCCGGCTCCCATTATGCCGCGCAATCCGCCTGTGCCGAATTCCAAATCTTTATAGAAAGATTCGATAAGCTCGGTTTTGTCATCGTTCTCAAGCATAGCTTTTACAGCGGCTCTTGTCTCTTCGTCGTATTCAGCACCAAGCCATTTGTTGGCTTTTTCTGTTACTTGTGCTAGAAGTTTGTCATCCATATATTAAGATTTTAAAATAATATTCTGCAAACAAAAATAATAACTAATTGTATTTGTTACAATAGAATAAGCTAATTTTAGTTTTCTTTATCGTTTTTGCCTTTTAACTGTTTTTCTTCGTCGCGTTTTTCTTTCTTTTTAAGAGAAAAATGCAGTAACACGATTATTATGAGCGACAATCCGAATACAGAGAAATAATACAGGTATTCTCCTCTGAGAAGGATTCCTTTACCGATATATGCCATACATAATAAATATATCAGCAGGATTGCCGGTAGATATGTGGATTTTTTAAGTTTAGTTTTCATCTTCTTGTTTATATACTTTATAGACGGATTCTTCAGGATTGAAATTGTCTGATTTTAATTTCTTATATATACGTATGCACGCCCATGCGTCGATGGCGGCATAACTCAATTGCGCGTCGCTAAGCTCGTCTGCGTCCCAATTCGATAGTTGCTGGCTTTTGGTTATACGTTCATTGAACAGTATTGCATATATTTTTTGCAGGCTTGTGTTTGCGAAATTATATTCCGGCACAATTTTTTGTAAATCAACGAATCCTTTGGGCTTGAAATTGTGGTCGTGCGACAGTATGTTGAAATCATCGTGCAGCGACAATCCAATTTTTAATATCCTTTCCGATTCTATGATTTCTTTAAGTGGTGATATGTCAGTAATCTTTCTTATTCTGAACAGGAAACACACGTCCTCGGTGGCAATTTGTATGAGCGATACGTGGATGGTCGCTCCTTTGCGGAATGTTGGGCGTGATTCGGTGTCGAATCCAAGAATCTCATATCGTTTTAAAATGGATATTGCGCGGCGCATCTCAGCCGCTGTATTCACCACTTTTATATTTCCGGGATATGTAACTTTTGGCAATTCGGCCAACTGTTCTTTGGATATTGCTAATGAATATGTGCAGCAGTCTGTCATTTACAAGCAGTTTTATCGTCATTCATAATCAGGAATTCAGTTCCTGAAAGATTCTTTTTGATGAAGTTGTCCATATAATGCCGTGTCTCGTGGGCTATTATTTCGTCTTCGTCAAAATAGTCGTTATAAATGATGTATTTTATATTAATCTTTCTATTTATGGCGGCTTCTATTGAAAGCAGCGTGTGGTTGATTGAGCCTAATTGTCCGTTTGTGACTAACGCAAGCGGCATATTACGGTCTTTTATGTAGTCTATCGTAAGATATGATTCTGTTATTGGCACCATCAGGCCTCCGGCTCCTTCCATAAGGATTGTGTCGTATTTTCGGAACAGTTTTTCTTCCGACTGTTTTATTTTCTCAAGGTCGATAGTGCATTTGTCAATCATTGCCGCAAGATGCGGTGATGCCGGGTAAGTCATTATTATCGGTGCTGTCGTGAAATCCTTGTCTTCCGGCAGAAGCGGCAGCCGCATAAGCTTGCGGTGAATTTCGATGTCTTCAGAATAGCCGTCATTGCCTGTCTGTATCATCTTCAAGGTAATGGCGTTTTTACCTTCGGCGTTAAGACGGTTAGCCAGCCAGCCGGTAGCGTAGCTTTTGCCTACATTTGTACCTATTCCGCTGATGAATATCGTTTCTTTCATTTCCGTTTATGTGCTATTATGTATATGGGATTGAATGTAAGGCTGTATTTACCGTTGTTATGCGGCAGCAGTTCTTGCAGCCTCGTATATTTGTCTTTATTAATTTTCTGAGGTGTGGTTATTGCGTTCACGCCTGTATGTTTCAAGCATTTAAGAAGGTCTTTTGCAGAATTGAACGTTATGTTGAATTTCTCTTCCGATAATTCGTCGATGATGAATTTTGCATTTTCGAGCATTTCTTTCCATTCTTCCAAGGAGTGGTATCTCAAAGTTGAAGAAAAAGCCGGCCTTAATTCCTGATAGTTGCTCTTCCCGAATGTTGATAGCGCAATATAGCCGTTGTCATCGAGCAGATTATGTATGTTGGCTAAAAATACCGGAATATTTTCAAACCATTGTATTGCTGATGCCGACACTATGTAGAAAGGCTTTTCATCCGGGAATACGGACTCCGCGTCTCCTTGCAGGAATTCTGCTTCGGGTGCTAAATCTTTGAATCTTTCTTCAGGTATGCAGGCAATGTCGTTGAGAATAAGTTTGGATGGAGCGAATGTTTTTGCATATTGTTTTGTAAGCGTCCCTGTGCCGCATCCTATCTCATATATGATTTTGCCGGTATGGAAATCAATGCTTTTCCATTTGTTCAGTAGCTCTTCTGCAATCTTGGCTTGACCGTGTGCGTAAGAATCGTATGTGTGCATGCTTTTCCCGAAACGGCATTTCACCAAATCCTTGTTTATTATGTTGGAATTGATTATCTGAATGAAGTTTTTAGGCAAATGGCATTCACCGTCGAGAACAACATATTTTGTTTTTCCGCTCCATGCCTTTTTTTGATTGTCGGTTGGGAATATATAATCTTTTTCGGAAATATAAGCCACATCCCATTTCTCAAATACCTGCGGATGCTGCGAGGACATTTCCTTCATGGTAATCAGCTCGTTCCGCAGCGAATCAATTGTGCGAGCAGGATGGTTTTCCATAAACCAGTTATAGCTAATATCGTTTCCGCACATGCGCCGTATGAATTTAAGCAGCGATTTTTCTGACAAGCCATTTAATGTGGCATCGAAAATTTTGCAGGGTATGCCGCATTCGTCGTCGATTGGCGAGAGCGTGCCATTTATGGCAACCGCTTTCAATGGCTTCTTTTTTTGAGTTGTCAGCCAATATGCGGCGGCATATACTCCAAACGACCATGCCACTACATAGTATCCTGAATATCTGCTGATGTCGAAATCAGCTTTGAAATCGGAATAATCATACACAATCATACAGTCTTTTCCTAATTCGCTGAATGCGCGGAATGGAGTAGCGTCCATTCCCCATCCTGCGAAAAACAGTATGATGTTCCGGCTATGGTTGCTTTGTATCGTTTGGTGCTTCATATCATATCCTTTACTTCCGCATACAGCTTTTCTGCCTGTGTCCTATTGAAATTGACATTTAGGCTGAATCTGATTCGTTCTGTACCTTCCGGGACAGTGGGTTTTCGTATAGGCAATGCTATGTATCCGCGTTTCAACAGCTCTTTTGACAGAGCTACGGCTTTATCGCTGCTGCCTGTTATCAGTGGCACGATTTGCGAATAGCTGCGTATGTTGCCGTTATAGGTACGGAACTTTTCGTTCAGGCATTCGCTTGTTTCGAGCAGCCGTTTGCGTTCGTATGACATCCCGGTAAGCTTTTCGACTACAAATTTAGTCCATAAACACGAAAAAGGGGGCAGGGCGGTGGAAAAAATGAAACTCCGGGCTTTGTTTATCAAGAATTTCTTTAGAGTGGCGGATGTTGCGGCGAATGCCCCTGCCGAGGCTGCCGCTTTGCCGAAAGTGCCTATGATTATGTCGATTTGTGGAATTAATCCACGTTCTTCCGCTATGCCGAGCCCATATTTGCCGCGCACGCCGAATCCGTGCGCTTCATCGACATAGAGCAAAATGTTCGGATATTCTTCTTTTAAGGCGACAAGGCTGTCAAGGTCGCAAATGTCGCCGTCCATACTGTAGATGGATTCCACCACGATTAAAATCCTGTCATATTCCTTCGCTTTTTTCGACAAGATTGTTTTCAGATGAGTAATGTCGTTGTGGCGGAAGCGCAGGAAGTCGCGGCGCGACAATGTTATTCCGTCAATGATGCTTGCATGCACTAATTTGTCAGCCACAATCAATGTGTTGCCTGCCGCTATTGCGGATATTGTGCCGGTATTGGCGTGGTAGCCGCTGTTGAAAAGCAGGATTTCTTTTTTATATAAATCCTTAAGCAGGCATTCTAAAGCATCGTAGTCTTTCTGCTTTTGAGAAAGCAGCCTTGATGCTGACGATGACATATAGATGGCATTTTTATCACATTGGTTGTAGAATTCTTCAAATAAACTGCGGTTGGAGGCGATGCCCATATAGTCGTTCGACGACAGGTCTATTAATCCTTCTGCCGGCTCTGCCGGAATTTCCCGGAGATTGCCTTGCTGCTCTATTTGTTGCAGATATGTGGTGAAAAATTCTTCTGTCATAGCTGCTTCACGATTAGCAGAAGTTTCCGTATAAGGAATTTTAATTCTTCATCGGAAATTATGAACGGTGGCATTATATAGACGAGTTTTCCGAACGGACGTACCCAAATGCCTTCTTTGACACACAATTTTTGGAATTCTCCGACATCGACCGGCTTTTTCATCTCTATCACACCGATTGCTCCCAACACCCTTATGTCGGCTACGTTTTCGTAATCGGAGGCTTCTGCCATATCTTGCTTCATAATGGATTCAATATGGAGCACTTTCTTTTGCCAGTCCGATTCAAGCAGCAGCTTTACAGAGGCGATGGCTATGGCGCATGCTAATGGGTTGCCCATGAATGTGGGACCGTGCATCATCACTCCTGCCGCACCGCGCGATATGGTGTCGGCCACTTCTTTTGTCGTTGCCACCGCGCTCATTGTCAGGTAGCCACCTGTCAGTGCCTTGCCTATGCACATAATGTCGGGCATCACTCCGGCGTGCTGCCAAGCGAACAGTTTGCCTGTACGTCCGAATCCTGTGGCTATCTCGTCGAATATCAGATACAGTCCGTAGCGGTCGCATAGTTCACGCGCCTTTTTCAAATAATTCGGATGGTAGAACCTCATTCCTCCCGCACCTTGCACCACAGGCTCAAGGATTAGTCCGGCAAGCTCGTCGCTGTGGGTCTTTATTATGTTTTCCAGTTCATTAGTACACGATTCGTCCCATTCGTCATAGAAACGGCACGACGGTGCCGGCGCGAAAAATTGCGGTGTCAATGCCGAGGCGAAAAGGCTGTGCATACCAGTCACCGGATCGCATACCGACATGGCATTCCACGTGTCGCCGTGGTAGCCGGATCGTATCGTCACGAATTTGCTTTTCTTGTTGTTGCCGGTGCGGCTTATAGATGCCTGTATTGCCATTTTCATAGCCACTTCCACCGCCACTGAGCCTGAGTCGGCATAGAATATGTTGTTCATATTCGGCGGGAGTATCGAAAGAAGCAATTTGCCGAGGTCGATTGCCGGCTGGTGGGTGAATCCGCCGAACATCACGTGCGACATTTTGTGCAATTGCTTTTCTGCCGCTTCGTTGAGTGCTGGATTGTTATAGCCGTGGACGGCTGCCCACCACGACGACATTCCGTCGATTAATTCCGTGCCGTCGTCTAATTTTATCCTTACGCCCGATGCCGATTCCACTTTGTATGTAGGCAGCGGATTGATTGTAGATGTATATGGATGCCAGAGGTGGTCTCTGTCGAAATTGTCTGTCATATCCTGTTAAAAATCAAATTATGCACAAAAGTAGCAAATTTTGTCGTGATTGATTATTAACTTTACGCTGTAAAAATAAGCGGTAAATGAAAATTATCATATTATGTGGTCTGTTTATGGCGTTGGCTCTGTCGGGATGTTTTACGGGTATAGAAAACACAGGGCGCATCACTGAGAAGGATGTCTCGCGGGTGAAAGCCGATAAGCAGTCGCCTGAAGAAATATTTTTTGACACGGTGCATCCTGCCGACTTCCAGCATTGGCGGCCGGGTAAGTTGTTTTATGTCAATGATGACAACATACGCCTGATTTTCAATTCGTCTTCTTTATATGATGTCGGTTCTTTGCAATTGAAAGGCGACACCTTGAAATATGATGGGTATAAGTTTGTGCGCAGCATCGACAATTCCGAAGATGTGGTGATTTCGCTGTCAGATTCGGCCAATACCTATTATTATAATACAGGCAAGACAATCGACGAGGTTGAGGAGCAGAAGTCGGAATATATCGTGCCTTTTCTGATTGATTTGGACTATGTCGCCCGAATCCGCGACATGCTCGTGGGGAAGACGCTTTATATAAAGACTTCGCTTTGGATGGATTCAGTGAGGAATAATATCGACGGATTGCATTATGTGCCGGTCGTTATTACCAATGTGTCGCCGGGCGATGTGGTCTATCCGTTTTTTGTCGAGTTTGAGTGCAATGGGAGGAAAGCGGCAGTATATATGTCGTCGCAGATTTCCTCAATAAAGAATATGACGTTCGACAAACTTTTTTCATTCACCGATTTGCGGAAAAAATACAGTCACATAACCGATGCCAATTGGGAAAGGATAACACGTGGCGATGTGGCGGTTTCGATGACTAAGGATGAATGCCAGCTGTCGCTCGGCTCGCCGCGCTCGATAGAGCGTGTGCCTACACACGGCGGGATTTATGAGCGTTGGAGCTACGACAATGGCGTGTATCTGATATTTGAGAACGGTTTGTTGACACGGTACAGGAAATAGGGCAGGACTATGGAAATAGAGTTTTTAGGTACTGGCACATCGACCGGAGTGCCGCAGATTGGTTGCGATTGTGAAGTGTGCCGTTCGGCGGATTCGCATGACAAGCGCCTGCGCTCGTCCGCCATTGTGCGTGTCGGGGGAGTTGCATTGCTCATCGACTGCGGTCCGGATTTCCGCCAGCAGATATTGCGCGCTTCCGACAAGAGGATTGACGCTTTGTTGCTTACTCATATCCATTTCGACCATATTGGCGGAATCGAGGATTTTCGTCCTTATTGCCTCGAAACGCCGTTGGACATTTATGCGCAGCCGCGTGTGCTCGACGGATTGAAAGCCCGCGTGTCATACTGTTTCGGCGACCATAAATATCCGGGAATACCCCGCTTTGAATTGCATCCGTTGGACGGTAGTCCGTTTGCGGTGAAAGGGGTGGAGATTACGCCATTGACTGTGATGCACCACAAGTTGCCGGTTTTCGGCTACAGGATAGGGCATATGGCATATATCACCGATGCCAATGCTATCCCTGAGGATACTTTCAAGCAGTTGGAAGGTGTGGAATATCTGATAATCAACGCTCTGCGTTTCGAGCCTCATTTGTCGCATTTCTCGCTCTCCGAGTCGTTGGCGGCAATTGAGCGCATAAAACCTCGGCAAGCGTGGCTTATCCACATGAGCCACGGCATAGGGCTGCACGCTTCCACATCGAAGCTCCTGCCACCCACGGTCACGCTCGCCTACGACACCCAAATCCTCCATCTCCCGGATTGAACTTCCGATACTATTTCATTGGTATGAAAGTTCGTGATAAGTTAGCAGAAAATATTCGAAGTTGAAGGATACAGAAAATCTTCTGCACAAAACTGCCTCGTGGAGGCTCCAGAGCTATAACCCTATGCAAGCGAAGCCGTGGTGGAGCGCAGCTTGGGGTGAGACTGCCACAACCTCACCACGGCCTCGTGGAGGTCGCACAAATGTTGAATGAAGAGTGTTGAGAGAAAATAGATACACCATTACGTCCCATAATCGGGTGTCCATATTTTTTGCCGACTCTAATAAATATTTTGTGATAATTAGTTGGTTGTGAAAATAAATAGTTATTTTTGCAACACCGACCATTGCCGACAGCCTTGCGTTTGAGGCGGTTCGGCGGGGGCGGGCATATATACATAAAGGCGTTACTGTAGCGCTTTGGTTTTGACGATGTAAGAATCTCGCAAATTCAGACGATTAGTCAAAAACAAAGCAACGGGAACGCCCTGTGGGATGTTTCTATGGCTGCCATTGTTGTGTTTATTGCGCTTTGTCGCGATGGGCATAATGATGTGGCAATAGCAATAAACATTCATCGTGGGGCTTTCGGCGTTGCTCGTTTCGACTAATCGGGGCAATGCGAGAGCCTTTACATCGTGAAGCGGGCAACAGGTCGGCTCCACGTTTTTTGTATATATGAAATATTTTAAAGTACAGAGGAGCCGAATGTGTATATGGAAAGTTGGAATAAAATATGTTCGGTTTTGTTAAGAAATATTTACTGATTAATATTTGCTATCTTATAGCAATTATAGGGATTGTTTCATTTTTATTTCAGTTTTATAATAATCCTGTTTCTCATAGCATATCAGATTGGGGAAGTTTTGGTGAATATATATCAATGCTAATTTCTATAATTAGTATAGCATTTATATTCATAACATATGATGAACAGAAGAGGACAAATCATACGATGTGTTTTGAAAACACATATTGGAATCTTAGGAATAAGATTAAAATACAAGACGATGATATGAAAATGAAAGATATTTCAGATAAGATAAAGAAACATTTTGAGGGAGAAGTCAAGATTACTTTATCTGATTTTATATTATTGTTAAATTATTATTGGATATTGTATGCCAATAATAACGACAAAATTAAAATTGGTTTCCATATTGTAGAGCTTTTAGTAAAGTATATATTAACAACAGATTTAATAGATAGTAATAAGAAGAAAATATATTTGGGATTATTGCTTAATGAGCATAATGATGAAAATAAATTTTGTTTCTTATGTTACTTTGCAAATATAATTTATTCTGAGATGGATCAAAATTTATTATCCAATAAGGTTCTTATGGATTTATATAAGGATGTGGGTCGTAGCATAAAAGATTTGTCTTTTTCTTGCAAGACATCTGCTATGTTGGTAGAGTATGTGTATAAAGAAGATTATGGATATTATGAAAATGAATATAGATCAGAATCCTATGCAGAAACCTTGAAACGGTTGAAAAGTAACACAATATAGAATCTGTTTGAATTTATTAATATGAATATGATATGAAAACTTTAATTATTTTGATTAGCTCTATGTTACTGATTTCTTGCTTGAATAGTAATTTGGGAATGTCACAAATCAAAGATGATTTTCAAATTGATAGTATTGATCATACATATGATGCATATTATGATGTAGACACAGTTCCGCCAAAATCAACATTTGATGGAATATTGGGTTTATATTGGGGTATGAGATTGGAGAATGCTATTTCTGAGTTGTCTTGGATTGGTATTCGCAATTATCAGCAATTAGATGACGAGTCGATTCTTTACAATCAAAAGGTTGCATGGGAAATGATGGTTTATGATGCTGTGGTATTATCTTATTATACATCAAATAAGCAGAATAAATATTTGTCTGAAATTACGTTTATGAAAGCATATAGGAACGCAAGAGATGCATCGCAAGGAATAGAGAAGATTGTAAGATATTTTAATGATAAGGAAGACGTATATAACATTGAGCCAACTGTAGATAATAATGGATTTAAAGAATACCTTATCTATCATAAAGAAGGGGCAATATCTGTTTCAAGGGTTCAAATCTTCATAGAAAAGAACAGCGCCGATAATGTTTATGTTTTGTATTTATGCTATAACGGCATATTAGAGGCAGGCTATATAGTTCACAAGGAAAATGGGAATGAATGATTATGAGACAAGAATTGTTAAAAAAAAATAGGATTATATCTGTTGCGTGTGTTTTATATGCAGCGGCTGTTGTGGCTATCTATTATAGTGTAGACAAAAGCATAGATGAAGAGGTTAGAAAATTGAAAGATTTAGCCTTGGAAAATTTGGATTATTTTTTCAAGGACAAGCCTATGTATGTAGATTTGCTTTATGGACCTTATGGGTTTGATTATAAGAAAATGGATATTCCAAAGATAGAAGAGCCTTCATATAATGATGTGACAGAACGGCAACAGTTTATGGAATACGATTTGAATATTAAGGAAACTTATGATGAAGCATATGATAAAATTCTTTCAATTAGAACGGAAAGGTGGAAAAAAGAATATGGAGAATTCACACGAATGTATGATTTGGACATTTTCCCAGACGAATCGGAAAGAAGCATAAAATCTGGATGGGTATTAAAAATAGTCAAGAAACTTTCTTACACGATGTATGTTGAGGGAGGATGTATTCAAACTTATTTAATTTTCCCGAAGCAAGTTGCTTATAAAAAATATGGACAAGTATGTTCTTTGGAAACGGCAGTAGGGGAAGCTTTGAATTTTGAGATAAAAAATGAAAAGTCGGAATTGCAACCATATTATGAAAGAGGGTCTACTTACAATCTTATTTCAAAGATGGAATCATCAATAAATAATAAGTACTACTATTTTTCAAGAGATTCAATACCTCAGCAATATTATAGTCGTGAGTTTTTGGGTGGTTCATATGATGAAACTTATACTGTGGGATGTGGAAGAATACATAATGCATACTATCAAGTAAATTTTCATAGAACCCAGCCTACAACGTATTCAATAAAATTTGTGGGAAATGATGTCGTACAAAGGGATAAGTATATAAGAATGGCAATATACATTGGCATATTGACTATAATAATGGCAGGGGTGATGACATTTATTGTTAGAAAGAAATGAAGGGAATAGGATTATTGATTTTATGTTTGTTTTCTTCCATTTTGTGTTTCGCACAGCGCTATGGAGAAAGGACATTTGATATTGTGGGGCTATCAAATAAAGAAGAAATCATAGATGCTCTAAAGATTGGCATACCATTAATTATTATTGGATTTTTAATTGCTTATTTTTCAATGTGGAGGAAATCCAATAACGACAAACGTAATGAAAATGGCTCTACTGTTGGGTGTATAGGCGTGATAATTATTGTGATCGGTTTCTTAGTATTGATACCTTTGTGGACGTGGATTGAGGCTATTGCCGTTATAATCGTAAGCATTGCCGCCGTTTTGGCTATAATTCTTGCCATTGTTGATTCCATAAGCAAGAAATAAACATAAAAGTTGGTTCAGTTTGATTTTTTGCTTACTTTGTTAAAGTACGTGTGGAACAGTGGGGGCTTATGGCGGGCAGTGATAAAAACATAATCAATAGTGTTGCGCCGGTGGTAGTGTCGGCGAGCAGGGCGACGGATATTCCGGCTTTTTATGCGGAATGGTTTTTCTGTGCCTATTGCTATGCCAATGCGAGCCGGGAAATTGTGATGCGGAATGCGGAGCGGCATTCTCCTGACAGTGAAAGCCTGATATGATAATGGGATGGGAAAATGTAAAATTGGCTGATTGTATTGATTGACAATTTTTTGATTGTGGTTTTCTCAATGTTTTTTGTTTTGGAAAACTTTTGCGGTTTGGTGTATTTGTTAAGTTGCTTATATGTAGTATGTTAGTGCTTTGAACTGGAAAACTTTTGAGATTGCGGAATAATTTGTGGTGAAAAGTTTTGAGAATAAATTTTTATTTGCAAACTTTGCAAAGTCAAACTTTATAAGCCAATACATCTCATTATAAATATGGAAAAAAATACTTACACCTACGATGAGGCTTTCAAGGCTTCGTGTGAATATTTCAAAGGCGACGAACTGGCTGCGCGTGTTTGGGTCAACAAATATGCGCTGAAAGATTCGTTCGGGAATATTTACGAAAAGACGCCTGACGATATGCACAGGCGTATAGCGAAGGAAATAGTCAGGATTGAGGAAAAATATAACAATCCGATGACGGAGGAACAGGTCTTTGATTTGATACGCGATTTCAAATACATTGTTCCGCAGGGCAGCCCGATGGCGGGGATCGGCAACAACTACCAGATCGGCTCGTTGTCGAATTGCTTCGTTATCGGTCTTGACGGAAGCCCTGACTCTTATGGCGGAATTATCAAGATTGACGAGGAGCAGGTGCAGTTGATGAAACGCCGTGGCGGAGTGGGGCACGACTTGTCGCACATTCGTCCGAAAGGGTCGCCTGTCAAGAATTCCGCGTTGACCTCTACCGGTCTGGTGCCGTTCATGGAGCGTTATTCCAACTCCACGCGCGAGGTGGCGCAGGACGGCCGACGCGGCGCGTTGATGCTGTCGGTAAGCATCAAACATCCTGACAGCGAGTCGTTTATCGATGCGAAGATGACGGAGGGCAAAGTGACCGGCGCAAACGTGTCGGTACGTATTGACGATGATTTCATGCGCGCTGTGGAGAATAATACGGAGTATGTGCAGAAATACCCGATTGACAGCGACACTCCGAAATATGAAAAAACAATCGACGCCGTGGCTTTATGGCGGAAGATAGTGCATAACGCTTGGAAGAGCGCCGAGCCGGGCGTGTTGTTCTGGGACACGATAATCCGCGAATCGGTACCCGATTGCTATTCAGATTTGGGATTCCGCACGATTTCCACCAACCCTTGCGGGGAAATCCCCTTGTGTCCTTATGACAGTTGCCGCCTGATAGCCATCAATTTGTATTCATACGTGAAAAATCCGTTTACAAAAGAGGCTTATTTTGATTTCGACTTGTTCTCCTCGCATGTGGGATACGCACAGCGGATGATGGATGACATTATCGACCTCGAAATGGAGAAAATCGACCGCATACTGGACAAGATAAATTCGGATCCCGAGACACTTGAGGTGAAGGCTACGGAACTGCATCTGTGGGAAAAAATCCGGGCAAAGACGCTTAAAGGACGCCGTACAGGTGTCGGGACAACTGGCGAGGGCGATATGATTGCGGCTCTTGGCTTGCGTTACGGTACGGAAGAGGCTACCGCTTTTTCGGAAAGCGTACATAAAGCGCTCGCGTTGGCTGCCTACCGCTCGTCGGTGAATATGGCGAAGGAGCGTGGCGCTTTCGAGATTTTCGATGCGGAAAGAGAGAAGAATAATCCGTTCATCAACCGCATCAAGGATGCCGATCCCGGCTTGTATAAGGATATGGTGAAATATGGCCGCCGCAACATAGCTTGCCTTACGATAGCTCCTACTGGGACTACAAGCCTTATGACGCAGACATCGTCGGGCATAGAGCCCGTGTTTATGCCGGTGTATAAGCGCAGACGTAAAGTCAATCCCAATGACCCGAATGTTAGAATAGATTTTGTAGACGAGACAGGCGACGCGTTCGAGGAGTATATTGTTTATCACCACAAGTTTATCACGTGGATGCAGGTCAACGACATTGAGGTGAAGCACGACTATACACAAGAGGAGCTTGACGAACTTGTAAAACGCTCTCCTTATTATAAAGCTACGGCCAACGACATCAACTGGCTGGAAAAGGTTAATATGCAGGGGCGTATACAGAAATGGGTCGACCATTCGATAAGTGTTACCATCAATTTGCCGTCGGACGTGTCGGAAGATTTGATTAACGAGCTTTATATGCACGCATGGAAAGTGGGGTGCAAGGGATGCACTGTCTATCGTGACGGCTCTCGTTCGGGTGTGCTTGTATCAACTCAGAAAGATAATAAAAAAGAAAAGCAGGAAAAGCCGCTGGGCATTGCTTCTGAAGAACAGCATTTGCTGAAGCGTCCGATTGAATTGGAGGCTGACGTGGTACGTTTCCAGAATAATAAAGAAAAATGGATTGCCTTTATCGGTCTTGCCAACGATAAACCGTATGAGATTTTCACCGGTCTTGCCGATGACGACGATGGCATATTCTGTCCGAAGACGGTCACGAAAGGAAAGATTATCAAGGCTGTGGATGAGAACGGAAACAAGCGTTATGACTTCCAGTTCATCAACAAGCGCGGTTACAAGATTACGATAGAAGGATTGTCGGAGAAGTTCAATCCGGAGTATTGGAACTACGCCAAGCTGATTTCCGGAGTGTTGCGTTACGGAATGCCTATCGATCAGGTTATAAAGCTTGTCGGCAGTCTTGAACTTAACAGCGAGTCTATCAACACATGGAAGATGGGTGTTGAGCGCGCCTTGAAGAAATATTTGCCTAATGGCACGCATGCCAACGGTCAGAAATGCCCGAACTGCGGACAGGAGACCTTGATTTATCAGGAGGGATGCCTGATTTGCACATCATGCGGAACGTCGCGTTGCGGATAGCCGTTGCATAATTTTTATGGATTTTACAGCACACAGTGAAAAATATTATGGTTTCACTGTGTGCTTTTTCATTTTTAATGTGTAAATTTATCGCATAATTGATTCACTGATTTTAATACTTAAAATTACAGACCAGATGAAAATAACATTTAATATTGATTACAGGACCAATTGGGGCGAATCGCTGTATATTGTAGGTACGATACCGGAGCTTGGCGGCACATTAGCCGGTGATGCTTTGGTTATGAATTATAGTAGCGGGACGTGGACTCTTACAGTCGATGTAAAAGGGCCTGTAAAGAATTTTGAATACCGTTATTTTGTTAGAAGCGATCAAGGATACGTCAGGAAAGAGTGGGGTAAACCTCATCTTTTCATGGCAGGCAGCAACATAAGGACATGTGTGGTTTATGACCATTGGCAGGATCAGCCGATGGACAAGTCGTTCTATTCTTCAATGTTTACCGATTCGGTGTTTCGCCGGGAACGCTCGGAAATGCATAAGCCAGAGCCGGGCTGCTTGAATCTCAGGGTATTTGCACCGTCGGTGCGTCCTGATGAAGTTCTTGCAATTGCAGGCGAATGTGCGGCTCTTGGCAAGTGGAATCCTGATGCCGCGGTTGAGCTGGAAGACAGCCGTTTCCCGGAATGGTCGGTTTCATTGCCTTTGCAAGACCTTGATTTTCCTTTGATTTTCAAACTGATTAAGAAAAACCGGAAAACCGGAAAAGTCATTTGGGAGAATACCGACAACCGTATTCTCGATATTGATGTACCCAAAGCTAAAACTACAGCTTTGGTTGTGACGGGATTGCGTTTCAACGATTCATCCGCTTTGTGGAAGGGTGCCGGGACGGCTATTCCGGTATTTTCTATCCGCACGGAAGAAGATTTCGGTGTAGGCGATTTTGTCGGGATAAAAAGGATGGTCGATTGGCTTGCCCTGACGGGACAGAAAGTGTTGCAGATTCTGCCGATAAATGACACGACGATGACAGGCACATGGACTGATTCTTATCCGTATGAGGCCAATTCTTCGTTCGCTTTGCATCCGATGTTTTTACATTTACAATCTGTCGGCATTTTAAAGGATGCCGCACGCCGGGAATTTTATTCCGGTCTGGCTGCGGAATTGAACGCTTTGCCGCAGGTTGACTATGAGCGTGTGAATCAGGGCAAGATGCAATATGCAAGGGAAGTGTTTGCCGAGTCAGGTGTTGACACATTGGAGTGTCAGGAATTTGCCGGTTTTAAGGATAAAAATGATTATTGGTTGAAACCTTATGCCGCTTTTTGTGTGCTTAGAGACAAGTTCGGCACGGCCGATTTCTCGAAATGGGAAAATTATTCTGTATATGATGACGCTGTGATTGATAAGTTTATCGAGGATAACCGGGAGGCCGTCGATTTTGTTTATTTCGTGCAGTTCCATCTTGACAGGCAGCTTAAGGATGCAAGTGAGTATGCCCATGCGCATAATGTGGTGTTGAAAGGTGACATTCCAATTGGCATAAGTCGTACGAGTGCAGATGCATGGGTCAATCCTGATTTGTTTAATATGGACTGTCAGGCAGGTGCGCCGCCGGACGATTTTTCAGTACTCGGACAAAATTGGGGCTTGCCGACATATAACTGGGACGAGATGGAAAAGGACGGTTTCCAGTGGTGGAAGAACCGGATGAGAAAGATGTCGGAATATTTCGACCTTTATCGCATCGACCATATACTTGGATTTTTCCGTATATGGCAGATCCCGATGACCGCAGTCCACGGTTTGCTTGGCACTTTCGAGCCGGCATTGCCTTACACTCCTGATGAGATGAGGTATAGTTATGATTTTTGGATTGACACGGATGTGCATGCAAAGCCGTTTATCCGGGATTATTTTCTTACAGATTTTTTCGGGGAGTTTACCGAAGAGGCAAAAATTATGTTTTTGGTTGATGACGGTTATGGTAAGTTCCATTTAAAGGAGTTTGTCGATAATCAGGCTAAAGTAGTTGCTTATTTCAAGGATAAGGAACAGACGGAGAAGAATAATCGGATGCAGAATGCTTTGCTGGGATTGATTGATCAGGTGCTGTTCATTGAAGATTCGCATCAGAAAGGTAAGTACCATCCGCGTATTTCTGCGCAGTTTACTTATGTTTACCGTTCTCTTAACGATTACGAGCGTTGGTGTTTCGACCGTCTTTATAATGACTTCTTCTATCACCGTCATAATGATTTCTGGTATGGGAAGGCGATGATGAAACTTCCGGCATTGGTCAACTCCACGGATATGCTCGTGTGTGGAGAGGATTTGGGTATGATACCGGATTGTGTGCCGGCTGTAATGCGTCAGTTGCAGATACTTTCACTTGAAATTCAGCGGATGCCTAAAGACCCGAAAGTTGAGTTCGGAAATCCATATCATTATCCGTATCTTTCGGTTTGTACAACTTCCACCCATGATATGGGCGGTATACGGCAGTGGTGGGAAGAAAATCCGGACAAGACACAGCGTTTCTTCAACAATATGCTCGGGCAGACCGGGAAAGCTCCATATTTTGCAGAACCTTGGATTTGCGATATAATTGTAAGCCAGCATATGGAGTCGCCAGCTATGCTCGCTGTTTTGCCGTTGCAGGACTGGTTGTCGGTTGACGGTAGCTTGAGACGTGAGAATCCGCACGATGAACAGATTAACAATCCGGCAATATCACCGTATTATTGGCGTTATCGTATGCATCTCACTGTTGAAAGGCTTATGGATGCCAAATCTTTTAATGCTCTTGTAAAGAATAAGATTATCCGTAGCGGGAGATGAATCCATGATTAGATAACAAAAAATGCCGCCAAATTAACTGCGGCATTTTTTGTTTATTATATGTGTTTTTATTCTGCTGAATTGGCAAGTGGGGCAGGTGTGGCGTATGTCCTTGCTGCCAGTTCTTTGTCGATGGTATACATCCCGAAACCGTTGTCACCTATGAGGGTGAGGTGGTCGATGTATTCTTGTGCTGTTTTTTCTTCTTCTACTTGCTCGTCTATGAACCAAGTGAGCATGCTGCGTGTCGCATAGTCTTTTTCTTCCTCTGCGATTGCATAGAGTTCGTTAATCATTTTTGTCACTTTCTGCTCGTGTTTCAAGGTCTCTTTAAACACGTGGAGCGGGCTTTCCCATTGGGTGTCAACGGCGGTTATCGGTTGTAGCACAACTCTTCCTCCACGGTCATAAACATAATTCATAAAGATTTCAGCGTGTGCCTGCTCTTCCTTGAATTGCACTTTGAACCAATTGGCGAATCCGCTTTTTCCTTCAGCTTCAAAGTATGCTGACATTGATAAATAGAGGTATGCGGACCAAAATTCCGCATTGATTTGCGCATTTAGCGCGTCTTCTAATTTTTTGCTAAGCATAATGTTTGTTTTTATCTGTTTCTATTTCTACTACGTTTTAGTTTGTTTGATTGTTCATTTTCATAAAAGAAATCGGAACTACCGTCAAAGATAATTCCGATTTCTTCCTGCTATCGGTTGATTATTTGGTTTCTTTTTTGGCAGTCGTTTTTCTTGCAGCCGGCTTGGTTGCAGTTTTTGCCGCCGGTTTCTTTGCGGCTGGTTTTCTTGCAGCCGGCTTTTTCTCGATTTCTTCGGTTTGTTGCTCGATTGTAGTTTTCAATACCCGCAATTCCTTATTGAGCATTTCTATTTCGCTCTCTTGATTCTTTATGGTTGTAAGTAGGGCGTTAAGCTCTTCGTTTTCAATGGATAGCGGATATTGCTCTTCTACTCTGACGATGAAGTCGGACAAAACGTTCATATAGTTGGTGAATGCCTGATATGGCGATTCATACGGACTGAACATTGCATGTGCCGCTCCGTCGCTGAAGTGCTTGGTGCTCATATAGAAGAAATGGTCGGACGATTGTAGGTAGAGCCAGTCCTGTTTCAAACGTCGGTCGCTGCACAGGTGTACACGTTCAGCTACTGAATACAGTTTGTGGAATGCTTCGTTCTGCAAGTCGTTGCCTAACCATGCGCTTACGTCGCGTGCTTCGTCGGCTCCGGAAATCGGGTGCGTTACGGAAATTATATCGACTGCTTTCAGTTTTGATACGGCTTCTGTCGGTGTCCAGAATTCGATTCCTTTTTGCTCCGCAAACCTTGGCAAAGCCTTGAAAAAGTCGAAAATTCCTGTTTCCCTCGGATGATTTTCCCCGATTGTCTCATAGTTAAGCGCTATGTTGACGAGCTGTTCTTCTTTTGGACAATCGGCAATCCATGCCATATATTTGTCGGCCGTAAGCGGATATTCGTGCCAAGCTGAGTCGGAGAACCGCATTGCTATGTCGTCGGTCAGCTTGGAATTGCGGAACAGCAGCTTCATTTTCGGCGCTCCTGCCGAATTGTATACATAATTCGGCGATTTCCATCCGAGAATGTGTTTCGCTCCTTCCGTCAGCACAGCCTTGAATCCCATTGCGGCGACTTGTGCGGCAATCTCGTCATTATATACGAATTCTGTGTTTTTGAACACTTTCGGTTTTTGTCCGAACAATTCGTATATCAATTTGTCATGCTGTTCAACTTGCTGGCGGAATTCCTCTTCATCGGTGAGCGATGCAAGGGAATGGTCGTATGTCTCTGACAGGAATTCTACGCAACCGGTGTCTGCCAGCTTTTTCATCGAGTCGATAAATTCAGGCACGTATTGCTGGAACTGTTCGATGGCAGTACCGGAGATGGAGAATGCCACTTTGAATTTCTTGTTACTGTCATTAATCATTTGCAATAGCAGCTCGTTGGCCGGCAAATACGCGTGTTGGGCTATCCTTGAGATGATTTCTTCATTTGCAAAATCATCGTAATAATAATGGTCGTTACCAATATCGAAGAAACGGTAACGTTTCAATCTGAATGGTTGGTGTATTTGGAAATAAAGACAAATTGCACTCATATTCTTAAAATTTTAACGGTTTAATAATTGGTTGTAAATATCTATTACTTTTTTCCCGGCTTTCTTCCATTGTATGCCGTCAACTTCTTCAAGTCCTTCCTCGTGAAGTTGCTTGTACATTGCCGGATAAGTTATTATGGAATAAATGGCGTCGGCCATTGCGTCGATGTCCCAAAAGTCGATTTTAATCACATGGTTTAGGATTTCGGCACATCCCGACTGCTTGGAAATTATCGACGGTACGCCCATTTGCATAGCCTCGAGTGGTGATATGCCGAATGGTTCGGAAACCGATGGCATGATATACACATCAGATGCTTTCAGCATTTCGTACACTTGTTTACCTTTTTGGAATCCGGGGAAATGGAAGCGGTCTGAAATGTCCTTTTGAGCGGCAAGGTCGATCATTTTTTCCATCATATCTCCGCTACCTGCCATCACGAAGCGTACATTATGCACTTTCTGAAGCACTTTGGCCGCGGCTTCCACAAAGTATTCCGGCCCTTTTTGCATTGTGATGCGCCCGAGGAAAGTAACAACTTTCTCTTTCATTTTCGGCACTTGCACATTCTTCAACTCGTCGCTGAGCGGTTCAACGGCATTGTGTACTGTCGTAACTTTTGCCGGGTCGATGCCGTATTTTTCGATTACAGTACGGCGTGTCAGGTTGCTTACTGTGATGATATGGTCAGCATTAAGCATACCGTCGCGTTCGATGTTGAAAACAGTGGGATTTACATTGCCGCGTGAGCGGTCGAAGTCTGTGGCATGCACATGGATTACCAGCGGTTTGCCTGATACTTGTTTGGCATGTATTCCTGCCGGATAGGTAAGCCAGTCGTGCGAATGTATTATGTCGAAATCCACAGTGCGGGCAATGACACCTGCCACGATTGAATAATTGTTGATTTCTTCAAGCAGATTGTCAGGATATCTTCCTGAAAATTCGATGCAGCCGAGGTCGTTGACACACATATAGTTGAAATCGGCATAAATATGCGACCGCAAGTCGAAGTACAATTGCGGATCCATCACATTGCCGATTCTTGATTTCACATAGTCCCAATCGGCGTCGCGCCATGCAACAGGGGTGTTGCATGCTCCTATTATGTTGGCGAAACTTTTGTCTTCGTCACCGTGCGGTTTAGGGATGACAAAAGTTATGTCCATATTTCCGTTTTCGGCCATCCCTTTGGTCAGTCCGTAGCTTGCGGTGCCGAGTCCTCCGAGGATGTGGGGTGGAAATTCCCACCCGAACATTAGAGCTTTCATATTCGAAAGGTTTATTTCATTAGTGATTAAACGTCAAAACTATTCAGTACAGACAAGGCGCGCAGCACTTCTCCTATACTTGGAGCGAAGCTTATTGCTCCGTGTCCGTTGAATGGCGGGTTTCCGTCGTACAACTCGGAGATGGAGCCTATACACTCTTTCGTCATATCGTCCTCATATCCGATAAGCATTCTGCGCAGGAATGCAACGCCACTGTGTCCGAACACTTTAAGGTATGCATCCGTGTAGAAACCGGATAGCCATGGACGTGTCGGCCCATTGAAGTAGGAGTTGATTCTTTGTCCGCTGCTGCCTACGAAGAACGGATTGTAGCCGTAGCTTTTCGGGCTTAATGTACGTAGTCCCATCGGGGTAAGCAGTTCGCGCGTGACGAAATCAAGGATGCGCTTGCGTTGCCCGCGGTCAAGAGGCGAGAAGTCGCATCCGGCGGCGATTATCATATTCGGACGTACGCTTAAATCCATATAGTTTCCGTCGACATAGTCGTAAAGATAGCCATAGTCGTTCAAGAATGTCCTTACGAACGCTTCTTTTAGTTTCGATGCTGTTGCCTCCCAGTCTTCATAATGGGCAGGCTTTTCGTTTTCGTTCTTGAACAGTGTAACTCCAAGCATCAAAGCGTTATACCATAAAGCATTGAATTCCACAACAAAACCTGTGCGGGCAAGAAGCGGTTTCCCTTCCGGCGTTTCTACGTCCATCCATGTTGCCGGGCGTATGGTACCGTTAGTAGACAACATGCCCTCATTGTTGATATACAGGTTTTTTTGTTTGCCTTCAAGAACAAAATTAATCAGGTCTGAAAGGAGTTTTCCGTATTTTCCCAAAGTTTCTGTCGCCCCGCAGAATTTATAGTACTGGTTTATTGTCCAGCACGCCCATAATGGAATGTCTGGTAAGTCGATGTCCTTTATTGTCGTGTCTGGCTCGCCGGTTTCCATATATTTGCGGAGGGCATCTTCGGCGGTTGACATTATCCTTTCAAAATCCTGCTTGTGGTCTATTGCGAGCGTTGTGCCGGGTAAAGCGACGAACAAGTCGCGCGCGATTATTTTAAACCACGGATATCCTGCTAACAGATAGTTTTTGTCTCCGTCTTTCAGATAGCACTGCTTGGCTGAATTTTTCAGGCAGTTGAAGAAGCTTGTACGCGGGGTGCGGTCTTGTGATTCTTTTTCGAAAGTTGCCGCGAATCCTCTTGTCTTGGCAGGTTCTGTCCCTGCGGAGAATATTATGCTTTCCCCTTTCTTAATCGGTAGGCGGAAGTATCCCGGCACCCATAGGTCTTCGCTGAATGGCTCCTCCCGGGCAAGGTCTTTGATGTATTCTATGCCCTTGTACCAGTTGGGTTCGTACACGAATTCGGGTTTGTGGTTGAATTGCATGTATAGTCTCGGGAATCCTTCGTACAGGCAGAATGACACTCCGTTTTCCGTCTCTTCATACGAGCTGTTTAGCTGGCTGTTTTCCGTACACAGGCTTGCGGCGTTTCTAAATGCAAGGAATGGCTGGAATTGCAGCGTTGTAGGGGAGTGCGCCTCTACAAGCGTATATTTGATTAGAATACGGTTTTCATGTGCGACGAATACCTTTTCTTTAGTCAAAATTACGCCTCCTACGCGATAAGTCATTTTTGGAACTGTATCGCAATTGAACTCGCGGATATATTTGTGTCCGTTCGGACTGTACACGCCGTTGCGATAGCGGTGTATCCCAAGATTAAACGGTGCGCCGTGTTGTATCACAGTCTCGTCCAACGACGATAGCAGCACGAAGTTGTCATCATTCATTTCCTTGATAGGAATGACGAGCAGTCCATGCTGTTTCCGGGTGTTACAACCGATGACCGTAGTGCAATGATAAGCCCCTGCCTTGTTTGTGCGGAGAATCTCTTTTGGAAGAGACTGGTCCAAGTTTATGAGCAAGTTTTTATCGAACTTAAGGTAACTCATAGGGTTTATATGTTTTGGAGTTATAAATTATAATGGTTACGTTAAACAACGCACGAATTTAAATATAATTTTCTTATTAGAAAAGAAATGTGTTGCAAAACATATATTTATGTGGGAGGAAATCGCATAAAACATGCGGCTTATACATTCAATTCCGAACGTATCGCGTTGACGAAATCCCAGAAACCTGATTCTATTGTGTTGAAAATTGTAACTTTAGAGCGTGATTTAGCCGGGGTGAATACTTTTAGCCCGAGATGGTGGCATCTTATTTCGATTTTTTCCGGCATCATCATCGTTTCGCCGTCAAGGTGCATTATCCCGCTTTTGTCGCGCTCTATCGTGAGCGAGGGAGTGCGGAACGATATGATGTTTGTGTCTTGGTCGATGTGTCTCGAAAAAAGCAGAATTCCAAGCATTGCCGTGTCTAATGGAGTTATAGGCAATATCACAGTCACGTCGATAAGGCCGTCCTGCATGTCGGCGTTCGGGGCTATGTATGCGTTGTTGCCGTATTGTGAGGCGTTGCCGCACGCTATTATGAAGGCTTTTTCTGCAATAGTGCCTTCCGGGCTGGTGATGCGGTATGATTGTGGTCGGTATTTAAGGTATTCCGATACTGCGCTTTTCACATAGCTCAGCGGCCCTCTTTTTCCGTTTTTTGCAAATTTGGCGCTTACTTGTGCGTCGAATCCTACGCCGCATGTGCAAAAGAAAGGGTGGTTGTTGGCAGTGCAGTAGTCGTATTGTCCGATGTTGCGGCTGTTGATTATTTCTAACGCTTCGTTTATGTCCATCGGTATGTCGAGATGGCGGGCAAGGCCGTTACCCGATCCGTTCGGAACGATTCCTAAGGCGGTGTCTGTGTCGCAGAGTGCGGAGGCCGTTTCGTTCACTGTGCCGTCGCCGCCGACGGCAATCACTCCGTAATATCCGTTGCCGGCGGCTTCTTTTGCCAACTGGTATGCATGGTTCGGGCGTTGGGTGAAACGTATGGAGAGGTCAAAGAGCGATGAGTCTACTGTATGCCTGATAGTTTCAGGCAAATAGTCTTTGTTTGCTGTACCCGAGATGGGGTTTATCAATGCTAATATCTGTTTTTTCTCCTGTGACATTACAGTGCGGCTATTACATCTTCCTCGAGCCCTGTCATTTCAGCAATTTCATTAGCTGTGAATCCTTTTTCTTTCATTTTCAGGGCAATGTCTCTGCGGGTCTCTTTTATGCCTTCTTCACGTCCTTCCTCGCGTCCTTCCTCCAATCCCTTTCTTACTCCGCTGTTGTAAAGCGTCTTTTCTACGCTTATTGTGTCCCAGAATTTGTCGTAACCCGACAATTGGGCTTCTGTAAATGCTGATTCCTCAATCTCGGAAACTGCTTTGTTGATTTCCGGATTGTCGAGCAGGTCTTTGGGTATTTCGCGTGTTTTGTCGTTGATTTCTGTCAGATAGCGCAGCCATAGCACCTGCATGCGTTTTTCCGAGTAGCTGTGCGGTGTGAATTTTGGTAATTCCACAAAAATCAAATGCAGGCCGTCTATGATTTTATCCGAGTGTTCAATATGGACCATCCTGTAATAATGATAGTATTCTTCCATTTCGGGCTCGAATATCTCATTGACTAGATTGAGTGAATATACCGGTTGCAGAAGGTCGTAGTCCTCGCCGTTGCCGAGTTGGCTGACGTAGGCTTTCGACGCGTTGAACATCACTCTTTGCCTGAACTCCGCCGACCATACCATCTGCATTTCCACAATGAATTGCCGCCCGCGTTTGTCACGGCATCTTACGTCTACGATGCTGTTCTTCCGCAGCGGGTTTTTCGGTACGAGTTCAGGCGGCAGGTATTCTATCCATGTTATCTCCTCTTCCGGCTTGTCGAATGGCAACAAGGCGTTGAGCAGGCTTATCACTAAGTCGGGATGCTCGCCAAACACTTTTTTTAACGTCAAGTCAGCTTTTGGATCAAGATATTTCCGCATAGGCTACATTTTTGTGGTATAAAGATACGCAATTATCGCCTTCTTGCAAAATTATCCTTGAAAAAATGTCATATTTCAGGAATTAGTGTGTATCTTCGTGGAAACATAAATTTTACAGTTATGAACAACCGTTTGTCATTGATTTCCAATATTTTTGTGTTTGTAGCAGGGTTGATACTGATACTTATGCATTCCCAAGCGCGGATTTTTGAGACAATTATTATAATAATAGGTGTGATGTTCATCGTGCCGGGATGCCTTTCCCTCGTGGCATTGCTTTCCCGCAAGGATTTCCGTAAAGTCAACCTGATGGCCGTCGTTCCTATGGTCGGCGGATTGTTGCTGGGCATTGCGCTGGTTGCCGTGCCGTCATTTTTTGTCGGGGTGCTTTCCTATACGTTTGCCGTGCTCATCATTGCCGGGGCGTTGGTGAAGTTCTGGATGCTCTTTTCTGTCGGCAGGGCGGTGAAATTTCCGTTGTGGCTCTATGCTGTGCCTGCGCTTATGCTCGTCTGCGGCATTGTCATATTGCTTACCGATGTGAGGACGATAGAAAGTACTTTGGTGCTTATTACCGGTATATCGTTCGTGGCTTATTCCGTTAATTCGTTGTTGGAGTATATATCGGTATGCCGCTATATGAAATCACATCCGTCGCAGGAAAGCGGGACGGATGTGATTGAAATCAAATAACGAGCTACTGCCCGTTATTTTAGTCTGCGGTTGACATAATCTATTATTATGTCGATGATGTCGTTTTCCGGAAGGCGGGATGAGTCCAAGCACAGGTCGTATGATGTGGAATGTCCCCATTCTTTGTCGGTATAGAAATTATAGTATTCCGCTCTCAGTTTGTTTTCTTTCTTGGCAAGGCTTTTTGCGTCGTCTGCGGTCATGCCTTCCATCCGTCGTGTTATTCTTTCGGCGCAAGCGTCGGCCGAAGCGCTTATGAAAACATTGATGCACCTTGGATTGTCGCGCAGCAGATAGTCGGCGCAGCGGCCTACTATGACGCACGATTCGCGGCCTGACACAGTACGTATCATGTCGCATATCGCCTTTTGCACGCTGTCGTAGTAGGATGCCGACGGCGAGAACTGGTGCATGTAGAACCCGATGTTCATCGACAGGTTGCTCAGGTAGAACGACGGCAGTTTCTCGTCGGCTTTTTTGAACAGTGCGGGGTTCAATCCCGCTTCTTTTGCAGCTTCCAGCAACAATTCTTTGTCATAGAATTTTACGCCGAGTCTTTCTGCCAGCTTTTTGCCTATGTCGTGTCCGCCGCTTCCGAATTGGCGGCCTACTGTGATTACGAATTTTTTGTCTGCCATAACGTGTCTGTTTTTATGATACTACAAATTTATTTGTTTCTTCTCAAAAAAGCAACTGGCAAACCTTATTTGTCGTTGTAATGGCTGGATGCCGATGGGTACAAAGCCATTGATGAGCGGCGGTACTTCAGAGAACCTGCGGTAAGCGGAGCTTGCGGAGCGCAGCCGTAGGCAGAGATGCTCATAGCCACATCGGCGGCATAGCCGCCGCACTGCAAAGTGGCTTTTTGAGGTGACTTTGATGATATATCAGGACTAATTGGGTATAAAAAAGGTGGGAAAAAGCTTTTTTATGTCGTGATTTGATGTAACTTTGCACCGTTTAAATCGAAAATAATCAAATTATTAGTTTTATGAATAAAAAAATTTACTTATTAGGTTTGTGTGCCGCAGCATCGGCGGCAGTCGCTAACGCCCAGCAGCTCCCCAACGTCGGTTTCGAACAGTGGAAGGATGCTTGCGGAACAACAACATGGACATCCACGATGTATGATAAGGGTGCTGATTTCACTCGCCCGGGAGTTGAGCCTACCAGTTGGAATGGTTCAAGTGTGTCTTCATTTGGAATGAGTATGGAGACTATTTCGAAAAGTAATAATTCTGTAGAAATAAAAAATTATAACATATCTATTCCAATTTTTGGCGTCAATCAAACTGTTCCTGGCTACTTGACATTGGCTACACCATGGGTGTTTGTTGGGGGAACAAGTATGCTTAATGCCAATAGTTATGCAAAGTATGGAGATGGTGGCAGTTACGGAGGTGTTGAATTTTCAAATCGTCCGGATGCTATAAAATTGCGCTATCAAAAAACAACTACGACAGAGACCTCTCACGTTGTGGCTTATCTTTGGTCTGGAGAGTTTAAGTCAAATGTGCCGTCATCAGTTACAGAAGATGGCGTTTATACCTATGGTAAAGTATTGACTGATGTTGACCGTGTCGTTCTTGGTCGTCAGACTGATAATGTGACTGCAACTGGTAAGTTGATAGCTAAGATGGATAAGGAATTATCCGAACTTACAGAAGATTGGGTGGATTTAGAGATTCCTTTTGAATATGTGGATATGGAATCTATTCCGGAGAAAATGAATGTGATTATTTCTTCGGCAGATTATTGGACACGTGCAAATTTGCAGGCAAACTCAACTTTACTTGTTGACGATGTGGATTTTGTTTATTATTCCACATTGACTGCTTTGGAAGTTAACGGCGAAACCGTGGAGTTGGAAGAAGGAAAGTATGAGTATTCTATGACTGGTTCTGTGCTGCCGACTGAGAAGCAGGTTGTAGCCACTACTAATAGCCGGTTCGCAAAAGCGGCTGTCACTGTCGATGCTGAAAATGCACAGGTTCGCATCGTGGTGACCAACCAAGACGGCAAGGACGTTGACGGCGAGACATCGCACACTTACGTTCTCCAATACGAAAAGGCTGCTGAGCCGGAGCAATATCCGGGCTATCTGAATATTGAAATGGACGGCAACAGTGTGGCGAAAAACCAAGCTGCAACCATAGAAATAACCGAGACAGGAGAAGGCAAATGCACTTTCGTATTGCCTGATTTGAAACTTACAGGACTTGGTAATTTGGGAACTATCGAAGTATCGGATGTTACAGTTACTGTGGATGACAACGAAACCAAGACATACGCCGGGTCGGTTGAAGGAATGTCGTTGTTGGAAGGTGCTATCGGTGCGGATGTAGAGCTGAATGGTACTATAGACGTTAACGGCATTTGCGACTTTAAGATTGATGTGCTTTGGAACAGTATGATGGGACAGCCTATGGAATCGCCTATGCCTATCAATGTTACATTCACTACCAATGAGATACCGGCCGGCGTGGAGGGTATCAACGGTGACGCTGTTGCGGTTTACGGAGTGGCAGGTGCTGTGTCGGTGAGCGGTTGCAACGGCACTGTCAATGTCTATGCTGCCGACGGACGCTTGGTCAAGAGCGTTATGGTTGACGGCAATGCTGAAATCGCATTGAACGGCGGACTCTACATCGTGCGTGTAGGCGGCAAGGCTTACAAAGTGCTTGTAAAATAACGCGTCCGCATAGCGGCGAAATAATATGGACGATGCCCTTGCCGGTTGGTAAGGGCATCGTTTTTGCTGTTTAATGCCAATGGTTCGAGAACTACGAGTGCGACCGCTATGCGGCCGGTAGTGGGTGGGGATGGCATCACCCCAAGCTGCGCTCCGCTTACTTGGGGTTCTCTGAAGTGCCGCCGCTCCGCGGCTTCTATTGCGGCTACGCCGCAGGTTACAGGTTAAGGGTTATAGGTTACGGATTGATTTTGGTTGTATTCCTCTGCTCGCCACCGGCTTTACAGCCGCCCGGGATATACCGCAGACAGATGTTGGTTACACCACAGAAAGGGAGACAGACAAGCCTCAGGATGATATTGTCGACACTACAAGTATATGGCTGGTGAGCCGCGGAGCGGCGGTACTCCAGAGAACCTACGGTAAGCGGAGCTTGCGGAGCGCAGCCGTAGGTGGCGACACGTCATCATCCATCGGCGGCATAGCCGTCGCACTATTTGTCGCAAAGAAAGTATTGCAGCTTTTCCTCTATTCCGGCTGCTTTGAAAAAACTTTTAAGTTCTTCATTAAGCGACATTTTGTGGTGGTGTGTCTTTTGGTTGGATATGTAGTTTCTGACTTTGTCCAAATCACGGTAGCTGAATGTTGCGCAGAAATACGATTTACCCCAGCCTTGAAATCCGGGAAACATTTTGTTATCTATAATCCATTTGCTGCTACTGCTTTTTACTTCGCGCATATATACGGATGGCGACATGTCTGCGTTGGTGCTTACGGCAATGTGTATGTGATCTGGCATTCCGTTTATTTTTTTGATATTACATCCTAAATGCGACGATATTCCATAGATGTAATTATATAGTTTATCTTCATGCTCTTCATCTATTACCCGTAGACTGTGTTTCGTTCTGAAAACGAAGTGGTAATATAAGTCGATATATGCCATACTGTCAGGTTTTGTGTAAAGATAATATGTTTTGGCCATTTTGGCAAATGTCTGTGTGGTGAAGTGCGACCGCTATGCGGCCGGTAGTGGGTGGGGATGGCGACAGGTTTTGTGCGGGTTTTGCGGTTTGGGGGATTTGTGGTAATTTTGTGCTGAAATTTTGGAATATGAAGAATATACGTAATTTTTGCATCATAGCGCATATCGACCACGGAAAGAGCACGCTTGCCGACCGTCTTTTGGAGTACACCAATACTGTTTCGGGCAAAGATTTGCAGGATCAGGTGCTCGACGATATGGATTTGGAGCGCGAGCGTGGAATCACAATCAAGAGCCACGCCATCCAAATGACATACCAGCACAACGGCGAGACTTTCGTGCTCAACCTTATCGACACTCCGGGACACGTCGACTTTTCTTACGAGGTGTCGCGCAGCATTGCCGCCTGCGAGGGCGCTTTGCTCATAGTGGACGCTTCGCAGGGCATACAGGCGCAGACAATATCCAACCTGTATATGGCCATCGACAACGATTTGGAAATCATTCCGGTTGTCAACAAGGTGGATCTCGACAGCGCGAAGCCTGAAGAGGTGGAGGATCAGATTGTGGATTTGCTCGGATGCAAGCACGAGGAGATAATCCGCGCGAGTGGCAAGACCGGAATAGGAGTGCCTGAGATATTGGCGGCTATCGTGGAGCGCATACCGGCACCGTCGGGCGACCCTGAGAAGCCGTTGCAGGCATTGATTTTCGATTCGGTGTTCAATCCTTTCCGCGGAATCATAGCATATTTCAAAATTGTGAACGGCTCTATCCGCAAAGGCGATTTCGTGAAATTCGTTAATACCGAAAAGCAATATTATGCGGAGGAAATCGGTGTGTTGAAGCTGAATCTTTCTCCACGCGAAGAATTGTCGGCAGGCAATGTGGGATATATCATATCAGGTATAAAGACCTCCAAGGAAGTGAAAGTTGGGGATACCATAACGCAAGTGTCCAATCCTTGCGAATCGGCGATAGAAGGTTTTCAGGAGGTGAAGCCGATGGTGTTTGCCGGAGTATATCCCATCGAGACAGAGGATTTCGAGAACTTGCGCAGCTCGTTGGAAAAATTGCAGTTGAACGACGCTTCGCTGACGTTCCAGCCGGAATCGTCGGCGGCGTTGGGATTCGGTTTCCGCTGTGGATTCCTCGGTTTGCTGCATATGGAAATCATTCAGGAGCGTTTGGCGAGGGAGTTCAATATGGATGTGATAACCACTGTCCCCAACGTGTCCTATAAGGTTTATGACAAGAAAGGCAACGTGACGGAGGTGCATAACCCGTCAGGATTGCCCGATCCTACGCTGATAGAGCATATCGAAGAGCCGTATATACGCGCTTCTATAATTTCCACAGCCGACTTCATAGGGCCGATTATGACTCTTTGCCTCGGCAAACGCGGGGAACTGGTGAAGCAGGAATTCATTTCAGGCAACCGTGTGGAATTGGTGTTCGACATACCGTTGGGTGAAATAGTGATTGATTTTTACGACAAGCTGAAAAGCATATCGAAAGGCTATGCTTCGTTCGACTACCATATCCACGATTTCCGCGAGTCGAAGCTCGTGAAGTTGGACATATTGCTCAACGGAGAGTCGGTTGACGCGTTAAGCACGCTGACCCACGTTGACAATGCCGTGACTTTCGGCCGCCGTATGTGCGAGAAGCTGAAAGACCTGATTCCACGCCAGCAATTCGACATAGCCATTCAGGCTGCTATCGGCGCGAAAATCATTGCCCGCGAGACAGTCAAGGCCGTGCGTAAGGATGTGACGGCAAAATGCTATGGCGGCGACATAAGCCGTAAACGCAAATTGCTCGAAAAGCAGAAGCAAGGCAAGAAGCGCATGAAGCAAATAGGCTCGGTGGAAGTGCCGCAAAAGGCGTTCCTTGCCGTACTGAAGCTGGATTGACGCGGAAATATATGTCGGGAATACTTATTTATAGGTAGCAGGACAGTGCAATTTACCGAAAAAAGGTGATTGTATGGAATATCGGCAATACGTAATTTTGCATCGTAAGGATTTAATTAATTTGTTAATCATAATTGCGTAACCGATTTAAGGCAAAGACGCTCTCCGAAGTGATTTCGGGGAGCGCCTGATTTTTTACGTTACGCTTGTCGGTTATTCCAATTTGAGGTCGTCAAATCCATCTTCGTCAAACTCGTCGATGTTGAAATCGTCAGAGCCATAGAAGTCTTCGTCCAATTCACCATAGGTGCTGTCTGTGGCCGCTGCGGCTTTGTTGATTTTATTGTCGAATTCGTCCATGTCGACAGTCTGTTTCGGGGGACGTCCTTCTTTACGCGAGCAAAGAGGGTCGGCAAGAGTCTTTGACGGTATGAGTTCTTTCATCTCCATAAAAAACGCGCGGTTAGTGAGATAATCGAACACGAACATAAGGCGTTGCCCCTCGTCCTCAATCAAATCGGAAAGGCGGGTGTCTTCCATTAGCCATATATCCTCGTCGCTGTCGCTTCCCATATCGGTCAGGGTGACTTCTTTTTCCCTCTGCCAATCTTCATCGCATATTATGAAAGAATCCATCTGGTCTTTTGAATATCCCACAGCCTCAAGAATGGCATTGCGCAGACTGAGGAATGTGTCGTCAGCGTCGATTGATATTTCAAGCTTGAAATTGCTGACTTCGTCAGAAATAATCCGGAATTTGTATATCATAAAATCTGAGTTTTGTTCTTGATGCGAAATTACAAATTATTTTTAAAAGCGTTCCATCCTTGAGCCTGTAATTCCAATTCGTTGCCGTCGCGTGTAATCATCGCGCATCCCAATTCAGGTTTTGTAATATGTCCTATGATTCTGATGCCGTCGATTTCCTGCAATTTTTCATGCATTTCCAATGGGGCAGTGAACAACAGTTCATAATCTTCTCCACCGTTGAGAGCGGCTGTGACTAAATTCATATTCAGTTCGGCGGCCATTGCGGCAGTCTGGTAGTCAATAGGTATCCTTTCCTCGTAAATGCGGCATCCTGTGTGGCTTTGTGTGCAGATATGCAGGAGCTCGGATGACAGTCCGTCGGAAATGTCCATCATGGCAGTTGGCAATATGCCTTTTTCGGCGAGAATGGCTATTATGTCCTTGCGCGCTTCAGGTTTTAATTGCCGCTCAAGGATGTATTCCTTGCCGCCGAAATCAGGATTGAAATCCTTCATCCCGGCCGAAGCCACTCTTTCCCGCTCTAAAAGCTGTAACCCCATATATGCCGCACCTAAGTCGCCGGATACGCAAATCAAATCATTTTCCTTTGCGCCGTCGCGGTAGACAACTTTGCCTCTTTCGCCTTCGCCGATGCACGTCACACTTATAATCAAACCCGTGACAGAGGCGGAAGTGTCCCCGCCGACAAGGTCGACGCCATACACTTCGCATGCCAGCTTGATGCCGTCGTACAGCTGCCGGATATGTTCTACGGTAAAGCGTTTTGACACACCTATCGATACGGTAATCTGTTTAGGCGTGCCGTTCATGGCGTAGATGTCGGAGAAATTGACCACGGCCGATTTGTAGCCAAGGTGCTTCAATGGGACGTATGAGAGGTCGAAATGTATGCCCTCAAGCAACAAGTCGGTAGTGACCAGTTGCAGCTTGCCATTATAATCAAGAACCGCGGCATCGTCGCCCACACCTTTCAGTGTCGAATCGTTTTTGATTTTGACAGATTTTGTCAGTTCACGTATGAGGCCGAATTCTCCTAATGTAGCTATTTCAGTTTGAACTTCCGGCATTTGTCACTCTTTGAATTCATTAATCAGACCTTTCATAATCTCCGTCATTTTAGGTTGTGCCGCCGCGGCAGCTTTTTGAACTTCTTCATGCGACACTTTTTCAGGTTCTACACCTTCGAGTCCTCCCATGTCGGTGATTACGGAGATAGCGAATACTTCAATTCCGCTATGGTTTGCCACAATCACTTCCGGGACTGTGCTCATTCCGACAGCATCACCTCCGATACGGCGGAAATAACGGTATTCCGCTGGTGTTTCGAAAGTAGGGCCTTGCGTTCCTACATATACACCCCGCTGCACTTTTATGCCTTTTTCTTTTGCCACTTTCAACGCGTCGTTAATAAGTCGGTGTGAATAAGCTTCCCCCATGTCAGGGAATCTCGGCCCGAGTTCTTCGTAATTCTTTCCGCGCAACGGATGTTCAGGAAACAGGTTGATATGGTCGGTTATTATCATTATGTCACCGATTTTAAATTCCGGGTTCATCCCTCCTGCCGCATTTGAAACGAACAATGTCGTTATGCCCAATGCTTTCATCACGCGCACAGGGAATGTCACTTGCTGCATGGAATATCCTTCGTAAAAATGGAACCGTCCTTGCATTGCCATTACCCGCTTGTTGCCAAGCTTGCCGAAAATCAGTTTCCCGCTATGTCCCTCTACAGTGGAAACCGGGAAATTAGGAATGTCTTTATAATCGAGAGTATCAGTTATTTCTATATGGTCTACCAATTCTCCCAATCCTGTTCCGAGTATGATTGCCGTTTTCGGAATATTTTTAATTTTCGATCTGATGAAAGCAGATGTTTCTTTTATTTTTTCAAGCATAATCGTATTTGTTTAATTGGTAACTGTATATTATGATTTTTCTTTTATTTTGCCTATTATATCATCATCGAAGGACTGTGAATTGTAGGATATGAATTCGACATTAATCGGCTGATAAAATATATGCGGTTTCAACGAGTGCGGAAAATACGGGTTATTGGCAATCCTTACGGCGTCTTTCTCCGTAGTAAGTATGATTTTATACCGTCCTTTCAGTTTGTTGTAAACCTCATAAATATCATTTATGTCAGAACGTGAAAAGTTGTGGTGGTCGGGAAAATGCATTACCTTAACCACAGCCTCATAACGTTTCAAATATTTAATCAATGGGATGGGGTGGGCTATCCCGGTAATGGCCAGTATCACATCTTTTTGAGTGAAGAGGCTAAGTGCCGGAATGTAGCATGACGCATCCGGGAATACCGGGCACAGACTGTCGTATTTATATCTGCTGAAATATAAATTCTGATATGGGTACAAACAAAGATGCTTCTTGAATATACGGAAATTTACCGGTTTTATATCGTCCGGACATTTTGTGATTATGACAATATCGGCGCGTTCTTTAATAGAGTGCTTTGATTCACGCAGTCTGCCCAATGGCAATAACTTGTCATCGTAGAAAGGATTTCCATATTCGGTGAGTACTATTGATATTTTCGGCTTTACATAACGGTGCTGGAATGCGTCGTCGAGTACTATCAGGTTGATTTCAGGATCAATCTCTAAAATGCGGTTTATTCCCTTGACACGATTCTCGCATACGGCAACCCTGATCCTGTCGCCGAATTTCTGGTATATCTGGTAAGCCTCGTCTCCGATATCCTGAGGAGAGCAATTCGGGAAAGCCATTACGAATCCGGATGTCTTGCGTTTGTATCCGCGGCTCAACATCGCGATTTTATAATCTTTAGCCAACAGTGAGATTATGTATTCTGTGTGCGGAGTCTTTCCTGTGCCGCCGACGGCAATATTCCCTATCGAGATGACAGGAATTTTAAAGCTTTCTGATTTCAGAATGCCTAAATCGAACATTTTGTTGCGTACATACATAACCGCTCCATATATCGCAGATAATGGAGTGAGTATGAATTCTTTTATTATACGCAAATTGTCGGCCACGCTATAATTATTTAATGAATACGTTTTCCATACGACATTGAATTTGATCTTGCTTTAGCAGCGTATTAATCTTTTCAATGTATTCGTATAGCATTCCATATTCTTTTTTCATTTCTGTTTTATAATATGATTCGGAGAATGCCGCATAGAGCAGATTCATAAAATCCTCTTCGAATTCCGGCAGATAATCCACGCTGTAATCGTCGATTATTCCCGCTTTGTCGGCAACCCATTTAACGGCATCATCTAAATTGCCGAATTCGTCGACAAGTCCTATCTTTTTAGCTTCCGTAGCATCCCAGACTCTGCCTTCCGCTATGCTTTTCAGTTTGTCGATTTCCATTCCCCGGCCAGTAGCGCAGCGTGATGTGAACAGTTCATATCCCCTGTTGATAGACCCCTGTAATGCTGCTGTTTGAGCAGGAGAAAGAGCTTTAATAACCGACATGTCGGAATTCGCGTTTGTAGTGACAAAATTGGTGTTGATGCCTAATTTGTCGGTAAGCAGTCCGTTGAAGTTGGGCACCATGGCGAAAATACCGATAGACCCGGTTATTGTAGTCGGTTCCGCAAATATCCGCTGTGCTCCGCAGGAGATGTAGTAACCGCCCGATGCCGCATAATCGCCCATCGACACGGCGAAAGGTTTCCCTGATTTCTTAAATTGTTCGAGAGCCTCCCAAATCTGCTCCGAAGCGTATGCGCTTCCTCCGGGAGAATTTACACGCAGAACGAGTCCGTTGACGGCATCGTCTTTTGCAAGATCAAGAATGATTGGAACCAAATCGTCGGAGTTTATTCCATTGTCAGAGCCGGATACATTAATGTCGCCTACAGCATACAGCACGGCTATCTTGTTATTTGATTTGATTTCATGATGTTTTGCGTTGATAAAAGAACTGACACTGACATAGTTGATGTCGTCATCTTCCGGAATATCTATTCTGTCCTTGATTTTCGACTCGAATTCGTGGTCATAACACAATCCGTCAATGAATTTTTCTTTTACGGCTATTTCTGGAGCGGAAAATGTCATAAGACTGTCGGCATATTCGTTGATTATTTGTTTGCTTATACCGCGGGCTGACGATATGCTGTCGCATACATTGTCCCAAAGGTTGTCGATGTATGTTTGAGTTTGCAGACGGTTTGCATCGCTCATAGAAGACAACATGTACGGTTCTACTGCACTTTTGAAAGTGCCGACTCTTATTATTTGCATCTCCACCCCGATTTTATCAAGCAATCCTTTATAAAAAGGGATTACAGCCATAAATCCATGTATGTCGAGTGCTCCTACAGGATTGAGGTATATGCTGTCGGCAACCGACGATATGTAGTATTCTGTCTCTCCGATTGTCTCTCCGTATGCGTATATCCATTTTCCTGATTCGCTTTTAAAGCTCTGTAAAGCGTCGCGGATGGATTTTGCAGTGGCAAAACCGGCTGACGATGTACCGCCGCAATGCACATAAATGCCGGATATGCGGCTGTCGGTTTTCGCCCTTTCTATAGCAGTCAAAATATCATGCAAGTTGCTGGCCGGTCTTATGTCGTTGATATATTCTTGTAGCGACAGATTTGTCGGGCGTTCTGTTATTTCCCCATTCAAATCTATACATAATACGGAGTTGTCAGCGACTTTGACTGTAGGATTTTTCATAGTAGAGAGCGACATTGACGCAACCATAATCAACCCGCTTATGAAGATGACGATTCCGAATACCAGAAACGCAATCCACGTGCCGACAAAAGAACCGAGCATTGATGATACGAACTTGTTCATATTCTTAATCTTTTAGTTTTAGTCAAATTTTTTTCTGTGGAAAATGAAATTACGTCCGAGGTATTTTTCCCGAACTATCTGATTTTCCGCTAATTCTTCAGAGGTGCCTTGAAACAGAATCTTTCCTTCAAACAGAAGATAGGCGCGGTCGGTGATGCTAAGCGTTTCCGGCGCATTATGGTCTGTTATAAGGATACCTATGTTTTTCTCTTTTAACTTGTATACTATATATTGTATATCTTCTACCGCTATCGGGTCGACACCGGCGAAAGGCTCGTCGAGCATAATGAATTTAGGGTTGATTGCGAGACACCGGGCTATCTCCGTTCGCCGCCGTTCGCCGCCCGACAACTGGTCACCGAGATTTTTCCTCACTTTTTGCAACCGGAATTCATTAATAAGGCTTTCCAGTTTTTCATTCTGATACTCTTTTGTGGTGTCGGTCATTTCAAGCACAGCCCGGATGTTGTTTTCCACGCTGAGTTTACGGAATACGGAAGGTTCTTGTGCCAAATATCCGATTCCATTCTGTGCGCGTTTGTAAACCGGAAATTTCGTAATGTTCAAGTCATTGAGATATATTTGTCCTTCGTATGGCGCGATTAAGCCGGTTGTCATATAGAATGTAGTGGTCTTTCCCGCGCCGTTAGGTCCTAATAATCCGACAATCTCACCTTGTGTAACGTCTATCGACACATGGTTGACGACAGTGCGTTGACGATATTTCTTTACAAGATTTTCCGTGCGCAGCACCATTTTGCCGTTGTCATTGGCAGACGTTTCCATCTCCGCCGCTTTGACTTTTGGTAAAAATTTATCCTTGTAATTGCTTATTATGTTGGAAATTGCTCTTATGCCCATTCTCTGTAAATGCTATTTATGCAAATTGATACGTCCTTCAATATATTCCTTCAGCAGCTTGATGGCCACGGTGTTGTTGCCTCCTTGAGGAATTATTATGTCGGCATATTTTTTTGCAGGTTCGATGTATTTGTTGTGCATCGGTTTAAGTACACGTTCGTAGCGTTCTACCACAAGCTGCGGGGTTCGTCCGCGCTCGATGCAATCGCGGTTGATTACACGGATAAGGCGGTCGTCGGCATCGGCGTCGACAAATACCTTTATGTCCATCATGTCTCTCAACCGTTTGTCGCTAAGCACAAGTATGCCTTCTATCAAAACCACATCGCGAGGTTGCATCGGGATTGTCTCCGGTTGCCGTGTGCATGTAAGAAAAGAATAGGTGGGAACTTCTATGCTTTTACCGTTTTTCAAATCTTTCAACTGGTTTATGAGCAAATCCCATTCGAATGCGGCCGGTTCGTCAAAATTGATTTTTTGTCTTTCTTCAGGCGGAATATGGCTTGAGTCTTTATAATAGGAGTCCTGTGGAAGCACATTCACTTCCCCTGCCGGGAGTGCCTCTACAATTTTTTTTACAACAGTTGTTTTGCCGGAACCTGTACCTCCAGCTATTCCGATTATGATCATAATTCTTACTTTTGCAAACGCTGATACAAACTTATGGAAAATTATTGATATTTCTTGTAAAGTCAAGGCAAAAATACGCCATAAAGATAAAAAATTGCCGATATGATATGCTTTTGTTCCGAAATTTCCACAAAATTTTCATTTTGGTACAGAGCGGGATTGGCATTGATGTATTTTTATTACTTTTGTAAGTAAATTTGAATTTGTATGTTGTTTATTACTTCTTGTTTGCAGACTTTTGGCGAATATGCTTTGTTTATGCGCAAAGTCTTGACTAAGCCCGACCGGTTGAAAGAATCTTTGAAACGTTATGTCGTTGAGATTTCAAAACTTGGTATCGACTCGATTCCGCTTGTTATCGTAATATCCCTATTTATCGGGGCGGTTTGTGCCATCCAGATGCAGATTAATTTTGCCAACCCATTGCTTCCGTCGTATACTGTCGGACTTGCTACGCGCGACATTCTGCTTTTGGAATTCTCTTCTTCGATATTATGCTTGATTCTTGCGGGGAAAGTCGGTTCGAATATCGCTTCCGAGATAGGAACTATGCGTGTTACTGAGCAAATAGACGCGCTGGAGATTATGGGCATCAATTCGTGCAATTTCCTTGTATTGCCTAAGATTTTAGCATTGTTGACATTCATACCTATACTTGCCATTTTCAGTATGTGTGCCGGTTTGGTTGGAGGATATTTTGTCGCTTTAATGGGCGTAATACCTGTTGCGCAATACATATATGGCATACAGTCGTATTTTGTGGAATGGTATGTGTGGTATGCCATAATAAAATCGTTGTTTTTCTCTGTGGTGATTACGAGTGTGGCTTCCTTCTACGGATATTATGTGAAGGGTGGAGCATTGGAAGTAGGAAAGGCGAGTACAAACTCTGTGGTGGCAAGCAGCGTGCTGATACTTTTATTGGATGTGTTGTTGACTAATTTACTTTTGCAATAATGATAGAAGTCAGGAATTTAAAAAAGTCGTTCGAGGATAAGACGGTATTATATAACATCAATGCAACTTTCCATGAGGGAAAAACCAATCTGATAATTGGGCAGAGCGGTTCGGGTAAGACTGTGCTGGTGAAAAGCATAATCGGGTTGATAGAGCCGGAGGAAGGCGAAGTGTTGTACGATGGCAGGGACTTTCTGAAAATGTCTGTAGCACAGAAGAAAAGTCTGCGCACGGAATTAGGCATGCTTTTCCAAGGGTCTGCGTTGTTCGACAATGAGACGGTGCTTGGCAACGTGATGTTTCCATTGAAGATGTTCTCTGATATGACTTATGCCGAAATGAAAGACCGCGCGGAATTTTGTCTTGAGCGCGTAAATCTTCAGGGAGCGGATTATAAGTATCCGGCAGAAATAAGCGGAGGAATGCAGAAACGTGTGGCTATCGCAAGGGCTATTGCCTTGAACCCGAAATATCTTTTCTGTGACGAGCCTAATTCAGGGCTTGACCCCAAGACTTCAATATTGATTGACGAACTCCTTTGGGACATCACCCACGAATATAATATCACGACCATAATCAATACCCACGATATGAATTCCGTGTTGGGAATAGGGGAGAACATTGTGTTCATCAATAAGGGACATAATGAATGGGTAGGAACGAAAGACGATATTTTCTATTCAGACAATGAGGCTCTGAATAATTTTGTGTTCGCGACGGATTTGTTTAAGAAAGTAAAACATGCCGCATTGTTGATGGACAAGCATAAAAAGGATGGAGGTCACTAACGGCATAATTAAATGGGTGCATTCGCTTGCGCAGAAAAAGAATCGCGACAATGAGCTGTGTTTTGTAGCGGAAGGCACTAAATGTGTGCTCGACACGCTTGGCGCATTCCGTCTGCGCGGACTTTTTTGCACGGAAAACTGGTTGCGTACCCATAACATTGAGGATGCTGATGTCGTTTCTTCTTCGCAAATAGAGCGTATGTCGATGTTGAAAACGCCTACGGAGGTGATAGCCGTATATGAGATGCCTGATTATGATGTGGATTTATCCGAAACCGTCAGGAGTCTCAACCTTGCTTTGGATAATGTGCAGGATCCGGGAAATCTCGGTACGATAATCAGGATAGCCGATTGGTTCGGTATTAATGACATATATTGCAGCATGGATACTGTCGATGTGTACAATCCGAAAGTAGTGCAGGCTACTATGGGTGCAATTTCAAGGGTCAGAGTGCATTATTGCGATTTGCCCGGATTGTTTGGGACATTGAAAGATGTGCCTGTTTTTGGAACATTCCTCGATGGCGACAGCATATATGAGGAAAAACTTGGCAGCAACGGATTTATCGTCATGGGCAACGAGGGAAAAGGAATATCGCCTGAAGTAGAAAAATATGTGGACAAACGGTTGCTTATTCCTTCTTATCCTGTCGGTGTGGTTACTTCCGAGTCGCTGAATGTTGGTATGGCTACGGCTATTGTGGTAAGTGAGTTTCGACGGAGAATGATTTGATTATGGCTAAAACGAAGACTGTATATTTTTGTAGCAACTGTGGCAACGAGTCTCCTAAATGGCTCGGCAAATGTCCGAATTGCGGGGAGTGGAACACCTATGTGGAAGAAAAGGTGCAGGCACCTGCCGGAAAAGGCACATTGTTGTCGCATACGGCGACGGATTCTGTACCGGTTAAGTTGGCTGAAATCAATCAGGAGAAGGAGGAACGCATACAGATGCCGAGCGGCGAGTTGAACCGTGTGCTTGGCGGAGGGCTTGTCGCCGGCTCTATAATTCTCATAGGCGGAGAGCCGGGTATCGGTAAATCCACGTTGGTGTTGCAGAATATGCTCCGCATACGAAGCCGGAAGGTGCTCTACGTGTCGGGAGAGGAAAGTGCCCGCCAACTGAAAATGCGGGCCGACCGCCTTGGTGCCGACGGAGGGGAGTGCTATATCGTCTGCGAAACTTCATTGGAAAAAATATTCCGGCATATAGAAAATTGCAAACCGGGAATATTAGTGGTCGATTCCATTCAAACAGTGGCTTCCGACGCATTGGAGTCGTCGGCTGGAAGCGTTTCTCAGGTTAGAGAGTGTGCGGCTGCGTTATTGAAATATGCAAAAGAGAGCGGTACGCCCGTAATATTGATAGGGCATATAAACAAAGAGGGCAGCATCGCCGGTCCAAAAGTGTTGGAGCATATTGTCGATGCTGTTTTGCAGTTCGAGGGCGACCGTCATTATATGTACAGGCTTTTGCGTTCTATAAAAAACCGTTTCGGCAGCACGTCGGAACTTGGCATCTATGAGATGACGCAAGTGGGGTTGCGCGAGGTGTCGAATCCGTCGGAACTGCTTTTGTCGGAGTCCGACGAGGCGCTTTCGGGCATTGCTATAGGTGTTACTTTGGAAGGGGCGCGACCGTTTTTGATTGAGGCTCAGGCTTTGGTCAGCACGGCGGCATACGGCACACCGCAACGCTCTGTCACGGGATTCGATTCCAAGCGTATGAATATGCTTCTTGCTGTGTTGGAAAAACGTGTGGGATTTAAATTGGCGCAAAAAGACGTGTTTCTTAATATCGCCGGAGGCTTGAAAGTCAACGACCCGGCTTTGGACTTAGCCGTTATTTGCGCCATTCTTTCCTCGAATGTCGATATGCCTGTAGCGAAAGGCGTATGTATGTCGGGAGAGGTAGGGCTTTCGGGTGAAATCCGTCCGATTACACGCATCGAGCAGCGCATAATCGAGGCCGACAAGCTCGGTTTTTCCACAATCTACATCCCGAAAAACAATTTGAAAGGCATCGGCACTTCGCGTTTCGGCATCCGTATAGTGGAGGTGGCGAAGGTAGAAGAGGTGTTCCGCGGACTTTTTGCCTGACAAAGGCTTTGTTTTCCGTACTGTTTTTATTAATTTTGCAATAATAGAACAGTACAGCGTCCTGTCGCTTGCCGTTTTTATGCGGCAAGAGGAAAGTCCGGGCAACACAGAGTGCCATATTTCCTAACGGGAAGCTGTCAGCGATGGCAGAGCAGTGTGACAGAAAACAACCGCCGTCCTTTGGACGGTAAGGGTGAAAAGGCGGGGTAAGAGCCCACCGGGCGCGATGGCGACATTGCGTGCCGCACACCTTATGGGTTGCAAGGCCAAGTATACCGGCATCTAAGGGTTACTCGTCCATTGCCGGGGGGTAGGCTGCTTGAGCCTTATGGCGACATAAGGATTAGATAAATGACAGGAGGCGGACTTGTCCGTTACATAACCCGGCTTATAGCTGTGCTGTTTTTTATTCTGATAATAATTTTATGCCTTGAAAAAGAAGCATATCAAGAATAAATATCTGCGCAATTTGGTGCGTAAAGGCACAAAGTGGTACTACTACTGTTTGCGCAACGTATGGAAGGACCAGCGGAGGGTTTGGTATGTCGATTTGATTAAGACTATAAATCTTTCCGTAAGTTCCTATTTGGACAAGAATGTGCAGTCACGTGCGAGCTCGCTTACATACAGCACGCTTCTTGCCATAGTTCCGGCTCTTGCGCTTGTTTTGGCCATAGCCCGGGGGTTCGGTTTTCAGGAAATCATAAAAAGCGAATTGCACACCATTTTGCCGGCACAGTCGGAGATGGTAGATATGGTGCTGGTGTTTGTCGACAAGTATCTTGCCAACGCTTCCGGCGGTTTGTTTGTCGGGATAGGCATTTTGTTCCTGCTGTGGACGTTGATTAGCCTGTTGCGCAATGTCGAAACCACATTCAACTATGTGTGGGGCGTGAAGAAAGGGCGCAGTCCTTACCGTATGATTACGGACTATACCACGATAATAATCGTGCTGCCGATATTGCTTATCTGCTCGAGCGGAATCTCGATTTTCATGTCGTCGGTGGTGCAGGACTACATCAATAATCCGCTCGGACTGCTGTCGCCGGTGGTGAAATTCCTCCTCGACATCGCTCCGTGGGTGCTTACCTGCCTGTTTTTCGGAGGGATGTATATTCTTATACCGTACACAAAGGTTAAGCCGAAATATGCGATGATTTCCGGCTTTATTTGTGGCTCGTTATTCCAACTGTTGCAATATCTGTTTGTGACGGGGCAGATGTACGTTACGAAATACAACGCCATTTATGGTAGTTTCTCGTTTTTGCCGTTGTTTATGATATGGATGTACCTCACGTGGCTCATCTGCATATCCGGCGTTTTGCTAACCTACGCTTCGCAAAACATTTTCCGTTTCAGCTACATAGAGCAGATACGCGGCATTTCCCGCCGCTATTCGTTGGAATTGTCGATATATGTAGTGCTTATTGTGGTGCGCAGATTTGAGCAAGGCGAAACGCCGATGTCGAAGTTTGAGATAAGCCGTCAGTACAATATTCCCATACAGCTGCTCAACCGCATTGTGGACAAGTTTGTCGATGCCGGCATCTTTTCTCAGGTGCAGCGCGACGACGAAGTCCACGCCTACCAGCCCGCGTTGAATCTTGCCAATATGTCGGTATATGATTTCTTGAGAAAATACAATAATATCGGCACTTCCAATTTCATCCCGGAATTGCGCGGCGATGCCACCATCTCTGAAATCGTCCGGATAATCGACAGCGACATCCCCACACAAAAATCCCTCAAACTCCGCTCCTTGATATAACTCACTCGGGATAAGAATCAAGAGAAAACATGTTGTAATGCAACCGATGCAGGTGCTATTGCAAATCATCTTCAAGCTGTTACAAATCGCCAAATTTGATAATAGAAGATAACTTCAATAACACCTTTCAAAAATATGCAGCCCCGGCTTCACGCTCCCGCTCGACCGGAACACAACGCAAATGTAATGAAAAAGATTATTCGCAGAGCTATCCATACAAAGAAAAATAGTCTAACATGCTAAACAACATATTTTTGCGCAATCCTCCCACAACTATTACCAATAAAAATCCAAGATAAAAATCACAGCCATACAGAGCAACGTGTCCTCCCCTGTTCACGGAGCTTGCGGAGTTAATAGGGGAGGTGTCCCGAAGGGACGGAGGGGTTTGAAAAGTGTTGAGGATTGAGAGTATAGTGTTGAGAGATATATTCCACTCGGCACTAACCGCCTTGCGGTGAAAACAGACAGAGTGCTGGAATTTCACTGCTCCGCAGTGATTTTGTCAACCCCCTCGGCACGTTGTGCCACTCCCCCTATTTGCTCACAGGCTCCGCAAACAGAGGGAGACACCCTGCTACAGTCGGGTGGTAGGTAATATATTGTTAATAGCCAGTAATACAGAACCTCTAACCAGTGCCGTAAGGTTCAATGTCACGGTGTCCTCCCCTGTTCACGGAGCGCAGCGCAGTTAATAGGGGAGGTGGGTCGAAG
>ERZ827423.156-NODE-156-length-93100-cov-15.621409_pt1 | contig 93100 bp, 87 predicted proteins | sample MGYA00519775_ERZ827423 | MGnify/ENA primary metagenome ERZ827423 (study PRJEB31778, sample SAMEA3449296) | human gut metagenome | biome: human gut; feature: human-associated habitat; material: faeces | place: United Kingdom | collected 2010/2012 ... | reverse complement strand
CGGCAGCAAAAGTCTTAAGCCCCATGGACGGGGCGTTTAAGACGTACACGTCACTCCATCGCAATCTGACTCAGGCAGACTTAGATTTTCTTATTTTCATACAACGGAACAAAACAGACTTGGCTTTGTGCCAGTTGCCAATCAAAAAACTTGAAACCGCCTTTTGACACCCTAATCTCTATAGAAATACCATGTTACGTTCAAGCATGGACATTGTGTTTCCTATAGAGCAAAAAGCCCTTCGGTTGAAAATATACCGCTCGCGGAGAAGTAAATAGCTGCTATGCATGATTTTTAGACAGATTCCTATCCCGCTTTTCTATTGTTATTATTGAATTGTTTTAAATTTTTTAAGATTTGAAAATTTTTGAATTTTTGAAGACTTTCGTTAGATTGCTAATCATACAGCACTTTGAATTTTTGAATTATTATTACCATTTCATCTTATCATGGTTTCATAATTCGACTGATTAGTTCTAATTGCCTATAGCAAATAACCCCTACATTTTTGCAAGGAACTCTTCCATGGTGTCAGCTTCTGCTTTCCACTTTTTCTCTTTTATTCGAAGCATCTCTTCTATTGTCATATACCTTCCCTCCAGTTCACGCCACTGTTTCAGTTTTCTGACTCTGTCATGCAGATAATATAAACCGGAGGCAGGAAAATGACAAGAAGATTCTCATCCCACTACTTCAACTTATGGATATAGATACAGTTTGGTGTCTCCACCTGTACCGGTCTTGCATCCATCAGGCAGTATTTTTTCTCATAATTGATCTTAAAGGTACGGATCTCATTAGAGTCATGGTTCAGGCTGACAAAGTGATGTCCATCCGGGAATACGGCAAGTGCCTTCGGATAATCGCCACTGATCCGGGTCTCCATATCTAAGGTCAGCATTCCGGTATTTTTATCAATTTTATAGATGATCACATCGTTAATGCCCACATTGGAGACAAAGAGGTATTTTCCATCGGCGGAATGTTCAATTCCGGATGCATTGCAGGCAATCCCCTCGTCCTCATAGTCTGTGGAAATGCTCTGCACCCGCTCAAATACCGGCTGGTCATCTTCTACATAATATTTGTAAACATCCACCGTATTCTTTAATTCGCATAGCACATACGCAAACCGTCCGTCTACACTAAAACGAATCATACGCGGACCGGAATCCAGTTCACATCGTAAAATATCCGCTAATTTGATGCGTCCTCTTTCGTAGTTGATGCGGTAAATCTTTACATGGTCAAGTCCGCTGTCCACCGCACAGAGAAATTTCTGATCCGGTGTTACTTTTACGCAATGTACATGAGGTCTGGAGGCTCTTTCGGCAACTCCACGTCCAAGTCCCTTATGAAAAATTCCATCTGCAATCTCGGCAACTCCGCCATCCTCACTCAGACGCATCATGCTGACTCTTCCATCATGGTAACCTCCGACAAAGAGGTAACGATCCTCATCATCAAGTTCTACATAACAGCCACGCATTCCGCCAATCCACTTTTTGTTAATCGGAATCAAATCTCCGTCCGGCTGGATGGCAAAGGCTTCCACTCCTTCATCCGCGATAGAATAGAGGTATTTTCCACTGTGGGAAACAATCAGATCCGATGGATTATTGATTGGAACAACTTTTCGCTCTGTTAAAGTTCCCCGAAGCTCGTCCACATCATAAATATGGATTCCCACACTGTTTTCATGTGTATAAGTTCCTACATAAGCAACATATTTTCCTTCCATTACGGCTATTCCTCCTCTTTTCTTCTAAGAATATCATAACGCTCTAACGGCTCTCCTAAATCAATAAACAGTACCTGCTGCGGATGCGGTGCAGACTCCATTGCATTGCCTTCTTCGTCCACGATCGCCCGCACGGTAACGCTCCGGTTCTCTCCATTCGGTTTCATCACTTCTATCTCTTCACCGACAGAGAACTTATTGCGCTGCTCAATACGATATCTGCCATGTTCATCCACACTTCCAACAATACCAAGATAGGTATATTCTTTGACATAAGTATTGCTGTCATAAATCTGCGTTGTTTCATCCGGTTTTCCAAAGAAAAATCCGGTGGTAAACTGGCGGTAAGTACAGTTTGAAATCTGCTCCTTATACCAATCCATATTCTTTTGGTAAAGCTCCGGGGACTCTAAATAGTCATCTATTGCCTTGCGATAGGTTCTTGCAACCGTTGCAACATAGAGTGCTGTTTTCATTCGTCCCTCAATCTTAAAACTATCAATTCCCGCTTCGATTAATTCCGGGATGTGTTCAATCATGCAAAGGTCTTTGGAATTAAAAATATAGGTTCCGCGCTCATTTTCATAAACCGGCAGATACTCTCCCGGACGTTTTTCCTCTACAACGGCATATTTCCAACGGCATGGATGGGTGCAGGCACCCTGATTGGCATCTCGTCCGGTAAAATAATTGCTGAGCAGGCATCTGCCCGAATAGGAAATACACATTGCTCCATGGATAAAGGTTTCTATTTCTAGATCTTTTGGTATATTGTCACGGATTTCTTTAATCTCTGCTAAGGAAAGCTCTCTTGCAGACACTACGCGCTTTGCCCCTTGTGCATACCAGAACTGATAGGTTCCGTAATTGGTATTATTCGCCTGTGTGGAAATATGGATCTCTATCTCAGGACAGATTTCCTTTGCGATCATAAATACTCCCGGATCGGAAATGATCAGTGCATCCGGTTTGATCTCTTTTAATTCCGTAAAATATTTTTTCACACCTTCTAAATCCTGATTATGTGCTAAAATATTTGCCGTAATATAGACTTTGACACCATGCTCATGTGCAAATGCAATGCCCTCTTTGATCTCTTCATTTGTAAAATTCTTTGCCTTTGCCCGAAGTCCAAATGCCTCTCCACCGATATAAACAGCATCTGCTCCAAATATCACAGCAATCTTCAATACTTCTAAGCTGCTTGCCGGCACTAATAATTCCGGATGTCTCATGCTTTTCTTCCCTTCTTTGTACTGATTGTAATTCCATCACCGACCGGCAGGACTGCCGTAGTCAGTTCTTCACTATGCGTTAATGTATAGAGATACTCCCTCATTCTCTTATGTATCGTGCGGTTTCTTCTTGTCACTGCAAACCGTGATTCGATAATGTCGCCGTCCTGCAGCACATTATCGGAGATCAAAATTCCCTCCGGTTGCAACAGTTCTAATACCCGTGGCAGGAAATTCAGATACTGTCCCTTTGCCGCATCCATAAAAATAAGATCAAACGGTTCTGTGAGCGTTTCTAATACGTCTTTTGCATCCCCTTCTAACAGGGTAATCTGCTCTTCTTTTTCTGCACGGATAAAATTCTCCCTTGCAATCGGAATCCGCTTCTCATAATTTTCAATCGTTATGATCTCACATTCGACAGGATCATACTCTGCCATCAGGATCGCTGAAAATCCAACCGCTGTTCCAACCTCTAAAATCCGCTTAGGACGCTTTATGGACAACAGAACCTTTAAAAAGCTCTGCATCTCCTTTCGGATAATCGGAACAAAGGAGGCAAGTGCCTCCCTCTCTATCTCGTCTAAAATTGGTGTGTTTCCCGTATCTAAAGAATTGATATAAGTTACGAGTCTCTCATCTACGATCATCTGATACTACTCCTCTTTGACTAATTCCATATCGATTTCCATATCAAAGTGCAGTTCTTCTATCAGTGTCCAGTTGATCCGCTGCACCATGCGGCAAAGCGCGAGCTCTGCCGTTAAAAATTCATCGATCAGCGCATCCTGTCGGAATCGTTCTGATTCCCTCTCGATCTCATCAATATGATGATATAAATCGGTCTCACCATGATTGTTCTGTATCTTATACATCCTCGTACGATACTTGTCAAGACTTCTCTTTTTTTCAGGATATTTTTCGACCTTTGCTTTCACGATCTGATAATCCTGAAATTCTTTGCTGTTTCTTACTGCCTCTATTAAATGATTCAGGCTCTCGTCTACTGTATTCATCTTACACTTCCATAATAATTGGCATAATCATCGGACGGCGTTTTGTCTCTTTCCAGACAAAATCTCCTAAGGAATCCTTGATCTCGGATTTGATCTTTCCCCAGTCGGTAATATTTTTATCCATGCAGTAATCCATGGTCTCATCTAAAACTGCTTTTGCCTCATCCATCAGACTCTCTGAGCCGCGGACATAGACAAAACCTCTCGAAACAATGTCCGGTCCTGCAAGCACTCTTCCGGAACCGTTTTCTAATGTCATCACGACGATAATGATTCCATCTTCCGCTAAATGCTGGCGGTCACGCAGAACGATATTTCCAACGTCTCCAACACCCAGTCCGTCTACCATGACATCTCCTGTCTGGACTCTTCCGGTCACTTCTGCGCCCTCTTCATCTAATTCTAACACATCTCCGGAAGAAAGGATGAAAATATTATCTTTATCCATGCCAAGGTCTTCTACTACCTTTGCCTGCGCCATCAGATGTTTGTACTCACCATGTACCGGTATGGAGTACTTCGGTTTTACTAAAGAATAGATCAGCTTGATTTCTTCCTGACAGGCATGACCGGATACATGGACATCCTGGAAAATAACATCTGCCCCCTTCTGGAACAGCTCGTTGATCACATGGGAAACTGCTTTTTCATTTCCCGGGATCGGATTGGAACTGAAAATAATGGTGTCCTTCGGCTTGATCGTAATTTTCTTATGTGTGCCGTTTGCCATACGGGATAAAGCCGCCATGGACTCTCCCTGACTTCCGGTTGTGATCAATACCGTTTTTTCATCCGGATAATTCTTTAACTGGTCTGTCTCCACTAAGGTATTGTCCGGTATCTTCAAATAGCCGAGTTCTGAAGCTGTGGAAATGATATTGACCATGCTTCGTCCCTCGACGCCTACTTTTCTTCCAAATTTTTCTGCGGAGTTGATGATCTGCTGTACACGGTCTACATTCGACGCAAAAGTTGCAATGATGATACGCGTATTCTTATGCTCCGAAAAAATCTCATCAAAGGTTGCACCGACGCTCTTTTCGGACATCGTAAATCCCGGACGTTCTGCATTCGTACTGTCACACATTAATGCCAGTACACCTTTTTTTCCGATTTCTCCAAAACGCTGTAAGTCAATGGCATCCCCAAAGACCGGTGTGTAATCTACTTTAAAATCTCCTGTATGCACAACAATTCCTGCCGGTGAATAGATTGCAAGCGCTGCCGCATCCTGGATACTGTGATTTGTCTTGATAAATTCTACACGGAAGCATCCTAAATTGATATGTTGTCCGTATTTTACAACTTTTCTTTTTACTTTTGTGAGCATATTATGCTCTCTTAATTTATGCTCAATGATTCCCATCGTCAGCTTTGTAGCATAGATTGGAACATTGACATCACGCAGAACATATGGGATCGCACCGATATGATCCTCGTGACCGTGTGTGATAAAAAATCCTTTGACCCTGTCTAAATTCTCTTTCAGATAAGTTACATCCGGAATGACTAAGTCAATTCCTAACATATCATCCTCCGGGAAAGACAATCCGCAGTCCACAACAATAATACTGTCTTCATATTCAAAGGCAGTAATATTCATTCCAATCTGTTCTAATCCTCCAAGTGGAATGATCTTCAATTTTGAGTTTTGTTTCTTTTTCAACATAATTCCTCCGTACAATTTATTTTTCCGTTTCTTTTCATGATCACGCAATCACCATGGCACTTCACTTTTTTGCAGTATCCCACCTTGCTTTTGTGTATACTCTGATTAGCAAAAGTTTCCATCGTCATTGCTGTTTATTCTCTTTTATTTATGACATCTCAATGTCAGCTTCTTCTCCTAACAGTTCTGCAAATATCTTTGCAACGGCATTCAGCTCCTGCTCCTGTTCTACAACCGTATATACGGCATCCTCTTCTCCCTGTGCTGATGTATCTTTTAAGATCAACGCATCGGAATCTCCTTCTTCATCCACGGTTACTAACAGATAATCTGCTCCGTTCAGACGCGTCTGTTCTAATACATAGAGTTCTATGTATTCCTTTGACTCTTCATCAAAAAATTCTACCTTATCCATTCTTTATTTTTTCCTATTCTTTTTTTCTTATTCCACCCTTTTGGTGTTCTTACAATTTCAGCGAATCCAGATATCCCTGTAAAATAAAGACTGCTGCTAATTTATCTACATACTGCTTACGATCTTCACGACGAATATTTCCTTCTATCATGGCACGGTCTGCCGATACGGTTGTCAGCCTCTCATCCCATAGCGTGACAGGAAGAGACGTCCGGCGTTCTAACATTTCTTTGAACTCCAGCGTCTTTTCACAGCGTTCACCCTCTGTATTATTCATATTCTTTGGATATCCAAGCACAATCCGTTCTGCCTGGTAATGCACAACAAGTTCCTCAATCCTTGCTAAAGTACGGCGCAGCTTTTTAGGTGACTCTCTTCTGATGATCTCGACTCCCTGTGCTGTCAGCCCCAATTCATCACTGACTGCAACACCTACTGTCTTAGAGCCAAAATCCAAACCGATGATTCTCATAAAATATCTGCCCTACTTCCACGAATTATTTTTGATATATGCACGCAGGATTTCCTCCACTAACTCATCACGTTCCACCTTCATGATCAGGCTTCTTGCATTCCGATGGCTGGTGATGTAGGTAGGATCTCCTGACATAATATAACCCACGATCTGATTCACAGGATTATATCCTTTCTCAGATAATGCATGATAAACAACATCGATGACATCGCTCACCTTCATCTGTGGTTCCTTTTCTACTTTGAAGTACTGGGTATTCTTTAAATCCTGCATTTTTTCACGTCCTTATTTGCTCTTTCGTTCGCACAACTGATATTCCCATTTTAATATATCCGGGATTAAAATTCAACTATAAGCTGTCATAAGATATACATTTTCATTCAATGCCCCTTCGATCCTGCCGCGAACCATGCAGTTTGAAAGGTCTTTTTCTGAGCGGACTGCTACTTTGACATACTCTTTTGTAAATCCGACATAATAGTCCACACCGTCAATCTGTACCGGTTCCTCTAATAATGCCTCATCTTCTTTTCCGATATGGGCATCCCGGAATTCCTTAGACATTTTCTTCTCTAAGGCAAGCAGTTCATTGCTCCGCTTCGTCTTAATCTGTTCATCGATCTGATCGCTCATTTTTGCTGCCTTGGTGCCTTGACGTTTGGAATATTTAAAAATATGCATTTCATAAAAATGTATTTTTTCTAAATACTGCTTTGTTACTGCAAATTCCTCTTCTGTTTCTCCCGGAAATCCTACGATCACATCCGTTGTAATTGCCGGCTCTCTGAAATATTTACGCAGATATCCACAGCTTTTTGCGTATTCTTCGGTTGTATATTTACGGTTCATCCGCTCTAACGTTGCATCACATCCGCTTTGTAACGACAGATGAAAATGCGGACAGATTTTTTCTAATTCCGATAACCGCTTTGCGAACTCCTCTGTTACGATCTTTGGTTCTAAAGAACCTAAACGGATCCTCTGGATCCCTTCGATCTCATGCACCTGTTCTATTAAATGCAGCAGATCGTCCTCAATGTCTATGCCGTAGGAGCTTAGATGGATGCCGGTCAGCACTACTTCCTGATAGCCGTTTTCTGCCAGTCTTTGGATCTCGCCTAACACATCCGCAGGTTTTCGGCTTCTTACCCTTCCTCTGGCATACGGAATAATACAATAAGTACAAAACTGGTTACAGCCATCCTGTACTTTAATAAACGCTCTGGTATGCTCTGCCGTTCTGCTTAAAGAAAGCTCCTCATAGCCCTCTTTTGGACAGTTGATATCGATCATGGCTCTTGCCTTTTCGTGTTTTTCAAAAAATTCTTCAAGTCTTTCGGCAAGTTCATGTTTTTTGTTATTACCTATGACAATGTCTATGGTTTCATCCTCTTCCTGCCGCTCGCCTGCCGTCTGCACATAACAACCGGCGGCAACGATGACGGCATCCGGATTCTGCTTCCTTGCACGATGTATCATCTGTCTGGATTTACGGTCCGCCATATTGGTCACGGAACAGGTGTTGATGACATACACATCTGCCTGCTCCTGAAACGGAACAATTTCATATCCTGCTTTTTCAAGTATCTGCTGCATTGCCTCTGTCTCGTAAGCATTGACTTTACAGCCCAAATTATGCAGTGCTGCTCTTCTCATACTTTTTCCTTTATTTTTCCTTTACTCTGGTTGACTTTTCTAATTAAAAAGATTACACTTAAACAAACATCTATAGTAACTATGGGAGGTCTACTTATATGAAAACAGTACAAATTTCTTTAAACTCCATTGATAAGGTAAAATCATTTGTAAACGCTATCACACAGTTTGAGTTCGACTTTGATCTGGTTTCCGGCAGATACGTTATTGATGCAAAATCCATCATGGGTATCTTTTCACTGGATTTATCCAAACCGATCGAATTAGTCATCCATGCCGAAGATCATTTAGATGAGATCATGGACATCTTAAAACCTTACATTGTAGATTAATTTTTAAATTATGGTTTTTATCCCGCCTGAAAGACAGGCGGGATTTTTTTATTCTACTCTGATGACCTCGGTTGTCTCAATTGCTGTTTTCATCAGCTCATCAATGACATCATTCAGTTTCTGCTCTGAATGCTTAATGACATTCAGATTCGGTTTTGTTACCGGATGCTTTGCCACGAATATCGTACAGCAGTCCTCAAACGGAAGGATCGATGTCTCGTAGGTATCAATTTTTTCAGAAATCTCAATGATCTCCTGTTTATCAAAACCGATCAGTGGACGATAAACCGGCAGCGTACATACTTCGTTGGTTGCCGCTAATGACTGCATGGTCTGGCTTGCCACCTGACCGATACTCTCTCCGGTGATCAGTCCTAAACATTTACTTTCTTTTGCAAAATGCTCCGCAATCTTCATCATGTAACGGCGCATGATAATGGTCAGTTCATCATGCGGACATTTTTCATAGATTGCAAGCTGGATATCCGTAAAGTTGACAATGTGCAGATTGATCGGACCGGAATATTTTGCAACTAATTTTGCGAGGTCTACTACTTTTTGTTTTGCACGTTCACTGGTATATGGCGGAGCATGAAAATATGTTGCATCAATGCTGACACCACGTTTTGCGATCATGTATCCGGCAACCGGACTGTCAATTCCACCGGAAAGCAATAACATTGCCTTGCCATTTGTACCAACCGGCATTCCTCCCGGTCCCGGTATCTCACTTGAATAAATATTGATCTGATTTCGGATCTCCACATGGACCATCACATCTGGATCATGGACATCCACACTCATATTCGGACATTCGTCTAAAATCCTGCCGCCTAACTCTGCATTGATCTCCATGGAAGTCATCGGATAATTCTTTCTAGCACGTCTTGCATCTACTTTAAAGGTCAGACTCCTGTCACCATAAACCTCTTTCACATGCGCAACAACCATTTGGGCTAAGGCATCAAATCCTTCATCCTGTGCCATGATCACCGGGCAGATCCCCACGATTCCAAACACATGTTGTAAGGCTTCTACCGTTTCCTCATAGTCAAATTCTGACTCTGCCTCTACATAGATTCTGCCCTGCTCTTTGCGGACGTTGAACTCACCGTCTACCTCGCGCAGTGCATGGCATATCTGAGACACCAGTGCATCTTCAAATAAATGTCGGTTCTTTCCTTTGATCGCAATTTCTGCATATTTGATTAAAAATGATTGATACATTGTATTTCCTCTCTATTGTCTGTGATTTTTTCTAATGGCTGCGATATTTCCGTAAAAACGGAAGCAGTTCCCGCAATGCATCCAAGGCGTACTCTACCTCTTCGATCGTTGTATGCACGGAAAAACTGAAACGCAGTGTCGCTGTCAACATTGCCTTTGGCACACCGATGGCTTTTAAGGTTGCACTGACTGCCGGTTTGTTAGATGAGCAGGCAGACCCCGCGGATACATAAATGCCACGGTCTTCTAAGGCATGTAAAAGTGCCTCACTCTTATCGATCTCCTCAAAGCTGACACTGACAATGTGCGGTGCCGAATCCTCTCCCACACAGCCATTGATATGTGTTCCCTCTATGGTGGCGATCCCTTTTAAAAATGCTTCCTTGACTTCCCTGAGGTGCGCATAATTCGCATCATAATTCCGGTAAATTTCCTCACATGCAACACCAAGTCCTGCAATTGCCGGAACATTCTCTGTGCCCGAGCGCATCCCTTTTTGCTGGCCGCCACCAAACAGGATCGGTTTTACTTTTGTCTTATCTTTGATATATAAAAATCCGCTTCCCTTTGGTCCGTGCAGTTTATGTCCACTGACAGAAAGCATGTCCACACTCATTTTTTTCGGATAGATCCGCAATTTTCCGTAGGACTGGATCGCATCCACATGAAACAGGGTGTTCGGATTCTTTTTCTTGATCAATGCCCCTGCCTCGGCAATCGGCTCAATTGCTCCCATTTCATTGTTGATCTGCATCATCGACACTAAAATGGTATCTTCCCGTATTGCAGCCTCTAATTCTTCTAAGGAGATCTGTCCATTCTCATCCACCGGAAGAATGGTTACCTCAAATCCCTGTTCTTCTAAAAAACTGACCACCGCTGCAACCGATGCATGTTCAATTGCCGTTGTGATAATATGTTTTCCGGCACGTTGGTTTGCCATGGCACTTCCGATGATCGCTAAATTATTCGATTCCGTACCTCCGGAAGTAAAAACGATCTCTTTTTCCGTTACTTTCAGGGTCTTTGCTATTTTCTCTCTTGCTTCTTTGATATAATCCTCTGCTTTTTTTCCCATCAGATGTAAGGAGGATGGATTTCCGTAATCTTCCATCATGACCTGTAACATGATGTCGCGGACACTTTCCGAACATCTTGTCGTTGCAGAATTATCTAAATATGCTTCCATTCTACTCTTCTTCTTTCATTTCTATTTCCAGCATCAGCATGCTCATCACGGTAATTGCGACTGTATCGGTGCGAAGGATCCGCTTTCCTAAGGACAACACTTCCATCTCTTCCCTGACCATCTCAATCTCTTCCTCGGAAAAACCGCCTTCCGGCCCGATCATCACACTGATATCCATTCCCGGCTCTATTTTTTTCAGTACTTCCCTTGTACCTTTCATGCCACGCTCATTCTCATATGGCACAAGACAAAGCTGACAGTTCTTTGCATATTCTACTGCCTTATCATAGCTCATAACCGGATGGATCTCCGGGATCCTGCTCCGCTTTGCCTGTTTTGCGGCACTCTTTGCAATCGCCTGCCAGCGCTCTTTCTTCTTCTCTTTTTTCTTATCGTCTAAACGTACCACGCAGTACTTCATCTCTACCGGAATGATCTCATAGACTCCAAGTTCCACTGCCTTTTGGATCACATACTCCATGCGTTCCCCTTTCGGCACCGCCTGAAATAGAAAAATACGGTTGGGAAGTTCCGTATTCCCGGCTTCTTTTGGAAGGATCTTTGCAAGCACTTCTTCGGAAGTTACTTTTTCTATCGTACAAAAGAAGTCTCCACCGGCACCGTCACTGATACGAACCTCTTCGCCCTCTTTCATACGGAGCACATTTTTGATATGCTTTACATCCTCTCCGGTAATCGTTATATATTCTGTTCCGATCTGTTCTCTGTCTACAAAAAACTGATGCATGTCCTCTCTCCTTCTGCTACTGTTTATCGCAGACACCTTAACATTTTTTCGCTGTAATGTTGACCCACTCGCCCTGATAATTGGTCTCTAATATTTCAAATCCGGCTTTTTCCAAAGCCTCTTTTACTTCCTGCTCTTTAAAATCAATAATGCCCGATGTGATAAAAATACCATCTTTTTTCAGACGTGCCGGAATGACCGGTGCCATCGGGATAATGACATCCGCTAAAATATTTGCCACTACGATATCGTAACAATCGCTTCCAACAGTCTGCTGTAACTGCGTATCATCGATCAGATTTCCCACATAGAACTCTGTTTTTGCATGTTCTAAATGATTGACCTTTAAATTCTCGTTCGCAGACATGATACAGTCTTTATCAATGTCGGTTCCTACTACCTCTCCTGCTCCGAGTTTTAATGCAACAATGGAAAGAATCCCACTTCCACAGCCAACATCTAAGACTTTTGCCGAATCCTTCATATATTTACGGAGCTGACGGATACAAAGCTGTGTTGTCTCATGTTTTCCGGTTCCAAAAGAGACTCCCGGATCGATCTCGATCAAGATCCGTCCTTTATCCTCTTCTTTTAATTCTTCCCAGGTCGGTTTGATCAAAATATCATCTATGGTAAATGCTTTAAAAAACTCTTTCCAGTTGTTCTGCCAGTCAATGTCCTCGGTCTCACTCTGTATGATGCTGCCCTCTCCAATGTCGACAAACTGACGCCATTCTTCGATCCCTGCTTTGACCTGCTCTAAAATCTCTTCATAATCATTCTCGGCATCTATATAAAAACTCACTTTACTGGTACCGTCATCCTGTGGCAGTTCCGGCAAAAAATCAATAAACATTGCCGACTGGTCTTCCTTTGAAAGTGGGACGTTATCTTCAATTTCAATTCCTTCCACACCAATCTCATCTAACATGGCACTCAGATAATCTTCTGCCTCTGTTGTTGTTTTAATTGTAAACTTATTCCACTTCATCTGTGCATATCCTCTTCTATCTATATAATTCTATTTATAAGATTAGGGTGTCAAACGGTGGCTCACAACTTAGTGGCTGGCAACTTGAAACCGCCTTTTGACACCCTAATCTTTATAAAAACAATTGTTTCATTTTCTCATATTCTTTATTGATCTCCTGAACGGTTCTGGTATCGCCCGCCACATTGTCCGGGTGATATATTTTGATCAGATCCTTATAACGCTTTTTTAACATCAGCTCATTTCCTACTCCCCGAAAAAACAGCTCCGGTTTCATGGTCAGCGTGCTTTCGCTCTCATAGGCCTTCCGCTCTTTTTTTTGTTCACGCTTCTGCTCTTCCCATGCATGATACTGTTTTTCGCGCTTGAACTGTTCTTTTTCATCCGCTAACTTACGGTATTCTTCTTTCAGAATATCTAACTTCATATTCAAAAGACTTTTTTCCTGTTCTAACAGTTTTTCTTCCCGCTCTAGTTCTTTCCTCTTCCGTTCTAACTTTGCGGTTTCCTGAAAGCACCATTGCTGAAAATGCTCGGCATTGCTATTCTGAGCTTTTCCCATGCTATCCGCTCCTTTGTATCTTCGCCTGACCCGCCACTTTGCATACTTTGTGCATTTTTGCTATTCCACCTAATTTTATACTATCTAAAATAAAATAGCAAGTGCCAAGGTGTGACTCCTAGGAATCCTGCCCTTGGCACTGACTGCATGTTTTGTATGGAATTTTTTATGTGATCTTAAATATCTTTAAATATCATCTAAGGTTTCTTTGATTTTTCCCATAAATCCTTTTTTCTTTGATTTTTCCGGTTTTTCTTTATTTCCGGCTGCCCCATTCTGGCTGTTTAAGGAATTGCCGCTGACCTCATCAAATTTACGCAATGCCTCTTTTGCCTCACTGCTTAAGCCTGTCGGCACCTGTACCACTAAGGTAACATAGTGGTCACCACGGACATTCTTATTTCGAAGTGACGGCACACCTTTTCCTTTTAACCGGATTCTTGTGTCTGTCTGTGTTCCCGGTTTCACATCGTATAAGACATCCCCATCTATGGTACTGATACGGACTTCTCCACCAAGTGCTGCCTGTGCAAAAGAGATTGGTGCTGTAGAATAAAGGTTGGTATCCTGTCTCTGGAAGATCGGATGACCGCTGATCATAACTTCTACTAACAGGTCGCCTCTTGGACCGCCATTGATGCCCGGCTCGCCCTTATCACGGATGCGCACGCTCTGACCATTGTCGATTCCTGCCGGGATCATAACACTGATCTTCTTTCTCTTTGCAATATAGCCTGTTCCATGACAGTCTTTACATTTTTCTTTGATGATCTGTCCTGTTCCACCACATTCCGGACAGGTCTGTACATTCTGTACCATACCAAAGAGTGACTGCTGGGTATACATAACTTTTCCTTTTCCACCACATTTTGGACAGGTGTCTTTGCTTGTTCCCGGTTTCGCACCGGAACCGCCACAGGTGGTACACTCATCTTTTAATGTAATCTCGATCTGTTTCTCACAGCCGAAAACTGCTTCCTCAAATGTAATACGCACTCTTGCACGTAAATTTGCTCCTCGTCTTGGTCCATTGTCCGGTCCTCTCCTAGAAGCCCCGCCTCCGAAGAAGTCACCAAATATATCACCAAATATATCGCCAAAATCCATGCCTGAGAAATCAAATCCACCGGCTCCGCCTGCACCACCTTCGAAGGCTGCATGACCAAACTGGTCATACTGTTTTCTCTTTTCAGGATCACTAAGTACTGCATATGCCTCGGACGCCTCTTTAAACTTCTTTTCAGCCTCTTGATCCCCCGGATTCATGTCAGGATGATATTTTTTTGCCAATGCACGATATGCTTTTTTGATTGCTGCATCATCGGCATTTTTTTCGACGCCGAGGACTTCATAATAATCTCTTTTCTGTTCTGCCATAATCTGTTCCTTCTTTTATCGTGTATAAGGGCTGACGGCAGATGCCGCCAACCCTTTTCCTCTAAAGCCTGCCTCACTGTCTGCTACAGTATTTTTGCCTGCTTTTATACCTCTTTATAATCTGCGTCTACTACATCATCATCTGCATTGCTTCCTGCATTTGCACTGCCCATATCAGGACCTGCCGCTCCCATGTCCGGACCTGCACCCTGTGCCTGCTGAGCCTGCTCATACATCTTAGCAAATACTTTCTGTGCACTCTCTGTCAGTTTCTCTTTTGCTGCTTTCATCTCTGCAACCTGATCATCTGTCATATCTTCTGCATTCTGATGTGCTTCTACCATTGCTTTTAATGCATTTAAGTCTGCTTCTACTGCTGACTTATCTGCTGCATCAAGGGATGAACCTACTTCCTCTAATGCTTTTTCTGTCTGGAATACGAAAGCATCTGCATCATTTCTGGTATCAATTGCCTCTTTTCTCTTCTTATCCTGTGCCTCGAATTCAGCTGCCTCTTTGACTGCCTTTTCGATATCATCATCAGACATATTAGAACCTGCTGTGATTGTGATATGCTGCTCTTTTCCTGTTCCTAAATCTTTTGCAGATACATTTACGATACCGTTTGCATCAATATCGAAAGTTACTTCGATCTGCGGTATACCACGACGTGCCGGTGGGATTCCATCTAAACGGAACTGTCCTAAGGATTTGTTATCTCTTGCGAACTGTCTCTCACCCTGTACTACGTTGATATCAACGGCTGTCTGATTATCTGCTGCTGTTGTGAAGGTCTGGCTCTTCTTTGTAGGGATCGTTGTATTTCTCTCAATTAACTTAGTTGCGATACCACCCATTGTCTCAATGGATAAGGACAGTGGAGTAACATCCAGTAAGAGGATCTCACCTGCGCCGGCATCTCCTGCTAATTTACCGCCCTGGATAGATGCACCAAGTGCAACACACTCATCCGGGTTTAAGGATTTGCTTGGCTCTTTACCTGTTAACTGTTTTACTTTATCCTGTACTGCCGGGATTCTTGTAGAACCACCAACTAAGAGTACCTGACCTAAATCTGCTGCTGTCAGTCCTGCATCTCTTAATGCATTCTGAACAGGTTCTGCTGTCTTCTCTACTAAGTCATGTGTCAACTCATCGAATTTTGCACGGCTTAAGTTCATATCAAAATGTTTTGGTCCTTCTGCTGTTGCTGTAATGAACGGAAGGTTGATGTTTGTTGTTGTTGCAGAGGATAACTCTTTCTTTGCTTTCTCTGCTGCTTCTTTTAATCTCTGAAGTGCCATCTTATCAGTAGATAAGTCTACGCCTTCTGCTTTCTTAAACTCATCTAACATCCAGTCTGTGATCTTCTGGTCGAAATCATCTCCACCAAGTCTGTTGTTACCGGATGTAGATAATACTTCGATAACACCGTCACCGATCTCGATAATGGAAACATCGAATGTACCACCACCTAAGTCGTAAACCATGATCTTCTGCTCTTTTTCATTGTCAAGTCCATAAGCTAATGCTGCTGCTGTAGGCTCGTTGATGATACGTTTTACTTCTAAGCCTGCGATCTTGCCGGCATCTTTGGTTGCCTGACGCTGTGCATCGTTGAAATATGCAGGTACGGTAATAACTGCTTCTGATACTTTTTCTCCTAAGTATCCTTCTGCATCTGCTTTTAATTTCTGTAAGATCATTGCTGAGATTTCCTGTGGGCTGTATTTTTTGCCATCGATCTCTTTTTTGTAATCTGTACCCATCTCTCTTTTAATAGAAGAGATTGTTTTTTCTGCATTGGTAACTGCCTGACGTTTTGCAGGTTCTCCGACAAGTCTTTCTCCTGTCTTTGTAAATGCTACAACGGATGGTGTGGTTCTTGCGCCTTCTGTATTTGCGATAACAACCGGTTTACCACCTTCCATAACTGCTACACAACTGTTTGTTGTTCCTAAATCAATACCGATAATCTTACTCATAAGTCATTCCTCCTAAATATATATGAATTCTTTCTTTGCTGCTTACTGTACGACTGCTACCATGCTGTGTCTTACCACACTGTCACGGTATGTGTAGCCTTTTTGTAATTCCTGTGCAACGGTTCCTGATTCTAATTCGTCATTTTCCACCTGCATCACTGCATTGTGGTATTCCGGATCAAATTCTTCGCCAACTGCTTCAATTGGTGCTACACCAGCCTGCTCTAACTCATTCATGAGCTGCTTATATATCATGTTCATTCCATCGGCAAAAGCACTTCCTGCTTCTTCCTCCGGGATACTTGCGAGTCCTCTTTCAAAATTGTCTATGACCGGAAGTATCTTTTCGATAATACTCTTAGCTCCGACTTCAAACATCTGGGCTTTTTCTTTTTCCGTTCTCTTACGGAAGTTATCAAACTCTGCCATCTGGCGTCTGACCCGATCCTGAAGTTCTTCGATCTGTTCGTCTTTCTTATCTTTTTTCTTCTTCGCCTTTTTTTCTTTTTTTTCTGCTTTCTTATCCGCCTTTTCCTCTGCTTCTTTGGCTTCTGTTTCGCCTGCGGAAGCTTCATTGCCGGCTTCTTTGGTTTCCTCCTCTGCTGAAGAGGCTTCTTCGTTGACAGTATCTGTTTCTAAGATTTCTTCCTCTGTCTTATTCTCTGCCATGATGTTCCACCTTTCTCTATGCTAATCTTTCGGTTTTCGAAAGATATCATCCAACTGCACTTTCAAATTTTTCAGGTTATCCATTACATTCTCATAATCCATTCGCTTTGGACCGATAATTCCAATGGTTCCCTGTATTCCCTCTCCTAATTCATAAGTTGCGGTGACTACACTGCAATCTTTCATGGTCTGGATCGGGGTTTCATTTCCTATATAAACCTGAATTCCCGTATTCTCTTCTGAGTTTAAGGTTTCAGATACAAGGCTTGCTAATTCCTGTTTTTCTTCAAATGCCTCGATCAGCTCACTGGCACTCTTCGAATCACTCAGTTCCGGATATTTAAAAATGTTTGTTGCTCCGCTGGTATAAATCTGTAAATCTTCATCCTCACCGATTGCCTCTGCTACTGCATCTAAGACATCACTGACGATTCCACTGTCTATCCCTGCCTGTTCTTTTAATAAAGAGATCATTCCTAAATTAATCTGGTCTATGGAAAGACCGTTTAAGTTGGAATTCAACAGGATGTTCAGCTTCAGAAGTCTTTCATTTCCAAGCGGCTCACCCACGGAAATGATCTTGTTCTTTACGATGTTGCCCTCTCTTACGATAACGGCAAGAATCTGTTCATCATCTACCTGTGATAACTGGATGAATTTTACCCGGCTCTTCTGATAGCTTGGAGCACTGATCATCGCTGCATAATTGGTATTTGTTGCAAGTACCTTTGCTACCTGTTTTAATACCTGCTCCACTTTCTCGGTATGTTCTATCATGAACTCCTTCATCTGTGTGACTTCGTTATCTTTTTCCTCAATCAGGTGATCGACATAAAAACGATAACCTTTGTCAGAAGGAATCCTGCCTGCCGAAGTATGCGGCTGCAATATATAACCCATCTCTTCTAAGTCCGCCATCTCATTACGAATGGTTGCTGAACTCAAATTCAAATCCGAATCTTTTGAAATGGTTCTTGAACCAACCGGTTCTCCTGTCTCTAAATAATTACGGATGATGGCTTTTAAGATTTTTGTCTTTCTCTCATCGAGCATCTCCATGATCTCACCTGACCTTCTGAGGTTTGTTAGCACTCATTTAAGTGGAGTGCTAATATCTATGTACTTAAGATAGCACCGTTGTTTTTCTTTGTCAACTGATATTTGTGATTTTTTTGTGTTTTTCTTCTATTTTATATTTCAGAGAATAATTCTGACCTATTCATTTCCGTATATTTTTCGTTCTTTCTCACTTAATTCTGCCCGCTCAAACAGATCCGGTCTTCTTTCTTTGGTGCGTAAGATGGACTGTTCTCTTCGCCACTCATCTACCTTTTGATGATTTCCAGATAACAGGATCGGCGGAACGGCTTTCTCCCGCCACACCTCCGGTCTGGAATACTGCGGATATTCTAACAGATTGCCTTCTAAAGATTCGGTTTCACCGGATTCCTGATTTTTTAACACTCCCGGAACCATACGGGAGATGGCATCGACTAAGACCATTGCCGGAAGTTCTCCTCCGGTCAGTACATAATCTCCTATGGAAATGTAATCGGTTACGATCTCCTCTAGGACACGCTCATCTACTCCCTCATAGTGTCCGCAGAGCAGGATCACATCTTCCTCTAATGCAAACTCTTTTGCTGCCTGCTGTGTAAAAAGCGGTCCCTGCGGAGTTAAATAGATGGTCCTTGGACGATATCCGATTTTTTCTACGATGGATAAATAAGCATCATAGATTGGCTGTGCCTGCATCACCATGCCTGCCCCGCCCCCATAGGGATAATCATCCACTTTTTTATGCTTGTCTAAGGTATAATCACGGATATTGACCGCTTCAATGGTCAGCAGTCCTTTTTCAACTGCTCTTCCAATAATACTGGTATGAAGTCCCTGCTCCACCATGTCAGGAAACAGGGTTAATATATGAAATCTCATGTCTTCTCCTATTATTTACGATTGTTGTTCAGATCTAATAGTCCCGGCAGCAGATGTATTCTGACATAGCCTGCCTGTCCATCCTGTTCTTCCACGGACACCTCTAATATACAGTCTTTGATCGCAGGGATCATCACTTCTTCTCCCTGCTTTGTCGTTACAACATAAACATCGTTTGCCCCGGTCTGTATCACATCACTGATGGTTCCAAAGGCTTCTCCTTCTTCGTCTATGGCACGCAGACCGATCAGATCCGCAATAAAATACTCGTCTTTTTTGCATTTTACACGGTTCTCTTTGGTTACAAACAATCCACAGCCTTTATATTTTTCCACATCATTGATGTTATCTATTCCTTTAAATTTTAGAATGACCAGATTTTTTTGCGGTCTTGCACTTGTCACTTCTAACACGATCTGTTCTTTTCCGGTATCTAAAATCAGTTCTTTCATATTCTTAAAGCGCGACACATCATCGGTCATTGGAAATACTTTGACCTCTCCACGGATCCCATGTGTCTGGGTAATGGCACCCACCTGATATAATTCTGTCATAATTCTCCATTCCTTTTCGTTTATAGAATAAAAGAGTCCTAAACTTCCCATTCTCCGGGAATTTTAAGACTCCTGACTGCTACTGCATAATCTCTACGATAACTTTTCTATCTTCTTTGGATGCAGCCGCTTTGACTACAGTACGGATCGCTTTTGCAATACGTCCCTGTTTGCCAATGACTTTGCCCATATCTGACTGGGCAACCTTTAATTCGAGAACAACTGCTTTGTCATTCTCTGTCTCGGTGACCTGGACTTCATCCGGATAATCAACGAGTGATTTCGCAATTACTTCTACTAATTCTTTCATCACATCCACCTCACCAATTATTTCTCGATTCCGGCTTCTTTAAAGATTCTGCCTACTGTATCGGTTGGTTTTGCACCATTTGCTAACCATTTCTTTGCTAACTCTTCGTTAACGTGGTACTCGCTTGGATCCTTAGTTGGATCGTAAGTTCCGATTTCTTCGATGAATCTTCCATCTCTTGGAGATCTGGAATCTGCAACAACGATTCTATAGAAAGGTGCTTTTTTCTGTCCCATTCTTCTTAATCTGATTTTTACTGCCATCTGTTTCACCTCCTCATAGGTTATTGATTTCTATATTGTTAAAAAGGAAATTTGAATCTTCCTCTTTTACCACCTTTAGCGCCCATCATTCCGGGCATCTGTTTCATCAGTTTTCTGGACTGTTCAAACTGTTTGACCAATCGGTTCACTTCGCTGATATCTACTCCGGCTCCATTCGCAACTCTGCGTTTTCTACTCGGATTTAATATAGAAGGATTCGCACGCTCCTGCGGAGTCATGGAATAAATGATCCCTTCAATTCTTGCCATCTTTTTCTCATCCATCGCATTTTCAATCTCTGCGATCTGGCTTCCGCCAATACCCGGCATCATGCTAAGGATACTGGAAAGTCCACCCATTTTTTTCATCTGATTCATGGATTCTAAATAATCGTCAAAACCAAACTCTGCTTTTTTGAGCTTCTTTTCCATTTCACGAGCCTTGTCCTCGTCTATCTCTTCCTGTGCCTTCTCGATCAGTGTCAGCACATCTCCCATTCCAAGGATTCTGCTCGCCATGCGGTCAGGATGAAACTGCTCTAGATCAGAAAGTTTTTCACCCATTCCTGCATACAATATCGGCTTTCCGGTCACTGCCCGAATGGAAAGTGCCGCTCCACCTCTAGTATCGCCGTCTAATTTTGTTAAAATGACGCCGTCAATTCCTATTTTTTCATCAAAGGTTCCTGCAACATTGACTGCATCCTGTCCTGTCATGGCATCTACGACTAAGATTGTCTGTGCCACGTCAACATTTTCTTTGATTGCTGCAAGTTCCTGCATCATATCTTCATCTACATGAAGTCTTCCGGCTGTATCTAAGATCACAACGGTATTGCCGTTTTTCGCCGCATGTTCGACCGCTGCCTTTGCAATATCCACCGGACTGTTCTTATCGCCCATGGCAAAGACTTCTACGCCCTGCTTTTCTCCGTTGATCTTCAATTGTTCGATCGCTGCCGGACGGTAGACATCACATGCTACTAACAATGGTTTTTTACCCTTTTGTTTGAACTTTCCTGCTAACTTTGCAGTCGTTGTCGTCTTACCTGCTCCCTGCAGACCGGTCATCATGATCACGGTTGTCTCACTTCCCGGACGAAGTGCAATCTCTGTTGTCTCAGACCCCATCAGACGGACCATCTCATCATTTACGATCTTGATGACTGTCTGTCCCGGATTCAGACCGTTTAAGACATCACTTCCTACTGCCTGTTCCTGCACGGTTTTTACGAAATTCTTAACCACCTTGAAGTTGACGTCTGCCTCTAACAGTGCTAATTTTACTTCTTTTAACGCTGCCTTGACATCCTCTTCACTCAGGCGTCCCTTGCTTCGCAGTCCCTTAAATACGTTTTGCAGTTTTTCTGATAAACTGTCAAATGCCATGTTATAGCTCCTCTAATATCTGATTGGAAATCTGTTCAATTTCCATAATAACTCTCTGATGCTCTTCTTTATTTCCATTCTCTTCGAATGTCTGTGTCAGATGATGGATGGTCTCCACTTTCTGTTTCGCCGACTGAAATTTTTCAATTAAATGCAACTTTTCCTCATAGCCCGCTAAAGTCTTCGTACACCGCTTTACCATATCGTGAACGCCCTGTCTGCTAATTCCCTCTTCCGCTGCTATCTCTCCAAGGGACAGATCATCAAATACAAAGTACTCATAGATTCTTCTCTGGTGTTCGTTAAGCAGTTCACCGTAAAAATCATAGAGATATGTCTGCGTTACTTTTTCTTCCATCATTTATCACCTTGGATAGATTAACACAACTGCACACATGGTGTCAAGTATTTTTTCTTGACAGTTTGTCTAAAACATTAAAATCATTATTATAATTTTGACTACACGCAACAAAAACACCATGGACACAACCATTCCCAGTACTGCTACAGACTGTTTAGAGGAGCGTGAGCCCTTTACGGAACAATACAATGCTACAACTGCCAGAACGACACTCAGTACAAACCACGCTCTTGCATTTCCCAAAAAATCTGCAATAATTGCCAGAATCAATCCTACCCATGCCAGCCTTGGCTGCTCTTTTGGCAAGCCCAGATATAATTGCATTTCATATCCTGCATGATTGCCGTTTTCTTCTTCAAAGCTTCGTTCTGCTCCTCCATCATCAGAAAACATTCTGGAAAAAGCCTGCATATCTGTGCCTAAAATATCTTTTTTCTTATCGGATGTTGTCTGTTCGTTCTTTCCTTTCTTTACCCAGCCTTCTATTCTTATGATTCCTTCTTTATAAAATATCTGAAAATATCTGTTTTTCATAGAAGCATTACACAAGAGGACACCCATTTCGTCTGTTGCATTAATATATTTATTATCTGTAAAATATTTTTCTAACCGCTCATGCACCTCTTCTTTTGTTAACTTTGTCTCTTTCTCCCAAATCTGTCTCATACTCTTATCTCCTTCGTTTTTCACAACTTCTTCTGTTTCTTAGATTTCTTTATAAAATTCTCTCATTCTTTTTATAAAATCTTCCCATGTTTCGTCTGTATAACCTTTTGAGATGACTTCCTCAATATCTTCATGATTAAATAGAAATTGCGTCTTGTCCCCCATATTTCCTTCCGGATACAGAACACCTATGTAATCATATTCCTCGTTGGTCTCTAAATTCGTCTGTTTGATACCGAAAATCATAAGTGGTCTGATACCATTTCTCAATTTGACTACACTTCCTATTGGAAATAACTCCTGTACTTTCATTTTTGTTTTCCTCCTTTTTTCTACTGTATTTATGGATAGATATCTTGCTTTTATTGTTCCTGTTTACTGCTTTCCCGTTCTGCTTCTATCCTTGGAATCAGGTAAAAATTCCCGCCCTCATTTTCAATTAACATTGCCATGTTATTATCTTCCTGCATAATATACGCACCATTTGGAATTGAAATATTTACACTAATACCGGGTTTTCTTCCTTTTATAATTCCATTCCAATTGTTAGCTCCAGGATGTTCATATGCCTTCACTTCGACGATTCTCTTTTTCAAAACTCCCGTTTCATTTCTTTCTCTTTCTTTAAGCCATGCCGTACGCAAAAGATTCGTAGAATAAGCAATCCCTCCAAAAACAGATGTAGGACACAGATTACTAGAAAATGCATCTGCGGTTCCATGTATTGCCATATTGATTGATTTCCAACCATAAACACTTGTCAACCACAAATTAAGCAAAATGATGAACCATAAAAATACATTTCTCCCTGTTGTAAAACTCACTATATTCTCACATATATAACTTCTTTCTTCCTCGTCAATCAATTCCATTTCCGGAATATTTTCCTGGAATTTTTTTGATTGTTCATTACTTTTTCGCTTCATGACCCGTGCGAACCAGATAATGACTGCCCAAATTAGTGCTATGATTAATAATTCTTTTAATTTTTCCATTTTTATCTACCTCTTTATTGTTTCATAAAATCAAAAAATGCATCTACAATAAATTTTGTTATCTATGTTATGTCTAAAATACTAACTCTCACTATTCTTTTCCTGATTACTGTCTCTCTCTGCTTCCATTGTAGGGATCAAGAAAAACTGCATATCTTCACTTTCAACTAACATTGCCATTCTGTCTTACCGGTATACTTTTCTTTCATCACCACGGAAAGTAATATTAACGGTATTTCCCGTATTTCTTTCTTCTATCTCTCCATAGGAACCATTTTGGCTCGAAGAACCACATCTCTTTACCTGGACAATCTTCTTTTTCAGTTCCCCTTTTTCATATTGCTGTTTCTCTTTGATAAGATAGGTCCTTATATAATTACAAAAATATGTAATTCCAATAAAAATTGACAATATACATATCTCACTAAACACCGAAATTGCGTCTCCGTAGATTACCATATTGATTGTCTTCCCAGCCCATATGATCACAAAAAGCAAATTCAAAAAAATCATAATCCACCAAAATACATTTTTAGCATCTGTATAATCCACTAACTTTTCACATATATAACGTCTTTCTTCCTCTGTAACCGGTTCCATTTCCGGCATTTTGTCCTCAAATTTTCTGTTTTCCTCAACAGATTTTCGCTTTATAGTTCGTGCAAACCAGATAATAAATGTCCAGAACAACCCTGCCATTAATACTACTTTTAGTTTTTCCATTTCTATTTACCCTACCATCCTTTTTTCATTTTCTGTTCGATTTCATAGACCCATATTTTTCTTTTGTTAACGGCAAAAATTTTTATCTCGCCACTCTTTAACTGTATCTGCACCAATCTTGTCATTGGAATATAGATTCTGACTGATGCTATGTCCTCATAAGGAATCTCATAATTAAAAAACTTTTCCATTCTGTCTTCCGTCAGGTTGCAGAATTGTATCCCTTGCTTTTGCAGAAACAATCCTCCCCTTCGTTTGTCCTTTTTTCTATCTGAAATAACATTCCACAGGTTTTTTCTTCCAATCAGACTTGCCCCTCCATACAAGGTATATTTTTCTTCGATTGCTCCTTTTATTAAAGGTATCCGATATGTTTCATGTATGACCTGTGCAACTGCCCAGCTTATCGCAAAAATTACAGCGATCACTCCGGCAACAATCATAGATGTCCTATTTCTAAAAATTACTCCAAATATAATCACTCCAATTGCAAAAGCACTCAAAATATGTATCATAAAATCTTTTCCATAAGGTGTCGTTATCCTGGTACATGTTTCCTCTCTTCCACTTCTTTTTATACATTCATTTATTTTTGTTATCCAGATTCCACGCTGACTCACTTCTATCAGACTTGATTGCCCGTTTTTTAACTGAATCATCAGATATTTGCTGAATGGACTATATTTTTGAACACTTTCGATCTCCCTATAACTAAATCTTTGTTCATAGGGGTTGTCCAACTTCATCTCACGAAAATACAACTGTCTCTCAAGTACAAACCATACTCCCGGAATATATCCATTTTTCCCAAGTGCCAGGTTCTCCCATATCCGATTGGCTTTTAAGACTCTTCCGCCCCCATACAAAATGATCCTATGTTCTTTTTTTACTAAATTTTCGATTACCGGCACCATATTTCTATCAAAATCCAAATTTCCAATCGTTGCCGGGATCATGATAAGCAGTATATATGCTCCCCCTGCAAAAACTGCAATTTTTATATCGCCTGTTGCCCAAAGACAGATCGGTGCACTGATAAAAAATATAACCATTGACCAGATCAAGCCATCCTTTAGGTGTGACATAGATACTTTCATCGTTTTGACACCTCCTCATCTTTTTGTGCTTCTTTCATGAACTCACGGATTTTTTTCGTCCAGATTCCAGGGCGATATGCAATAAATTTTTCACATTTATCATCTCCATAATATATTTTTATATTTATCAATACCCAAATGTACCTTCTTACTTTTTTTATATCCCTATAAGGAATCATTATTTCATATGGATTTTTTTCTCTCCATTCACGAAAATACACTCCTTCATCCAGCAGGAAAAGTACTCCTCCCTTACTATCCATATCGAACCTTTTAAATATATTCCATATATTATGTATTTCCACACTACTTGCTGCACCATACACAATAATCTGATGCTCTTTTTCTACGAGCTCTTTTATTGGCGGTATTTTATATCTATGATATATAATCTGCTCAGTCACTGCCATAATTGTAATACCTACAGCAAAGATTGTTCCCAATATGATTGCCAGCTTCAAATCACCCAAAAGTATCAAAAAACTGCCTCCCAGTACAACTTCTATGATTATGAATCCACTCCCTAATTGCCTGATATAGGGCATCTTTACTTCCATGATTATTCCTCCTACTTTCCAATCAAAAGATTTTCGATTTCTATTTTTCTAAGAAGTCACTTCCATTACTACACCTTTACTCTAATATTACATATGGGGGTATTTCTTGTTCCTTCTTCTCTTTCCACTGTTCTTTCTTTTCTTCATACCATTTATCAAACTTCATATTCCCCCAAGTAGCAATTACTAACCCTATTGGAACACCTATTATTCCACCAACTGCTGCCCCCTTTTCATCTATCATTCCCTCACGCACAGACACTATAGCAGTTCCAATTGTCTTTCCTACTTGTCCACCTACCAGACCTATAACAGTATGTACATTTGCTTTAATGAACGCATCTCCTGTACTCTCTCCTGCTTTTTTTAATGAAATAAAATCCATCACAGTTCCAACAACTGGTATTAAAACTCCAAGCGTTTTTGAAACCGCTGCTCCATATTTTGATAACACCTCTGTTTTTGAGAGAGTTTTAGGATCTAGGATTAAAAAAGCATTCTCTCCTTCACTTTGTACGGTAACTGTCCTAACATTAATAATTCTTGCCAGTTCTTCCATATCCTTTCCCAAACTACCAAACCCAGCATCTCGAATCCATGGAAAAAACCTTTCCTCATAGTTATCTTTAAAATCTGATATCCACATATCCAATGCACTTGTATATGATGCAACCTTTTCATAACATTCTGTAATCTGTTGTAAGGTATTGCTTGCTGACAGCAGATTCTCTCTACAGTTTTTTAAATTTTGAGACTGTACTATTAGTTGATCAACTTCTCTGTCATACCTATTCGTATTTATCTGATAATGAAAACAGGATATTATCTGGTCAACTTCTTGTGTTACATTATCACACTGATAGAATAATTTTTTCATATCTTCTACTGCTTCAAATAGTTCTTTTGTGTCTACGCTAAATTCCGACATATCTCTTTTCTCCCAATAATTTTAGTACTTACTCTTTCTCGACAGACTCCTCCATCAACTCCTGGATCTTTTTCATCCAGATTTCTCTCTGTTCCACAGCAAATCCCTTACATCCACCATTTGTTAAATAAATTTTAATCATCTTAGGATGTGTTTCATCCTTTTGTATCTCTGTTATATCGTAATATAATGTTGACCATTCATAGGGGGTCCAGGTATTAACTTCCTGAAAATAAATTCTCTGTTCCAATAAAAATAAAATTCCTATTTTTCCTTCTTTTTTCTCTTTATCAGATGCACACTCCTGATTTTTTAATAAACATGCCATACTATGTAAAATCACCTTGTGCTCTGTTTCCATCTGCTCTATCAACTGCGGTATTTTATATTTTTCACATATTTTTCCTTTAATTATCAAATAAGCGAAAATAATAATAGTTATTACACTTCCTAGTATTAAAGCTATCTTTATATTAAAAAAGAGCAAAAAAATGACAACTACCACCGATACCCACGCTATACCAAAACATAAAATGTACATCATATTTTTATTTCTCCTCTACATCTACTAATTCTTGTATTTTTGTAATCCAGATTTCTCTCTGCTCTATCGTAAATCTTTCACACCCACCATTTTTCAAATTTATTTGAAGAACCTTATTTTGAACTCCTCCTTTTTGTACACCCTCTATATCGCAATATTCAATTAACATTTCGTAAGATGTCCGCAAGATAATCTCCCGAAAATATACACCGGTTTCCAACAAAAACAACGCTTCCCCTTTGTTATTTTCCACTCTGCTTCCATGGGGTTTTCCTTTATTTCCAAGCAGAATGGTTTGTCCATATAACATCACCTGATGGGATTTTTCCAATTCCTTTTTTATAGGTGGAATTTTATACTTATCTACTGTTCTTTCACTAATTATAATTCTGATAGAATAAAGACATGACGCTATGATTCCTCCCACCAGACCTATTTTGATGTTTTCAGAAACTGCAAATATTAAAATCCCAAAACTAAATGTAAAAATCACAAAACATGATATAAAGTTTTTTATATAAACCACTGTTTTTCCTCTCCTATCGTTTTATATAATTCCTAACCCATGATTACTTCCCATCTTTTTTGATTCCTCCATTCATCATAGCAACGATCAAAAAACATATTTCCCAGTACAGATATTCCTATTCCAATTCCTATTCCTGCTAATACTCCTACTACCGCTCCCACTCCCATTAATACCACTGCTCCTTCTGCTATTCCTAGCACTGTAGACATAATTGATACCATATTTGCTGTAATTGCAAGCCCTGCTATCGTACCTAACTTGCCTCCTGCCTGTCCGATCACCGCATGTACCCCCGTCTTTATCAATGCATCTTTTGTACTCTCTCCATTTTCTTTTAATGTTTTATAATCTATAACTGCTCCAAGAATTGGAAGTCCTATTTTTGCACCAGTACTTATTTTAGAACCAACTTTCGATAAAACCCCCGTCTTAGCAAGTACCGTAGAATCCAACATGTAAAAAGCATTTTCCCCTTCGGTTTTTGCTATAGCTGTCCAGGTATTTATCGTTCCTGCCAGCCAGTTCATACCTTTTCCGATTCTTCCTATAAAAGCATTCCTGATACTTGTCGGAAATTTTTTCTCACAATTTTCTTTCCATTCTGCCCAAAAGCTCTGTGGCACTGCAACTTCTTCATAACACTCTGCAATCTTTTGTAATGTATTAGCTGCTGATGCTAAATTCTCTCTACTGTTTTTCAAATTTGCTGACTGTATAATTAAATAATTAATTTCATTATCATATCCATCTGAATTAATCTGATAATGAAAACAAGAGATTATTTGATCCATTTCTTGTACTATGCTATCACACTGATAAAATAATTTTGATATCTATTCCTTTTCAACAGATGCGTTCATCAGCTCTTGTATCTTCTTAACCCAAATTTCTTTCTGCTCTACAGCAATTTCTAACGTTTTTTCATTTTTAAGATAAATGATTATAAGTTTTAATTCTCCATTTATGCCACTTCCTCTTCTGCATTCCCACTATTCATCATATATAATATGTAATCGCGGATAAGGTATCTGATCGACCATTTCCTGATACTTTTCACAAAATTTTTCTTCTAATTCATCCCTATAGCCCTCGAAAAATACTTCTGCAATATCTTCTTCATTAAAAAAATGTACCTGCTGATCTGCCTGTCCTGTTGGATAGACACATGCCGCATAATCAAAATATCCTATAGTTCCCTCATTGTTATACAAAGGCAGTCTGCTAATGATCATAATTTTTAACTCCCCTTTATTTAGTCGTACAACACTTCCTAATGGTAATAAATTCTTCATTTTTTCCTCCTGCTTTTCTCCATAAGTACAGTCTCTATTGCAGTTGACCACAATAGAGACTGCTATTTGTTAGGAAATTACATTTCCTGATAATACATCCGTTGCAGATGCATTAGAACTTTCTGTTGACGTATAATCTTTTGCCATGTTCGTTAAATTTGTTACATGTTCATTGATCATGCGTCCCATGGTATCCATATCTGTCTGCAATTTTTTGAATTTACTAATATATGCAGCAGATGCATCTCCTGTCCATGTACTTGATAATCCGGTAACGTCTGCCATCATGTCATCTGTTAATGTTTTTATCTGTGACATAACGCCTTTAAAATCAGTTGCTTTTGCTTCCAATTCTGCCGGTGATACTTTCAGGTTGATATCCATTCTCTTCCCTCCCCTTTAATATGTACGTTTTGCTACAGTGCTCGCATTGTTTGCTTCTGTGGTTTCATATCTGCTGATGATTGTTTCGAGTGCAGCGCAATACTGTTCAATTAACGAACTAAAATTATTCATCTGTACAGCATCACTTTCTACTGCTGAGCTAAAATTCTTTTTGGCATTTCCATCCCATGTAGTATTCAGCTCATCCTTACTCTCTTTCATCTTTGAAACCTGCTGTTTTAATGACTGATTCTTTGCTCTTAAATCAGAAATCTTTTTTGTCATTTCAGCTGTTGTTACTGAAAAAGCTGCCATTCTATAACTCCTCCTCTCCTGTATATTTTCTTTTACAAGAATTATCTATATTCAAACTCCGACATCATACAAAAAATATGTATCGGATGCATGAATAGCTCAACGAATAGTATCGTATATACTCCAACACGATAGGTTATTGTTTTTCCTCTTTTGCAAGATCCTTTTTATATTCTGATTCTGCTGTGCTTTTCAAACTTTTTACAAGGTCATCTAACTCTTTGGGTATTGGTTGCAGACTTTCATAAATAATATCTATTTTTCTTATGTATGAATCCTTATTTTCCCCACTCCAATTATTTTCTATTTTCTCTTTGATCTTCTCAAACTTCACACGCATATCATCAACTTTTTTTCTTACTTCTTGTATTTCTTCTATCTCATTTGTAACTGCCTGATATTTATCCTGTGCTAACATTTTCTTCCTCCCTGCTGCATAACTGTTTTATACAATTTCTTCTTTATTTTTCTCTTATTCCTTTTTATTGCTTTCATCTTTTGGTTTCATTCGAGGCAATAAGCTATTCTCCCCATTTTCTAACCATACCAGCATTGCCATATCTCCATCCTGTTTAAATGGCTTTTCCGCATCCGGACTAAGATCTATTCTTAATTCTCTCTCTTTTCCCTTGATCATACCCTCTGGCCATCCATAATCAAACTTTTCATATGACTTTATATGAACAATTTTCTTTTTTACTATTCCACTTTCACATATGCGTTTTCGCTCTATTTTAGTGCTAAGATATTCCGCAATAATCCAATCCATTATGCCAAAACCTGAAAGCGTCCAAAAATCTAATTCTAACCCATTCATCCATTGTTTCCATATGATTTTCATTTCATCTACCATTATCCATAAATTAAATAGAAATATAAACACTATAAGAACCGTCAAAAATTTTCTAGATCCATTTATTGATTGATAGATGTATTTTCTTTCCTCTTCATCTGTAACCAATTCCATTTCTGGTAATTTTTCGCCAAATTCCATAATTTGTTTCTTGCGTTTTCGTTTAACCACTCTTACACACCATATCGCTATTGACCAAAACAGCAGGAATACGATAATTGCTTTCAAATTTCCCATCGTTTATTCTCCTTCTTTTTTCTTAGACTCTATGCCGTCTAAAATTCTATCTGTTACCGCTTCTGCTGCCCGTTTCGATTCTCCTCCTGATTTTTCCGTAATGTAGCCATTAGCTACATCTATTGCCCAGATAACTCCCGCTGTCACTGCTGTTACCGCTACTACAGTTGTTCCACCACATAGCATTGTCAATGCCAATGACACTACTGATGATACTGCCAAATCTTCCACAATATCAAACGTCGTTTCTAACAACGTCTCTTCCCAAAAGCGTTTGGATTTTGTTGTTCCAAATTCTTCATAGTTATCAATGGCATTCAAAATCCCGGAAAAAGCCACTCCTGCCCAGTTTGTTCCGACCTTTATCTTCTCACCTATATTCTCTTTTCCTGAAAATCTATAGTTTTTTAGATTATCCAGAGCATGTTCCCATCCCTTTTTATGTTGTAGCTCATATTTTCCGCGAAAAACCCTTTTCCAATCCGGATTCTCTTTATATGCCTCATCTGCAAGATTTCCAAAATTTTTTATCAGCCTCTTCGTCATCCCGATCAGGGTCTTTTTATCGACTCCATTTTGGAACATCTGTACAATTCCTGCCGTATTACTTCCCAATGATCCAAATGAACCAAGACTTGCTAAGAACAGTTTTTCCAGATCAGGTTCATATGGCTGTTGCTCCACCTGCTCATAGCATCTTCGTATGTCATTTAACGTTGTCTGTGCCTGCCTGAAATTTTCCCGACATTTTCTCAGAACTTCTATCTTTCTTTGCAGCTTATGTATATCTTCCTGATACTGCTCTGAATCTGCCAGCCGCTGTATTGCCCGCTCACATTCTTCTAATGCCTGTATACATTGATCACACATTTTGATTTCCTGATCAAACTCTCCAACAGCCTCAAATAATCCTTCTGTATCTACATATAATTCCGCCATTTGTATTGTCCCCGCTTTTTCTCTGTTACTTTAAAACATTTGCCGGCAATTCCTGACTCAATGACTCGATAGCTTCTTCTGTTTCCTGATATCCTTCTATACATACTTTCAATTTTTTCGGATATTCCTCATATTCTTTTGCATTTTCTTCTAACTCTTTTTTCAGATCACAATATGTCTTATAGCAGGAATCCCACATTTGACTTTCCCAGCAGACATCTATTTCCTTATGCAGTTCCCCTATCCGTGTAATATTATGAGTAATCTTTTTTGCATTGGTCTCTAGAATCGTTTGGATTTCTTCTAACTTTCCCATATCTGCTTTGATTTTTTTACTCATTCTTTCATCCCTCCATATTCATCCCTTTAATCATATCTCCGACACTTTGTTCACAGTTATTATATTTTTTACAGATTTCCTGCATTTCGTTTTTACTTTCCGTCAGGATATCCATCATCGAACCTAAAGAAATATCTGTCTTTGCATAGTTTAATAAAAACAGTTTACTGGCATCCCCCTTCCAGTATTTTTCTACTTTCTGCATCTCTTTATCAATATCATCGATGCTTTCTTTTATAGCATTAATTTTGTCATTCATTGTTCCTAATTTTTTCTCTAACGCAGTTGTATCAACCTTTATCTTTGCCATTCTCACCCTCCTATAAAATCATAATGTTCTCTCCGCTTTGCACCCTGTGTTCTTCTAAGGTCCTACTTTTCTTTAAAAAGCTCCCCTTTTGTACACTATAAACTGCCAGTTTTTCTTCTTTTTCCACCTGCAGGCTTTCCTTTCTGCAGATCAAATCCAATATATCCTGTAGCATATCTTCTACATATGCTTTTTCATTACACTGCACATCATATTCTTTTCCTATGTCCGGAATCTGCACTCTGAGCTTTAACATTTCATACATCTCTCTTTCTGTATTGTGGAATGATCACTTTTTCCACACCACTCTCATCGTTATCACGCGGTATCATTCCTATACCGGCTTTATACCCTTTATTCTGTTCCGTATAGGTCAGATGTGAAAAATCAAAATATGCAGCTTCCATTGCATTTCCTCCAAGTTGTATTCCTGTATGATACGAAGTCATTGCTTCATACGCACGGCTTCCCCGCATGGAAGAAATATCTTTTGTATCCACTGCTGCAATAAAATAAATATTATGCAGACTTCCTTTTTCCATAACGTTTTCTACAAATGGTCCGATTTTTATAACATCCTGTTCCGGTTGGTAAACAGATTCCATGAACTCATGCAGATCAGCAATAAAGACAAAAATAGTCTCATACTTTTTCATCTGCTGATAAATCGTACTTTCTTCTTCTCCTTCTTCCTTCATGCGGTTTTTGACACGGTTTCTCTCTGCAAATGTTGGAAGCAGATCTCTAAAGAACTGCGCCTGTTCCTGCTGTGTATGCAGATATTCTGCACCTATACTCTTTGCATACTGCATGAATTCATTTCCCGTATGCTCAATGATCACTCTGCGGGCATGTAACATTCCGGCTGAACTTCCTAATATTTTCAACATATTCTTTTTACCGGTTCTTGCTTTGCCGGAAACAAGATAGCAGAATGTTCTTCGCAGATCCACACCATAGATTTCAGCACTTTTTTCATCATAAGCAAATGGAAGCAGGTCTGTTGTATCTGACATAGCCCGCACTTCCTCTAAATCCTCAAACTCACTCCAGACCGGATTTTTAGGAATCATCGGAATCGGTACGGCAAGCGGTGCGTTCCATGCTGCTTTCAACCGTTCACAAGTTGCTCTAATCTTTAACATTCGTTCCATCTCATCGGTTTCATTTTCGACTAATGCTGTCTGAAATTCCAGAATGGAATCTTCCACTTTTACCAGTCCTCTTCCTTTTAACTGCTCCTCCGGTGTAATATCAATGCGTCCGGTGCGAAGCACTTCCGAATACTGATAACGGTCATTCATCACCAATGCCAATGTTGTTGGAATACTGTCTGCCAATCGGTTAGGCAGTCCATTGCTACCCATGTTATTTGCCGTAATAGCAAGAAAAATTCCATATGCCATGCCATCGTGTGCAAGTTTTATCATATCGGCCTCATAACAGTCATCCGTTTTCTCACGAAAACCATTGTAGTTATCTAATAACACCAGAATTGCCGGCATATTTTTACCTTTTGACCGGATATAAGCCGAATAGCTGATCCCTTCTAACTGCTTTTTCCGCTCTGCTATCTTTTTATTTAACATATAAAATAATTTCTTTAAACGATCCGGTTCATCTTCACAGACTACTCCACCTGTCTGTGGTGCATTTTCAAAACATTTTAATGCCTTGTTACTAAAATCTATCATGTAAAGATTCAGTTCTTTTGCCGTATACTTTCTGATCAATGCACCTGCTAAGGTCTGCATAAATGTACTTTTTCCACTGGATATCGTACCAAATACTGCTAAATGTCCCTGTGCTGCAAAATCCACAATGACCGGCTGTTGTTTCTGGTTCTGTGGATCATCATACATTCCAACGATCACATTCAGTCTGAAATCCTTATCCTGTTCTTTCCTAGCCTCTCCTATTTCATCTAAAAACAGTGGATTTTTGATCGGAGGTATCCACAAACTGTAATCCCTATCATATCCCTCTGCTTTTGCAATCTTAGCTAATACGTCCCGGACAGCATCTAACTGTGTGATGACCTGTGCCGTTTCTTTTTCTTTCTTCTGTTTTGGTTTCTTTAACAGAATCCCTCCTGTCATCGTTAAAATAGCAGCTTCTGAATCCTGTCTGACCTGACTGTCTTTGATATACTCAGCTCCGCTCCAGCCTGACTGGAAAAGTTCATAGAGTTCATCATTTCCGACCTGAAGATAACCACGCCCGGTCTGCGTTATGAACGCTGCGTCTTCTTTATGAAGCATTTCTTTACTGTCCTGCTTATCCTGTACTCTTAAACACAATTTGAATTTAGAATTAGACCAGATATTTTCATCTACCGTTCCTGCCGGTTTCTGCGTTGCTAAGATCAAATGCACTCCAAGACTTCTTCCTACCTGTGCCACACTGATCAGTTCCTTCATGAACTCCGGCTGTTCTCTTTTTAATTCTGCAAATTCATCCACTACAATGAATAAATGCGGAACCGGTAATTCCGCTTCTCCTGAACGTACTAACTTCGTGTAACTGTTAATATTATTGACTCCGGCAAGATTAAACACCGTCTGTCTCCTGCGGTTTTCACTTTTAATAGAAACCATTGCACGATGGATTTCATTTCCGGACAGATTAGAAATTGCCCCAATCATATGTGGTAAACCTTCAAACAGATTTGCCATGCCACCGCCCTTATAGTCGATGATAAAAAATCCAACATCATCCGGGCTGTAATTGACGGCAAGAGACAGAATATAGGTCTGAAGCGTCTCCGATTTTCCGGAACCGGTAGTTCCTGCGATCAGTCCGTGTGGTCCATGATACTTCTCATGCACATCTAAGATACAGTCTTTACAACCTGCCTTTTGTCCAATGACTGCTTTCAGGCTTTGCTCCGTCCGATGCGTTTTCCATCGTTCTGCTACTTTTAATTCTTCGAGTGTATGTATCCCATACATTTCAAAAAATGTCAGACATTCCGGCAATTCACCCATTTCTTCTTCCTCATTGACACGGATCACCGCTAACTCTTTTACAAATTCTTCTGTTTCACTTTCTTTAGCTTCATCAAACTGTACCGGATCATAAGTATCTGTTTTTAATAAATGCATTCCCTGAAATGTCTCTGTATCCTCTATCACATAAGAGCATTGGTTTGGTAGTTTTTCATAACTGTCTGCTAGGATTACTACCGTAAAGTGATACCTGGATGCATCTGACGATATATATCTTTGAATGGATGCTCCCTCTAACAGCGAAACATCTGAAACAAACAGGATGACCGGTATCTCAAACTTCTCTTTCTGCTCCCACGCCTGAACCTCACGTTCCTTTAACTGTTCTTCTAATAATAGAAAAACTTCTTCTGCCTCTATGGGATCAGATGCCATATATCTGACCCGATAGCCGGCAGACCAGACATGTGGCAGCATTCCATAGCATTTCCATTCGTCCGTCTTATTTTCATCATATACAAATGCCAGCCGTACATCTGTATAACAGTTATTGGCTGCTATCTGTGTGATCAGAATCCTTGCAATATTCAAAGTTACTTCCTTATTTCCTACAATTCCTACGATTCCCTCCTTAGAAAGATCGATCGTCTTAGGAATCCCCGAAAGCATTGCCTCTTCTTTTTTTAACTGATATGGTTTTTGGTTTAACTCATCCTCTACTACCTCAAAACGCTCCTTTGGTATCTCGATATAGTTTGAAATATCTCCTGCTCCAAGCCCAATTCGTTCCGTTAAAAAATCCTCATGTTCCCGGTTTCTTGTCCACAGTTCTTTTGCCTGAACACTATACTGTAGGCATTGCTTTGTATCCGGATACATCTGTATCATGCTCTGCCGTAATTCTTCTTTTAATACATGGATTCTGTTCCTCTGTTTTTCTATGTATCCTAAATAACTTTCTGCGCGTCTTTTCTCATTTTCCAATACGCTTTTATTGGTATATCGCATATTGATCAATGCCCAGACCACTCCTATCAGGGCTGAGGAACAAGCTGTAATGATTCCTGTATACATCATGATCCCGGTACTGCTGCCTGAGGATTTATAGCTGTACACAGCCAGCATACTTCCTAATACCATTGGTATCATCATCGTAAAAGATGGTCCGATCACCATAAAAAGTGGTTTCTTTTCTACTACCTGTCTGACAGGCGGATGTTCAATGGCAACCACACTCATCTGCGGAGCTTTCAACTTTCGCGGAGAACGGTGAAAAAATCTGCTTTCTGCAACAGCATGTCCCCAGTCATTACCCTCACCAGAAAAAGGAATAAGCTTTGGACTCGTCTCAAGAGACTGCCCTTTTTGTTTTATCACTGCACAAAAGGTAATTCCAAATACGATCCGTGCCGCAAAAAGATCTATGATCTCTCCGCCACTCAGCCTGCATCGTTTCTCCACTCTCTCGCCATCCACATAAGTTCCATTCGAACTGCTGTCATTGAGGTACCATACCCCATCTTCACAGCTTATCTCCATGTGATGTCCCGATACCAATGGATGATCTATCACAAAATCATTGTCTGCCGCAGCACCTGCACGAAGTCTTCCCACCATAGAAGAGTAATACTTCTGTAATGGTGCAATAACACTTTCTCTTTTATTCACTAAAATGACCAGTTCCTGACCATATCCGGTAAACACGGAAAAAACATTTTCTTTTCCTAAAGCATATTCAGATACCAGTTCTCCGTCTGACACCAGGTTCTGACCAGATGCAATAGATAACACTGCCTCTGGTCCCTCCTGTTTTAACTCCAAAATAACCTCTTCATGGATTTTATATTCTGTCCTGCTAAGGCAGATCTGCTCTTTGCCTTTGTTCTCTTTATTTAAGACAAGCCTCTTACATCTTTTCCAAGAGTATATTGCCAGTTCAAACATCCTCTTTTTCTCCCACTTTCACTTACTTTACAGTAATTTCAGCTTTTGCAGTAACACCATTGACCTTGACTGTGATCGTTGCCGTTCCTGCTTTTACTCCTTTTACTACACCTTTGGAATCTACGGTTGCTACCTTTTTATTACTGCTTGAGTAACTTGGTGTACCTGTTGATGCCGGTGCATAATTCGTTGTAAGCTGTAAAGTTTTTCCTATCTTTATCGTACCGGACGTTGGACTCACATTTGCATATGGGTCTTTTACCGTAACTTTTGCCTTTGCCAGCTTTCCATTTGCCTTAGCTGTGATCGTTGCCGTTCCCTTACTTACTGCAGTGACCTTTCCATTACTTACGGTGGCTACCTTTGTATTTCCGGATGTCCAGGTTACACCACTGTTTCCCTGCACTCCATTCACAGTGACCGTAAATGTAACGGTTTTTGTCGCAGGCGGATAAATATTTGCAGTTTCACGATCCAGTTTGATCGTCGGCTCCTTTACCTGGATACTCTTAGACGTGCTGACACCATTTGACGTTGCCGTAATCGTTACCGTTCCGGCCCCAACACCTGTAACTTTTCCACCACTGACTTTTGCAATATTCGTATTACTGGAAGTCCATGCTACTGCATCATTTCCAACGGTTCCATTGACGGTTGCGGTCAGTTGTATACTGCTTCCTGTTCCTTTGGCATAAATCGGATTTCCGCCTGACATCGAAATGGTCTGTCTCATAACATTTACACTACAGGTTGCCTTACTTCCGCCAAAACTTGCTGTGATCGTTGCATTTCCTGCCCCGGTTCCCTGCACAACACCGTTTGTGACTCTCGCTACTTCCGTATTACTGCTCGACCAGGTTACCGCATCCTTATTTGTTCCATTCACAGTTGCCGTCAGTATAAATGAACTTCTGCTTCCCGCTGCATAAATCGATGCATTAGACATGGAAACCGTTACCCTTGGTGCAATCACATTTACATTACAGATACAAGTCATTCCATTCGCAGTTGCCGTAATCTGAACCTGTCCTTCCGACTTTCCTGTTACAAGTCCTGTGTTGCTGACAGTTGCAATATTTGTATTGCTGCTCTTCCATACAACCTGTGTGGAATTTCCAATTGTCTGTGCTTTTAACTGTGTCGTATTTCCGGTCCCTGCTGCATAGATCGTTGCGGAACTTGCTGAAATCTGCAATGCATTTTTCATTAATCTGTTATTCTTATATTCCATATTCGAAGCTAACTTCCAACTGTATTTACGCTTTAGTCCATTTGATGGCACCGAAAATGCTACTCCACCTGCTCCATCCACATCGGTTCTCATATTCAATACTAATTTATCTGCCTTGCTTTCATTTCCGGTAAGATAAAATTTTGATGCATAGATTCTTAATTCTTTTGCATTCAGTCCATTCACCGTTACCTGATCTTTGCTTGCATTATAACTGATGTTACTGCCTGTAATCCCTGTCGTTGTCTTGATACAGGCTGCTATTTCACCACAGTTACTGTTTGCCGGTGCTCCCTGAAATAATTCATTCCTGTTATTCAGATAATAGGTTGTTGTTGTCTGTGCCTTTACAAACATCGTAAAGACACCAAACAGCATAACTACCATAAAACTGCTCCAGATGACTGCTCTTTTCTTCATACTTCACTCTCCCTCTTTATTTCAATTTCAACTTTTTCCCCTGGGAATAAGCTCCTGTGATTCCATTGCATTTTAATGCTGCCTTGATGGTGATCTTATGTCCTTTATGTTTCTTTAAGGCCTTTGCCAGTCCATTTCCATTTACAGGCTTTTTACAGTATTTTCCTTTATCCACTTTGTATTTGTATAAAATTGTAAAACCTTTATCTTTCTCCCAGTTCTTTACCTTAATACTCTTTTTCGTTACGACCAGATTTGCTTTTGGCGGATAGATCGTAAATTTCTTTTGCAGCGTTCCACTATACATTCCGATTCCCTGAAGTTTTACAACTGCCTTTTTCGATACTTCTTTATTGTTAGAATAACTCAGTTTATAATCTCTGCCTGCCTGTAATGTTTGATTCCGATAAGTAACCGTCACCCTTGGCTTGACTTTTTTCCCTTTTTTATAGATGCCTTTATCATGAATCTGAATCTTAGCACCTGCTATGGATTTTTTTACGATTGAAAATTTCTTTTGTAACACTCCTGTATAGTTGCCTTTTCCTTTTACCGTAATGACAGCCTTCTGATCTCCTGCTTCTTTATTATTGCTGTATTCCACGGTATAATCCGTATTTTCTTTTAACGTACAGTTTCCGCACATGACACTGATCTTCGGTGTGATCGCATATCCGGTATAGGACTGATTCTGTACATCACTGATTTTGCAGTTTGATGTTAAGGAATATTGCTTTATGGTAAATTTCAGACTCATTTTTCCATAGTAGGCATTTTTTCCAATGATCTGTATTGCTGCCTGCTTTCCGGCATTAACATTATTACTGTAAGCAACAGAATAATCTGCTGCACTGACCTCTTTTCCACTATAATATAATTTCACTGCCGGTTTGATCTGCTGTCCATTGTATACGGCACTGTACTGTCCGTATGGAATTCCACCTAAATATACCTTGTAATTGCTGTTATCACCGGACATATTGTGGATATAGGTAATTTTATCGGAAAGACCATTGTTTTTTGCCCAGCTTTCATAACTCTTCCCGCTGTATACATACAAAGCATTGACATGTGAACTTCCCTGCAGCATATTGTCTGCAATATCCTGTGTATCTGTTCCATTCGCATATAGAAACCATATTTTTTCAAGCCGCTTGCAATCAGAAAATGCATATTCTCCGATTTTTCCCGTCTTTGTTGGAATTACAATGCTTTCCATCTCACAATCCGTAAAAGCATAATCTCCAATTTCTTGTAACTGTCCCTCTTCAATCTCTATCTCAGATAAAAAATCACATTCAAAAAAAGCACAATTCCCGATCATCTCCACGCTTGCCGGAATCTTGATATACTGCATGGATTTGCATCCTGCAAATGCAAAATCCATGATCTCTGTATTACCCTTTGGAATATTTACCGGACTTTTCTTTGTACTTTGCAGACTGTTACAGTTTGCAAATCCCATCGTACCGATTACCTTTACTGTTTCCGGAATATTGATCGTCTTTAAATTCGTACAGTTTTTAAACGCCGCAATTCCGATTTCTGTCAGTTTTGAATCCTGTATCACAACACTTTCTAAGGAATTGCATCCGTAAAATGCATAATCTCCAATATTTTTCAAATAAGAGTTGATCTGTACTTTTTTGATCTTATCTTTCTGTGCTGCCCATGGCACTGTACTGTTTACAGTATAATTCGGCATTTTTTCGATATTATCGCTGTAAATCGTCAGTGTTCCATCCGCTGTCAACCGATAACTGATCGTTGTATTTGCAATTGTACCGCTCAACAATTCTGCACTGCCTGCTGCAAATACGGACTGCCCCTGCATAACCCATAGTAAAATTCCTATTACAAAAATTATACTCCTCTGTATCTTTTTCATTGCTTCCTCCCTGTTTTTATCATCACTCAGCTCCATCAATATTGATCTCCGGTTTTTTCTCACTATCTGCCCCATCGATCAACATGTTATTCTCTTTCTGTTCAGGTTCCTGTGATGTCTGCGGTGTTTCCGGCGTTTGCTGTGGCTCGGATGCCTGCGGTGTCTCTACAGCCTGTGGTGTTTCCGCTGTCTGTGACGGTTCTGAGGTCTGCGGAACTTCCTGTGCCGGTGACGTATCTGATGTTTTATCCTGTGCCTTTGTTTTTGGCACTTCCTGCTCTATTTCATCACTGCTATCATCAACATTCTCCTGTTTACTGTCTTTTGTACCCTCTTCCTGCGTCTGTTCTGTTGTATCCTCTTTCGTATTCTCTGTCTTTTTCTCTTTCTTTTTCTGTTGTTTCTTAGAATCTGCTTTTTTATTGTTGCTTTCCTCTGTTTGCGTCTGTTCTTTTTCTGTATTTTTCATTGGAACAATACTTTTTATTTTGATAAATACTGCTGTCATCACACCTAAAAATCCTACTGCTAAGACAGCGATCAGCACATATAACAACACCCGATTCTTTTTCTTTGGAGTCTGCGTCTGTTCTTTTTCGATGACCGGTTCTGTAATATCCCTCCTCTCTTCCTGTTGCTTTCTTTTTTCAAAATTCTGCTCAAAAAGACCTACGGTACCTTCTTCCCGTTGTCGGACCTGTCTTTTTTTAGCATCTGTCATTCCATATATCCGATTCAGATTCTTACTGGTATTGCCATTTAAATGCTCTAATGCTTCTTTCATTTGAAAAATACTGCCATATCTGTCTTCTTTTTGATACTGACAGGACTTCATCACAATATTTCCAAGCTCTTTGCTTCCATGACGAGGTTTCGGAAATGTCTCTCCCTGTATCCGACGATATAACGCATTTTCTCTGTCTACATAAGTTACCTTTTTCGGGTATTCCGGGAAAAACGGCAGACGGTTGTCATTTAACATCCGGTACATGACCAGTCCTAAAGAATACATATCTACTAAGATATCGCTTTCTTTGCCCTGATAAATCTCCGGTGCCATATAAGGATAAGTCCCTTTTTTTGACATTCCAAATGTTGTCTTTTCAATGGTTCTTGCAATTCCGAAATCTCCCAGTTTGAAATCTCCGGTTGCTGAAACAAAAATATTTTCCGGCTTAATGTCACGGTGTACAACATGGTACTTCTGACACACTTCTAATGCCGTCAGAATATCGGTTCCTAATTTGATCACTGTCTGTTCTGTAATTTCATGTTCCTCTGAATAATCTAAAAGAGATGTCAGTAATTCCATCCTGATAAGAATATCCCAGCCGATATGATCCTGATGTGGTATAACACGATGATCTTCATAGGTAACAATATTGGTATGCCCCTTAAGCTCGGACATAATTGCGATCTCTTTGATAATTTCTTCTACGAATCCATAGAAATAAGATGTGATACTTTTGTTATCGATTCCCTCTCCCATAACGGCTCTTATTTCGCTGTTATTTCCGGGGATAGATATAATCTTTAGAGCTGATTTCATAGACAAACCGAACTCATTGCGTTCGATCTCCACTACTTTTCCATAACTTCCCTCTCCGATCGTTCTGGTGATGACCCACTCATCCAAAACTTTATCGCCTATTTCATATAACATTTCATAACTTCCTCTTGTCTTTCGTTTGTACCTGATACTTATTTAATATACTCCCACTTTTCCTATATTTCAATTATTTTGGCAGTTTTTTTACCAAAAAATGTAATTTTTTGTCTGATTTTTATACACTATTGCCCATGTGTATAGAAAAAGGCGCTACCTCATGTAACGCCTTTTCTGTCTCATTCCTGACACTTCCTAGTTTCGCTTCATAATTATTTACAGATTTGTCCGTACCAGCTTTGGCTTATATCCGTTCTTCTCCAACGCCTTCATAATCTGTTTCTTATGGTCTGTTCCAAATGCCTCTAACGTGATCCGAAGCTCTACGGCTGCACTTCTATTAATAGAAACAAACTGGTTATGCTCTAATTTAATAACATTGCCCTGCTCTTTTGCAATGGTATCTGCCACTCTTGACAGTTCGCCCGGTTTATCCGGCAACAGCACCGATACCGTAAAGATACGGTCACGGAAGATCAGTCCCTGCTGAACCACGGAGGACATGGTGATCACATCCATGTTACCGCCACTCAGGATAGATACCACTCGTTTTTCTTTCACATTCAGATGCTTTAAGGCTGCTACGGTCAGCAGACCGGAATTTTCAATTACCATCTTGTGATTTTCCACCATATCTAAAAATGCAACCACTAGTTCATCATCATCTACGGTAATGATATCATCTAAATTTTTCTGGATATATGGGAAAATCTTTTCTCCCGGTGTCTTTACGGCTGTACCATCCGCAATGGTATTCACATTCGGAAGTGTAGTTACTTTTCCTGCTTTTAAAGATGCCTGCATACAACTTGCTCCTGCCGGCTCTACTCCGATGACCTTGATCTTAGGATTCAAAAGTTTTGCAAGTGTGGAAACGCCGGTAGCCAGTCCGCCTCCGCCGATCGGAACTAAGATATATTCTACTAACGGAAGTTCCTTAAAAATCTCCATGGCAATGCTGCCCTGACCGGTAGCGACTGCTAAATCATCAAACGGATGGATAAAGGTATATCCTTTTTCCTCCGCCAATTCATATGCCTTTGCACAGGCTTCGTCATAAACATCTCCATATAATACCACTTCCGCTCCATAGCTCTTAGTACGGTTTACTTTGATCAGTGGTGTGGTAGTCGGCATGACGATCGTAGCTTTGACCCCGTAGCATTTTGCTGCATAGGCAACTCCCTGCGCATGGTTTCCTGCCGATGCCGTGATCAGTCCTTTTTCCCTCTCCTCATCGGACAGGGTACTGATCTTATAATATGCTCCTCTGACCTTATATGCCCCGGTAAACTGCATATTCTCCGGTTTCAGATAGACCTTGTTTCCTGTCTGTTCACTTAAAAAATCACTGTAGATTAATTTTGTCTCTAAGGTAACCTCTTTAACTTTCTCACTTGCCTCTTCAAATTTCTCCAATGTCAGCATGTCTTACTCCTCTCTTGTGGAAAATAATGCATCTACAAACTGCTCTGAATCAAATTTCTGTAAATCATCAATCGTCTCACCAACTCCGATATACTTCACCGGTATGCCAAGTTCCGACTGGATCGCTACGGCAATTCCACCTTTTGCGGTTCCATCCATCTTCGTTAAAATGATTCCGGTAATATCCGCAACTTCCATAAACTGCTTTGCCTGTGCCAGTGCATTCTGACCAGTAGTTCCATCCAGAACCACTAAAGTTTCACGGAATGCATCCGAGTATTCTTTATCAATAATACGGTTGATTTTCTTTAATTCTTCCATCAGGTTCTTCTTATTGTGAAGTCGTCCTGCGGTATCACAAAGAAGAACATCTGCCTTTCTCGCTTTGGCTGCCGCTACTGCATCATATACGACCGCTGCCGGATCTGCTCCCTCCTGGCCGCCGATCATATCAACGCCTGCACGGTGCGCCCATTCTTCTAACTGTGCTCCTGCTGCTGCACGGAATGTATCGGCTGCTGCAAGCACCACTTTTCTTCCCTGTGCCTTGAGCTTGCCTGCCAGTTTTCCGACAGAAGTTGTCTTTCCGACACCATTGACTCCGACTACCAGTACGACGGATTTCTCATGTTCAAAGCGGTATGCAGTCTCTCCGACCTCCATCTGCTCCTTAATGCTCTGGATCAGTAACTCCTTACATTCTTCCGGCTGCTTAATATGATTTTCCTTTACCTTTTGCTGCAAATTCTCCAGAATCTCCTGTGTCGCGCGTACACCGATATCTCCCATGATCAGGATTTCTTCGATCTCTTCATAAAAATCATCATCTATGGAAGAAAAGCCACTGAAAATGGAATCAATTCCTGACACAAAGCTGTCTCTGGTCTTTGTAAGTCCAGCCACCAGACGGCTGAAAAATCCCTGTTTCTTTTCTGTTTCGGAATTTTCCTCGGATTCATTTTCGCTGGACTCTGTTTCAGAATTTTGTTCGGATGTATCTTCTGTAGGCTCTGTTTCAGAGCTTTGTTCGGATGTATCTTCTGTAGGCTCTGTTTCAGAGCTTTCTTCGGATGTATCTTCCATAGGCTCTGCTTCAGAGCTTTCTTTCGCTTCTTCCTCGATAGATTCTGCCTCTTCCGTCACTTCTTCTGCGACTGCTTCCAGTGTCTGCTCTTCTTTTTCCTTTGACCTTTTAAAGCCCCACTTCATACGCTTTCCTCCTTTAATCAAGTTCTTTTTCTATCAGATTGACAGATACCAGCGTGGAGACTCCCTTTTCCTGCATGGTAATGCCATAGAGTCTGTCTGCTGCTGCCATTGTTCCCCGTCGATGTGTAATAATGATAAACTGCGTGTTTTTCGTCAGTTTATGTAAATACTTTGCAAAACGTGCCACGTTATTATCATCCAATGCCGCCTCAATCTCGTCTAAGAGACAAAACGGGGATGGTTTCAGATTCTGGATCGCAAATAACAGTGCAATTGCCGTTAAGGATTTTTCTCCTCCGGAAAGCTGCATCATATTCTGCAGTTTTTTGCCCGGCGGCTGTGCAATGATACGGATTCCACTCTCTAAGAGGTCTTCTTCCTCCACTAATTCAAGTGTTCCCTTTCCACCGCCAAAGAGTTCTTTAAATGCCTTGTCAAACTCTCTTTGGATATCTGCAAACTTCTCTGCAAACTGCCGTTTCATGCCGGTGTCTAAATCCTCAATGATCCCTAATAAAGTCTGCTCTGCTTCGATCAGGTCATCATGCTGCCCTTTTAAAAATCCGTAACGCTCGGATACCTCTTTATATTCCTCAATGGCATTGACATTGACATCCCCTAATTTTCGGATATCCTCTTTGATCTGTGTGATGGATTTCTTCATCTCGGTCAGATTGTCGTATTCCTCATTTCGCAGCGCTTTGGCATTGTTAAAGGTCAATTCGTATTCTTCCCACATATAATTCTGCTGGGATTCTAACGCCTCTTCTAATTTTTCCCTCTGCTGGTTCAAACGGAAGATTTCTTTGTCTAACTCATTCATCTGACGGCTGACTTCCTCGCGTTTCTCAAAGAAGCCCTTGTACTCCGTGTTCATCTCTTCCTTTTGCTGCTGGGATTCCTTTAATTCCTTCACTAATGATGCATAGGTATCATCAGAAGCTAAGATCGTCTTTTCGATCTCTTCAATGTCTGCCTGTTTTTTCTTCGCATCCTCTTCGGAAAGTTCTGCATCTGCTTTTACTTTTTCGATCTCTTCGGCAAACCGCTCCGCCTCTCTTTGGATACGTTCTAAATTCTCGATCGCAAACTCTGTTTTCTGTCGGATATTCGCTTCTTCTAACTGTATCTCCGAAACATTTTTTGCCGCACCCTCTTCTACATAGATCTGCTCATCTAAGATTTCCTGGAAGGCCGCATTTGCCTGCTCGATCTCTTTTTCACGAGTTGCTGCCTGCTCGATCTGCTGTGCAATCTGTTCCTTCTTTTCATGGATCTCTGCTATCTGCTGCTCGATCTGGACACTCTCTGCCTGCAATCCGGAAAATACACTCTCGCTCTCTTCCTTTTGCTCCTTAGCACGGCTGACATTCATCTGTGCCGTGTTCTTTAAGATCAATGCTTTTTGCAGGTCTCCACGAAGTTGTTCTAAATCCTCGGTCAGTAAATCTTTTGCGGTACGGATATCCAGATTGCGCTGTTTTAATTCTTCAATTTCTTTTTTCTGCGCGGCAATATTTTTTTCGAGTTCTTCTATTTCTCTTTTTCTTCCAAGCAGATTACTGCTGTTTTTAAACGCACCACCGCTCATCGAGCCGCCCGGACTTAAATATTCCCCTTCTAAAGTTACCATATGAAGGGAATAGTGGTATTTTTTTGCGATCACAACTGCATGGTCGATCGTATCAATGACAAGCACTCTTCCTAACAGATAAGCCATGATCCCGTCATATTTCTTATCATTTGATACCAAATGGTCGGCATAGCCGATCACACCTTTTTCCTGCTCTGCCTCATGGTTCCTGCGTGGCTCTTTTTTGCCCACACTGGTAAGTGGTAAAAATGTCGCGCGGCCATAGCGGTTTTCCTTTAAATACCGGATCATCCGCTTTGCCGTCTCTTCATCCTCCGTGACAATGTTTTGGACATTGCTGCTCAAGGCTGTCTCGATCGCCGTTTCATACTGCTTTTTCACCTGGATCAGGTCTGCTACCACCCCATGGATGCCGGACTCCGTCTCCTTTTTTTCCATGATACGACGGATGCTGTTGCCATAACCCTCATAGCGTTCTGCGATATTTTTCAGCGACTCTAAACGTGACTGCATTTTGTTATAATGAATGTTCGCCTGTTCTAACTTCTTAACATTCTCCTGTGTCTTTTGCCGCCACTCTTCCTTCTGCGCCTGCATCTTCGCTTCGTTTTCTTTGCCTTTTATGATCTTAGCCTCTATATCGGCAAGTTCCTGTTCGCTCTTTTGCAGTGCTTCTACTAAACCGCTTTCCTCGGTCTTACGCTGTAAGAGTCTTTGATTCAACTGGGATTTTCGGATCTGGATCTGTTCTAGCATCGTATCGTAACGCTGCTGTCCTGCCTTTACGGATGCTTTCTGGTTTAACAGCTCAATGATCTCATTTTTCCCCTCTTCAATGCCTTCTTTACAACGGGTAATCTCCGCCTGGATCGACTGTAATTTTTCCTGTGCCTGTTCCCTGGTCTTTTCAATCGCTGCAAGCTGCGTCTCATATTCCTGACGCTGTGCATCATAAGTGCTCCCCTGCTGCCTGCGTTCTTCCTGCTGCGCCTCAATGGAAGCGATCCGTTCCCCTAAATGCTCTTTGGTAAGCTGTGCCGTGTGGATCTGTTCTTTTAAGACATTGATCTGACCTTCTAATTTTCCTTTGGTCACATCTGTGCCTGCAATGGAATCCTTCAGATTGCTGATCTTTTCATCCATCTGCGTCATTGCCTCTTCCATTGCCGCATACTCACTTTTCATCTTCTCATGCTGTTCTTTGGTTTCCGTAAGATGCTCACTTGCAATTTCAAAGTTCTTTCCTGCCTCATCTAAAAGCTGTTCGATCCGCTCTACTTCTAAGAGGAACATATTGACATCGTATTCTTTCAGTTCCTCTTTCTTTTTTAAATATAAATGTGCTTTTTCGGACTGACGCTCTAACGGTGCTAACTGACGCTCTAACTCTGAAAGAATGTCATTGACACGCACAAGATTTTCTCTCTCATGCTCTAATTTTTTCTGAGCCGTCACTTTTCTGCGTTTGTATTTTACAATACCTGCCGCTTCATCAAAAAGCTCCCGTCGTTCCTCCGGTTTTCCACTTAAAATACGGTCAATCTGTCCCTGACCGATAATGGAATAACCCTCTTTTCCGATTCCCGTATCATAAAAGAGTTCATTGACATCTTTTAACCGGCACGGACTTCCGTTCATCAGGTATTCGCTCTCACCGGAACGATAGACTCTTCTTGCAATGGTCACTTCCTCATAGTCCACCGGCAGCTTATGATCTGAATTATCCAATGTAATTGCAACATAAGCATAACTCAACGGTTTCCGATTCTCCGTTCCCGCAAAAATAACATCCTGCATACTCGCACCACGAAGCTGCTTTGCACTCTGTTCCCCAAGTACCCAGCGCACTGCATCTGCAACATTACTTTTTCCACTTCCGTTTGGTCCTACGATCCCCGTAATCCCATTGTGAAAATCAAATACGATTTTATTCGCAAAAGCCTTAAAACCGTGTACTTCGATACTTTTTAAATACATCCTGTTCCCTCACTGCTTACGATTGTTCTTCACGCAGTTTCAGTATTCCGCGGTACGCGGCTTCCTGCTCTGCTCCCTTTTTGGTCCTGCCTTCGCCCTGTCCGATGACCCGGTCGCCGACATATGCCTCTGCCACAAAGTGTTTGTTGTGGTCCGGTCCTTCCTCTTTTACCAGACGATATCCCAGTTCTTCCTTATGGGATGCCTGTACAATCTCCTGCAGGATAGTTTTGCTATCATAAAAGAGCTGTTTGTGCTCGATATCCGTTAAGATAAAACGTAAAATAAACTCTTTTGCACTAGCAAAACCACCATCTAAATAAATGGCACCTATCACAGCCTCGAGCGCATCGGAAAGAATGGATTTACGACTTCTTCCGCCTGTCATATCCTCTCCTTTTCCCAAATAGAGATATTTTCCAAGATCCATCTCCTTGGTGCAGAGTGCCAGTGTCGGTTCACAGACAATGCTTGCACGCAATTTTGTCAGATCTCCTTCCGGCTTGTCCTGATATGTGTTAAATAAATACTCACTGGAGATGATCTCAAGGACTGCATCACCTAAAAACTCCAGTCTCTCATTATCGGAAAGTCTGTGCATATGCTTCTCATTTGCATAAGAACTGTGTGTCAATGCCTGACGCAGCAGATTCTTATTCTGAAACTGATATCCGATCACCTGTTGAAACTCTTCCATTTTTTTCTGATTCTGGTACAAAATTCTTTCTCCTCTTTCCATATATAACGAAAAGCCCTCTGAAAAAGAAAGGGCTTCTCACTACTCATTTCCTTGTTCTGTTATGCTAAAGCATTCTTAATCTGCTCTACGGCATCACCGACTGTCACAATTTTTTCTGCATCTTCGTTGGCGATCTCAATATCAAATTCTTCCTCTAATCCCATGATGATCTGGAATACATCTAAGGAATCTGCTCCTAAGTCATCGGTAAATGTTGTTTCCATTGTAATCTCATTTTCATCAACGTTTAATACTTCTGCGATAATCGCTTTAATTTTTTCAAATTCCATATTGATTTCCTCCTTATTCCTGTTCTTCCTGTTTTTGTACAATATAAGTTTTTATTTTCTGATTGATGTCCTGTTCCTGGAATACGGCACACTGCAAAATGGTATTTTTAATCTCTGCCGCCTTAGAGCTTCCATGTGTCTTAACGACCAGACCGTTTAAGCCTAACAGCGGTGCTCCACCGTACTGTGCGGTATCAAACTGTTTCAGCGTGCTCTTCAACGCCGGCTTTACCATCAATGCTCCGATCTTGCTCTTTAACGATGACATCATGCCCTGCTTTACGGCACTCATTAATGTCGATGCCACGCCTTCATAGAGTTTTAAGATCACATTTCCGGTAAACGCTTCACACACAATGACATCTGCATATCCGTGCGGGATCTCCCTCGCCTCAATGCTTCCAACAAAGTTAATATCTTCACATTCTTTTAACAGTGGAAATGTCTCTTTTACCAGTGCATTTCCTTTTTCTTCCTCTGCTCCGATGTTAACAATCGCAACTCTCGGCTTTTTGATGCCCATGACATGTTCCATATAAATAGAACCCATCTTTGCAAACTGTACCAAATGGCTCGGTCTCGCATCCACATTCGCACCACAATCGACTAAAAGGGATACTCCCTGTTCCGTTGGGATCAGCGGTGCTAACGGCGGTCTTTCAATTCCCTTGATCCTGCCTACGATAACCTGTCCACCTACAAGAATGGCTCCTGAACTTCCTGCTGACACAAAAGCATCTGCCTCACCGTTCTTTACCATGTTCATTCCTACCACAATGGAGGAATCCTTCTTCTTGCGGATCGCCATGACCGGCGGTTCTGCGGTCTCTATCACTTCAGATGCATGGACAATCTCCATTCTTTCCTTAGGATAGGTATATTTTTCCAGTTCCTCGGATATGACATCTTCCTGTCCGACCAAAAGAACATGGATGTTATTTTTTTCGTTTACTGCTTCCACTGCACCCTTGATCATCTCTTCCGGTGCATGGTCTCCTCCCATTGCATCCAGTACAACCCGTACCTCTTCCTGCATAGGAATACCTCCTTATTCGCATGTCTATAAGAAAATATACTATATCTGTTTCTATAAATCAACCACAAAAAACGGTTGTTTCTAAAAATTGCCTTTTACGAAAAATCTTCTTTCCCGTCTTCCCTGTCCTCTTCCTTGATATAATTCACAAAGACACTCTCTAAGATTACCTCTGCAAACCATGCACACAACACCGGAATGATCAAAAACAGCGGCGGTATCAGCCATACCAAAAAGGCACCCACTCCTAACACGGCTAAAAGTGCAAGGCTCTTTGGAATGTGGATGACCGTCATGATCGCACTGTTTCTTAACACTTCCTTTGTACTATTCTGAAATCTTGCAATGTATGCAAAGGTATATACCATCCACAAAATTTCCGCCAGCAGCAGTACCGCAAAAAATACATAGGCACTTCCGTATGGACTTCCGGCACGAAAGATCCCATACATCACATAGATGTCAAATCCAAGCAAAGCACCTATCCCGGCAAAGATAAGCCAGCAGATGGTTGCCTGTTTAAAATTCTCTTTCCATGCCCGCTTATATTCTTTCCAAAGATAACTCCTGTCACAGCGGAGTACTTTGTGCGTGGTATAATAAAGTGCTGTCGTTGCCGCTCCGATCGTAATCACCGGCAGACAACTGAGCAGATACAGCAGACAGAGTAACAGACTGTCTGTGATTTTTCCTAATATAGAAAGCAGCGTATTATCATGTTCTGTGTTCACAGCTTTCCCTCCTGAAAAAAAGTTCCTAAGAAAGAATCCTGCTTGCAGGATTCTCCGCCTGCGGCGGGTCGCATCTGCGACACAATTCCTTTCCGCCGCAGTGCGATTCTGCCCGAAGGGCTTTTGCTATATAGGAATTTCCTATATAGCAAAAAAGGAGTGTTCTTTCAAACACTCCTCAATGATGACAGATTAATCCTGTGCAACGATTTCTCTCTTGTTATATGAGCCACAGCTTTTGCAAACTCTGTGAGGCATCATTAACTCTCCGCATTTACTGCATTTTACTAAAGTCGGAGCAGTCATTTTCCAGTTTGCTCTTCTTTTATCTCTTCTACCCTTAGAGGATTTGTTCTTTGGACAAATTGACATTTGGTTACACCTCCTTAAAATTCTTAAATACATCTTGGATAACTGCCATTCTTGGATCTGGTTCTGTCTTTTCACAGTCACAGGTACCATGATTCAGATTCTTGCCGCACTTCTTACAAATGCCTGCACAATCCTCTTTACATAATACTTTCATGGGCCAGTTAACCAAAACTTCATCATAAATGATTCTATCTAAATCAAGATGAAATCCAAGCATGTAGTCCTTCGCTTCCAGCTTTTCCTCATCCACATCCGGAGTCTCCTCTAATGGGATCTCCTTATTGATGTCTATATGGAATGTTGTCGGAACTTCCTCCAGACAACGGTCACAAGGAATCTCAATGGTCAGCTCTGTCGTACCCTGAACAAACAGCCGCTTATTCTCTTCATTCCTGATATGGAGTGCCACATCTTCCTTTTTTGTAATAGGAAATTTACCCAGCTTCGAGTCGAATGTGACGAGGTCCACGGGAACTCTTTTTTCTACTTCCCTGTTTTCCAAAGCTTTGATATCTGTCAAATCAACTTTCATCTTCTTCTCCTATTCACACCTAAACAATTATACATATCCACCGGATATTTGTCAACAGATTTTGCCTTATTTCAGCTATATTTTTGAACTATTTCTGAACCAGTGCCGCTGTCTCTCTTGCAATGGCAAGTTCTTCGTTTGTCGGCACCATCAGAACCTTGACTTTAGAGCTTTCTGTAGAGATCACTAAATCCTCTCCACGTCTCTTATTTGCTTCTTCGTCTAACTCTACGCCGAGGTATCCTAAATAATCGCAGATCTTCTTGCGGGTCTCACCGGAATTTTCTCCTAAGCCTGCGGTAAAGCAGATCGCATCCACTCCGTTCATAGCAGCTGCATAGGCACCGATATATTTTACCACGCGATAGCAGAATACATCCTGTGCAAGTGCTGCTCTTTCATCGCCTGCTTCTGCTGCTGCCTCAATGTCACGGAAATCACTGGACACACCGGAGATACCATAAACACCGGATTTTTTATTTAAAACATCCATGATGTGTTCCATCTCAAAATTCTCTTTTTCTGCAATATACTCAATGACGGATGGATCGATGTCACCACTTCTCGTTCCCATAACAAGTCCCTCTAACGGTGTCAGGCCCATGGAAGTATCTACGGATTTTCCATTTTTTACTGCACAGACAGATGCACCGTTTCCTAAATGACAGACGATCGTCTTTAAGGATTCGTATGGCTGTCCTAACATATCTGCAGCATGCTTGGATACATAGCTGTGGCTGGTTCCGTGGAAACCGTATTTACGAACTTTGAACTGTGAGTAGTACTTATAAGGAATACCATACATATACGCCTCAGCAGGCATCGTCTGATGAAATGCCGTATCAAATACTGCTGCCATCGGAACACCCGGCATCAGCTTCTGACAGGCTTCAATACCGATCAGGTTTGCCGGATTGTGTAAAGGTGCTAATTCACTGACACGCTCTACTGCTGCGATCACTTCATCCGTGATCAATGTAGATTCTGTGAATGCCTCCCCGCCATGAACGATACGATGACCGACAGCTCCGATCTCATCTAAAGATGAAATGGCGCCTGTCTTTGGATTTACCAGTGCCTCTAACACCAGTTTGACAGCTTCTGTATGTGTTGGCATATGCTCTTTTGTAATCTCTTTTTCATTTCCTTCGGACTGATAAACCAGTCTTCCATCAATTCCGATTCTCTCGCACAGACCTTTTGCAAGCACTTCCTCACTTGCAGAATCGATCAGCTGAAATTTTAAAGAACTGCTTCCGCAGTTGATGACCAATATATTCATTTCTTTTCCTCACTTCTTCTTTTTTCCTGATTTTAAACAGTAAAGTATATTTATTATAATCGTTTTCTCTTTTTTATACAAGTCCCCCTGCCGGAGTCTTGCTGATAAAAAACGGGCATGCTATAATTGAGCCATTCTCATCCAAAGCCATCAATAAACAGGGAGTGTACGAAAAAATGAATGTTACAGGTATTATTGCAGAATACAATCCGTTCCACAACGGACATCTTTATCAGTTAGAAAAAGCAAGAAATGATACAAATGCCGACTATCTTATCGTGGTCATGAGCGGGGATTTTGTACAGCGGGGTGCCCCCGCTTTGATCGACAAATATACCAGAGCCAAAATGGCATTAGAAAACGGAGCGGATCTGGTATTAGAACTTCCGGTCCTCTGGTCTACGGCAAGTGCGGAATATTTTGCCGGGGCAGGCATTGCCCTTTTAGACCGCATCGGGGTAACTTCCGCTGTCTGCTTTGGCTGTGAAACGCCGGATCAGGCTGCCCTGCTGTCCTTAGCACGTTTTTTAGCCGAAGAAACTTCCGCATATCGCTCTGCTTTGAATGATGCCTTAAAAAAAGGAATGAGTTATCCTGCCGCAAGAGCCTTTGCCGTACAGACTTCCCTGTCTGCCCCTTTATCCGGTGACCCTTCTGTCTTAGCTTCGGTTACACCCGAATTAGCAGAAACGATCTTAGCTTCGCCGAATAATATCTTAGGACTGGAATACTGCAAGGCCCTTTTTCGCCGGAACAGTCAGATCCGCCCGGTTCTCATTGCCCGTATCGGAAGCGGTTATCACGCCAATAACTTAGATACTTCTTTTGCGTCTGCGACCGGAATCCGTTCTTATCTGAACGGACTGGCCGACCTTTACAGTGACCTTTCTGCCTTAGATGCGTGGATGCCAAAAAGTGCCTTTTTGACCTTATGCGAAGCATTGAACGCACATCCGCTGATGTTTGAAGAGGATTTTGCCGCTATGCTAGGCTATTGTCTGGTTACTCACGACTCATTTACCGACTATGCAGACGGCTCTTTGGAGCTTTCTAACCGGATCCTGCGACAGCGGGAACATTTTTCATCCGTTGTGGATTTTCTGGATGATCTAAAGACCAAAGAAGTAACCTACACCCGTCTGAGCAGGCTTCTTACTCACATTCTTTTAGATATAAAAGAGAAAGATTACGGCTTTTACCGTAATCTTGATTATGTACCATATGGAAAAATACTTGGTTTTCGCGAGGATGCTGCTCCTCTTTTAAAGGAACTGAAACAACATTCCACGATCCCGCTTCTCACCTCTCCTTTGGACAAAAAACAGCAGTTAGATGAAGCAGCCCAAGCCCTTTTGAAAAAAGATGTGCTTGCTTCTGAACTCTATCGTATGGCTGCCGTACAAAAGAGTGGTTTTGCGATTCCAAACGAATATAAACGAAAATTTCTGCGGGTATGATCATCTTTTGATGATCGTACCACCGCCCGCAACATATTCTCCATCATAAAATACTAAAGCCTGTCCCGGAGTCATGGCTCTTTGCGGTTCTTCAAACGTGCATCGGATCAGATCATCGTCAATCTGCTCGATCAGTGCCTGTGCTCCCTGATGTGCATAGCGGATTTTTGCCTTAAAATGCTGTTTTTCCTTTAAATCCGGTACCGACATAAAGTTGATCCGGTCTGCATAGACTTCCCGCACAAAAAGATCTTCATTATCTCCAATGACCACTTCATTCGTTTCAGGACGGATTTCCGTTACAAAAACCGGTTTTCCCATAGAAAGATTTAAGCCCTTTCTCTGTCCAATGGTATAGTGGGTAATTCCCTTATGTTTTCCAAGAACCGTTCCGTCTTCTAAGACAAAGTTTCCTTCTTTTGCGACACTGTCTCCGATCTCGCGTTCAATAAATCCCGCATAATCGCCATCCGGTACAAAACAGATGTCCTGACTGTCCGGTTTGTTTGCCACACGCAGATTGATCTTTTCAGCAATGCTTCGTATCTCGTCTTTCGTATAAGCTCCCACCGGCATCAGGGTATGTGACAACTGTTCCTGCGTCAGATTATACAGTGCATAGGTCTGGTCTTTTTTTGCTGTTACGGAATTCTTGATGGCATATCTGCCATTTGCAAGCTGCTCGATTCTGGCATAATGTCCGGTGGCAATGTAATCTGCTCCGATATCGAGACTCCTTTTTAGCAGTGCTTCCCATTTTACATGACGGTTGCAGGCAATACACGGATTCGGTGTTCTTCCTAAACGATATTCGCCGATAAAATAATCCATGACCTGTTCTTTGAATTCCCGCTTAAAATTCATGACATAATAAGGGATTCCAAGTTCTCCTGCTACTCTTCTTGCATCATCCACAGCACTCAGTCCACAGCATCCGCCGTTTTCTTCCTGAATCTGTGTACTCTCGTCCTGCCATATCTGCATCGTAACTCCGATGACATCATAGCCCTGTTCTTTTAAGAGATATGCCGCTACGGATGAATCTACACCGCCCGACATTCCCACTACTACCTTTTTTTTCTCCATAATTTCCTCCGGCTTAGTAGTCCTCCTCCACTTCGCCCTCGGAAATATCGGATTTTGGCTGCTCTAAGCCCTGTATTACTATATTATTCTTTTCTGCGTAATCCCAGAGTGCGGCATGGATCGCCTCCTCTGCTAACAAAGAACAGTGTACCTTGACCGGTGGCAATCCGTCAAGTGCTTCCATCACTGCTTTGTTTGTAACTTCTAACGCTTCCTGTACGGTCTTACCTTTTACAAGCTCTGTTGCCATGCTGCTGGTTGCTACCGCCGCACCGCAGCCAAAGGTTTTGAACTTACAGTCACGGATGACTTCGTCATCATCAATATCTAAAAAAATTCTCATGATGTCCCCGCATTTTGCATTTCCTACGGTTCCAACTCCACTTGCGTTCTCTATCTCTCCTACGTTTCTTGGATGCTGAAAATGATCCATTACCTTTTCGCTGTACATAAAATAAATCCTCCTTATTCTGAAACTGCACTTTTTTTCTTGAAATCCTCATAGAGTGGTGACATATCACGCAGTCTCTGTACAATTTCTTTGATTGCTTCTATGGTTGTATCCATATCTTCTTTTGTGGTATCTGCACCAAGGGTCAGTCGCAGGGAACCATGTGCGATCTCATGCGGCAGACCGATTGCTAACAATACATGTGAAGGGTCTAAGGAACCTGATGTACAGGCTGATCCGGAAGATGCACAAATCCCCTTCATATCTAACATAATTAACAATGACTCGCCCTCTATGAATTGGAAGCAGAAGCTGACATTATTCGGCAGACGGTCTTTACGCGGTCCGTTTAATCTCGAATACGGTACTTCTTTTAATACCCGTTCGATCAGATAATCACGAAGCTCGCTCTCTTTTTTCGTCCGCTCTTCCATTGTGGCAACTGCAATCTCAACGGCTTTTCCAAGTCCTACGATTCCCGGAACGTTTTCTGTTCCTGCACGGCGTTTCCGCTCCTGTGCTCCACCATGGATAAAGGAACCGATCTTTACGCCTTTTCGGATATATAAAAATCCAATGCCTTTTGGTCCGTTTAACTTATGTCCGCTTGCACTCAGCATGTCAATGTGCATTTTTTCCACATCGATCGGTATCTGGCCAAATGCCTGTACGGCATCTGTGTGGAACAAAATCCCATATTCTTTTGCGATGCTTCCAATCTCCTCGATCGGCTCGATCGTTCCGATCTCATTGTTTGCAAACATAACGGAAATCAGGATCGTATCCGGACGGATTGCCTGTTTTAATTCCTCTACATCAACGAGACCTCTCTCATCTACATCTAAATAAGTGATCTCATATCCTTCTCTCTCTAAATATTCACAGGTATGCAGGATGGCATGATGCTCAATCTTACTCGTAATAATATGTTTTCCTTTGTTTTTGTATGCCTCTGCTGTCGCCTTTAATGCCCAGTTATCACTTTCAGAACCACCGGCTGTAAAATAAATTTCCTCCGGCTTTGCATTTAATGCTGCTGCGATCGTCTCTCTGGACTTTGTAATGGCAAGTTTGCTTTTAGAACCTAAATCATATACACTTGATGCATTTCCATAATTCTCTGTGAAATAAGGAAGCATTTCTTTGACAACGTCTTCATGCGTTTTTGTTGTTGCTGCATTATCCAAATAAATCATATCTTTATCTCCTACTATTCCTATATGTTTTATATGTATATTATAATACGTTTTCCAGTTCTGTCAATAGGACATCTTGCATATATTAAGATAAATGTTCTTTCGGGAGGTCAAAATGAATCTTTCCCGTTATATCAGGCACTATATGAAAAATCCTCTGGTTCTTGGCACATTTTTATTAACTGCCTCCGGCGTTTTGAGCAGAATCATAGGCTTCTTCTATAGAATATTCTTATCTCATACGATTGGTGCGGAAGGAATCGGAATTTATCAGCTTATCTTTCCGCTTCTTGCCCTGTGCAGTTCTTTTACTACTGCCGGTATACAGACCGCTATTTCTAAATTCGTTGCCGAAGTCTCCGATGATCAAAACGAGAGCCGCAGACGCTGCTATCTGGCAGCCGGTTTACTGCTATCTCTTAGTCTGTCCTTTTTGTGTGCTTTCTATTTATATACACAGGCTGACTTTTTAGCTTATCATGTGATCCACGAATATCGTACTGCACCGCTGCTTCGGATTCTCGCCTATTCTCTGCCGTTTGGTGCTATCCATTCCTGTATCAGCGGTTATTATTACGGCTTAAAAAAAGCGATGATCCCGTCTGTGTCACAGCTTATCGAACAGATCGTGCGTGTTGCCAGTGTCTATGTCATCTACCGCGTCCAGATGCAGGAACAGATTCCCGTGACACCTGCCATTGCGGTATGGGGAATTGTCTGTGGGGAGATTTCCTCTGCTCTCTTTTCTGTCGCTGCCGTGCGTTTTTCTAAGTTACGGCTCTGTGATTTTAAAAATGCCCTGCCAAAGATCGGACGCTTATCCGTACCTTTGACCGGAAACCGTGTTGTCTTAAATCTTTTTACCAGTATTGAGGCTATTTTAATCCCCTTAAAACTCAATGAGGCGGGACTTAGCACCTCTGCGGCTTTAAGCATGTTCGGTGTCCTGACCGGAATGGCTCTCCCACTGATTTTGTTTCCAACCTCGATCACAAATTCGTTAGCTGTCATGCTGCTTCCTGCTGTCTCGGAAGCCTCTGCACACGGAGAACGCGACCGGATCAAAAAAGCGGTTTCAAAATCTATTACTTATTGTATGCTGTTTGGTTTTGCCTGTACGGCTTTCTTTTTCTTCGGTGGTAATTTTTTAGGAATGTGGCTGTTTCAAAATGAGATGAGCGGCAACTTTATTATGCAGCTTGGTTTTATCTGCCCCTTCCTCTACCTGACTTCTACGCTTGCCGCCATTTTAAACGGACTTGGCAGGACCGTACAAACTTTTTGTTATAATCTAGTAAGTATCTGCATCCGCCTTCTGTTTGCACTGTTTGCCATCCCTGCCTTTGGTATCAAAGGTTATCTGTGGGGGCTGTTGGCAAGCCAGATCATCCTGTCGGTATGTCTGACGTTCTCTTTACGGGAATATCTGAAGTAACAGAAAAACGCATATTATATCCTAGTTACTTACTAGGATATAATATACGTTAGAAACTCTGATTTGTCAATCTGATTATTCTGCGATTTTTCCTATAACAACAAATCTTGCATCTTCATACTCATAGGTACAGGTAGATAGAGTTACCAATTTGTCCTCCCCCGTTACCGATACTTCTGATGTAAAGTTGGATTTTTGAAGGACATGCTTTACTAACTCATCCCTGCCTTCTTTCGTCGTTGGGATGGTATACACGCTATCCTCCACATTCGTTGTATACCCCGCAAGGATTTCTAATTTCATACGCCGCCCCGGTGTGTAGAGGTACATGACAGGATGCCTTTCATAATATTCCTGATCCTGATATTTTACCAAGGAGGCAAACATTGTACCGTTTTTCATGTGATGTCCATAGATCATCGTATTCCAGTCGGAAAAATCGGAATGATTCTGATAATCCATAAATAAGGTACCGGCTTTTGCTTCTGTACCATTCAACAACCGATGGAGATAGTAATCGTTATCTCCTGCCTGTGCTACTACATAGTTGATCCCACCGCCCGGTGCATACAGCCATGCCACTGCATCTTTACTGATCGCATGCAGGGTGTCAAAATCAATTGCATCCGGTATCGGTTCTTCCTTCTCTTCTTTTTCCTTTTTTGTATCTTTCGAATCCGTATTGTCTTTTTCTATAATGATCGCCGATTCCTGCAGATCCTGTGCAAATTTTTCGCTTTTCCTACCTTCTAACAGGTATCCTAAAATGTTCCACAGGGATACCAGCATAACGATGATGAGCACTGCCATCAGCAGGATCATTCCCCACTTGCGCGGATTCTTTTGTTGTGACGGTTCTTTTTGTCTTTCTTTCATCTTAGCCTCTGTTTTATGTAAACTTTGTATGGAGTTTTTTGCTTCCTCTCTGTATATCTGTAAAATTCATTCTATAGAATTTTATCAGCATTTATACTAATAAATTCTATATCCGTATTCTCCTCTGTCAGATCATTCTCCTTTTATTGGACAAACATCTGAAAGTTATAAAATTCTTTATATTATAAAACATCTTACGTCCACAATGATGTTATAAACATTGGTGATGCATCTGTGCTTTTGACAAATCCACATTGTTCATAAAAATGTAACTCATTATCATACGCTATTACTGCTACCCGTAGATAATCTTTATAATGTTCTTTCATCATTGCTACCAAAGTTCTGCCAACCGTATTTCCATGATATTTCGGGTTTACTAACAGATAATGGACATATGCATTCATGATTCCATCATCCATTGCGCATATCATTCCTATTAATTTTCCTTCATCCCATGCAGAATATATCGTTTTAAAATTTTTCATTGCTATAACCAATTTATCAGGATAATGTCCGGATGACCAATCTACTGATAAAAACAGGTCTTCTAACTCCTCACAGGAAAAATCCTGTGTATCTTTATATTCAATGTACATTTTCATTTTCTCCCATACTTTTAAAAATTCGCCATTATTCCGGCAATTCCATTTCATCGTTCATTTTTACAAATCCAAACTTTTCATATAAGGGCTTTCCTGCCTCTGTAGCTTCTAGTGAAATCTCACTAATTCCTCGTTCTTTTGCATCTTTTACAAGCAACTGCAGCGTTTCAAAAGCTATTCCCTGTCTCCTATAGTCAGGCTTTGTATACATATTCATAATGTATGCCTTGTTTCCTGTCTTATTATGATATGTTGGCATTACTTTAAAATAACTAATGCCACCTGCACCAACAAACATTTCATCATCAAAAACTAAGTATGCAGTATGCGTACCATGTTCAAGTGCATCTTTATAGTAATCATATGACTCTTTTTCAACCTCAGACATATCTATATCATCTGATAATTTATTAGCTGCTCTAAGAACTGTAATCCTTGTTTTCGTCAGTAATTCTATATCTTTCGTTGTTGCCTTTTGGTATCTCAACATAATATATTTCCCCCCTATCTTATCCCCATTCAAAGTCAAAACCCCTTACACCATAGCTGATGTAAGGGGTCTCTATACAAGCTAATTAACGCTCTAAGTATTCATTACCTACAGTGAATTATTTGTTGTTGATAGCTGCCTGAGCTGCTGCTAATCTTGCGATCGGCACACGGAATGGTGAGCAGGATACATAGTCTAATCCTAACTTGTGGCAGAACTCTACGGAAGATGGATCTCCACCGTGCTCTCCACAGATTCCTAAGTGCATGTCCGGACGTGTCTGTTTTCCAAGTTTTACAGCCATATCCATTAATTTTCCAACACCGTTCTGGTCTAATCTTGCGAATGGGTCAGACTCGAAAATCTTAGCCTGATAGTAAGCATCTAAGAACTTACCGGAGTCATCACGAGAGAAACCGAATGTCATCTGTGTTAAATCGTTTGTACCAAAGCAGAAGAACTCAGCCTCTGTTGCGATCTCATCTGCTGTTAATGCAGCTCTTGGAATCTCAATCATAGTACCAACGGAGTATTTTAAGTCAGAACCTGCAGCAGCGATTTCTGCATCAGCAGTCTCTACTACTACTGCTTTTACGTTCTTTAACTCTTTTACTTCACATACAAGTGGAATCATGATTTCAGGAACCATGTTCCAATCCGGATGTGCTTTCTTTACATTGATAGCTGCACGGATAACAGCTTTTGTCTGCATTTTTGCAATTTCAGGATAAGTAACTGCAAGACGGCATCCTCTGTGTCCCATCATTGGGTTGAACTCTTTGAGTCCTTCGATGATTGCTTTGATTGTCTCTACAGATTTGCCCTGAGCATCTGCTAATTTCTTGATATCTGCTTCTTCAGTAGGTACGAACTCATGAAGTGGCGGATCTAAGAAACGGATGGTTACCGGGCATCCCTCTAATGCTTCATATAATGCTTCAAAGTCAGACTGCTGATAAGGAAGAATCTTATCCAGTGCTGCTTCTCTTTCTTCTACTGTATCGGAGCAGATCATCTCACGGAAAGCAGCAATTCTGTCTTCCTCGAAGAACATATGCTCTGTACGGCAAAGACCGATACCTTCTGCACCAAGCTCACGAGCTTTCTTAGCGTCTGCCGGTGTATCAGCGTTTGTACGAACTTTTAATGTTCTGAACTCATCAGCCCATCCCATAACACGTCCGAAGTCACCGCTTACAGAAGCTTCGTTTGTCTTGATGTCGCCTTTGTAAATCTTACCTGTTGTTCCGTCTAAGGAAATGTAATCTCCCTCATGGAATGTATATCCACCGAGTTTGAACTCTTTCTTCTCTTCATCGATTTCGATTTCACCACATCCGGATACACAGCATGTTCCCATACCACGAGCAACTACGGCTGCGTGAGATGTCATACCACCACGAACTGTTAAGATACCCTGTGCAGCATGCATACCTTCGATATCCTCTGGGGATGTCTCAAGACGAACAAGGATAACTCTCTCGCCTTTTCCACCGATTCCTGCTTCTTTTGCTTCTTCTGCTGTGAAGATAACTTTACCAGCAGCTGCTCCAGGAGATGCCGGAAGTGCAGAACCGATTACTTCACCTGCTTTTAATGCATCTGCATCGAAAGTTGGGTGTAATAACTGATCTAATGATTTTGCTTCGATACGGCAAACAGCTTCTTCCGGTGTGATCTGTCCTTCGTCTACTAAATCACAAGCGATCTTGATAGCTGCAGGAGCTGTTCTCTTACCGTTACGAGTCTGTAAGAAGTATAATTTACCTTCCTCAATTGTGAACTCCATATCCTGCATGTCGTGGAAATGGTTCTCTAATTTCATAGCTAAATCCATGAACTGTTTGTAGCACTCTGGTAAGTCTTTCTCTAACTGAGTGATCGGCTGTGGTGTACGAACACCTGCAACTACGTCCTCACCCTGAGCGTTGATCAGGTACTCACCGAAGATACCTTTCTCACCTGTAGATGGGTTACGGGTAAATGCAACACCTGTTCCTGATGTGTCACCTTTGTTACCGAATACCATAGTCTGTACGTTTACGGCTGTTCCCCAGTCTCCAGGGATATCATTCATACGACGATATACAATGGCACGAGGGTTGTCCCATGAACGGAATACTGCTTTTACAGCACCCATTAACTGGTCTTTTGGCTCCTGTGGGAACTCTTCGCCGTTCATTGCCTCTTTATATACACCTTTGAATTTCTCTGCTAACTCTTTTAAGTCATCTGCTGTTAACTCTGTATCGTAAGTTACACCTTTTGCTTCTTTCATCTCGTCGATGATCTTCTCGAAGTAAGATTTTGGAACTTCCATAACTACGTCAGAATACATCTGGATGAATCTTCTGTAAGAGTCATATGCGAATCTAGGATTTCCTGTCTTCTTTGCAAAACCTTCTACTGCTACGTCATTTAAACCTAAGTTTAAGATAGTATCCATCATACCTGGCATAGAAGCACGAGCACCGGAACGAACAGATACTAATAACGGATCTTCTGTGTCTCCGAATTTTTTACCATTTACGCCCTCTAACCATGCAAGAGCCTCGAAGATCTGATCCTCAATCTCTTTGGAAATTGTCTTTCCGCAGTTGTAATACTCGGTACATGCCTCTGTGGTTACTGTAAATCCCTGAGGGATCGGCATTCCTAAGCCTGTCATCTCGGCTAAGTTACAGCCTTTACCACCAAGCAGGTTTCTCATAGAAGCGTTACCTTCTTCAAATTTGTAAACCCATTTTGCCATTTGAATAATTCCTCCTAAAAAAATTTATATATTGTTATGTGATGCCCCGTATTGTGGTGATCACAAATACACTATGTAATACGACCATCAAGGGTCGCACATAATTGATTTTAACACAAATTTCATTTTTCGCAACAGATTTTCATAAATTTGTCCAAAAAAAGCAGAAAAAGGAATCCAAAGATTCCCTTCTGCTTTTCACGCCCATTGCGTCATTTGTTCTTTTTCTGTCTTTTTACCTATTTTTTACCTGTTATTTGATTTTTACTACTTTTACGCTCTTCTTAATGCCTGTGCTTTTCAAAATCTTCTTATAGGAGCTCAGCTTCTTCTTCGGCACCTGTATGGTTGCCTTTTTGTGAATTCCCTTAAATGCATTCCTTCCGACATTCTTTTTCGTCAGTTTGGTTGTCTTAACGGTAATCTTCTTTAAATTCTTACATCCGTAGAATGCATTCTTTCCAATGCTTGCAACATTGCTGCCAATCGTTACCTGTGTTACTTTTTTGTTATTTTTAAAGGCATCCTTAGAAATTGCTGTTACCTTATATGTTACACCTTTTACGGTAATAGTTGCCGGAATGCTGACTTTCTTTGTATTTTTCTTCGGCTTTACATAGGTAACTGTTGGATTTTTCACCTTTGCACTGGTGACTTTATAGGTCGCACCCTTGCTGTCCTTCAGTGTCTTGCCCTTGGCTGCCGGCTTCTTTTTTGTGTCGGTTGGCTTAGTCGGATTTGTCGGCTTGGTAGGGTTTGTCGGGTTCGTTGGCTTGGTAGGATTTGTCGGATTCGTCGGCTGACTTGGTTTTGGTGTCAGCTTTGCAATCTTTACTTCTGCCGTCTGTATTGTAAACAGACCATTTTTAAATACTGCCGTATAGAGTCCGACTCCCTCTTCTTTTTCTGTTGCCTGTCTTTTCACGCTATAGGCTGCCTGTGCTGTTTCTGTCTGTTCTGAGTTACAGTTCTGACAGGTTGCTTTTGCCGCACAGCTCTTCTTATCGTCTGACCATTTGTATGTGGCATCACCATAGGTATGTTCTGCATTTGCATAGATATCGCCATCTTTATAAACGGTCGCTCCACCTAATACCGGACTCTCATCTGTTCCGATATTCTGTCCCCATACCGGTGCTGTGGCACGGTTCTCTCCGGTTCCATCTAATAAATATGCCACTTCTCCGGAAGCAAATTCTGCCTTTGTCTTAGATATCACTTCCTCTGTTTCCGCCACACCCCGGTATTCTTCTATATCATAGCAATTCTCTACACCGTTCGCTTCATCTGCTGTTCCTGTAATTGGGTAAAGACTCGTGTGATAGGAATTTTTTATTTTATTTCCTGCATAATATCCTACTAATGCTCCCACCTTGGATTGTGATTCACCACTGGCTGTTACACTTCCTGTACTGTAGGAATTTTCAATATTTTTATATTCTTCCGTACTGCTTTTTAAGTTTGCCGTTCCAAATAATCCACCAACATTATTGGTACCTGTAACCGAGCCTGTATTGATACACTTCTGAACCGGCTTTGTGGATGCCTGAACAGCATAATATCCTCCGATTCCTCCTACCATTGTACCGTTTGCAGTAATATCGCCTTCATTTTTAATCACTCCTGTCTCAGAGAAAATGCCTTCCTGACAATCAAAGCTTCCTAAAATACCTCCGACACTGGCTGAATCACTGCTTATGGTTCCCTGCAGCTTACCCTGATTTACAATATCTCCATATGCCATAACCGGTATTTTTGCATCTTCATCTGTAGCATAACCTACAATGCCTCCCATCGCACTGTTGCCTACAACATTCCCTTCGTTACGGATCTCTCCTTTGACTGAAACAACCTGTGTATCCTGCAGTCTTCCAATGATTCCTCCAATATAAATATCACTAGCGTTTACCTCTCCGGTATTGATCATATTTCCGGCTGCAGTGATCGTGCCCATGTAGGTAGCCCCCACAAAGCCTCCGATACATTTCGTTCCCTGCACATATCCGGTATTTTGGATATCTCCTGTCGCAGCCGTAATTTCTATATTGCCGTCGTACGCTCCTACAATTCCTCCGGCATGCTCACCACTGCAATAGATACTTCCTGCATTCAGAATACTTCCTGCCTGTATCTGTAATAAATCGCTGCTCGTCATCTGTCCGATAATTCCTCCGGCATATCCGGGTCCATTGATATCTGCCGTATTTTTTGCGGCTCCGGCAATCTTCACGGAAGTCTTAGTCTCTGCCTTTCCGATGATTCCTCCTGCATATACATCTCTACTATGGACCATTCCTGTGTTCAGCAGTTCTCCGTCGCCTTCTATGGAAGCCTTACTACAGTATCCTACGATTCCTCCGACCCTGCTTCCTGCCTCGATCTGACCGGAATTACTCATGGTTTTAAAGGCAATCAGTTTACCGCCATCCATACAACTGCCCGCAATTCCCCCTACACGGTCATTTTTGCCGGATACATCTGCTTTGTTATTGCAGTCTATGATGGTTCCCCCGTTGCGTCCACATACACCACCGACATCATAGTTTCCCGATACGGTTCCGTCTATGGTAACATTTTTGATCACTCCGCCTGCATCCAGTGTGTTGAAAAATCCGACCTGGTAACCACCACTTATTGCCATTGTCAATTTAATAGTTGCACCGTTTCCATCAAAGGTTCCCCTGTAGCCGTCCGGCATTGTCATATTGGACGGTATGCCCTGCCACATCTCGTCAGATACATCGATCATGGTCACTCCATCCGCTATTTTTGCACAGTCAGAAAGATGGCTTGTGCTTCCCCTTAACATATTCGCAAATGTCCACAGATCGTCTGCATCCTCAATGATATAAGGATCTTCTACTGTTCCGGAACCGGATAATGTCCCGCCTGCTGCACGGACTGTCAATGTCCCAAGGCTGCTTCCTAAAACACTTGTCACTGTTAAGGCAAGTGCTAAAGAAAACGCAGTCACAGAAGCGATCCCCCTGTTCTTTATCAGCTTCATTCTTTTCATTTTTTCTGCTTCTCTCCTTCCTGTATGTTGATACAAATCTTCGCCCGAAGGTCTTTTTACTCTATAGGAAACACGGTATTTTCTATAGAGTAAGAGAGTGCCCCTGACAGAGCCACCCTCTTATCCGATACTTTTTTTATTTGATCTTCATTACTTTTACACTCTTTTTCATCCCTGAATTTTTCAGAAGCTTCTTATAAGCATTCAATTTCTTTTTCGGCACTTTGATCGTTGCCTTTTTATGGATTCCCTTGAACGCATTCTTTCCGACAGTCTTTTTCGTCAGCTTTGTGGTCTTGATGATCACTTTCTTTAAGTTCTTGCAGCCGTAGAATGCATTCTTTCCGATGTTCTTAACGTTCTTATCGATCGTGATCTGTGTCACTTTCTTGTTATTCTTAAATGCATCTTTGGATACTGCCGTTACCTGATATTTAATTCCTTTTACCGTGATCGTTGCCGGAATGCTGACTTTCTTTACATTCTTTTTCGGTTTTACATAGGTTACCGTCGGATTTTTTACTTTTGCACCGGTTACTTTATAAGTTGCACCCTTGCTGTCCTTTAAGGTCTTGCCCTTGGCTGCCGGCTTCTTTTTGTTATTGGTCGGTTTTGTCGGGTTCGACGGATTTGTTGGCTTTGACGGATCACTTGGCTTCGTCGGGTTCGACGGGTTGCTTGGCTTCGTCGGCTGACTTGGTTTTGGTGGCAGCTTTGCAATCTTTACTTCTGCTGTCTGTGTTGTAAACAGACCGTTTTTAAATACTGCCGTATAGAGTCCGATTCCCTCTGCCTGTTCTGTTGCCTGTTTTTTGATACTGTAAGCTGCTGCTACCGTCTCCTCTGCTCCCTCTATGCCACAGAGACGACAGTTCTGTTTTGCTGTACAGTTCTTCTTATCCGCTGACCATGTATATGCCACATCATAGGTATGTTCCGCATTTGCATAAACATCACCGTCTTTATAAACGGCTGCTCCACCTAATACCGGACTCTCATCTGTTCCGATATTCTGTCCCCATACCGGTGCTTCCGCACGGTTCTCTCCGGTTCCGTCTAATAAATATGCCACTTCTCCGGAAGCAAATTCTGCCTTTGTCTTAACTACGACTCCCTCTGGCTCTGTGACGCTTGTATCCTCTGACATACTGTAACAGTTCTCTACACCCTGGCAATACTTTGTCGTGCCTAACATTGGTAATGCATCTGTTACCGTATCATAGCAATTCTTTATTTTATTTCCGCTAAAACAGCCTACTAAAGTTCCATTCCGACTGTCTGTTGCATCTGTTGCATCTGTTATGTTCACCTGTCCGGTACTATAAGAATTTTCAATATTTCTATATTCTTCCGTGCTGCTTGTTATGCTTACATATCCGAATAATCCACCTACCTGTATACCCTTTGAGGCTGTGACATCTCCTGTATTGATACATTTTTTGACAGCTCCTGTAGATGCTGCGATACCGTAAGATCCCACGATTCCTCCAACATAGGTACCTATTCCCTCAATCACACCTTCGTTCTTTATCACACCGGTATCCGACACGATGCCTTCCTTACAGTTATAGCTTCCAACGATACCGCCTATATTGTCAGCTCGCGTAGTTGAGATTTTTCCCTGATTTACAATATCTCCATATGCCCGGATCGGACTAGCTGTCTGATTCCGATCACACCTGCCTGCGATTCCTCCTACCTGAGTTGCTCCCGTAACATTCGACTCATTGCGGATTTCTCCTCCTACTGCAATAAGCTGTGACTCATTCAATTTTCCTACAATCCCTCCAATTTCATTACCCGAGAGATTGCTTGCCACTTCCCCGGTATTGACAATGTCTCCGGCTGCTGTGACCGTAGAGCTGTTACAAGATCCAAACACACCTCCGATATCACTTGGCCCTTTGACTGCTCCGGTATTTCTGATATCTCCTGTCATTGCTGATATTTCAGCCTTGCCTGTAATATATCCTATCACTCCTCCGATCGAATTGCTGGCATAGCTGCCAGTGACATTTCCCGTATTCAGAATGCTTCCTGCCTGTATCTGTATCGGGTCACCACTGCTTGATGCCAGATAGCCTATAATTCCTCCTGTATAAGTACTTCCGCTGACTTCTGCCGTATTCCGTACCTCTCCTATAACTTTCAATGCAGCAGTGGCTCCTAATTTTCCTGCGATTCCACCAGTGTAATTATAATACATTCCACCGTCAATAACTCCTGTATTCTGCAGTTCTCCGGCTCCCTCAATAGAACCCTTGCATTCTCCCACGATTCCTCCTATAGAACCACTTGAGTTAATTTTACCGGAATTTGTCATAGCGCCGGAAAATTGAATTTTTCCGCTGATTTCACAGCAACCTGCAATTCCTCCTGCCACATCACTCCCTGCTTTTACATCTGCTTTGTTATTACAATCATCAATTGTTCCTTTATTCGTTCCACATATACCACCGACATAGCTCCCTCCTATTACTTTGCCATCTGTGGTTACATTTTTAACTTTTCCGCCGTCACCTATGATGCTGAATAAGCCGGCATTTTTTCCTGACTTGTCCACATTTAAGTTGATCGTTGCACCATTTCCATCGAATACACCGGTATATCCGGCATCGTTGCCATCAGTATCTTTGACATTTGCCGGCATAGGCTGCCACGTTTCGTCTGAAACATCAATGCTGGCAACACCATCTGCCACCTTTGCACAAATGCCAAGATTGTCTGCATTTCCATCTAACAATGCTGCAAATGCCTTTAAATCTGCTGCATCTTCAATAATATACGGGTCATTATATGTTCCACTACCGGATAATGTCCCTTCTGCTGCCTGTACTTCGAGTGTTCCAAGACTGCTTCCTAAGACACTTGTCACCATCAATGCAAATGCCAGAAAGAGACTGAACACGGAAGATATACTCTTTTTTTTCTGTGAATCGTCTTTTCTTCATATTTTCCCTCCTACATATTTTCAACACTTGACTTTTCATTAAAATTCTAACATAGTGTCCGCATTTTGTATAGCAAACTAAAGTCTAGGTTTTCGTCCTGATTTTTCCAAACTTTTTACCAAACTCTTACACTGGACCATTGGCTGAAAGCCGCTTCTGACAAGGATTTACGGATATTTTTCAATCCAAAAAGAGGATGCACTCCCTGCCGGAAGTTCATCCTCTGATGTTCTGCTTTTTATGATCCTGTAAGATCCTTAGAATGTGAATTTGTCTGCAAAATATGCCTCTAAATCGGTAATCTTGATGCGCTCCTGCTCCATGGTGTCACGGTCACGGACGGTAACTGCTCCATCCTCTTCGGAGTCGAAATCATAAGTGATACAGAATGGTGTACCGATCTCATCCTGTCTTCTGTAACGCTTTCCGATATTTCCACGGTCATCAAATTCACAGTTGTATTTCTTAGATAACTGTGTGAAGACTTTTTCTGCACCCTCATTTAATTTCTTAGATAACGGAAGTACACCGATCTTTACCGGTGCAAGTGCCGGATGGAAATGAAGTACGGTTCTCATATCCGGTTTTTCTTCTGTTCCGATATTTTCCTCATCATAAGCTGCACATAAGAATGCTAATACCACACGGTCTGCACCCAGTGAAGGCTCGATAACATATGGAATGTATTTTTCTTTCTTTTCATCATCAAAATAACTCATATCCTGACCGGATGTGTTCTGATGCTGTGTCAGGTCATAATCGGTTCTGTCTGCGATTCCCCAAAGTTCTCCCCAGCCGAATGGGAATAAGAACTCGAAGTCTGTGGTTGCTTTGCTGTAGAATGCCAGCTCTGCCGGATCATGGTCTCTGAGTCTTAACTCATCTTCTTTCATTCCAAGGCTTAACAGCCAGTCACGGCAGAAACTTCTCCAGTAATCAAACCACTCTAAGTCTGTTCCAGGCTCGCAGAAGAACTCTAACTCCATCTGCTCAAATTCTCTGGTACGGAAGGTAAAGTTACCCGGTGTGATCTCGTTACGGAAGGATTTTCCGATCTGGCAGATACCAAACGGGATCTTCTTTCTGGAGGTTCTCTGTACGTTTTTGAAGTTGACAAAGATTCCCTGTGCCGTCTCAGGTCTTAAATATACGGTATTCTTTGCATCTTCTGTGACACCCTGGAAAGTCTTGAACATCAGGTTGAACTGACGGATGTCCGTGAAGTTATGTTTTCCACAGGTCGGACATGGTACATTGTGCTCTTCGATGAAGTTCTTCATCTGCTCCTGTGACCAGCCGTCTACGGAATCTTCTAAGGTAATTCCATTCTCTTCTGCAAAATCTTCAATGATCTTATCTGCACGGAATCTCTCATGACACTCTTTACAATCCATTAACGGATCGGAGAAACCGCCAAGATGTCCGGATGCCACCCATGTCTGCGGGTTCATCAAGATCGCACAGTCTACGCCGACGTTATATGGATTCTCCATTACAAATTTCTGCCACCATGCTTTTTTTACGTTATTTTTTAATTCTACACCAAGATTTCCGTAATCCCATGTATTTGCCAGTCCTCCATAAATCTCAGAACCCGGATATACGAATCCTCTTGCCTTTGCCAATGCAACAATTTTGTCCATGGTCTTTTCCATTGCTTTTTTCCTCGCCTTCTTTATTTGTACACAATATACGTCAGTGACGTATCATCTGCATTTTCTTTCTGGATCGAAACGGTCTTTTCGTCTTTAATCTTGACGTTGTTTCCTGACACATATGCTACTTTTCCACTTACCGCAACATCTATACTCTCACTCGTAATGACTACTTTATAGCTGTCATCACCATCGATATTCTTATCGGTTGCTTTCTTTTTTAATTTTCCATCCTTGACCGGATAAAAATGCTCCGGGAATGTATAACCGTCCGCTATGGCTTCTACAACGCTTCCCTGATACAGTGTCTCATCATTAAAATCCGAATAGGTCTTGGTATCGTCAAATTTGACGGTCAGATATGCTTTGCCATCTTCTACTGCAAACCCACCGGATTTGACGCTGTTCCCGCTTTCTTTTTTATAATCTTCAATCTGCTGCTCTATGAATGTCTTTAACTCTTTCTCATCATAGTTATCCTGATTGAAATCTTCCGTGATATTTTCTACGACTTTCCCGCCGTCTTTAATATGAAGTGTTGTGCGGTCTTCCTTTGTCCCACAGCCGGTCACAAGCATCATCACCGCTGCTGCAACAAAGCAGACAACCATCTGTTTTTTCATATGTAACCTCCTAACTTATGCAAATCTCTCACATTATACCCTTTTATCCGCAAAATTTCAACTTCTAGCGGCGAATCTCCTCTAAGACTTTTAACGACTTGAATTTCCGGTCTACATACAGGGCAAGATAGGACTTCAATATCCGCTCTAAGGTATGCAGCACATCTTCCGATACCTGAAAGGTATAGAGCTTTTCAATGCTGCTTGTGATGATGTACTGCATGGTATACAATGCGGACTCATCTAAACGTATGATGTTCTCATCATTTTTACACTCACTGCACAGGGTTCCGGCATATTTTGCACTGAACCATCCTAAATCTTCCTCTTTTTTACACTTTCTACAGGAAAAGACATTCGGATATTCTCCATTGATCGTAAGAATCTTCAGTTCATAAATGCAGCGTACCAGCCGGTTTAAATAGGCATCACTCTCTAATGCCCGGAGGGACTGATAGAGCAGCTTTAACATCTCTGTCGCATTTTCATTTTCCACCGCATAATAATCCGCAAACTCCAAAAAATAGAACCCGTAATAGGCGGCTTCTAAATCCATGGTCAGTTCCCGGAAGTAGTTGGTGATCTCTGCTTTTACCAGATTATATGTACTTCTTCCTTCATATAATTCAAACTGGCCAAACGCAAACGGATTTGTCGCAGCGAGGAGCTGGGAATTCGGTCTTCTCGCTCCTCTTGCAAATGCTGTGATCTTTCCTCTTTCTTTGCTGAGCAATGTAATTCTCTTATCGTAATCCCCTATGGGTATCACTGACAGCACCATTCCTGTCAACACCAGATTCTGCCCCATGCTTTGCCACACCTCTTGCCTTCTGTTCACTGTCTGCCATATGCTCAATCATTTTATATGCCAGATAGTCCGTGACTCTTCCTGTACTCATGAATTGTTTCCAGGTTTCCTCTCCCATGAAAATTCCTCCTTGTCGGATGCTGTTATCTATGTTATTAGAATTTCCATGGTGAGCTTTCCTATACCAGCAAATAATTACCAGTTGACATTTTTCTTACATTTCGTCTTTGCGGTAGCCAAAATTCTTAATTAAAAAATCACTGTCACGCCAGTCTTTTTTGACTTTGACCCAAAGCTGCAGATTGACTTTTGCATCTAAAAGACGCTCGATCTCATATCTTGCATTACTTCCTATCTTCTTTAACATACTTCCCTGTTTTCCGATGATGATCCCTTTATGGGAATCTTTTTCACAGACGATGGTCGCATCGATATCGATGATCTTTTTGCCTTTCCGTACTTTCATTTTATCCACGGATACTGCAATTCCATGCGGAATCTCTTCGTTTAGTGCATGCAACGCTTTTTCACGGATGACCTCTGCCACAATCTGGCGTTCCGGCTGGTCGGTGATAGTGTCTTCATCATAAAACTGCGGACCATATGGCAGGTATTTAAAAATTAAATCCGTCAGGATTTCCGTATTCTGACCACGAAGTGCCGATAGCGGAACGATTTCCGCAAAGTCATAGACTTTTCGATAGGTGTCAATGTATTCTAATATTTTTTCTTTTTCATCTACCGTATCTACTTTGTTGATGATCAGTATGACCGGTGTATTTACCCGTTGCAGTTTTTCGATAATGTGCTGCTCACCCGCTCCGATAAAATTACTCGGCTCCACTAACCAGAGTACCACATCCACTTCATTTAACGTCTTTTCCGCAACATTGACCATGTATTCTCCCAGCTTATTTTTTGCTTTATGGATGCCGGGTGTATCTACAAATACAATCTGTCCTTTTTCCATATCGGTATATACGGTCTGAATCCGGTTTCTGGTGGTCTGTGGTTTGTTGGATGTAATCGCTATCTTCTGTCCGATCAAGTGATTCATCAAGGTTGACTTTCCTACATTCGGACGTCCGATGATCGTTACAAATCCCGATTTAAAATTATTGTTCATTCCGTCTCCTTTGATTTTTCCTTTCGTACATTCCTAGTACAGATTTTTCAGTTCCATAAACATCTCTTTTTCTGCTCTTAATGTTTCTTCGTTTCCGATTACACAGAGATCCTGCTCTTCTAAGACCGCCTGTACTAAAGGTGCCAACGCACGGATGTCCTCTGCCGTGCCGCTTAATACTGCATCTCTTTCTTTTTGCAGTTCTTCATCCGTGATATGTCCTAAATAACAGATCAGGGAACGCCGTCCTCTTGAAATCGGGGTCAGCGGTGTGTCCATTTCGCTGATGGTACCGATAATATATTTTGTCATATCTCTTTCGTCTGCATCAAATTCCTTTAAATACTCTGGAATCTTTTCATAGATTTCATTGGTCGCACGAAGTTTCGGGTCACGGTAGGAAGCAAAGTAGGTGTCTCCGTTCTTTCCAAATCCACTCATGCAGCCATAAGCTCCGCCCTTGACACGAATGTTAATCCACAGGTAATCATAGCCCATAATGACTTTTAAAATCCTTAGTGTTCCTGTATAGGAATACCCTTTTTCCACAAAGTTGCCCGCACGGGAAACATACTGTACTTTTGAGGCATCTAAAAAGCCTTCGTTCTTTTTCTCACAGATGATTTCCTGCTGTTTTACAGGATTTTTATCACTTGGCAGGGACTCTAACAGCATCTGCAATTCTTGTTCTAAGAATTCCGTTCCACCTGCGGAAGTAATATTTAACATCAGTCTTTCTCTTACAAATATTTCTTTGACTAAGCGTTTTAAGGTTGCTTTTAATTCTTCTTTCTTTTCCTCAAAATGTTCTTCTAAATCAGCGACTATCTTATAGAGTTCAATACCCCCGGTCAGATCTGAGATCTTTGCTGTCTTTGAAAAGTAGGACATTGCCCGCATTCCTGCCATATAATGTCCCATTCCGCCAATCGCCATCTGCAATCTGGATTTACTCTGGGCGATGATCTCGTACAGACGTTTTTCATCGTCCAAATCAGAACTGCAAAGGATTTCTTTTACCAGACGAAGCGCTGCTCCGGTCTTATCTTCTAAGAATTTTGTGCGTACTTCAAATTTCAGACTGTATTCTTCGATGTTTTCCACATCTGCCGTTCCTAAGATGTTATTGCTGATCCCACCGGTCTGCAGATCGATCTCATTGGACAGATCTGCATAGCCGTAATGCTCTGTGTCGACATAGCCAAGCACTGCCTTTAACAATCCGACATATGGCAGGTCCTCCTGACGGATATGTTTGATATCAAACATAAAGTCCACATAGTGAATACCGCTGGTAAACACATCGTGATAGAGTGCCGGTACGCCTGCTACCTCACATTCTTCGTTTGTCAGCTTTACAATGTCTTTTTTCAGGTCTTCCCGTTTTAAAAGCGGAATCTTCTCTAAATCCTCTTTTGGTGACGGCTCCTCCTGATACTCTTTTAAATGTCTGGTATCTGCGATGAGGCTGTCAATCTCTTCTTTGCTGAGCATTGCCTTATATGCTGCTAATTTTTCTTCTAAGGCTTTTTCATTCTCGGCATTCAGACCCTTCTGCGGTTTTGTGATTACTACCGATACATGCGTGTTGTCTAAGAGATATTTCTGTACTAACTCCTCAAAATATCTTCCTTTTGTCTGCTCTTTTAAAAATGCATATGTCTCGATTGCTTCTATATGCATAAACGGTTCTTTTTCATCATAAATCCAACTGTCCAGACACTGTAGTCCATACATCAGTCCTTTCGGATAAGCACCAAAATCAGCTTCGCGGAATTTAAATTCCATGCTGTTGATTCCTGCTAACAGTGATTTTTTACTGATACCGTTTTTAACACAATCCTCTAACACGTTTCGGATCACAGATAAAAATTCTTCTTTCTGCTCCTCATTCGCATTCTTTGCAATGATCGAAAAGATCGGCTGATAGATCCCGTTGTCATAGGAACCCATGATGTCTTTTCCGATGCCTGCATCGATCAGCGCTTTTTTTAACGGTGCTCCAGGTGCATTTAACAATGCATATTCTAAGACTTCAAACGCTAAATAGAGTTCTTTATCTAACACATTGCCCACTACGGTATTGTAAGACAGATAGGTGTTGTCTGTTAAAGATTCACTGCTTGCGATCGGATACGGGAAGCTGATTTCTTTTGGCTTCTCAAATGCTGCCTGCTCTTTGACCGCGGAATCTAAGGTGATCGCGTCATATGCGGATAAATACTCTTTGTCGATCCACTCTAATTTTTCTGCAAAATCCATATCTCCATAGAGGTAGATATAGGAATTGCTCGGATGATAATACTTGCTGTGAAAATCTAAATAATCCTGATAAGTCAGGTTAGGAATATCTACCGGGTCTCCGCCGGATTCATTTCCATAGGTGTTATCCGGAAACAGGGAATTCAAGATACTTCGCTCTAACACGCTTTCCGGTGAAGAAAATGCCCCCTTCATCTCATTATAAACTACTCCGTTATAAGTGATCGGTGCATCCTCGCTCTCTAATTCGTAGTGCCAGCCTTCCTGTTTAAAAATCTCTTCATATTTATAGATATTCGGATGGAATACCGCATCTAAATAGACATCCATCAGGTTTGCAAAATCTTTGTCGTTGCAGCTTGCCACCGGATATACAGTCTTATCCGGATAGGTCATGGCATTTAAAAAGGTGTTCAGTGAGCCCTTTGCCAATTCTACAAACGGATCTTTGACCGGAAATTTATCCGATCCGCATAATACGGTATGTTCTACGATGTGTGCCACTCCGGTACTGTCCTTTGGCGGTGTACGGAATCCGATATAAAATACTTTATTCTCGTCGTCATTCCGGATCAGTGCTATCTTTGCTCCGGTCTTTTTATGACGCAATCTATATCCGACAGAATTCAAATCCTGTAATTCTTTCTTTTCTAATAATTCGTATGCCTCTAATGTGTTTAAGTCTCTCAACGCCGTGTCTGCTCCTCTCTGCAAAAATTCACTTGTTTGCTCTATCTATTTTTTATAAAAATATATCATTTAAAAAGAGGGTGCCTGACACCCTCTTTTGGTTATTATTCCCAATTCTACTCTATTTATGAATTAACCAAGACGAACAACATTTGCTGCCTGTGGTCCCTTCTCGCCTTCTACTACTTCAAACTCTACACGCTCTCCGTCTTTCAGCTCTTTGAAACCATCCATGTTCAAAGCAGAAAAATGTACAAATACATCTTTTCCTTCTTCATCAGAAATAAATCCGTAACCTTTTTTGGCATTAAACCATTTTACTGTTCCCTGCTGCATAAAACCTTCCTCCTAACACACTGTTCATCCCTTCCCCAAGGGCTTATTTACTTTTTTATACTAGCACAATTTTCCATGTTCGTCAACGAGTTCCATAGCCCCGGAGCATGGTTTTTCGCTCCCGGTAATCCGGCATCATGCTCTCTACAAATGCCCAGAATTGCTTTGAATGATTCGGATGGATAAAATGTGCAAATTCATGCACAATTACATATTCGATACACTCCTTCGGCGTAGCAATGAGCCATGCATTCAAGGTGATCCTTGCCTTTACGGGCTGGCACGAACCCCAGCGGGATGTCATGCTGCGAATGGTGATCTTCGGATACGGTACTCCGTATTTTTCAAATTGCGGATAAACGCTTTCTATGATCTCAGAAAACACCTGCACGGTCTGTTCTTTGAACCACTGTTGTACCAGCCGCTCCTTTTTTGTAAAATTTTCTGTTTGTTTTAAATATAGGCACAAATAGATTCCGTCCGTCTCTACCCGCTCGGTCTCTGCCTCTTTGACTTTTAAGCACAGGCTTTTCCCCAGAAAGCCGAAGGTTTCTCCGTCTACATATTGTTTTGATGCTAACTCCTGCGTATTCTTCTTCGAATACTCCCGGATCGCCCGCTCTATGTAGTCCTGCTTTTCTATAATAAAATCCTCGATCCTCCACACCGGGACTCTGTTGTTTGCCGACACGCAGACGGAGCCGTCGGACTTGATGCGAAGGTTGATGTTCTTTACCGGCTTACGCTCTAAGAGGTAGGTCAGGGTGGTGTTTTTTAATTGTATGTTGTGATATTCTTTTGGGGTTGTCATGTTTTTTGTTCTATATTTGTCCATGGTTTTCTTGTTTTTGTTTCCTGGTATTCGTATTTATTATACCATTTTATCTTTGGAATGTCAGTGATGGATGTCTTTCCAAACTAATATGTATCTCCACCTTGACTTTTCAAAACGGATATGCTATATATGTTACGAATATACAATCTAAATACAAATTGCCGCCGGGTAAGCTCGCTTTACCTCATTCCGTTAGGCCTTAGAAGGAATGAGCGTAAGGCGTTTTTTTATGATTTTTTCAGGAAAGGAAAACACAGATGAAACAACATATGATTCTCAATGATTTTATAAAATATGCCTCTCTCAATGTCCTTGGCATGATCGGGCTGTCCTGCTATATTTTAGCCGACACCTTTTTTATCTCTAAAGGACTGGGTGCAGACGGACTTACCGCCTTAAATCTCGCCATTCCGGTGTACAGCTTTATTCACGGAAGCGGTCTGATGATCGGCATGGGCGGAGGCACACGCTATTCTATTTTAAAAAGCCAGAACCGGCAAAAAGATATGAATCAGGTATTTACCAATGCAGCTGTTGCTTTTTTACTGCCTGCACTTTTCTTCTTCTGCGCCGGTCTGTTTTTCTCTGCCCCACTTACACATCTGCTTGGTGCAAATGAAACGGTCTTTGAAATGACACAGACTTATCTGCGGGTGATCCTGTTTTTTGCTCCGGCTTTCATGCTCAACAATCTGCTTTTATGTTTTGTCCGCAATGACGGTGCTCCACAGCTTTCCATGCTGGCTATGCTGATGGGCAGTTTTTCTAACATCCTGTTAGACTATATTTTTATTTTCCCATGTAAAATGGGGATTTTCGGTGCTGTCCTCGCAACAGGATTTGCTCCGCTGATTAGTATCCTAATACTGTCAACTTTCTTTTTTCAGAAGAAAAATCATTTTCATTTAGAAAAATGCCTCATTTCTCCCGGATTGATACGCCACATCTGCTCCGATGGTCTGCCGTCTCTGATCACAGAGCTTTCGTCCGGCATTGTGATCATTATTTTTAATATGATCATTTTAAATCTGCAGGGAAATACAGGTGTGGCCGCTTATGGTATCATTGCAAATATTTCTCTGGTTGTGATCTCTGTCTACACCGGAATCGCACAGGGTATCCAGCCGATCCTCAGCAGCAGCTATGGAAAGGGTGACCGCACCGCGGTACATTCTATTTTGCGTTATGCTCTGATCACAATGCTGGCTATCTCTGTTTTGGTGTACCTTGGTATTTTCTTCTGTGCCGAGCAGATTACTGCCATTTTTAACAGCGAAAAAAATGTCCTTCTACAGCAAACTGCTGTAAAAGGACTTGTCATTTACTTTACCGCATGTGTTTTTGCAGGATTCAATATTATTCTGTCGGTGTATTTTACCTCCACGGAATTTGCCCGCCCGGCACATGTCATCTCGCTTTTACGCGGATTTTTTGTCATTATCCCGATGGCATTTTTCCTGTCTTACCTGTTTGGCATGACCGGTGTATGGCTCGCCTTTCCTGTAACTGAGTTGTTGGTCAGTATTCTTGGCGGAATTTTATTTTTCCGGCATAACAGATCATAGACGACTGGCTGGGAAACCACGAAATCATAAAACCGTAAAATGATAAAACTACAAAGCTATAAACATATAAACCTATAAGATTATAAAATTACAGCAAGAATTCCGTCAAAAGTGTGTTGCTGACATCAATGCCTGCTTCCGTGAAGAAAATCCTGCCCTCACGTTTCTCTAAATAACCTTCAGATGTCAGCTTTGCAAGTGCCGGTCCGTAGGCACCTTCAATCTCCATTCCAAAAGCTTCTTTAAAATCTGCCCTTGAAATTCCATTCGTCATGCGGAGTCCTAAAAACATGAACTCTTCCATCTGTGCTTTTTTCGTTAAGACTTCTTCATCTTCACGCTCAAAATTGCATTTACGATATTCAAACATGATATCTGTATTATGGAATCTGGTATTTTCAAACAGGGAGCTTGCTCCAATTCCCATTCCGATATAGTTCTCTCTTCGCCAATAACCTACATTATGTTTACATTCGTAACCCTCTCTTGCGTAATTTGAGATTTCATATCGGTTATAACCATGCTCTGCTAACAGTTCCTTTGTCAGCTTGTACATCCTGCGTTCTTCTTCCTCACTTGGAAGATATTTCGGTTTTCCACCGGCAGCACGGATATATTCATCCTCAGAATAACGCTCATAAAACGGCGTATCTTTTTCTATTATCAGACTGTAGGCAGAAATGTGTTCCGGTTTTAAGCGAAGCACATTTTTTAAGGTAATCTCATAGGAAATAACGGTCTGCGCAGGAAGTGCTGACATCACATCTACGTTGATATTTTCAAATCCTGCTTTTCTTGCCGCATCATAGCTCTCTAAGAAATCTTCATAGCTGTGGATCCTGCCTAACATTTTTAATTCCTGATTATTTGCAGACTGCAATCCAAAACTCAAACGATTGATCCCACTCAACCGGTAAAGTGCCAGCTTTTCTCTCTCGACCGTTCCCGGATTACACTCAATCGTAATTTCCGCATCTTTTTTTACATGAAAATACTTATAGATTTCCTGTAAAATAGAATCGATTACCTGTGCTTTTAACGTGGATGGTGTTCCTCCTCCAAAATAGATCGTCGATACCTCATAATCCTCGCAGTCATATGCCTGATATTTAATTTCATTTAATAATGCCCTGATATATTCCTTTTTCTCAAATGCACTTGCTTCCCCTGATAAAAAGTCGCAATAGTCGCATTTTTTTATACAAAAAGGGATATGTATATATAATTCTAAATTCTTCATGTTTTTATTATAACGCGAATCCCGTTTGCTGTACAGTTCTAATCTTGGCTTTCTGTACCGATTCCTTTTTTCTTCCTTTTATGGTTTACAAGCATCCTCCTTATATGTTATGATTGCATAGTCAGCTGTCTTGTCAGTTGTAAATTAAAGTAAATCAATTTAGAGGAGTTGTTATTATTATGTCAAAAGAACCCGGTTCATTTAAACAGTTTTTAGCACGGAAAAATGTTGTATTTTCCGCAAAACGATACGGTATTGATGCCCTTGGTGCTATGGCGCAGGGACTCTTTGCCTCCCTTCTGATGGGAACGATCCTTTCCACATTAGGTCAGCAGATCGGTTTTGAGCTGCTTGTCACGATCGGTGACTATGCCAAAGGAATCTGTGGACCTGCGATGGCAGTGTCTATCGGTTATGCTTTACAGGCACCTCCACTGGTCCTGTTTTCACTGCTGGCTGTCGGAAATGCTGCAAATACTTTGGGCGGTGCCGGTGGTCCGCTTGCTGTTTTGGTCGTGACAATTTTTGCGGCCGAATGTGGTAAAATGGTTTCTAAAGAAACGAAGATTGATATTCTCGTTACCCCGCTTGTTACCATTTTAGTTGGTTCCCTGCTCTCTATCTGGTGGGCTCCTGCAATCGGTAAAGCGGCAAGCTCTGTCGGAAACCTGATCATGTGGGCAACTGAATTACAGCCATTCTTCATGGGTATTCTGGTATCTGTCATTGTAGGTATTGCCCTGACACTTCCGATCAGCAGTGCTGCGATCTGTGCTGCACTCAGCCTGACCGGACTTGCCGGAGGTGCTGCTGTTGCCGGATGCTGTGCGCAGATGGTTGGATTTGCAGTTATGAGCTTTAAGGAAAATAAATGGGGCGGTCTGATCGCACAGGGAATTGGTACAAGCATGCTGCAGATGGGTAATATTGTAAAAAATCCACGCATCTGGATTCCACCAACACTTGCTTCTGCCATTACCGGCCCGATCGCAACCTGTATTTTTAAAATGCAGATGAACGGTACTCCGGTATCTTCCGGTATGGGAACCTGTGGATTTGTTGGTCAGATCGGTGTATACACCGGATGGCTGAATGATATTGCTGCCGGAACAAAGACTGCTATCACAGGTTTTGACTGGCTTGGTCTGGTATTGATCTGTTTTGTTCTCCCTGCAATACTGAGTGTTGTGTTCTGTGAGATTTTACGAAAGATCGGATGGATCAAAGAAGATGATTTAAAATTAGCGGACTAAGCTACAGCTTTTTGGATGTTACTACTGTTACATAGTAATTTGTTTACAAAAAAGTCGGACTGCCAAGGTGTTCCTTATACATAACCCTGACAGTCCGGTTTTTATTTTTCTTTATTTTCCATCATCCAATTTCAGGACACTCATAAATGCTTCCTGCGGAATCTCTACGTTTCCGACCTGGCGCATTCGTTTCTTTCCTTCTTTCTGTTTTTCTAACAGCTTTCTCTTTCGCGTGATATCACCACCGTAACATTTTGCAAGTACATCTTTTCGCATGGCTTTTACGGTTTCGCGTGCGATGATCTTGCTGCCAACTGCTGCCTGGATCGGTATCTCAAACAGGTGTCTCGGTATCTCTTCTTTCAGTTTCTCACACATCTTTCGTCCACGCTCATATGCACTTCCTTCAAATACGATAAAGGACAGGGCATCGACTTCTTCACGGTTGATCAGAATGTCGAGTTTTACCAGATTTGAACGGACATATCCTTTCATCTCATAGTCAAACGATGCATATCCTCTCGAACGTGATTTTAAAGCATCAAAGAAGTCATAGATAATCTCATTGAGCGGCAGATCATATTTTAAGAGTGCCCGTGTCTCTTCCATATATTCCATGCTGATATACGTTCCACGACGCTCCTGACACAGATCCATGATCGCTCCGATATATTCACTTGTGACCATAATTTCGGCACTGACAATCGGCTCTTCCATATATTCAATCTGTGCCGGGTCCGGTAAGTTCGACGGATTGGTCAGCTCCATCACTTCCCCATTGGTCTTATGCACCTTATAAATAACACCCGGTGCCGTTGTGACTAAGTCTAAATTATATTCTCTTTCTAAACGCTCCTGCACGATCTCTAAGTGGAGCAGTCCTAAGAATCCGCAGCGGAATCCAAAACCAAGGGCGATGGATGTCTCTGCCTCAAACTGAAGTGCCGCGTCATTTAACTGCAATTTTTCTAAAGCATCTCTTAAATCCGGATATTTTGCTCCGTCTGCCGGATAAAGACCGCAGTATACCATCGGATTGACTTTTTTATATCCCGGAAGCGGCTCTTTGCATGGGCGGTTTGCATCGGTGACCGTATCTCCCACACGGGTATCCTGTACATTTTTCAGACTCGCCGTGATATAGCCTACCATGCCTGCTGAAAGTTCATCGCATGGAATGAACTGTCCTGCACCAAAATAACCGACCTCTACGACATCTGCTTTTGCTCCTGTCGCCATCATCTGAATGGTTGTCCCAACACGGACACTTCCCTCTTTGATACGGCAAAATACAATAACTCCTTTATAGGAATCATACAGCGAGTCAAAGATCAACGCCTGTAACGGTGCGTCCGGATCTCCCTGCGGTGCCGGAATTTTTTCTACGATCTGCTCTAAGACATCTTCTACATTCAATCCCGTTTTTGCAGAAATCCTTGGCGCATCCTGTGCCTCGATTCCAATTACATCTTCGATCTCTTCCACGACACGATCCGGGTCTGCACTCGGAAGATCGATCTTATTGATGACCGGCATAACATCCAGGTCATGGTCAAGGGCAAGATACACGTTCGCAAGTGTCTGTGCCTCAATTCCCTGTGCTGCATCTACCACTAAGATCGCACCATCGCATGCTGCAAGGCTTCTGCTGACCTCATAGTTGAAATCGACATGTCCCGGTGTATCTATCAGATTAAAAATATACTCTTCACCATCTTTTGCAGTATAGACGATACGGACAGCCTGCGCCTTGATCGTAATACCTCGTTCTCTCTCCAGATCCATGTTATCGAGCACCTGTGACTGCATCTCACGACTGGTCAGAAGTCCCGTTTTTTCAATAATGCGGTCTGCTAAGGTGGATTTTCCATGGTCAATATGTGCTATGATACAAAAATTACGAATTTTACTCTGGTCAATATGTGACATGACTCCTCCTTAAAACCATCCCTTTTTCTTTACAAAGAAAAACAGAATCGCAAACATAATAAAATAAATTGCTATCATCAGGTAATCAGAAAAATGGAACACCTGCTGTAATATTGTGCTGACGATCATTGGTATAAATACGCATACCATTGCGGATATTATCTTGCTCATTTTTATCTCCTCCTGTATATCGGCTTGCATTAAAACCCACTTTATATGGTATTATTTTTTCGGTTATTCGTCAAGAAAAAAAGGGGGTAGTTCTCACTCCTGTATGACCCGGTGCAGCACATCCGCAAGCGGGGCCATGGCATTTTTTGCCTCCTGTAAGGTATTTGTCTGTGCTCCAACCTCGATCAACAGGCTTTTCGGCTTAAAATGCATATTATAGCGATAGCCTTTTAAATAAATCGGTCTTGCAAGTCCCGGATAATACTCTGCCGCTTTTAACTGCATCTGGAAGGAAAATGCCAGATTATCCTGTATGTAGGGATTTTTTAAATAAGAAATATCTCCAAGTGCCGTTGTGCGGCTGAGTCCGTTAAAAAACATGATGGATGCCATCTGCGTTCCATCTATTTCCGTCACAAGTCTTGTTCCTTCTGCCACACCGTCCCGATGTAAATCGATGACCACTTCAATGCTTGGATTTTCCCGCAATATCTGCTCAATTGCCGGCTCTGCATTGGAATAGGCATGATCTCTGTCATTGACATCATAAGTTCCGGTATGATGCAGTACATTCATTCCATATTTTTCGCGTAAGATCTGTGTCAGATATTCTCCGACCCCGACAACCGTGGTATCTAAATTCCCCGGTACGGAATCCGCATACCCTTCCTGTGAATGTGTATGATAGATCAGGATCTGTGGACCCTCCACATTTTTTGCCAAATGCATATCCTTCGACAGCATTTTTTCTGCATTGAGCTGGTCTCCGGTAATGGTAGTCGTCCGGTCTACCGTATAAAAATTCTGTCTTAGATAATCAAAATCTGCCAATTTTGCCTTAGAAAAATTCACCACCGGCTTCTGACTCTTTTTCTCGCTCTCTTCGTCTTTGTTCTGACTGACTAATTCTCCTGTTTTTTCATCCACATGATTTTCGTCTGCCGCTTCTTTTGCGCGTATCATTTCATAGGTCAGTTCGCTCTCCGATGCCGTATCATAGACTTCGTTATTTTTCATATAACTATAAAGAGGGAGTACCCGCTTGAAATACTCCCTGCTGTCTTTTGTCTGATCATATGTCATTGCCGGTGTATATGTTTTTAAAATGCCATTGTACAGCTCTTTTTCAAACTGTGATATCATCAGCGTTCCCAAGGTGTCTTTTCCCTGTGCCCTGCTGCTTCTGACACCCACCGCAATAATTCCAATTATCAGGACGCATACTAACAGTCCCTTTATTTTATTTTTACATTTCTTTTTATTTACTCTGTCCATAACAATATATTATATGCATGGACAGGCTGCTTTATTCTAAGAATTTGTACAGGCTGTTTTTTCAAATGCCAGATTCAGTCCTTCTGATATGGTAAAACTCAGTCTTTTAATGGATTCATCAATATCTTTTGGCGTTACAAAAAAGGAGTTCAGGGTGCAGTCCACTTCTTCGTAGTAACCGCTGATGGCATCGTTGACAATGGTAGCCGCATCTACCACGGTCGGAACTCCGATCGCGATCACCGGAATCCCGACACTCTCACGGTTCAGCCCATGTCTGTGGTTTCCCACGCCTGAGCCCGGATTGATTCCGGTATTGGTGATCTGAATGGTCCGGTTCAGCCGTTTCACACTTCTTGCCGCTAATGCGTCCACAGCTACGATACAATCCGGCTCTGTCTCCCGGATGACTCCCCGGATGATCTCTAAGCTCTCCATTCCGGTCTGTGCCATGACCCCCGGTACGATACTGCTGATCAGATTGCTATGCTCTGCACCCAACGCATATTTTCCAAATTCACGGATCACATGCCTTGTGATCATCATGTTATCCGCCACCCGCGGTCCGAGTGCGTCCGGCGTTATCTCACGGTTTCCAAGTCCTACCACTAGGACAGACAATTCCTCCCTGTTCACAGGGATCATTCCCCGCAGCACTTTTGCTAATTCTTCAGATATTTCCCTGTGATATCCGTCATCGCCGTCTGTCATTTCCTGCGCTTCTATCGTGATATAGGAGCCTCTTGGTTTTCCCATACTCTTTGCTCCGTTTTCCGTTTCTATGATCACTTCTGTAATCTTAATATTCTCTCCACGCTCTTCTTCATGGATTCGCACACCCTTCAGTTCGACGTTGTCCTCTTCAAACTTTTCTTTTGTTTCTAACGCTAAATCGGTTCTTACCTGAAACATTTTCTTATCACTCCTGTTGATTTTCTTCTATTTTTTGCAAAAAAGCGGATTTTATGTATTGACAGATAATAGGGGATGACCTAAAATGTAATAGTATGTTTACATTAGCGCTCCGTGTCCGCTTTGATGTAACAATCATGTAAAACAATTCAGAATCATTGGAGGTGTACAGATTGGCTAACATTAAATCAGCAAAGAAAAGAATCTTAGTAACTGAGAAAAGAACTGCTAGAAACAAATCTATCAAATCTGCTGTTAAGACATCTATTAAGAAAGTAGAGGCAGCTATCGCAGCAAAAGATAAAGCTGCTGCTGAAGAGGCTTTAAAAGCTGCTATCGGTCAGATCAACAGAGCTGCTACAAAAGGTGTATATCATAAAAACACCGCTGCTAGAAAAGTTTCCCGTTTAACACTCGCTGTTAACAAGATGGCTTAATCCGGTAGAAAATAGATATTTATGATAAAGAAACCACCAGTACCGTCATGCTGGTGATTTTTTTATTGTCTGAAACAGGTTGTGTCGCAGAACTACTTCTTAGATATTCCAATGAACCTCAGTAAATTTGTGTTTAATAATCCGTTTTAGCGTAAATATTCACATATCATCTTACAGTTATCCTCAGTTTTTCAGACCACTCTGCTTCCTTAAAGCCAACCAGCACAGTACCGCCATTTACAACTAATTTATATTATGCTCATCCAGCCACTTTTTAGCCTTCTGGCAGGTTGAACATTTGGGATAATATACAAATAACATTTTCTCATCCCCAATCAAGTCTGATTCATCATCCTTAATAGTCTCTCTATACTTTCTTATATATTTTGCACAAAAAATCCTGTATTTTAACCATTGGTACAATGGTCTATAAAGTTACAACAACTCCATGCGATAGTACTCTTATTTCCACCAAGGTCATGTAGCTACAGATTCATAGATGTAAAGGCAGAGGAAGGGCTAACGACCACACCTGATTCAGAGTGTGTGCTAAATGCTCTTGCAATAGACAACCCTGTGGAGGATGCTCGCCTTTATAGTTTCCTGTGACAATATATTTTTGAATGCTGCCTTCCAGCTTTCCGCTTGAACAAAAGCCAAACTTCTTTCATCGCCATTTCTAACTTTTCTAATTTCAATCATAACAATTCTCTCCGTTTATAAATAGAATTTCTACAACTCTGCAAATCTCAAGTTGTCAAGTTTCCAGCTGTTCCATTGTTCCGTTGCTCAGCTTATATACTTCTCCATAAAATTCCTTTTTTTCATCGGAACAAACGATCACGCTGTCATCACACAGACCATATATGGTGTACTCTTTCGACAATTGCATCAGTTCATCAGTTACATTTTGGTGGTCAAAATGCGGCTCGACCGAAATGTCTACACACCCTAATGCGTTATAGATTTCTAATTCATTGTGGCGGCACGTTAATGTGCATATGGCTGTCTTCCCCAAATTGATGGAGCCTGCACTCATTCCAATGATAAGACCCGGGTGCTTCCGAATAGCATCATCCAGACCATATTTCACTAAATAGGCATACTGTACAGGCGTATCACCTCCTGCCAGCCAGACCACATCCGCCTTAGAGACTGACTTCCTTGCTTCAGCTGCATCCATGCGTCCGTCAATAACATACGAATTTTCAAAATGAATTCCGCTTTCTTCAAGCATATTCAGAAAAAGATGAAAATAGCAATCTGTCGTACCATGATCCTTTTCAAATTCGGATGCGACAAACGCAAAACTTTTCCGTTGGGTCACCAGGGTTTGAAACAGCTCACGATTCTTTCCGTGTATCCCATCAGGAAACATACTTGTTAAAACATATGTGCTCATATTCTCCTCCCAAACTCCCGATTGAGATTTCACCTGTTTTAAGAGATTTGATAACTGTTATATCTTGTTATTAAATTCTCTGCCAACCCTTGAAAACACTGGATTTATCGCAGATGAGCTTTCCCTTATTCTTTCCCTTGTGTTATATCGTCCCATCAGTGTTTACGAATTCTGATAAGGGCAAATACAAGGGCAAGAAAATCATATAAAACAGTATAACACAAAATAAAAGTGACATGGTGAACTGATTGAAATGCTTCTGATTTTTGTATCTGATGATTGATTGAATGATAAGGAGATAGGATACGATGAGAACGATATTTGCAGAATACAATCCACACAGAAACAGTATTGATGTTTATACCAGTGCTGGCTATATGCTTCGCATTGATTGTTGGGAAGCAGAAAAGAATTTAAAAACCACTCCCGGATCAGACTGTGCATTAACTTCACTTGCAGTTGATGAACCACTTGAATATGCAAGATTATATCTTGATGGAAATTTGCAGATGTGGGTGAACGCGGAAGATTCATTAGAGATATAGAAATACCTTTTAGAACAAAGTAGTCTTTCGCCTCTACGAATATAATTGTGAATTAGACGCTTATATCCGAAATAAACAATTGGAACATACCCGACAGGAGAACTTTCTTTGATAAGTCACGAAAAGAAACAGTCTATCAGAAAATGCAATCTGACACATAGACGGGCTCGACACATAGAATAAACAAGAGGACTTGCAAGGTTTGTGACCTTCTTTCAAGCCCTCTTATGTATCATTGCGGTACTGGCTGTGTCCGTTCCGTAAAGGACTGCCCTAAGTGTATCGGCTTCACCTTGTTCCTTTACCTCACTATTCACAAATCACTTTTGCTATTTTCGCAATAATATTGCAAATAAAACAATTAGAACTAATATAATTATCAAAAAAATAAACCTTATTTGACCATGAAATCCTAATCCAATCCACTGCAATACTATTATTAACGCAAAAACTAATAACGCCCAATACTTTCTTTTCATGCAATTTTTTAATAAGTCATTCTTACGTTATCTACCACGTAATCATACATTGGATCTCCATACATAGTTCCTCTATTCACACAATGTGTGTCAAACTTAAAATATGCTACAGATTTACCCGAATTAAGAAATGATTTTAAATGACTAACGTAAGTACTCTCTCCGCCGATAAAATTAAGAATTACAGAAACACTGAGTCCAACAACCGAACCAACAGGACCACCTAAAGCAGCTAGCAGTAAAGTCCCTAAACTTTTAGTCGCACCCTCTCCCACATTTATTGCTTTAAGAGCTGCCTCTGCTTGACTTCTTGTCATAGAATATGAAAAAGTCTTATTTTTTACAGTACAGTATCCAATTCCGCCACCCATTCGTGTTTCTTGAGAAGGAACTATATATAGTTCTCCATCTTCATAAATTATAGTATAACCACCATTGGATAAGTCAACATCTTCTTTACTACAAGTCCCCTTCGAATTGTCATTTTGATTATACCTTTCACTAGCAAAAGATACTGTTGACATCGAAAATCCTAAAACCATTGACAAAATAATTGCTATACAACGTTTAATTTTTTTCATGATTTTCCTCCTTTCTTGAGGAATTTAAGATTTATAGACAACTTTAAAAGAATGCGCATGCTTTTGTATACACTTAATATATATCACTCTTTAAAAAATAAAAGACTGTAGGTTTGTCAAACATATGTTACACCCCGATCAATAAATTCCCTCAGAACAGTTTGTGGTGATTTCCACCCCAGAGGTCTCATGGGAAACTGGTTATAATCCCTACGGTTATAGGTTTGAAGCTGCTTGGAAAAATCCTCAAAGGAATAGAAAGTATGCGAGGTATAAAAACGTTCATTATCCTTGCGGTGGCTGCGTTCCACTTTTCCGTTATGACGTGGTGTAAAGGGTCGGATCAGTTTATGTTGGATGCCAAGTTCTTTTAAAGTCCGTTGGAATAAAGTCAATGTTTCTTTGCCGGAAGTGGAAAAGCGCTTTGTAAACTCCACGCCGTTGTCTGTCTGAACGCATTCGATTGGCATAGGAAAGCGTTGGATCAGATGCTTGAGGAACTGTGCGGATGAATAGGTGCTGTGTTCTTCAAAAGCTTCCACATACCGCCAGCGGGAGTACTCATCAATGGCGGTATACTGATAGAATTTCTTTCCTTTCGCATTATTGACAAGACAACATGCAGGAACGAATTTCACATCGACCTGGATACGCTGTCCGGGATATTTCATCTGCTCATAAGGCTTCGGAATATATTTGGGATTCGGAAGTTTTTGAGCCAAGATTCCCTGTTTCTTCAGAAAACGATACAATCCTGGGATGGAACGTTTATAACCGCGCTGCATAAGTTTGACCCAAAAGACAACCAGACCAGAATGGGGATTGCGCCTACGCATATCTTGGATCAGCTTGATTTCTTCAGGTGTATGCTGATTGGGATGGTGATGGGGACGGCGTGAACGATCGCGGAGAGACTCTATTGTGCCGTCATAGCGGCGCTTCCAACGATAAATATACTGGCGGTTTGTCTTATATTTAATTGCTGCTTTTGAGACACCATATTTTTCGGCGAAACGGATCAGGGATAGACGATACCTCATATCTTGTGTTATACTTGCCATGCGGGAATACTTCCTTTCTTAAATGTTTAGGTTTGGTAGCTTAAAGCATAACACAGAAAAGGTATTTCCGCTTTTTAATTATTCAGTTGTAACACATGAGTTAAACCAGATAGGGATAAAAATAGATATGTATCGGCAGGAGTACAGATTTACTCCTGCTTTCGCCTTTATTCAGGCGGTTTGACGTGTAGTACGCTGCATATATTCCCTCTCCATTTCCCGCATTTCCTCGTCTGTGGGAATATCCACAATCCCGACATAGGAATAGTAAATGTCGATTTGCTGTGTCCGTTTCCCGTCCTTTTTCTCACGCTCATGGATTACGATTTTATCCACAAATGCGTTTAGGATTTCGGGCGTGAGTTCGTCAATGCGGGTATATTTCTTTGTGACGGCTATCAGCTTTGATACATTGGTGGTTTCCATGTCGGCTTCGCTGACTTCGGCTGTTAAGGATTCGATTTCCTGTTTTAGCTGTTCCTGCTCCGCTTCGTATCCGTCTGACAGCTTGCAAAAGCGTTCGTCATTCAGCTTTCCGTTGACATTGTCCTCGTAGATTTTACGGAACAGGCGGTCAAGCTCATCCATCCGCTTTTCGTCCTTTTCTATCTGTTTCTGCTTTGCAGACAGTTCGTATCGGCGTTCCGCAAGGGTGGTGTCTATCTGTTGTCGGATAAATACACGCTCAAACTGCTGCAGATAGGACAGGAAATGCTGAAGCTGTTTCAAAACCAACTGATTTAGTGCGTCTTCTCGGATATAGTGCTGCGTACAGTTCTGCGTGCGGCTCGTCCGCTTGTACTGGGAACAGCGGAAATGCGTGTATCTATTGGCAGTGGCAAGGCTTAGTTTTGCCCCGCAGTCGGCACAATAAAGCAGTCCAGAAAACATGCTCGTAATCCCGCTGTTGGTCGGTCTGCGTTTATTTTCCCGTATCATCTGCACCTTATCCCACACTTCCCTGTCAATAATCGGCGTATGGGCGTTCTCAATATATGCCCGCATTTCCTTTGCGGTTGGGATACGCTTCTTGCTTTTAAAGCCCAAACGGGTGGATTTGAAGCTCTCCGTACAGCCGATATACGCCACATTTTCCAGAATAGCAGCTACGGCTGACGGCTCCCAACAATACGGATTTTCCGAAACCCTCGCCACGCCGACGCCCTTTGACGCTTTGTAGGCTGACGGGGTAAGCACCTTTTCCTCCCACAAAATAGTGGCAATGGCTGACATTCCGTTTCCCTGCATACAGAGGAAAAATATCCTGCGGACAACCGCCGCCGCTTCCTCGTCCACAAGCCATCGGGTATTATCATCAGGATTGCGTAAATATCCGTAAGGCGGCGCACCCAGATGTTCGCCCGCAAGCCCCTTCGCTTTCTTGACTTCCTTTACTTTTTTGCTCGTGCTTTTGGGATACCACTCATTAAAAAGGTTGGTAAATGCGGCAAATTCGTTGCTCTCAAGGCTGCCCGTGTCCACATTGTCCATGATGGCGATAAA
>ERZ827423.152-NODE-152-length-95654-cov-5.096873_pt1 | contig 95654 bp, 79 predicted proteins | sample MGYA00519775_ERZ827423 | MGnify/ENA primary metagenome ERZ827423 (study PRJEB31778, sample SAMEA3449296) | human gut metagenome | biome: human gut; feature: human-associated habitat; material: faeces | place: United Kingdom | collected 2010/2012 ... | reverse complement strand
AGCAACGCCTATATGGGACGTACAGCGCTGCTCGCGTGTCCCGAAGGCGGCACGAGCCTGTCAGCAATGGCAGGCCTAGACAGATCGTCGTTTAATACAGAACCCGGCTTACGGTCCATCTCGTTTTCCATTTGGTGTATCCACAGGGGGTTGTTAGAACCCTTCTTTGCCCCGCCGTCAGGCGCAGAGGCAGAGAGGGTTGATAACAGCCCTCTTTTCGTTTTGGCCAGAGTGTGGTATACTATCCTCACCACGGGAGCACAGTTGTCCGCCGTGGGCAAACAAGAGAGACAGGATGTGAAATCCTCCGATGAAAGATGGTTTTTTGAAAGCAGCAGCCCTCTCGCCCGCGCTTCGGGTGGCGGACTGCGCCTACAACACCCGGCAGATCCTCACGGAGCTGCGTGCCGCCGCCGCCCGCGGCGTGAAGCTGGCCGTGTTTCCTGAGTTCTGCCTGACCGGCTATACCTGCGGCGACCTGTTTTTGCAGCGCACCCTGCAGCAGGGAGCCCTGACCGGCCTGCAGGAGCTGCTGGATGCCAGCCGGGAGCTGGACACCGTGGCCCTTGTGGGCCTGCCCCTGATGGTACGAGGCAAGCTGTACAACTGCGCTGCCGTGTTCTGCCGCGGGCAGCTGCTGGGTCTGGTTCCCAAAACGTACCTGCCCAACTACGGCGAGTTCTATGAAAAGCGGCAGTTCACCCCCGGTTCCACCGTGGTAGAGTGGGTGAATGTCTGCGGGCAGGATGTCCCCTTCGGCACCTCCCTGCTCTTCCGCTGCCGCCAGATGCCCAGCTTTGTGCTGGGCGTGGAGCTCTGCGAGGACCTGTGGAGCGCGCTGCCGCCCTCCACCTTCCACGCACTGGCAGGCGCTACCGTCATCGCCAACCTTTCGGCCAGCGATGAAACGGTGGGCAAGGCCGAGTACCGCCGGGCACTGGTGGAGAACCAGTCTGCCCGCCTGCTCTGCGGCTACCTGTACGCCTCGGCAGGCCACGGCGAGAGCACCCAGGACATGGTGTTCGCAGGCCACGACCTGATCGCCGAAAACGGCACCCTGCTGGCCGAGGTAAAGCCCTTTGCGGGCGGCCCTGCCGAGACGGAGCTGGACTGCCAGCGGATGGAATCGGAGCGGGCACGCAACACCAGCTTTGAGCCCAGCACCGAGGGCTACCAGACCGTGGAGTTCGACCTGGCCCTGACCGACACCGTGCTGACCCGCTGGGTAGACCCCACCCCCTTTATCCCCCACAATGAACAGCTGCGCGCCGAGCGCTGTGAGCTGATTTTGAAGATGCAGGCCGACGGCCTGGCCAAGCGTCTTGAGCACGCCCGCGCCAAAACAGCCGTCATCGGCATTTCGGGCGGTCTGGACAGCTGCCTTGCCCTGCTCGTCTGCGTTCGGACAATGGACCTGATGGCGCGGCCGCGCACAGACGTTGTCGCCGTGTCCATGCCCGGCTTCGGTTCGACAAAACAGACCCGGACAAACGCGCAGGCCCTCTGCGACCTGCTCGGCGTAAGCACCCGGAACGTGGACATTACAAAAGCTGTGCTCGGGCATTTTGAGGATATAGGCCACGACCCGGCGGACCTGAACGTCGTTTATGAAAACAGCCAGGCGCGTGAGCGTACGCAGGTGCTTATGGACATAGCCAATCAGGAAGAGGGGCTCGTCATCGGCACCGGAGACCTGTCGGAGCTTGCGCTCGGATTCGCCACTTTTAACGGCGACCATATGTCCATGTACGGCGTAAACGCGTCCATTCCCAAAACGCTCATTCGCTATATGGTGCGCGATTACGCAGAATCGTGCGGCGTGGCGGCGCTGAAGGAGACGTTGCTGGACATCCTCGGCACGCCTGTCAGTCCCGAACTCCTGCCGCCGGATGAAGGCGAGATCGCACAGAAAACAGAGAGCATTATCGGTCCGTACGAACTGCATGACTTTTTCCTGTACTACGTCGTACGCTGGGGATTTGCACCCGCCAAGGTGTTCGCCCTCGCCTGCTATGCGTTTGAAGGGACATATGCGCGCGGCGAAATTCTGCAGTGGCTGAAGGTGTTTTACCACCGCTTTTTCGCACAGCAGTTCAAGCGCTCCTGCCTGCCGGACGGCCCAAAAGTCGGTTCTGTCTCCCTGTCGCCGCGCGGGGACTGGCGTATGCCGAGCGATGCAAGCAGCGCGCTGTGGATGCGCGAGCTTGAAAAGCTTCAGTAATATCATTCATAAAAAACGACAAGCCATCAACGACGGCTTGTCGTTTTCCTTTTATACGCATGCTCCGCGCCGTACAGCTCTGTGCAGGCGCGTATCTAATCTTCCCTGTCAGGGGCCTGCCTCTATTCATTGGATTTCAGACTCTGCACCATGTCGATCTTTTTGAGTTTTTTGTGCATAAACAGGCTGACGATCGCCGTAAACGCCAAAGTCAGCAGTCCGGCATATACAAAGCTGAGGGGATAGATGCTGCGGCCGAACATAACCGCGTCAATCTCCGCTGTGCGCACGACAAACGTATGCAGAACAACGCCCAGGGCAAGGCCAAGCGCCATCCCGATGACGCTGAGCAGAACGGTTTCGCGGTAGATATAAGCGGAAACTTCCCCGTCGTAGAAGCCGAGCACCTTAATGGTCGCAAGCTCGCGCTCGCGCTCCGCGATATTGATATTGGTTAGGTTGTAGAGGACTATAAAGGCCAGCGTGCCCGCGCTAACGATCAGGACAATGACGATATAGTCAATTTTACTGAGCATATCCTGAAAATTTTCCCCAATGGAGTTTGTGAAAGATACACCGTTCACGTCCTCCTGCCTGAGAATCCGCGCCGAAATCTCGTCGCGGCGCTGCGCGTCCGCATCCGGCACCACTCCGTACAGAGTATGGAAAGTTAAATCCTGCCCAAAGACGTCTTCGTAGACCTCACGCGCGAGATACACGTAGCCGGACAGATAATTTTCCGTCACCCCGGTTACCGTTACATCCGCCGTCAGGCCGTCGCCCAAGTCAATCTGTATCTGGTCGCCAACCTGGATCCCGAGCTGTTCCGCCAGTTTTTCCGTGACAACGGCGCTGTCCGTATCAAAAGATACCGGCTCGTGGGTACGGCGGTCCCGCAATGTCACAAACTCGGGCAATGCCTGCGTATCCTCCGGCACGCACAGCGTTATATCCTGCGACTTGCCGCCGGCAGATACCGTCGCAGACTCCTGGCTTGCCAGGGTATACCCGGAGATATACTGCGGATCATCCAGCAATGCGCGCAGCGCAGTTCCTTTCTGCATGGGACTGCTGTTTCTGAGGCTGACGATCATGTTGTACTGATATATTTCGTTGAACTGCTTGTCTACGATATCGCTGATGCTGTCGCGCAGGCCGAAACCCGCGACCAACAGCGCCGTGCAGCCGGCTATGCCGATGACCGTCATGAAAAAGCGTTTCTTATACCGCAGCAGGTTGCGCACCGTCACTTTATGCGTAAATTTCAGGCGCTTCCACAGCGGCGTAATCCGCTCCAGAAATACGCGTTTGCCGGCCTTTGGCGCGCGCGGCTGCAACAGCCCCGCCGGGGACAGGCCCAGCGAATGCCGGCAGGCGGAATAGGTGGCGAACAGGCACAGCAGAACCGCTGCGGCCGACGAAAGAACCGCATACCCCCAATGGAAAGGCGTGAGCAACGGCGGAAGCGTATACATCATTTCATAGGCGTTCCACAGGATGGTCGGGAACACCTTAAAGCCGAGACTGAAACCGAGCACGCTGCCGGATACGCTCGCCACGCCCGCATAAATCAGGTATTTTGCAGCGATCGCGCCGTTATTATAACCGAGCGCTTTGAGCGTGCCGATCAGGCCGCGCTCTTCCTCTACAAGCCGCGTCATGGTCGTCAGCGAGACAAGCGCTGCGATCAGGAAGAAAAACAGCGGGAATATCTTTGCGATCGCCTCCAGGTTATCGGCGTTTTTGCGGAAGCTCTCGAACCCCAGGTTGTCGCTGCGGTCAAAGAGGTACCATTCCGCCTCGGGAATGTCCGCTATCTCCTGCTGCGCTTGCTCCAGCTCCTGCTCCGCTTCCGCAAACGTCTGCTCCGCTTCCTGTCTGGCCTGTTCGTACTCCGTTTCGCCAGCCGCAAGCTCTTCCTGCGCGGCGGCAAGCGCGGCGGCGCCGCTGTCCAGCGTGCGCAGAGTCTCGTCAAGCGCCGCTTTCGCAGCGTCAAGCTCGGCCTGCGTCTGCGCCGCCGTCTCTTCCAGCGTCTGCGCGCCTGCTTCCAGTTCCGCTTCCCTGGCCTCCAGCATTGCAAAGCCCTGGGAAACGACGGCTACGTTTGCATCATACTCCGCAACCTGCTCCGCGATCTGCGGGTCCTGATCCACAAATGGGCGCAGCGCGTCGATCTGCGCCTTGTTCGCATCGAGCTGTTCCTGCATGGCGGTGAGCTCTTCCCGCTTCAGCACAAGCTCTGCACGTCCTGCTTCCAACGCTTCACGCTGCTGCGCGATCTCTGTTTCAAAGGCTTCGAGCCCGGCCTGGTACTCTTCCAGCCCCGACTCATACTGCGACCGCCCGTCGGCAAGCCTTGCGCGCTGCGTTTCCAGCTCGGCACGGGCGCGGGCGAGCTCCTGCTCGGCGTCGGCCAACTCCTTTTCAGCATCCTCGCGTTCGGCAAGATATTCGGACCAGGCGTCGTCCAGTTCAGCCTGCGCGTCCGCGACCAGTTCGTCGCGGCGCGCGCGCTCGCGCGCGTCGGCAAGCGTCTCCAGCCGGGCGGACGTGTCGGCTACCAGGTTCCGGTAATCCTCTGAAAAACAGTTCAGCGCTTCCGCACCGGAAACTGTGGCGAAAATATCCGTAAACACCTCATAGGCGAAACTTTGCTGCTGCGTATACAGAATCAACTCGATCGAACCGTTGCCTAACGTAGTGTGCTCCCGCTCCACTGAAAAATAATAGGCGCTCTTGACCGTACCCACAACCGTAAAAGAATCGACTGCGAGTGTATCGGTTAAATCCTCGTTGTCCGGCGAAAGCTGAAGCGTGTCGCCGATTTCAATGGGCAGGCTGAACAGATATCCGCCCGTCTCAATCACGCACTCCCCCGGATTTTCCGGCATCCGGCCGGAAGTCAGTTCGACACGGTTGAGTGATTCCTCCTCCGCGGCGGGCAGGCTGTGCACCCGGGTCACCGCCGCGTCGTCCTGCGCGGTCAGCAGTAATACGTCCGCACTGTAAGCGGGCATGACCCGGTCTATTCCCTCCAGATTTTGTACGGCCTCCACGTCGGCCTCCGTCAGGCCAAGCGTGCTCATGACGCGCACGTCCATCATATACGTATCGTCATAATACCGGTCGCTGGACAGGCGCATATCGGGCGCCGTTGCGATGATTCCCACAAAGAAACCGACGCCCAGTGCGACAATGGCGAATATGGCCAGAAACCGGCTGATCCCCTGCCGAAACCCGCGCAGCACTAATTTTCTATAGGTTCTGCGATGCCGCCGCATTCCATTCCCTCCCGTTCCCTAGCCGCGCGTTACCACTCGATCTGCTCTACCGGCACCGGTGCGTCGTTTACAATATTGGAAATAATCTTGCCGCTTTTAACGCGGATAACGCGGTCGGCCATAGCGGTCAGGGCCTGGTTATGCGTAATGACAATGACGGTTTTACCAGTGTTGCGGCAGGTGTTCTGGAGCAGGGACAGGATGGACTTGCCCGTCACATAGTCCAGCGCGCCGGTCGGTTCGTCGCACAGCAAAATTTTCGGGTTTTTCGCGATTGCGCGCGCAATCGCGACCCGTTGCTGCTCGCCGCCGGAAAGCTGGGCAGGGAAATTCTGCATACGGTCGGCAAGCCCGACCTGCGCCAGCACCTCTTCTGCCGGAAGAGGATCGCGGCATATTTCGCTGGCCAATTCGACGTTTTCCAGAGCCGTGAGGTTCTGTACAAGATTGTAAAACTGGAAAACGAAACCGACGTCATGGCGCCTGTACTCCGTAAGCTGCCGCCTGTTATAACCGCTGATCACGTGTCCGTCAAGCTGGATGGTTCCCTCGTCGCAGGTATCCATGCCGCCAAGCATGTTGAGTATGGTCGTCTTTCCCGCGCCGCTCGAACCGACGATCACGCAGAATTCACCCTTTTCTATGGCGAAATCGGCGTGGTCGACCGCGGTAATCGTGACCTCGCCCATTTTATAAAATTTACAAACCTTATCAAACAGTATGTACGCCATTCTTTTCAAACCCCTGTAATCCAAACGTTATCCCATTCGCTGCCGGACGCTAACGGCGAACAGGGCTTCAACAAGCTCTATTCTCCGATCACTTTGATCAGGATCCGCTTGTCGCGCATGCCGTCGAATTCGAAATAAAAGATCTGCTCCCAGGTTCCGAAATCCAGCCGTCCGTCCGTGACGGCGACCACTGATTCCCGGCCCATCACCGTACGTTTGAGATGCGCGTCGGCATTGTCCTCGTAACCGTTGTGCCGGTACTGGCTGTACGGCTTTTCCGGCGCGAGCTTTTCCAGCCATACTTCAAAGTCATGGTGGAGTCCGCTCTCGTTGTCGTTGATGAACACGCTTGCGGTAATGTGCATGGGATTGACGAGTACAAGCCCCTCCCGCACGCCGCTCTCATCCACTGCCTGCTGAACCTGCGGAGTAATATTGACAACGCCCCTGCGCCGGGGAAGATTGATATGCAGTTCTTTTCTGTAACTTTTCACAATTCGTCCTCCTAGCAGGATAGGGTTTTGATTTCTCAAAACCCTATCACAGTCTTCTAAGCTGCGGCTTCTGCCAGATCTGTACCGGAGCTTGCGCTGGCCGAGTTGTTTAACTCGTCCCGCTTGTCGGGATGGATATCCCGATAAAAGAAATCATGGATGATCTCAGACGCCTCGTCCAGATCATATACGCAATAGTATACGCCGCCGATGCTCTGATCCGAATACGTTTGCGGGATAACCGCCTGTTCAACGGTCAGATCGGACGAAAGCAGCGTCAGATACGATGCGATATCCAAATAATCCATTGAGGTGGCCGTTACCATGGGAATGACCTTTTGGGCAAGCCCTGGAAGCGCGCGTGTTTCCATCTGCATGGCCTCTTCAATCAATGCGGTCAGCACCTTGCGCTGCCGGGCGGTCCGTTCCTGGTCACCGTCGAGGTTGCGGATACGCGCATAGCCGACCGCCTGCGCGCCGCTCATATGCACCGTGCCATAATTAATCAGATAATCGGGGTCGTTGCTGATCTCTTCAATATTGCGGTTGGCCGAGTTCATCTCAGCCTGCGTAATCTCCAGCGTAACGCCGCCCACCGCGTCAATCACATCGGCCATGGATTCGAAGTTGACCGTCACATAGTCGCGGATGTCGAGGTTGAAGTTCTGGTTGAGCGTGCGCACTGCAAGCTCCGGGCCGCCGTACGCATAGGCGTGCCCAATCTTGTCCATACTGCCGTTGATGTCCACATAGCTGTCCCGCATAACGGAGACCATCTTGACCTTTTTTAGTTTTGGGTCGATGCTTACGATCACGATACAGTCCGAGCGCGTCTGGTCCGACTTGCCGTCCAGTCCGAACAGAGCGATGTTTTTCACCTCGGTCGGACCGACCAGACTGCTGAAGTTGGACGGGATGCCGAGCTGCTCGTCATCCCCTTCCAGCGGCTTTGTATTGAGTCCGCCGAAATAGACGAAAAAGAGAATTACGCCGCCGGCGATCACAACGACCAAAAAACTGCCGAGCGCAAGCAGGACCGTACGCGCCGCGCTCTTCTTTTTCTTCCGTTTTACCGGCTTGCGCGCGGACGCCTGCACAGGCCTTTTTGCAGCCGACTTTTTCTTTTTTACATATTCCTGTCTGCTCATATTTTCCTTTCATTAACCCGAAGCGGCTCCGCTAAGGCCTATTTTACCTCGTGCGTCCAACCGAACGGATCGGGCCGGCGGCCCCACTGGATGCCGGTCAGTTCGTCGTAGAGCTTCTGCGACATCGCGCCGATTTCGCCGTTGTTGATCACGGCGCATCTGTCGCCCCAGCGCAGCTCGCCGATCGGCGAAATGACCGCGGCCGTACCGCTTCCGAACGCCTCTTTGAGCTCGCCTTTTTCATGGGCGGCAAACAGCTCCTCGACAGAGATCAGCCGCTCCTCTACCGGGACATTCCATGAGTTGAGCAGTTCAATGACTGAGCGCCTGGTAATACCGGGCAGAATACTGCCCTGCAGGACCGGTGTGACGATCGTGTCCCCGATCTTGAAAAAGACGTTCATGGTCCCGACTTCCTCGATGTATTTGCGTTCCACGCCGTCCAGCCACAGCACCTGTGTATAGTGAACCTGCTTGGCCTCCTGCTGCGCCTTCAGGGATGCGGCGTAGTTCGCGCCTGTCTTGGCCTGGCCGAGCCCGCCGCGCACGGCGCGGACATAGGTCGGTTCCACATAAATCTTGACAGGGTTGAGGCCTTCGGGATAATACGCGCCCACAGGCGAAAGGATGATGATGAACTTGTACTGATTGCCGACGCGCACGCCCACGTACGGATCGGTCGCAAAGATAAACGGACGGATATACAGCGAGGTATCGGGCGCGCTGGGGATCCAGTCCCGGTCGATCTTCAGAAGTTCTTCCAGCGCGTGGATACAGAAATCCGGATCAATCTTGGGAATACAGACGCGCTCGTTGGAGTTGTTGAGGCGTTCCATGTTCTTTTCCGGACGGAACAGAAGAATCCTGCGATCCGGCGCAAGGTACGCCTTCATGCCCTCAAATACTTCCTGCGCATAGTGGAACACCATAGCGGCGGGATCCAGCTCGATCGGAGCATACGGGACGATTCTCGCATCATGCCAGCCTACGCCCTCCGTATAGTCCATGATAAACATGTGGTCTGTAAAATACTGGCCAAAACCCAGATGGTTCTGGTCCGGCTTCTGCTTGGGGTGTTTCGTCAGTTCAACGCGGATGTCCTGCATATAGAATGCCTCCTTATATCTTATTTATGAGTATAACAATTCTTTAAGTACCTATTATACTACTCGACTTTAAAAAATACAACATGGATATATGAATTTTTACGTACAAAGGGAAAATCATAGCGAAAAATGGCGGCCGCCTTCCTTCCGGCAGTCCGCGGGCCATACGGCTGAAAAAAACATGGCTGCGGGAAACAACTGCCGCAGCCATGTTTTTTCAATGTATTCAGCCTTGCAGCCATACGGCGAACTTCTGCCCGTAAGCCTGCGCTGCGTCGAGGTCGGCGTCGGTCGGCACGAACACCACCCGGAAATCCTGTTCAAACACATCCGCTTTCAGCGCGGCAAGCCGGCCGCGCAGATTCGCGGCTGCTTCTCCGCTCCAGCCATAGGAGCCGAACACCGCCGTTTTGCGCCTGGCCATGCCGATCGCCTCCGCGTGCGCCAGCAGGATATGGAGCGGGGGGACTGCGTCGCGGTTGATGGTGGGCGAACCGACGAGAAACGCGTCGGATTCGTTCATCTGCCGGGCCAGCACGCCCATATCGTGCTCGATCACATCATAGACGGGGACCGACGCGGCCGGCAGAACATCGCGAATGCCGTCCGCAATACGTTCGGCGATCCGGCGCGTGTTCCCGTAAGCGCTGCAATAGAAAACGGGGATTTTCTTTGCGGCGGCGTCTGCCGGCGCGCTCCACGCGCGGTATTTCGAGACGGCGGTCTCCAGCAGCCCGCCCCGCTGCAGCATCGGGCCGTGGCTCGGCGCCACGAGATCGACGTCAAGCGCGGCAAACCGGTCCAGACCGTTGCGCACATATGAGGGAAACGGGCCGAAAATCGCGTCGTAATAACCGCGGAAAGCCTCGTCATAGGCCGCGCGGTATCGGATTGCATGATCAAACATCTGCGGCTCACAGTAGTGCGCGCCCAGGAAATCGCAGGTGAACAGAATCCGGTCCTCCCGCAGATAGGTGAACATGGAATCCGGCCAGTGCAGAAACGGCGCGCTGACAAATGTGAGCGTCTTTCCGCCAAGATCGAGCGTATCGCCGTCTTTTACGACCGTAACGTTCAGATCCGGACGGTTGGTGATATTTTTTAAAAAGATGGAACCAGACTGCGTCGCATATATTTTCAGGTTCGGATACAGCTCCAGAAGTTTTGCGATCGCTCCGGAGTGATCCGGCTCGTTGTGGTTCATGACAAGGCAGTCAATGCCGTGAAATCCGTCCGTATCCCGCAGGTTTTCAAGCAGGTAATCCAGATACTCCCTGTGTACGGCCTCTATCAGCGCCGTTTTTTCCGTCCCCTGCACAAGATAGGAGTTATAGCTTGTACCGTACTCCGTTTTCATGACCACGTCGAAGGTGCGCATACCAGGGTTCAACACGCCTACATTCCATACATTTTCACACATCTTTACATGAAACATCTTCTTTCCTCCCTGCTCGCTTATACTGCGTATTTTATGAGTTTATTATATCATATTTATACCGTACATGTAAACATTAAATGTCCATTTTTTACGCGGAAGAGCTATAAAAGGGCCGGCGCTGAAGCGCCGGCCCTTCTCCCGATGACTTCCCATGATGTCTGTTCTCCAAAGCCAGACGGTGTAACCGACCTGGCTTTGGCCGCCCAGCCTGCGCGCGGCGGCAATCGCCGCATATGCAGGCCGGGCGTTGGTATGAGATCGCAGGATACGGCGCGCCGCAAAGCGGCTGTTCGCTGCGGTTCTCAGCTCTGCTGTACCGGCTCAATATAGATGAGCTCGGAATCGTACTGCTCCGTCATGCCCGTGACGTTGATGCCCGTGCTCATCAGCTCCGCGCCGGTTTTGACGCAGTTCTGCGCCGTCCGGTCGATGAAGGTGAGCGTATAGCTCGTATTCGCATCCAGGCCCTTGAGTACGATGGTCTTGCTGTTGGGCGCCGTGGTGTTCTCTTTGAAGAGCATGACCACGCCCTTGTCTATATTCTCGTTGTAATACTGAATCCCGTCCCAATCTGCATATGTCCAGCCCGTAGGCGACGGCAGGATATGATATACGTTGCAGTCGCGCAGGATCGGGCGCTGGACCTGGTTGTACAGATCGTGATGGGTCTCGATCATGGCGTTGTGCTGCACCAGAGCCTGATGCGGAAATGCCAGCATGGACGCGCCCATCATACCGGTACGCAGGGCGTACTTGCTGTACTCCTCGCTCGTCCAGCACTGTTGTCCGCTTGTCAGGATGTTTCCATAGCCTGTGAGCGCGCCGTAGTCACGGCTGGTGTAGGTCATGTTCAGATCGGCCTTTAACTGCACGGGATGAATCATATAGCTGTTGGCATACAGCGACATTCTATGGTTGAGCGGCAGGGCCGTGTCCTCCGTTGTCATGAACGTCATGCGTTCGAGGGTTGTGAACTCCTTGAGCGTACCGCCGCCCATACAGTGCTCATACCGGAAGTCCGAGCTGTAGTCAATCATGGTGTCGAGAATTTCCAGCAGCCCCTCGTGCGAGTCGTAGTCATGGCTTGCCTCTACGTTGAAATCGCTGCGCCAGTAGTCAAAGCCAAGACCATAGTCGTTGTTTGTCGGCCTGAAACGCTCCTTGAGCGCCTGTATCTGCAGGTTTCGTCCATATTCCGTGCCGATGTCCACGCCCTGGTATGTATCCGCCATATACAGTGCAAAACGCATGTTCGGGCTGTGCGCGCGGATTGCAGACCACAGGTTATGACCGTTCGGGTATTTGGTCGCGTCGGGCAGCCACTTGTCTTCCGTCACGACATCCTGCCTGGCCGCGTACCCATCCGGGACTGTCCAGGGGTAGTCCATCTTAACCACGCGGATATAGTCCTCTATATCCGGCCACAGGTTTACGACGGTCTGGAAATCGGCGGCCGTACCGATCATAATATCGGCTTCGATCATGGGCTCGTCCGAATTGTTGTACAGCGAACGGGTGATCTTGTAGTCCCAGAACCAGTTCTTCATGTCGTTCGACCCGTCGTCCAGGTCTCCCTCATAGGTGCCGATAAAGAAGCCGGGAATCTCGATCGCCGTACCCGCACTGCGCGTAATGGATGACGTTGTACTGTCGTCCAGGTAGGTCGTAACGCCGATATTTCCCTCGTTGTTCATACGGACCAGAATTTTGCCGAAGCTCCAGTAATGGCCGATATAGAAGCCGTGGTCGCCGTCCACATCCACCATCTGGAAAGGCAGGATACTGCCCACCGGCGTATAGTAGTTCTCCACCGATGTGAGCACCTGGCTGCCAAAGCTGAGTTCGGTAGGCAGAATCCCCTGTGAAAAATAGGGGTCGGATCCGTCGTTGACACGGGAGCGGCTGAAGCGGTACAGGGTCGCGTCGCCGTCCGGCTCCATGCGGAAGTTAGCGCTAACCGCATCGGCATACTTTACGCTGACCGACTGCGTATTGGACAGAATCTCCTGCCTGTATTCAATCGGGCCTACGCCGCTGCGCGCCGTCCAGTACGCATTGAGTTTCAACGCGCCGTCCGGCGACGCGAATTCAATTTTGAGCTCCTGCCCGTTTGTGATCGAATTCAGGCTCGAAGTCACATATTGCCAGTCCACAGACTGGGAGTTGACGACGTTGACCAACGGCACGCGGATGGCTTCGCTGACCCATTGGGTCGCGCCGGTCGCGCCGGTGGTAAGCGATGTAATATAGTGGTTGTCGTTGGCTATTTTAATGGTCGCCTTTGTGTTGGCCGATCCGATCTGGTACACCGCATCCACGTCCGACAGGGTGACGCCGACCGGGAACGCTTTATTGTCGTCCCAGTCTATCTCGATAAATTTTATGTCGTCAAAATACATCGGCGCGCCGGAAAGCGCGTTATCCACGACGCAGCGCGGATAAACCGTCGTGCGGTCGCCGCTGTAGAATACCTGAGACACCTCTACCCATTCCCCCGCGACGTCCTTGCCCATCTGCGTGCCGGGAATATCGGCCTGGTTGGAATCGAGCAGATTGAAATACGCCGTGCCCTGCAAATCCGACCGGTAGAGCTTCGCGGTATAGTTATAATACGTATTGGGCTTGACCGTCATGGGACTGCCAATGCAGATACCGGTCGAAGTCGCCACGGCGCGCAGCATATAATCTCCGTCCGCCGGCGTAACCGAACCCTGCGCGCCAACGCGCGTCCAGCGCGTATCCTGATTCCAGCCGGTCGCGCTCGTCCCGCTCCCGTCCTCAAAGCTGCCGTTGGTAACAAGCGACGTCGGCGCAGGATCAAAGAGCACTTCGCGGAACTGGATGTCGTCGAAGTACACCGCTTGCCCCGTCAGTGAAGTGGAAGTGTTGTCTACCACGCAACGCGGATAAATCGTCGTATTGTTTCCCGTGTAGAACGTCAGGGATATCTCATACCACTCATTTGCGACGGTCTCCGTACCGATCTGCGTGCCGGCTATGTCGGCCTGGCTGGAGTTTAACAGATTGCAGTACGCCGTACCGCCCAGGCTCTTGCGGTAGATTTTGCAGGAGTACTCATAATACGTGTTGGCCTTGACCGTCATGGGGGTGCCGATGGTCAGCGCCGTCGTCGTGGACAGTACCTTCATCATGCTGCTGCCGCTGGCCGGCGTTACGCCGTTTTCCGCGCCGACGCGCGTCCAGCGCGCATCCTGATTCCAGCCGGTCGCACTCGTGCCGCTGCCGAGCTCAAAACTTCCGTTGGGAACAAGGTTTTCCCCGTAGCCAGTGCTCACCTTGCGCAGCGATACGTCGTCGAGCCATACTTTCTGTCCGGTCTTCAGGGCGTTTGCAACACAGCGGAGTTTGATGGGTGTGGAAGGAGCCACAAATTCAACTGTCAACTGCTCAAATTCTCCGGTCTTAGTGGCGGACGCAGATCCAAGCGCGCCCTCGTTGACGTCCATATAGACGTTGGAGGTCACGCCCGTATCGCGTTTGACCCAAAACGTCAGCCGGTATGTGGATCCTCCGTCGAGCTGCAGGGTGCTTTCGTTCCCCTCCTGGGACGTGTAGTACACTCCGGCGTTCTCTGACGAGAGCCCTGTGCCCTGTCCCGTCGCCATAAGCGCAGCGGAGTTGCCGCGGCCGCCGGTGGTGACGCGCTGCCATGTGCCGCCGTTCCAGTCTACACGCAGCCACCAGTTGTCGAGATCCGCGCTCTCGAAACTTCCGTTCGCGATCATCTCCGCGCCCAGGCTGTCCGTTGCCTGCAGCGGCGTGATGAGCGTGGTCAGCACCAGAATGATCGCCACGAGCAAACTGAGCCTTTGTTTGTTCATCCTTTTTTCTCCTTTCACCTTTGCATATTATTCAGGGATATGCCGGTTTCCATATCTACTATGGGGCATTCCCTCCAAAATCGTGTTTCCCCCGCCTGCAGACCAGATTCCATAAAACTTCATTAACGGAATATACGTTATATATGTATTATATTTTGCCAATTTGTAAATGTAAAGCGCAAAAACGGCACTTGGTATAAAAAATATCTAGCCTTTTTTGTCGATATTTTGTTGCTTTTGTCCAGAGAATCTTTGCAATACAGATATTATTACCGTTTTTCGACCAAAACAGCCTTATCGGTATCATAAACGCAATCGTTTTGTTTGCGCGGCGGTTCTGCACAGCAAAAAAAACGCTGAGGTTAAACCTCAGCGTTTTTCATACAATATTTTATTCGCTCTGCGCCTCGCTCTGGACCGCCGGCGCGGGTTCCAGCCTGCGCACGAGCACGGAGCGCGCCAGCGCGCCGTCCATCTGTTCTATTTTGAAATCGTAGCCGCCGTATTGCACGGACGGAATGGGACCTGCTGCGGGAATATATCCAAGCTGTGCAATGACAAACCCGCTCAGCGTATCGTGCAGATCCACATCCACATCCAGCTTGAGCAGCTCGGCGACGTCGTCCATATCCACGCTGCCGTCAATACGGTAGCTGCCGTCGCCCAAATCCTGTATGTCTTCGAGATAGTCTAGTTCTATATCGCCGACAATCTCCTGAATAATATCCATCAGCGTAATAATGCCGGATGTACCGCCGTGTTCGTCCACGACGACCGCCATGGTGTTCTTGGTCTTTTTCATATCCTTAAACAGCTGCGAAAGGCTCGTGGATTCCATGACGAAGAAGGGCGGACGCATCACATCCCGCACCTTCGGCAGAGGCTGCCCCGGCACGGAAACCGAGTACTGTGCAAGCACGTCCTTGGAATAGATTATGCCGACAATCGTGTCTTTGTTGTCCTCATATACGGGAAAGCGGCTGAAGCTGCTCTCGTTCATGAGCTTGACAACGTCCGGAATCGCCGCGTCGGCAGGGACGGCGAACATTTCCGTCCTGTGCGTCATGGCGTCTTCCACCAGCGTATCGGTGAATTCAAAGACATTGGTGACGACCGCGGCCTCCGAATCCTCAATGGTACCCTGTTCGTGGCCCTCGCGCACCAGGAGCAGGATTTCATCCTCCGTTACAGGCGCGTCTTCATCGTCCGGGGTAATGCCGAGCATGCGCAGCACCAGATTGGTCGACGCCGCCAGCAGCCGCACCAGGGGTTTCGTGAGCTTGGCCAGGATGTTGATGGGCGAAATGTACCTGCGCGCCACTTTTTCCGGGTGAACCATCGCGAGCCGTTTCGGGACCAGTTCTCCGAATACAAGCATGAAATAGGTGATCAGAATCGTAATCAGTACGATCGAACCGATGTCGATCGCGGACAGGGCGAATCCCGTGACGCCCATACTGGCCGCCCATCTTGTAATGGGTTCCGCCAGAGAGTCGGCCGCAAACGCGCCCGAGAGCAGGCCTGCCAGCGTGATACCGATCTGAATCGTCGATAGAAAATCGCTGGGCGCCTGCTTCATACGCAGTAACAGTTTCGTCTTCTTGTCGCCTTTGGCGGCCGCGTCCTTCAGCTTTGTTTCGCTGACGCCCATCATCGCGATTTCAGTGGACGCGAGAACTCCGTTTACTGCAATCAGCAGAATTGTGACGAGGATGGCCACCCATGGGTTGCCGTCTTCCATGATAAATAGTTCCCTCCTTGTGAATTGAAAAAAATAGTGGACGATATCATTATACAAGGTTTACCGCTATTGTAAATATCAAAAAAATAAAAAATCACTGAAAATTGCGCCATTTTTACGATTCTTACTCGCTTATTCACAGTATTTCAGCATTTTTCATCAAATCGGCGCAAATATGACTATAAACCGCGCGTCCCATGCGTTCCGATACGCCGCATGGGATGCGCGCCGCATTCAGAGGATCCCTTTCGCATGCGCTGGCGGTTAACGCCGGCAATAATTTCATTCTTACAACGGATTTTAAAACGTTTACAACACCATTCTGGCCGGGATGGAGACGGACACGGCGCAGAGGAGACGATTGACCATGCGTTTTTTCGTATTCGGCCTGGAAATATGCGGATCCGCGCCGTACAGGGGAATTCGGCCTTGCCGGATTGTCGGCCATAATCAACCCGGTAAAGCCCAGCCCGCAGCGAAGAAGCTCGCGTACGGGGGCGGAAACGGATGCGGGGGCCCCTTCCCGTGTTGCGCCCGTACCGATCCGTTCCAGACGATACGCCCCCCCCAAAAGTCTCCACACCGTAAAACCCGCAGCCGTTCCCGGCTGAACGGGCAGACCTCCCGCATCGGTCGGCGAAACGCCGCAGGCTACCACTCCAAAGCATCGGACACGGGCGCATCCTGGCCAAATGCGGCGAAAAAGTCCCCGAACGACGAGACGCGGTTAAACTGCCGCAGCACGATTATAAAAACCGTTATTGCCATCACAAAAATAAAAATGAAAACAAGCCAGACGAGCAGCTTTGGCCCGCCTCTGTTCTTTTGCTCGTTTTCCGCTTTCGGTTTTTCTACAACGCTCCCGCAGTATTCGCAGATCTCTCCGCGCAGCTGCGCGCCGCAGTTCGGGCATTTCATAGCGGCACTCTCCTCTTTGTATTTTTCTTAAATATATTATAGTATATATCCCCGGACGTTGACAAGCGCGCGCATTTTGCCGATTTGCACCGCGCAAAATGTCGGCAGCCGGGGCGCGGGCTCTTGTAATTCTATCATCCTTTGATATAATATAAAAAAACAGGCTGCAAACAAAAGGGGTGGAACTATGGATTATTCACAGGCGGAAAGCCTTGTGCTTCAGACAAAGGAGATTATTGACGCCAAACGCGGTTTGCAAATCCGGCAAAAGGGCGAAGCGGATTTTGTCACGGACGTCGACCTGGCGATAAGCAGTTTTCTGAGGCAGCATCTGTACGAGCTGTATCCAAAAACCGCGTTTTTTTCCGAAGAGGACGGGAGCGGCCTGCGCGACGACTGCTGGGTCCTGGATCCGATCGACGGAACTACGAACCTGATTTACGGATACAATCTGAGTTCCGTATCGCTGGCGCATTATGTAAATGGAGACATCGCGTTCGGCATCGTGTACAATCCTTTCACCAATGAAGTTTTTACAGCGCGCAAGGGACATGGCGCATATTACAATCACACGCAGCGACTGCACGCCAGCGGCAGGCGCATAGACAAAAGCCTTATCGAATTCGGCGCGGGGTGTACGCATAAGGAGTTTGCCGACGACAATTTTGCGCTCGTTAAGGAGATTTTCAAAAGCTGTCTGGATATACGCAGAATCTGTTCCTCCGCGCTCGACCTTTGTTATATCGCGGCGGGACGCATCGACGGTTACTTTGAAAAGCTGCTGCAACCCTGGGATATCGCGGCGGGATACCTGATCCTGCGCGAAGCAGGCGGCCGTGTCACCGATTACAGCGGCGGCGGCATTCAATTTGCAGCGCCCACCTCTCTTGTCGCGAGCAACGGTGTAATCCATGCGTTTCTTTTAGACGCCATCAAGAAATACAACGGGTGATTACTATGGATAATATCGGATCTACCAACGTGCATTACAAAAATATTTCAGCCATCTCCGTATCCATTCTGCTGGTAATATTCCAGGCCTACCTGATGTTGATTCTGGGCGGCTTCGACATCTTTAATTTTTCCATGTTGCAGGACGATATCATCCGGTACATAATACAGATCCTGGTCCAGCTGGTTGCCTTCAGCGTTCTATACACGGTGATCTATGCGGTTGTGAAAAAAATATACTGCCAAAAATGGATCCGGGAAAACAAAAAAATATGGATTAAGGGATTCTGGCTGCACATCCATGTAAAAAAAGAAATACGGATCGGCACGGTGGAGATTCGCCAGAATTTCAACACCGTTAACGCGAAAGGGCACAATATCCGACCGGGCGTGGAGGAAACCAAAACCCCGCCGAAAGAGACTACGTGGTTCTATACTCTATGCAAAGTGGTGGACGACGACTCCGTCCGTGATTTTGTCGGTTGTTATCAGGCCAGCAACATATCGCAGCAGACCACGAAAGACGGCATTCACGTCATGCAGATTATCGGCTGCGACAGCAAAACGGGGTTTGCAAACCGCATGGTCGGCGTTTTCCGGGATACCGTGCGCATCAACCCCGACAGCGTCGTGGATATCGGCGACCAGGCGGGACAGCTGTATTTTTTCCGTATTTCGGAAAAGTGCAAACACTATTTGTTCGACAACAGCGGGTTTCGGTACGACAAATTGGCCGATCTGCACAACAACGCGGAGTTTGCGGACGAGCCTTATGTAATCGAACTCAAAAAACACTTAAAAAGCAGCCGTTCGCAGACGGTTCATCCCGTTGAAAAAGAAGAGCTTTTGGTCCCGTGACCAAAAGCTCTTCTTTCAGTTTGCACCCGGTAATTCCTCTATTTTTTCCAGCAGACGTATGTATTGACCCAGCATTTCCTTTTTATAAGGGTCCTGTGTGCTTTCCAGCGCGATCAGATCCATTTTGGAACAGGTTTTCGGTTCGCTGACTACGGCATTTTGCAAATCTATTTGATAGTAGATCATATCCAGGGTTCCCTTGCCGGACGCATCCTCAAAGTATATAAAGAAATAATCGTAAGCGTACCGTGTCCCTTCGTCAAAAGTTGTAACCGGCATACCTGTTTTTATATTTCCAACATAGTATTTATCCATAGTAGATATGTCGCAGCCGGCAACAAGGTATTCTCCATCCTGTAATACAATCACGGAGAATTCACGGGGACGGCCTGTAACAAATTTAATATTGGGGAAATACTGCTGAACTTTCATGCTTCCAAAGGTGTACGTGCACTTTTCAGTGCTGGGCTCGATGGTGTAATTAATCGGTTTGAATATTTCCTCCAGCTCGGCCTGCTGTTTTGACAGGCGTATCTGCATAATCCCTGTAATACAGCTAAAAATAAAGGCCAGCAGAGAGACGGCGACCGACGTGGTCTGTACGATATTATGAAATGCGGATTTTTCTTTTTTCATATACGTCCACCCTTTACAGTTTTGCATTCATAATAACATACGAACGGTATTTGGAGCAAGCGTTAAACGCTTGCTCCGCAGGTTATCTTTAGATTCTATATCGCTCTATACCAGCTCATGTTCTATGCGAATTACCTCTTCAACCGCTTCCGACCAGTCGGAAACCCGGGGAAACTCAGTTTTCATATTTTGATTGCCCTTGCTGTTAAAGACGATCGCAACAATGCCGCTTTTCGCAACAGCGGCACAATTTGCAGGTAAATCATCGATCAAAACAGAAATATCTTCCGCAAGACACGCGCCCGCTTTATCCAAAGTGCAGATCAATTTATCATAGACGACGCCGCCTTTCGCAAGCTCTTCTTCGGTAGTTTTGTAGGGATCCGTATAAAAATCGGCAGTCCGGCCCGTAATGATTACGATTCTATGACCGCGTTCACGCAGTCTGCGGACTCCGACAGCGGCATCCGGCTTAAAAGGCGTATCAACCACAACATGGTCAAAATACGTTTTACAAAATCCTATTTCGTCTATTTTCCACGCTTCCGGGAGAGTGCTGTATGAAATGCCCTTGCTTCTCAATTCGTTTTCATCCGCGCCGAAATACTCCGCAACAAAAGGCAGGAAATAATCAAACGAATCGGTCAGCGTGTCATCAATATCAATAGCTATATTCATATAAACATTCCCTTGTGCTTTATTAGCGCTCTTATCATAACAGAGCAAGCGTATGCTTGTCTCAACACAGACGCTCCAAAATGCGAAAATCGCCTCTTCACAAAGAGTTGGCAGCAAGCGGGCCTGTCGGGAAGAGGCGTACAACTGGACCGGCTACTCTCGCGCGGCTTGATCTCTGCGGCAAAGGCGGAACAGTGGAGCGGGACTAAATTTTCATGAACCGGAAAAAACGGAACGAACTGCGCTCATTTCGACAAGTATGCTATACAAAAATATATTTTGATCGCACAGGCGAATCTGACGCGCGAGCAGCAGCACGCGCTGTCGCAAGTGCGCATACAACCGAATAAGTGCGCCGAACGTGACCTTGACGAAAGGTAGCGCGAAATGTGAATGCCATAGCATAAGAAGATGACGGAGCTAAGCGAACTTTACTCCATCATGTAAAAAATAGCGAAAAAGTTGCCTGCGGAATATTTTGCTGCATGCTCGAACCCGCAAAAAGTTGGCAGCAAGCCGGAGCATCGCGAGCGCGTTTACAAGCGGGCAGCGAAGGTGCAGCGTGACCTTTTTCGGAAAGAGACGCAGCGGAATGGGCGCGCCGGTAACTATTGTAGAAAAGTCGCCGCAAGCGATGCGCAGACTATATTTGGGGTCCCCGCAAAGACGCCGGCTTTGCGGGGTAAGGAGGAGCGACGGAGTGAATGAGAGACGGCGTTTGCTTTAAAAAAGAAAACGCCGTCGCGAACGATACGCAGTCCGCGACGACGTGGTGGGGGAAGACGGATTCGAACCATCGAAGTCGAAGACGACAGATTTACAGTCTGCTCCCTTTGGCCACTTGGGTATTCCCCCACATTACCCGCATAAACGCTGGGTTGGAGCTGGTGATGGGACTTGAACCCGCAACCTGCTGATTACAAATCAGCTGCTCTGCCAATTGAGCTACACCAGCATTTAAGACGGTACTATGAATTATAGCAAAACGAACCTGACTTGTCAACCGTATTCCAAACATTTTTTACAGGCACGGCCTCTTCTTCTCACGCCTTGCCCTTTACTTTTCGATAAAAAATGGATATACTGAAAAAAACAATGAAAGGGGCATAGTATGAAACTGTTTTCTATCCATCCGGAAGTACATACGTTTGACAGCGCCGCGCAGTTCTGCGCCGAGATGCAGATTGGCAAAGGCGACCTTGTCATCAGCAATGCGTACATTCTCCATCCGGCTTTTGACGGCGCTCTGCAGGGGGCCGACGTCCTTTTCCAGGAAAAATATGGAACCGGCGAGCCCTCGGACCGGCTCGTGGAAAACATGGCGAAGGAGTTAAAAGGTCCGTACCGGCGCGTCTTCGGAATCGGCGGCGGTTCGGTCATCGACGTGGCGAAGCTGTTCGCACTCAAAAATATCCTGCCCATTGTCGATCTGTTTGACGGGAAGATTGAGCCGGTTAAGGACAAGCAGTTGATTATCGTACCGACCACTTGCGGCACCGGCAGCGAGATGACCAACCTCTCCATTCTCGCCCTGGAATCCCGCGGCACAAAGCTCGGTTTTCCCTGCGACGCGATTCGCGCCGACCAGGCCGTGCTGATCCCGCAGCTGCTGGACAGCCTGCCCTTTTACGTCTTTGCCACAAGCTCTCTTGACGCGCTCATTCATGCCGTAGAGGCCAGCCTCTCCCCGCGGGCCAATGATTTCACCCAGCTCATGGCGCAGCGGGCCATCACCCTGATCGTAAACGGGTATCAGGAGGTCGTACGCGGCGGCGACGATGCGCGGCGGCCGCTCCATGCCGATTTCCTGCTCGCCAGCAACTACGCGGGAATTGCCCTGAGCGTATCCGGCGCGGGCGCGGTGCATGCAATGAGCTATCCGATCGGCGGGAATTACCATGTGCCGCACGGCGAGTCGAACTACGCGCTGTTTACCGCGGTGCTGGAGCGGTACCATGCCATGGCGCCGGACGGCGGCATCGCCCGCCTGGAAACGCTTCTCTCCCAACTGCTCGAATGCCCGCAGTCGGAAGTATACGCTGCGTTCACGCTTTTACTGGACAAAATCCTCAAACGCAAGCCCCTGCGGGAATACGGCGTAGCGGAGTCGGACCTGCCCGCACTTGCCGAAAATGTGGTGCGCACGCAGCAACGGCTGCTCTCCAATAATTACGCACCCTTTACGCAGACCGATATCCTTGCAATTTACCAGTCGCTGTATTGACCTTGAAAAAGCGTTCCGGCGCCCGGACTTTTTCCGGGCGCCGGAACGCTTTTCGCGCTTCGCGCATAGACTGCTATGAACGCGCGCAGACTAAATTTTGTGGTATGAATTGCGCGCGAAGGCATATAATAGGGAATATCACCGCAAACACGCGGCAGATTCCGGCCGCCGCGCTTGTCGGCGCGTTCAGGGAAGGGAGCAGCTATGAACCGCGAAAAAACACATCAAAAGGACCGGCCCCCGTTTTATCAGTTGCAGGGCAGGACCGGGGACATCGACGACCTGATTTTCAAGGACGAGGATCCCAAGCCATGCAGCGACAGATAATAAAAAACAGCCTTTGTCAAAACCCTGTCGGGTAAGACGAAAGGCTGTTTTTTATTGTACTTTTTCGGCATCTTCTTCGGCATCTTCGCGCGCGGCCGGCGAATCGTCCATCCACGCCTCGAGCAAATCGAGGTCGAAGGGCGTAAGGCTGGCTTTCAGCAGCATATCCGGCCGGTTGCGCCGCGTTATCTCCAGCGCGCGACGCCGCCGCCACCGTTCGATCTCATTGTGGTCCCCCCCCAGCAGAACCTTTGGTACGGATTCGCCCATAAAAATCTGGGGGCGCGTATAGTGCGGATATTCGAGCAGGCCGCCGTAGTGGCTCTCTTCTGTAAAGCACTCCTCTTCGGCGAGCACGCCCGGCACAAGCCGCGCAATACAGTTGACCGCCACAGCCGCCGGCAGCTCGCCGCCGGTGAGCACATAGTCGCCAATCGACAGCTCCATGTCCACGATCCGATCCAGCACGCGCTGGTCTACGCCCTCATAATGCCCGCACAGAAACAGCACATGCTCCTGCTGCGCAAGCTCGCATGCGAGCGCCTGATCGAGCACCCGGCCCTTGGGCGACATATATACGCACAGCGGCTTTATTTCGCTCTGTTCCACAATGGCCTGATAGCACTCGTAAATCGGCTCCGGCTTAAGAAGCATGCCCATCCCGCCGCCATAGGGCGTGTCGTCCACCGTGCTATGGCGGTCATGGGCATAGTCGCGGAAGTTGTGGCAGCGGATTTCAAGTATGCCCGCCTTTCGCGCGCGGCCGATGATGCTCTGGCCGAGCAGAAAATCCATGTACTCGGGGAAAAGGGTCATAATACTGAACTTCATATGTCAAACATCCCCGCAATCGGCCGAACCCGCATAAGGCCGGCCCTGATATCCGTCTCGATTACGACGTCACGGATGGCCGGGAACAGCACCCGCCTGCCCGACGCGAGCTCGATCTCGTACGCGTCGTTGGCCGGGGCCTGGTAAACGTCCGTCAGCCGTCCGTACTTTTCTCCGGTATCTGCGTCCACGACCGTAAGGCCGATTACATCCGCAATATAGTACTCGCCCGGCGCGAGCGACCGTTCGTCCTTGTCCGTGTAGACGATCCGGCCCTTGTATACCTGCGCGGACTCTATGCTGTCCACACCCCTGAATTTGCAGATGACATTGCCCTGGTGGACGCGGGCGCGTTCAATCTCGAGCGGGCGCGTTCCGGCCGCGTCCAGATACAGCACGGATAGCCCCGTAAGACTCTCCGGCCCGTCTGCCCACGGCTGGATCTTGAGCTCGCCCCGAATCCCGTGCGTATTTACGATTTTTCCAGTTTCAATGCGTTCCATACGCCTGCAATTTCCCCTCTGAAATCAGTCGAGAGAGGATAGCAGCTACCCTCTCTGTCCCGAAATCCGATCTTTTATTTGCCAATGTTGACAATGACCTTGTGGTTGCTGCGCGCGGCGGCGGATTTCGCCACCGTCCGGATAGCTTTGGCGATACGACCCTGCCGGCCGATCACCCTGCCCATATCCGCCGGGTCGACTTCGATGTTATACATCTCGGAGTCCTCTTTTTCCTGTACCTTGGTCACAACAACCTCGTCCGGATTTTCCACAAGCGATTTTGTGATAAACGTAAGCAGTTCTTCCATTGCAACCATCCTTTACAGTACGCCGTTTTTCTTCAGCATAGCCTTTACCGTATCGGTCGGCTGTGCGCCGTTGGCGATCCACTGCTTTGCCTTTTCCACGTCGATTTTCACTTCGGACGGCTGCTTTTTCGGATCGTACGTTCCGATTTCCTCAATAAACCGGCCGTCGCGCGGGAATCTGGAATCGGCGACGACAATACGATAAAAAGGCGCGCCCTTTGCGCCCATTCTGCGAAGCCTGATCTTTACTGCCATGTGTTTTCACCTCCATTATCTCTGTATATATCTAAAAGGGTCTCTTTTAGCTGTGTTGCACGGCTACATGCCAAGCCCGTTCATGCCGCCCATGCCGCCGAAGGCCTTGGGATTCTTGTTAAAGCGCTTGAGCAGGGACTTTGTCTGTTCATAACTCTTGAGCAGGCGGTTGATCTCTTCCACTTTGGTGCCGCTTCCGGCCGCGATGCGTCTTTTGCGCGAAGCGTTCAGCAGTTCGGGCTTTCGGCGCTCTTCCGGCGTCATGGCGCGCAATATCGCCTCCTGGCGGTCAATGCGTTTGGCGTCGATATCCACCTTGTCCATGTCCTTTTTCTTAATGCCAAGCCCGCCCAGGACGCTCTCGATTGAACCCATTTTCTTGAGCTGGGAAAACTGGCTGAGCATGTCGTCAAGGTCAAACTTATTCTTCTGCAGCTTCTTCTCAAGTTCCTGCGCCTGCTTCTCGTCGAACGCCTGCTCCGCCTTCTCGATCAGCGACATTACATCGGCCATGCCGAGAATGCGGCTTGCCATGCGGTCGGGATGGAAGGGTTCCAGGTCGGTGAACTTCTCGCCGACGCCCACGAATTTAATGGGCTTGCCTGTGATATATTTGACGCTCAGCGCCGCGCCGCCGCGGGTGTCGCCGTCAAACTTGGTGAGGATCACGCCGTCGATATCCAGCTGCGCGTCGAACGATTCGGCCACGTTGACAGCATCCTGTCCGGTCATCGCGTCCACAACGAGCAAAATCTCGTCCGGCGAAACCGCTTTCTTAATCTGCCGGAGCTCCTCCATGAGCGGTTCATCAATATGCAGGCGTCCCGCCGTATCGAGAATCACAATGTCGTTTCCGTAGGTTTTTGCGTGGCGGACCGCCTCCGTCGCGATCCGGACCGGCTTTTCCCCGTCCAGCGTAAATACGGGCACGTCCGCCGCAGCGCCGACAATTTTGAGCTGTTCTACAGCCGCGGGCCGGTAAATGTCGCAGGCGACGAGCAGCGGCCGGCGGTCCATTTTCTTAAAATAGTGCGCAAGCTTCGCCGCATGGGTCGTTTTGCCCGCGCCCTGCAGGCCGCACAGCATGATGACAGTAGGCGGTTTGGAGGCAAAGCGTACGCGGCTGTCCCCTCCCCCCATAAGCTCGGTCAGCTCTTCGTTGACAATTTTAATCACCTGCTGGGCGGGCGTGAGCGATTTGAGCACTTCCTCGCCCACGGCGCGCTCTGTCACATTTGCGATAAAGGCCTTGACGACCTTGAAATTCACGTCCGCCGCGAGCAGGGCCAGCTTGATCTCGCGCATTACCGCCTTGACGTCCGCCTCCGAGAGCTTCCCCCTGCCCTTTAAACGCCTGAATATGTCGTTTAGTTTTTCTGAAATGCCTTCAAAAGCCATTATTCCACAATCCGATCACTGAGTTTGATAATTTCGTCCGCGAGCAGGTCGAGTTCCGCGCTGATGGCGCGTTTGTGATTGATCTGCCGAATCTGCTCCGCTTTGTCCTTAATCTGCTCCACCCTGTTCGTAAGCTCGGTAAACCGGGCGGCAAGTCCAAGCTTTTCCTCCAGCTCCGTAAGAATGCTCTCGGCGCGCTTGATGCTGTCCCACACGCCCTGGCGCGTGATACCGACGTGTTCCGCGATTTCGGCGAGCGACAGGTCGTCGTCATAGTACATGGCGGTGGCCTCTCGCTGCTTATCCGTCAGCATACGCCCGTAAAAATCGCAGAGCAGCCCGATTTTCAGATCTTTTTCCTGCACGTCTCTCATCCTTTCGCGGGCAAGTGTAAAGCAAACTGCTTTACGGATAGTAGTATACCGGCTTTTCCTCCATTTGTCAATCCCCCGCGCAAAAAAAGCGCGCCGCGGCGCGCTTTTTTGCATTGTTTATTCCGTTTATACCATTAAATAATAATACAGGCTCAAGTAGCCCATAAAGACGAGCAGCAGCATGCCGGGCGCCTGCGCCGCGACCAGCAGCTTATTTTCCTTCGACATCATGCACGCAGCCGCAAACCACATGACAAGCAGCATGAGAATATACAGAAACGAGTCCAAGCCGCTGCCGCGCAGCAGCAGAACGGGCAGGAAAAACAGCAGGAACGTCAGCGCGCCATAGAGGGCGAGCAGCGTTTTCGCCCCCGCGCCGCGCCTGCAAAACAGGGCGTACAGCGTCGCGCCCAATACGAGATACAGAAAAACCCAAATTTCCCTGAAATACGGAACGGCGGCAGAGACGGCCGCGCCGGCCGCGGCCCTGCCCGGCAGCCATGTTCCCGACGCAGTTCCCACTACGGCGCTAACTGCAAGACAGAGCGCCGCCGGATACGCGAGCATAAACCATTTCTTTATCCGCTTGAAAAGCGGCCTGTATTTTGCGTATTGCATAGGATCCCTCCCGCTTATAGTTTTGCGCAAAATTTGGTAAATTATCCATAAATCTGTAATACACAAAACCAATGTAAACTGGATTTTACAAAACGCGTTTCGATTTTACGCGTTTTTTTCACAAGCGCGTCTTTGGGATTTACATATGGGGTGTATGCTTTGGTCAGAATAGATTAGGAGGAATAAAACATGAAACAGATAAAAAGAAGTCTCAGTATCGTCACGGCACTTGCGCTGGTTCTTGCGGTATTCGCCGGCTGCGGCGGATCAGACGGATTCCAGGCAAGCAGCAATATCAACGTGATCTCCCGTGAAGAGGGTTCCGGCACGCGCGGCGCGTTCGTGGAGCTGTTTGGGATCGAAGAAGAGGATGCGGACGGCAACACAGTGGACCGCACCATTGAGGAAGCTGAAATCACCAGCAGCACCTCCGTCATGATGACGTCGGTGGCCGAAGACCTGTATTCTATCGGCTATATTTCCCTGGGTTCCCTCAACGAGACGGTCAAAGCCCTGCCCATCGACGGGGCCGAGGCGAGCGTTGAGAATATCAAGAACGAAAGCTACAAGGTGTCCCGCCCCTTTAACATCGTAACCAAAGGCGCGCCCGAAGGGCTCGCAAAGGACTTCATCGCCTTTATCATGAGCGCGGACGGCCAGGCGGTGATTGAGGAAAACAGCTATATCAGCGTGGCCGAAGACGCGGCTGCATTCCAGAGTGAAAACCCGAGCGGTACGCTCTCTGTCGCCGGCTCCTCCTCGGTCACTCCGGTTATGGAAAAGCTGAAAGAGGCATATACCGCGATCAACCCCAACGCGACGATTGAGGTACAGCAGAGCGATTCCTCGACCGGCGTCAGCAACGCCATCGACGGCGTGTGCGACATTGGTATGGCCTCGCGCGACATCAAGGACTCCGAGCTTGAAAACGGGCTGGAGGTGCAAACCATCGCGCTCGACGGCATCGCGGTCATTGTAAACCTGGATAACCCCGCGACCGGGCTGACAAGCGAGCAGGTCAAAAACATATACACCGGCCAGGCCCTCGTCTGGGAGGACGTCGTCGGCTAAACGGAATCGACAACAGCCGGCCGGGCTGCAGCCCGGCCGGCTTGGGGGTTAAAATACAATGAAAACATTCAAAGAGTCCGCCATGCGCGTGGTATTTCTTGCCGCCGCCTGCGTGTCCATCCTTGCGGTATTGACCATCAGTATTTTTCTGTTTGCAAACGGGATTCCCGCCATGTCGGAAATTGGCATCTTCGACTTCCTATTGGGCAAGACCTGGCGGCCCTCAAACGGAATATACGGCATTTTCCCCATGATCCTGGGCAGCTTGTACGTCACGGCCGGCGCAATCATCATCGGCGTTCCCATCGGTGTGCTGACGGCGGTCTTCATGGCGAAGTTCTGTCCCCCTAAAATATACCGCGTCCTCAAGCCCGCCGTGAACCTGCTCGCCGGCATCCCCTCCGTGGTGTACGGTTTCTTCGGACTGGTGGTTATTGTGCCCATGATCCGCGACGTCTTCGCGGGCGCGCGCGGCAAAAGCCTGCTGGCGGCGTCCATCCTGCTTGGAATTATGATACTGCCCACCATCATCAGCGTAAGCGAAGCGTCGATCCGCGCCGTGCCGGACAGCTACTATGAGGCCGGGCGCGCCCTCGGCGCCAGCCATGAACGCAGCGTATTCTTCGCTGTGCTTCCCGCGGCAAAGTCCGGGATCATGTCGAGCATTGTGCTGGGCGTCGGACGCGCCGTCGGCGAGACAATGGCCGTTGTTATGGTCGCGGGCAACCAGGCCGTCATTCCCGACAGCCTCTTGCAGGGCGTGCGGACCATGACGGCCAATATCGTACTGGAAATGGGTTATGCGGCCGACCTGCACCGCGGCGCGCTGATCGCTACGGCGGTGGTTCTCTTTGTGTTTATTTTGCTGATCAACCTTCTGTTCTCCCTTTTGAAAAGGAGGCGCGCGCAATGAAGGACAGAAAACGGACTTCTATAAAAACGGCGATGCGCGCCTGGAAGCGATCCCCCCTTTCCCTCGTACTGCGCGTGCTGGTCTGGCTCGCCGCCATCCTGACCATCGGCACAATCGTATTTCTGATCGGGTATATCCTGGTCAAGGGCGTGCCGCATATCAAGCCCAGCCTGTTCGCCTGGAACTACAACAGCGAAAACGTCTCGCTTATGCCCGCGCTGGTCAACACGGTTCTCATGACGGTGCTGGCGCTGCTCATCGCAGTCCCCCTCGGCCTGTTTTCCGCCATATTCCTCAGCGAATATGCACGGCGCGGCAACCGGCTTGTCAAGGCAGTGCGTCTGGCGGCTGAAACCCTTGCGGGCATCCCCTCCATCGTCTACGGCCTGTTCGGCATGCTCTTTTTCGTCACTGCGCTCCATTGGGAGTACTCCCTGATCTCCGGCGCATGCACCATTTCGCTGATGATATTGCCCCTGATTATGCGCACCTCTGAAGAGGCGATGCTATCCGTACCCGACTCTTATCGCGAGGGCAGTTTCGGCTTGGGCGCAGGCCGGCTTCGGACCGTGTTCCGGATTGTGCTGCCGGCCGCCATGCCCGGCATTCTGGCCGGCGTCATTCTCGCAATCGGCCGTATTGTCGGCGAATCCGCCGCTTTGATCTATACGGCGGGCACCGTTGCGGAAATCCCGTCCGGAAGCGATTTCCTGTTTGATTCGACGCGGACGCTGTCGGTGCATATGTACGCTCTTTCCAACGAAGGCTTGTACATCAATGAAACCTATGCCACAGCCGTCGTACTGCTCGTCATTGTAATCGGCATTAACTGGCTATCCGCAGCGCTGGCAAAACGGATCGGAAGGAGAAGCGAAAAATGAATAAGATTGAAATACAGAACCTGGACCTGTTTTACGGAAATTTTCAGGCGCTCAAATCCGTAAACCTGTCCATACCGGAGCATGAAGTCGTCGCGTTCATCGGGCCGTCCGGCTGCGGCAAGTCCACCCTGCTCAAGACCCTCAACCGCATGAACGATCTGGTGGAAGGCTGCCGGATCACCGGTACGGTCACGCTTGACGGCGTGGATATATATAAGGATTTTGACGTAAATCTCCTGCGCAAGCAGGTGGGTATGGTCTTCCAAAAGCCCAACCCCTTCCCCATGAGCATATACGACAATATCGCATACGGCCCCATCACGCACGGGATCCGTTCCCGCGCCAAGCTCAACGAGATCGTCGAAGAGTCGCTCCGGGCTGCGGCTATTTGGGACGAGGTCAAGGACCGGCTCAAAAAAGACGCGCTCGGCCTTTCAGGCGGCCAGCAGCAGCGCCTGTGCATTGCGCGCGCGCTCGCGGTCAAGCCAACCGTGCTTCTGATGGACGAACCTACAAGCGCGCTTGACCCGATTTCGACCATGAAAATCGAAGACCTCATGTCCAGCCTAAAACAGTCGTATACCATCGTTATCGTGACGCATAATATGCAGCAGGCGCTGCGCATATCGGATAAGACCGCTTTCTTCCTGCTCGGAGAAGTGATCGAATATGCGCCGACCGATAAGCTTTTCAATCTCCCCGCCGACAAGCGGACGGAAGACTATATCACCGGGAGGTTTGGATAATGCGAGATCAATTTACAACCCAGATGCAGATGATGCACAGTGAACTGACGGCTATGGGCACGCTCTGTGAACAGGCGATCGCGAGCGCGGTAAACGGCCTGCTCAAAGCCGACCCCGCCCTGTCTAAACAGGCGATTGAACTGGATGAACAGATAGACCAGAAAGAGCGGGTAATTGAAAATATGTGTATGCGCCTGCTGCTGCACCAGCAGCCTGTCGCACGGGATCTGCGACAGATCTCCTCGGCGCTGAAAATGATAACCGACATGGAACGCATCGGAGACCAGGCGACGGACATCGCAGAAATCTCCCTGTTCATGGAGGCGTCGCAGGCGAAGAGCGTGCAGCATATCGGCGCTATGGCCGTTGAGAGCATCCGTATGGTAAACGAGAGTGTGGAGGCGTTTGTCAAAGGCGACCTCGCCCTTGCAGACCGCGTGATCAAGTATGACGACGTGGTAGACGACCTGTTTTGCCAGGTGCGTGCCGACGTCGCTTCGATTCTGACCCAGACGCCGACGCGGGCGGCGTTTGCGCTGGACGTGCTCATGATTGCCAAATACCTGGAGCGCATTGCCGACCATGCGACAAATATTGCAGAATGGGTCGAGTTCTCCATCACCGGAAGCCGAAACGGAATATCCTGAACCGATGCGGCAGCATCCTCTGGAAACGCTGGCCCCGCCTGCCTGCACTCGCTCCAAAATCCCCCCCCTTGCGCGGCGTCAAGTTGTTTTTGGCGCGCGGCGCGTTGATTATTGCCCTCCTGTATTTTTCTATATACTAAGAGCCGGTTTTCCGTGAAGCGGAAAAACCGGCTCTTGTGTTATTCTGGGGCGACGCCTGACGCAAAAAGATTCAGACAATATTTTCAATTTCATAAAATTCAGTGTGAAAAAGGATATATTATTAAAAAGATATATACGGTACCGGACCTTTCCGGTTGCATTTCAGGGATATTTCCGATATAATAAAACGTAAAATGACCTGTTCTGCCAATTTAACGCAAAGGTAGCAGGCGTCCATGCAACCAAAACCCGAACAACCGACCGTTTCGGTCATCATACCTGTTTACAAGAAACAGCGGTATTTACCGCCAGATCGTAGTCTATTGCGCGGCAGAATCGTTCAACGTCCAATCCGGAGCTCTTGTTTGCGGACGGCGCGGCGCAGGATCATGCGGCGGAAACGATACGGGAGTACATGCGCGAAAACCCGCATGTACGGCTGCTGGACAACCCAAGGCGAAAACAGAGAGGCGCGGCGCAGGCAACGCGTGGTTGCTGCATGCACACATACGCATCCATGCAGCCTATGGCTGCGGCTTGCTGGCCGGGATATTTGGAAAACAGAAAGGGTCTATGGATTTATGCGCGCGAAACAGGAAATGCAGACCGTCTCTATGGATCGGCAGCTGCTGCGGCAGCTCCAGCTCAAGGGATTGGACCTGCTTCTTTATTTTAAAGATATCTGCGACCGCAACGGGCTGCTGTTTTACTTCTGCGGCGGGTGCTGCATCGGCGCGCTTCGCCACGGCGGCTTCATTCCGTGGGACGACGATGTGGACATATTCATGCCGCGGGAAGACTATGAAAAGCTCGGCCGGATCTGGAACGAGGAGGCGGACACTTCCAGGTATTCATACCAGCGTTCCAGCAAAGCCGTCAACACGCGGAACCTGTTTGCGACGGTGCATGATAACAGCACTACTTATATAAAATCCTACCAGGAGGACCTGGACATCAATCACGGCCTCATGTTGGATATTTTGCCGCTCGACGGCTGCCCATCCTCCGGCTTTCAGCGGAAAATGCAGAAGTTCTGGGCGCTGACATATTCGCTGTTCCTGATCCAGAAACCGCCGACCAACCACGGCAGGGCCGTGCAGTGGCTCGGCAGGCTGCTGCTTGGGCTCGTACCGTCGAAGCGGCTTCGGTATAAAATCTGGAGCAAAGCGGAGCGGGAAATGACGAAATATCCGATCTCGGACTGCGAATACGTCACCGAGCTCTGCTCCGGTCCCCACTATATGCAGAACCGCTATCCTGCCGACTGCTTTGCCGCGGCCGTATACAAGGAGTTTGAAGGGCACATGCTCCCCCTGCCGCAGGGCTACGACACCTACCTGAAAATTGCGTTTGGGGACTATATGACGCCGCCGCCGCCCGAAAAGCAGGCGGCGCACCACGACATCTCCTTTATAGACCTGAATCACAGCTACCTGGAATATAAAAACATACGCTACGCCTACAACCGGGAAAGGAAGGGTTAACATGATCTTTGGCGCGATTCTTGCCGGGGGCTCCGGCTCCAGAATGAACATATCCGAAATGCCGAAGCAGTTTCTGCCGCTCGGCGACAAGCCCATTGTGATACACACGCTTGAAAAATTCCTGATCTGCGGCAGGTTCGACGCGGTCTACGTCGGCGTCCACCCCAACTGGGTGCTGCACATGGAAGACCTGCTCGGCCGCTACATCACGCAGCGGGACCGCGTGCATATCACCGCGGGCGGCGGCGACCGCAACGAGACGATACAAAACATCATCGGCGCGATCGAAACCGACTTCGGCGCGGACGACGGGCACATCATCGTGACGCACGACTCGGTGCGTCCGTTTGTCACGCTGCGCATCATTGAGGAAAACATAGACGCGGCGCTCGAGTGCGGCGCGTGCGACACCGTCGTCCCGGCGGTGGACACCATTGTCGAATCGCAGGACGGCGAGATGATCACCTCCATCCCGCGGCGCGACCATATGTACCAGGGCCAGACGCCGCAGAGCTTCAACATGAGCCTGCTCAAGCGCCTCTACAACGACCTGACCGACGCGGAAAAGCAGATTCTGACCGACGCGTGCAAAATCTGCGTTGTGCGCGGCGTGCCGGTCCGCCTCGTGGCCGGCGAGCATACCAATCTGAAAATCACCATGGTGGGCGACTACAAGATCGCCCAGAGCATGGTCGGAGGGATCGGCCTTGATTAACTATGTCTATCAGCTCGTCAGCCCCAAGGTCCTCTCCATTAAGTATGAGGACGTCGCGCTTGAGGACCGGGTAATCGTACGCCCGAAATGCCTCGGCATCTGCCATGCCGACCAGCGGTACTACCAGGGGCTGCGGGAGCTGAGCAAGCTACAGGAGAAGCTTCCCATGGCGCTGATCCATGAGGCGTGCGGCGAAGTAGTACACGATCCGACAGGCACATTCTCGCGCGGGGACAGGGTCGTGCTCATTCCCAATATTCCGGGCGACGGCCCCGATTATATCTATGAGAACTATGGCGAGGGCGCCCGCTTCCTGTCCAGCGGCTACGACGGGTTCATGCGCGAATTTGTAGATCTGCCCGCCGACCGCGTGATCGCCTGCGGCGATATCCCCATACAGGTAGCGGCGATTACGGAATTCATAAGCGTCGCCTGCCACGCACTGGACCGGTTCGGGCACGGCGCGCACGCGCGGCGCCGTCGGGTCGGCGTCTGGGGCGACGGAAGCCTGTCCTATGTCGTCTGCTGCGCCATGAAAAAGCTCTTCCCCGAGACGGAGATCGCCGTCGTAGGCATGGATCCGCGCAAGCTTTCCCAGTTCACCTTTGTTAACGAGACCTGGTACGCAAACTCCATCCCGTCCGAATTTAAGGTGGACCATGCCTTTGAATGCTGCGGCGGCGAAGGGAGCGCAAATGCAATTGACGATATCATACGCTATATCCGCCCCCAGGGTGTGGTGATGCTCATGGGCGTCTCTGAAAATAAAGTCGCCGTCAACACGCGCAACGTTCTGGAAAAGGGCCTCACCCTGATCGGATGCAGCCGTTCCGGCAGAGCCGACTTCGCGCGTGCGATCGAGCTGACGCAGGACGCCACCTTCCAAAACCGGATTCAAACCATTATTTATGAGGACAGCCCGGTCTCGGGCATTGCCGACATCGGCCGCGTTATGGCGACCGACCTGACAACGCCGTTTAAGACGGTGTTCCAGTGGAACGTGTAGGCAAGCTCCGTGTTTTTATAGAGAGCGCCGCCGTTTGCCAGCGCATCCGCAGCGGAAGCGGCTCCCCCCACCCCCCTTGAGATGCGCAAATCCATACCTATGCCGTGCGCAGGCTTGTTGTCCGTTCATTTCGTACAGCCGGAGGACGCCTTTATGCGCCTGTTTTACATGGCAGCCGGTATGCAGCTCTTGCGATTGTCTTTATCTATAAAAGAAAGGCTGGATACGCTCCATGATCTCTTTTTTTCACAGGATTTCTGAACGGTTAAATAATCTGTGCAGCAAAGAACGGATGGATCAGATTCATTTGGGGTATATTATCTGCTTTGTCATATTTATCACGCTGCATAAACTGATCCCTTACTGCGTATATGTCCCCGCGATTGTGGACTCCTGTCTGTACAGCGTGTTCGCGGTCTGCGGAGCTTTATTGGTTGCATATGATTTCCTGTCCGGGCGAATTCCGCTCACGTCCCGTGTCACGCTATGCATGTTGGCCTTTTTGCTTGTGTGCTGCGTTTCCACCCTGTACAACTTCCAGTATGGCGTCGTTTCGAATATAAAGACGATTGTATGGACTGCTATCCATCTGTTCATATTATTCGCCTCCAGCCGGGGAAAATCCGCAAATCAGGTGTTTCGTGAAATGAAGCTGGTTTTTACCCCGTACACTGTAATCTGGCTGGCTGGTATCGTACTGTCGCTGGCCCTGTTCATCACCCAAACCGGGGGCTACGTTACGATGGCGGACTGGTCGGTTACGGAATATGGATTTATGCAGGAGCGCCTGTTCGGCGTGTTCACCGATCCCAACGTCGCCGGCGTCCTGTCTCTGGTAAGCATCAGTATCAGCATATCCTGCGTGTACGGAAAATGCGGGCGGTTCAGTAAAATCTATCATATATTCAATATCTTCTGTTGTGTACTCTATGCCGTTCTTGCAGGTTCTCGTACTACGCTGCTTGCAGGAGCGATCGCCTTGTTTGTCGTGTTGACCCTGTACTTCTTCCAGCGCATGGACCGAAAACAGCAAAAGGGGCTCGCGAAACGTATCATTTGCGTGGGTTGCAGCGCAGTGATTGCAGTTGCCGTTTTATTTTGCAACAATTATGTTCACAAAGCGCTTGCCTACATGCCCTCCATCTACAGCGAAATGTCAACCAAAAGCGAGACGCATCATCCGCTCAGACCGGTAAAAATAGATAGAGAAGACGTCGGCGAGGACCATGACTTCTCCAATCAACGGTTTGCCATCTGGGCCGACGCGCTGACGCTTTTTCAGCAATCCCCGATTCTCGGCACCTCGCCGCGCAACCACCTGGCCTATGCAGAAAAGTATTCTCCCGCCGGAATCATAAACCAAAAGCAATACTCAATCCACAACGGCTATCTGGCTGTGCTGGTCACGACGGGAATTGTAGGAGCGGCGATATTCCTGCTGTTGATCTTCTACTGTCTGCAAACGCTATACCGCAGCTTCCTGTCCAAGAAATACAAAACTGGGAATTCCAGATATCTTCCTCTATTGTTTATCGTTATTCTGCTCGCCACCAGCGCTTTCCCAATGATGGGTATCTTTTTCGGGAATTCCATTTCTGAAGTGGCATTCTGGCTGATTATGGGTTATCTCTTCACAATTGTCCCCAACCAGTTTGACGAGCCGCCGATATTTTTAAAAAAGCGATTACAGACAAAAAATTAGAATACGCGAATAAATGGGAAGCCATGCTTCCTCGAGATTCTTGAAATCCGCAGCGCAGCTGCGGCTCGTCCCAAGGCGCGAATGCCTGTTACGAATAACCGACGCCGCGTTTCACTTTTAAACGCGGCGATCGTTTCTCATAATTACGCGGAGGCTACCCCTGTTATGCGAACCAAGCAATCTGTTATCAATATTGTCGTCAGCTGTACGTCCTACCTGATTCTGATGCTGTGCACCTTTATCACCCGCGGCGTCTTTTCCAGGGTCCTGGGCCTTGATTATGCGGGCGTGGAAAGCACTTTCCTCAACCTCGTCTCCATGCTGGCAATCGTGGAACTGGGCCTGGGTACCGGTATTATATACAAACTGTACAAACCCATTGCCGACGGCGACAACCGCAAAATCGGCATGCTGCTCAGGTTTTATAAGCAATCGTACCTGCTCATCGCCGCTATCGTATTTGTGTTGGGCATTGTCGCCGCGTTTATCGCTCCACAGCTGGTGCATGACGAGCAGTTTCCAAAAGCGGAACTGGCCGTCTATTTCATGTTCTATGTACTGGATGTGCTCGCTTCATATCTATACGCGCATAAACGGGCCCTCCTCACTGCAGACCAACGCAATTTTCTCAACAGCTTCGCGCACATGGTCGCCCAGGTCGCGGCCTGTATTCTGCAGGTTGCCGTACTCCTGCTCTTCCAGTCCATGTTCCTCTATCTGCTTGTAAAAGTGGGGGCAAGGCTTCTGGAGAATCTGCTCATTTCCCATTTCTACCAGAAGCGCTATCCGCACATTGAATACAGGCGGGCAGACCGGCTGGATCCGGATGAGAAAACGGATCTTTTCTCCAATATCAAGGCGCTTCTTATGCATCGGATCGCAAGCTTCAGCCTGCAGTCCACCTCCAGTGTGATTATCATGTATTTTCAGAACAGCGTCGCCGCCGGTATATACGGCAACTATACGCTGATCACAAACGCGCTCATCAATCTTTCAAACCAGATTTACAATGGCATTTTAGCGAGTTTCGGCAATCTGATCACTACTGAGTCCAAAGAAAAGACGCTGCGCAATTTCAACGCACTCTATCTTCTCAACTACCTTATTTTTTCCTTTTTCTCCATCGGCCTGTTCGTTTTATCCGGTCCGTTTATGGAACTATGGATTGGAAAGGACGCGGCTTTCTCCGTTGAAATCGTACTGCTCATTACCGTCTACCTCTATCTGATGGGAATGCGCCAGTCGGTTTTCATGGCGCGTTCCAGCGCCGGTCTGTACAGGCAGGATCGCTGGTTCGCCATTGGAGAAGCGGTGCTCAACCTGGTACTCTCGCTGATCTTCATTCAGTTTTGGGGCGTGATTGGAATTGTAGCGGCAAATATTATCAGCCTGCTTGCCATTCCCTTCTGGACGCAGCCGCGCATCGTCTGCCGATATGTGCTGGGCGCATCCCTGCGCCGATATTATCTGCAGTACGTCGTCTATGCTGCCGCCACACTGGTTTCGGGTGCGGCTACGTACCTGATCTGTTCCCTGATTCCAGTAACAGGCGCTTTTGCAAGGCTTGTCTGTTATTTCTTTGTTTGTCTGATCGTTCCCAATGGTATCAGCCTGCTCCTTTTCCGGAAAACCGAGGGTTTTCAGTATCTTCTGGAGGCTGCGAAACGCTTCCTGTCCGGTCTGCGCGCGTCCCGGTCGGCAAAACGCGGCGCTTAGCGCAAACGTATCCGAATGGACTGGCCTGATGACGCAACGGGCGAATCCATTTGGATCGGCGGGCCGCGCCGCATCCAGCAACCGGATCGCCTGGCCGCCGATTTATTTCACAGGACACAGCCGAGACACACGGGCTGCCGCGGCGTATCGCTGCCGGGGCTGCGTTTCACAGATATGCGCCGTTTGCTGAACAGCAAACGGCCTTTTATTTTAGTGAAATGAAAAATAAAAAGAGGCCGTTTAAAACGGCCTCTTTCGCCTGTTAAAACGCTTTGTTTCCAACCGATTCACATTTAAGAGCTATATGAGCAAAACCACGTATTGCAGAAATGTCTGCACACAGCAAGACATAACGGCCGCCGCGCCGATTCAGTCGATATAGGAAACCATATTGAACAGCAGCCTGTCGGCGACCGGAGTCCCGATCGATTCCATAATCGAGAGCGCATTGACGGTAATAAAGCCTTCGCCATGGCTGTACGTACCGAGTTGCACGCCGCCGCGCAGATCAATGCCCGGACCGCCGTCAAACCCGATAAAGAAGTTCGTAAACGCAGGATCGTCCGGCGGCGTAATATTGGCGATATAATACTTTGACATCACCGACTCGAAATACTCCGGATCCATGATATCCCCGGCCTTCAGACCTTCCGTCAGCTTATTCTCATAGACGAGGCTGTCGAAATGGTACAACCAGTTGTCCATTTCCTTATGGCTGCCGGTCTGTTCAAGCGGCAGGTTGAGCGTACCCCAGTAGCCGAACGCCGTCCTGGACAGGCCGATAATGTGCGAACCGCGCTCTGCGCTCGCAAAGAGCTTTTCCAGAACCTCTTCGCTCGTACTGCTTCCGCCCAGCAAAACCGTGCTTCCGTCAGGCAGATTGTCCTCGTCAAGTTCTATCATGTTCGCGCCGTGCGCCTCCAGCAGCTCGACTGTGGACGGCGGCAGGCCGCGGTAATAGACATCCTTGGCAATGCTTGGGAAATCCGCCTGGTTGGTCACATAAAACGTGCGCTCGCCACAGGTCGGATGCGCGCCCTGCAACATTGTCGCGCTCACCGTGTACGCGCCGCTCGGCAGATTCAGTTCCAGACTCTCGTCCAGCACTGGAATCACATAGGAGCTGTTCCCTTGCTCGTCAAACACGGGCCGGATGGTCACTTCCTTGTCCCATACGGTGCCCTGTTCGCCGCGGATACGGATGCGCGCCGGATAATCCTGGTCCTTGAGCACGCCGATATCGGACAGATCCACCGTAAACTGGATCGGTTCGTCTGCATAGATGTGCGCCTTTTCAAAATTGATGCACCAGCGCAGATCCTCCCAGCCGTCGGACAGCGCGTCCGTCATGCCCTTTTTATAGTTTGCCCAGCCTTCGATCACGCCCTCGCCGCGGTAGGTGATGTCCGTTGCCATTGTCATGCTGTAGCCGTTGATTTTCGGGTTGCTGCGCACCATATCCAGCAGCAGGCTGCGCTGTCTTGCCGAAACCTCCTGCGAAGCCTGGATCATCTCTTCAGGCGAACCGAAGACACGGTCCATTTTATATTCGTCGAACATGACGAGCAGATCGTTGTACTGATTGGTCAGATACGTATGCTCATACAGGTTGAGCGGCAGATCATTCTGCGCATAGAGCAGATATTCGCTGATAATGTTCGCCTGCGAGCCCGCGCCCGCTTCGGACAGGAATGTCGCGCGCTTGCCGCCCAGGGACTGGATCACATCGCGCACCGCAGCGTTGTACGGCATACGCGGGTAGTAGTGTACGTCTCCCATATAGGGGAACAGCGCGTCCGCGGACTGCGCGGCCGGCGGTTCTTCCACCTGGATTGACGGGTCTTCATCCCCCATATGCGCATCCCATTCCATACTGCCGGGATTGGAGCCGGACCCTATATTCTGCATTCCGTCCCAGCGTCCGCTGCTCAGTTCTACATACAGGTTGGGCGCAAGGGCGCGCACGTTCTGCAATGCGTCTACAGCCGCATTGAACCGGACCTCAGTCGCGCCCGTACAAAGCGTCTCGTTCAACATACCGAAAACGGCAAGGCTCGGATGGTTGCGGTCGCGTTCCACTATGACCTCCACGTCCCGCTTGAAGTACTCCTCCGTCTTCTCATGGTCCTTTTGCTGCCAGCTCATGTGGCTTTCCTCATACACCATCAGCCCGATCCGGTCGCAGTAGTCCAGCTGCTGCGGCAAAGCGGGGCTGCTCAGGAACCGCACCATGTTATAGCCGCTGGCTTTCAGGTAGCGCAATTCCTTGTACATCAGATCCAGATTGCTGGGCGCGTCGAGCGCGCCGGGGAAATAGGGCACGGTATGCGCGCACTTGACGAACAGGCGTTCGCCGTTGAGTCGGAAATATCCGTCGTCGTCCACTTCAAACGTTTTAAACCCGGTGGTAACAGACGCGCTGTCTGCGTACCTGGAGTTTCCCGCCTTGGTTACGACTTCCACGCTGTACAGGTATGGATTATCAATATCCCAGTACGTAAAGTGATCGACCTCAAGCTCAAAGCTGTGCGTCGACTCCCCTTTCGCCGCTCTGACTTCGACAAGCGCGCTGTCGAGCGTGACGCTCTTTTCCGCCGGCGAAACGCTCGCCGCAATCGCGACGGTTGCGGAACGGTTGGTCGGGTTTTCCAGCGTCACGTCGATCTTCAGTTTGCCGCTCCCGCAGTCCGGATTGACAAACACATTGTCGATCCGAACGTCGGGTTTGACCGTAATATAGACGGGCTGCTGCATCTTCTGAAACTGGCCCGCCCAGGTCGGAAGCTGGTCGCTTGTCAAGCCGTTGAATTCGTCATCTCCGGCAGGACTGTACATACGAACGGCCAGAAGGTTTTCCTCGCCCGCCTTCAGCAGTTCCGTGATATCGAATTTGAACTTTGCATGGTCGCCCTCATGGTCGCCCAGGTACTGGCCGTTGAGCCACACCTTGGAGTAGTAGGTCGTTCCCTCAAACTCCGCGTATATGCGCTGGCCCTTCTCAGCTTCCAGGTCGGGCGTAAACCTGTTTTCATACCAGATTACCGAATGTCTGCCGAGCGCTGAGGTTTCACCGGGTACTTTCGTCTCGATTCCCTCGTCGGGGAAACCGTTGTACCAGGCCTGCTCCTCGCCTACCTGCTGCTCGTCGGCATGGACGCGCCACCCGTAATCAAGGCAGATCGCCTGCGCGCCGTCCTTATCGGCGAGAAGCACGTCTTGCCCGCCCGCGCAGCCGGCGACAGGAAACAGGGCAAGACAGCACAACGCCGCCAGGATTCTTCGCAACGCCATTCTCTCCATCGTTTCGCCTCCAGTTTGTTTTTCCCCTATGGCGCACAGTTACGCCATACGCCAGAGCTCCCCGTCTCTTTCGGAAAAGCACCTTTTCGAACCGCCGCGAAAAGGACGGCGCGTTCCGGTTGCTTGCGATAAACCCTATTGCATGATTATGAAGACGCAAGCCGCCGCAGAACAACCCGCCTATGCCCGTATCACATCTTTATTCCCACAGGCTGCGATATTGCACAGCAGCCTGTCGGCAGCGGGATTGCCGATCGATTCAAGAATCCGCAGGGTATTGACTGTAATCAGGCCGCTGCCGCAGCGGTATGTACCGAGCTGCAGGCCGCTCCACAGGTCGTTTCCGGGCCCGCCGTCAAAACCAATGTAGAAATTCGCAACCGTCGGCTCGTCGGGCGGCGTGATCTGTTCAATATAGTACTTGGACATAACGCATTCGTAGTACTCTGGATCCAGAATGGCGTCCCGCATCAGGCCTTCGGTAAAGGCGTTGCCATAGACAAGGCTGTCATAGTGGTAAAGCCAGTTGTCCATCTCCTTGTACTGGCCGGGATTGGCGATGGGCAATACAGGCGCATCCGCGCCGAATGCGGTGCGCGCAAGCCCGACTATGTGCGCGCCGCGCCGCGCGCTCTGCAAAACGCTGTCAAGCGTCTGCGCGCCGAGCGTCTCCCCGATCAAAACCGTCGCGCCTTCCGGGATATCGGCGGGATCCAGCGCATGCACCGACGCGCCCTGCTCTTCCAGCAGACGGACGGCGTCCGGCGCAAGGCCCGCCTGATAGAGCGCCGCGCCGTGGAGCTTCGGCAGATCCGCCCTGTCGCTCACATAAAAGGTGCGCTCGCCGCAGGTCGGGTGCGCGCCGCCCGTCATCGCCGCGCTGACCGTATAGCGGCCGGCGGGAAGATGCAGGGAAAGCGTCTCGTCCAGCACGGGGATCACATACGGGCTCTCGCCATTCTCATCAAACGTGGGGCGGATGACGACGTCCTTGCGCCAGACAGTGCCCTGCGGCCCCCGGATACGCACGGTCGCGGGGTACTCACGGTCCCGAAGCACGCCGATATTCGACAGATCCAGAATAAAGCGAAGCGGCTCGTGCGCATAGATGTGCGGCCGGTCAAAATTGATACACCAGCGCAGATCCTCCCAGCCGTCGGACAACGCGTCCGTCATATCCTTTTTGTAATTGGCCCAGCCCTCGATGGAGCCTTCGCCGCGGTAAGTGATGTCCGTCGCCATGGTCAGGCTGTAGCCGCTGATGTTCGGATTGCTGCGGATCATGTCCATCAGCAGCGCGCGCTGACGTGCCGAAAGCGACTGCGTCGCCTCGATCAGCGCTTCGGGCGAACTGAACACACGATCCATCTTATACGCCTCAAACAACTCGTGCAGGTCGTTAAACTGCCGGCGAAGGTAGTAGTGTTCATGGAGATTCAGCGGCAGGTCGTTCTGTTCGTAGAGCAGATATTCGCTCACGACGTTCGCCTGCGAGCCGGCTCCCGCCTCGGATAGAAAGGCCGCGCGCTTGCCGCCCATGGAGCGGATAATATCGCGCGTCTGCGCGTTATAGGGCATGCGCGGGTAGAAGTGCAGGTCGCCCATCTGCGGGAACAGCGCGTCGATGGGCGGTTCGGACGGCGGCGTGCCGGGCACGGCGGCCGGGTCTTCGTCGCCCTTATACGCGTCCCAGGTCATGCTGCCCGGATTCGAACCGGACGCGATATTCTGCGCGCAGTCCCAGCGCCCGCTGCTCAGCTCCACATACAGGTCGGGCGCAAGGGCGCGAACGTTCCGCAGGGTTTTGACCGCGGCGTCGAAGTGCTTTACCGTTTTATTGTTGTTGAATGTCTCGTTGAGCATACCGAATATGGCGAGGCTCGGATGGTTGTGGTCGCGGCGAACGACGGCCTCCGCCTCGCGGGCAAACAGCTCGTGCGTGCGGTCGCTGTCGTGCCGCAGCCAGGCCATGTTGCTCTCCTCATAGACAAGCAGCCCGATCCGATCGCAGTAAGCGAGCTGCTGCGGATGCGCTGGATTTGTCAGAAAACGCACCATATTGAAGCCGCAGGCTTTGAGATAGCGCAGCTCCTTATAGAACAGGTGCAGGTTGTTCGGCGCGCCGAGCCCGCCCGGAAAGAAGGGGCAGGTATGCGCGCACTTGACATAAAAACGTTTTTCATTGAGCCTAAAAAATCCGGCCTCATCCGATCCAAAAGTCTTGAACCCTGTGTCTACGGATTCAGTGTCCGTGAATGCGGAATCGGCCGCGCGGGCAGATACATCCACCTGGTAGAGGTAGGGATTATCAACATCCCAATACGTGAAATGCTCGACCGTAAGTGCAAGTCTGTGCGTCGACCGGCCGGCGGGCGCATGTACCTTCGCCTGCACGCTGTCGAGCGTCATGCGTTTGAGCGTCGGCGAAACGCTGGCCGAAAGCACAACTTCAGTCGCATCTGCGGCATTGTCCAGCGTCAGCTCAATAGCCAGCCCGCCCGTTTTGCAATCGGGCCGGACAAAAACGTCCTCAATCGTCACCATCGGTTTCAACGATATGTACACCGGCTGGGCAAGCCTCTGCGCGCCGCCGAGCGGATACTGCTGCCCGGTCAGCCCGTCGAATACCTCGTCCGAACCGGGGCTGAGCATCCGGATCGCCAGGAAATTCTCGCCCTGCCGCAGCGTTTTGGTCACATCCAGCCGCAGCTTTGTAATGTTTCCGGTATGGTCGCCGAGAAAAGTCCCGTTCAGCCAGACCTTTGTGTAGTACGTCGTCCCCTCCAGCTCCATGATAATCCGCTGGCCCGGAGCGGGGCGGAGCCCCGCTTCGAACCTGTTTTCATACCATATCACCGAATGCCTGCCGAGCGCCGTACTCTCGCCCGGCACAGGAGCGGGCAGGCCCGCCTCGGGAAAGCCGTTGAACCAACCCTGCGCCTCGCCTGTCTGCGCTTCGTCAGCATGGATGCGCCAACCGTAGTCCAGGCAGATCGACGCTGCGTTCTTCACAGTCTCCATAAAAGCCTCCGTCTTGATAATATTTTATTGTTTATGATCCGAATCCGCCGCAGGGGCGTCATCGGCTGTAAACGCGTCCGTATTCTGCGCCGCCGCGCCCGCGGCCTGCTGCGTCTCTGCTGCACGCCGCGCGGCCAGCGCCTGCGCGGCAGCGATTTTGCCGCGCTGTTTAAGCAGGCGGCGCATCGTCCCTTTCACGCTGCGCACCCGCTTGCTTTCCACCTTTTTATCCGTTTTATACAGGCTGTATACAACCGCGCTGAGCGCCATTATACCCGCGCAGGCGAAGAAATACCAGCGTCCCACACCGACCGTGCTGTCCGGCATGACAAGGCCGGTAATCAGGTTGCCGCCGACCTGCGCGATGGAGAACATCATCCACATGGTGGACTGTACGGTTGCCTTGCCCTCGGGCGGAGCGAGTTCGTTGATGTACATCATCACCCAGGTAAACGAACCGATATTGCCGATACCGGAGAGGATGGACACAAACAGAAGCGCCATGATATTGGTCGTCAGCCCTGTTATTGCAAAGCGAAGCACAGAGAGCATAATGAACAGGATAATCGCGGTTTTAAACGAAATGCGCTTTGTGATTTTATTGATAAAGGGCAGCACCAGACATTCGCCAAAAACGCGCAGCGCCATGGAATAGCCGTAAATCCCGTCGCCCGCGCCGAGGTTGATGGAAATATAGACCGGGAACACATTATCGAACGAGGAATAGACAAACTGCAGTACGAGGTATGTGAGCAGCGGCACCATGACGACTTTTTGCATAAAGAACTTTGCCGAGTTAAACTTCATGCCTTTGACGCGCTTACTCTCCGTCTTTTCCACCTGGAACAGAAACAGAATGCTGAGCACGCCGACGCCGATGACGACGATAAATATGAACGACGGATTGATCCCGGACAGCGTGCCCGTCAGAGACACGGACAGAATATATCCGAGCGTGGTCATAATCCGGACATTGCCGTAGCTGGACAGCTGCCCGCGCGCGACCATATCCATGGAGATGGTGTCCATCAGCGGATAGATCGCGGAATAGAAAAAGTAGTAACCGACAATCGCAGTCAGCATGATGTAAAAATTCGTTGCGAACAAAAACACAACGGACGAACCGACTGTCCCGAACATGAGGATCATCAGTACAGAGTTGACGGACCGCGCCCGGTCGGCGACCCGTCCCCAGATGAACTGCCCGACGATCATGGCAATGGGCCGAAACGCCATCAGTATACCGAGTTCTGCTGCCGTCATTCCCATTCGCGTGACAAAAGTCGGCAAAAACGCCATGGGCGCGTTCAGACCGAACGCCGTCAGAAAACAGTAGAAGAACATCGGCAGTACCGAATTGCGGTACCGGTCGTACACTCTTTTTAAATTTTTCAAAGCCTTCCTCTCCTATTTTTTTAATAATACAAAGATTATAGCATGGGGAAAACCCAAAGTAAATATAAAATCCATTCGATCCCCCGCATAATTTCCCCCGGACGGCGTATGCGCCTGGTTAAATTGAAAATTCAGGGATAAATTCTTGACAGAACGGAATGGTATATGTATAATATTATTTGCAAGTTTAGAGGTGTAGCCATGAGGCTGGATATCGGACGGGTCTTGACCCACGACAACTACACGCTGGAGTTTGACTGCGGCGAAGATTTCTCCGCGCGGGAAACCATGGACGGAAGCCGTCCTTTCGCAGAAGTCCGGGTGCGCGGAACCGTCCGTATGCGCTACGACGGAATCCGCCTGCAGGCGAACATTGAAGCGCCCTGCGTCGCTCCCTGTTCCCGCTGCCTGGAGCCCGTACGTTTTATGCTGGAAGAGCCGTTTATCGCCTATGTGGCAGAAAAAGGCGAAGTGCCGGACGACGACGGCGACAAGCTCGTGTTGCCCCTGAAAAACGGGCGTTATGTTGAACTGAGCGAACCGGTGTTCGACGCGCTGCTGTTCGCCTATCCGAGCAAAGTGCTCTGCGCGGAGGACTGCAAAGGCCTGTGCCCCCGCTGCGGCTGCAACCTCAATACCGAATCGTGCTCCTGTGTGTCAGGCGGGTAAGCATAAACCCTTTCCGCTTTTTGTATACTATTATTTCCCATGAGGAGGTGTCATAGATGCCACAAAAAAGAAAGACGTCCAAAGCCCGGAGAGATCTGCGTCGCTCCAGTGTTTGGAAACTGGAAACGCCGGCGCTCACCAAGTGCGGCCAGTGCGGCGAATTGATTCTGGCTCACAGAGTCTGTGACAGTTGCGGTTACTACAACGGTAAACAAGTACTGAAAAAACAAGACGCGTAAAAAAGCACGAGAGGGCGACTGTTGTTTCCTTCTCTCTTTTTTTAGACGTGCATACGGAGGCGACCATGGCGAAACCGATTGTGGCGATCGTCGGCCGGCCGAACGTGGGGAAATCCACCCTATTTAATAAGCTGGCCGGACATCGCATCTCCATCGTAGACGATCTGCCCGGCGTGACGCGCGACAGACTGTACGCCGACTGCAGTTGGCTGGACCATGAATTTACCCTGATAGACACCGGCGGGCTGGAGCCTGATTCCGGTGATATTATTTTGTCCAAAATCCGGGAGCAGGCTGATATCGCAATCGACAATGCGGACGTTATCCTGTTTGTGACGGACATCACCGCAGGTCTGACGGCGACCGATATGCAGATTGCCGACATTCTGCGCCGCAGCAGCAAGCCTGTGCTGGTGTGCGTCAACAAGTGCGACCGCGTGGGCGACGTCCCGCCCGAATTCTACGAGTTTTACAATCTGGGCCTGGGCGAGGAGCTCTATCCCGTCTCCTCAGTACATGGACACGGTACGGGCGACCTGCTCGACGCGGCCTGCGCCCTGTTCCCTGCGCGGGAAGACGATGCGCAGGACGAGCAGATTATCAAGGTGGCCATCGTCGGCAAGCCGAACGTGGGAAAAAGCTCGCTGCTCAACCGGATACTGGGCGTTGAACGCTCGATCGTTTCGGACATGGCGGGTACGACCCGCGACGCGATCGACGCATACTATGAAAACGAGACGGGCAAATACCTGCTCATCGACACCGCCGGCGTCCGGCGCAAAAGCCGCGTGGAGGAGTCTGTGGAACGCTACAGCGTCCTGCGCGCATTTATGGCGGTGGAGCGCGCCGACGTCGTTCTGATCCTGATCGACGCGCGCGACGGTGTGACGGAGCAGGACACCAAAATTGCCGGCTATGCCGACGACAAGGGCAAGGCCAGCGTCATCGTGGCCAATAAGTGGGATATTACGGAGAAAGACCACCGGACCATGGACCTTGCGCGTAAGGAGATCCGGCAGAAGCTCGGCTTTATGGACTACGCGCCCATCCTGTTCATTTCAGCAAAGACGGGCCAGCGGGTTCAAAAGCTGTTCCCCCTGATCCGGCAGGTAAACGAAAAGAACAGTATGCGGGTCACGACGGGCACCCTCAACGCCATGCTGGCCGAAGCGGTGGCGCGCGTGCAGCCGCCGTCCGACAAGGGCCGCCGCCTGCGCCTGTTCTACATTACGCAGTCCGCCGTACGGCCGCCCACCTTTGTAACCTTTGTCAACGATGCGGAATTGTTTCATTTCTCCTACCGAAGATACCTGGAAAACTGTATCCGGGAGACCTTTGGGTTGGATGGGACGCCTATCCGGATGATCGTGCGCGAACGCGACGAGAAAAAAGGAGGCCGTTAGGCAATGGACTTTTGGAGATATGTACTCACTGCCGTCGTGGCTTATTTTATCGGGAACCTGAATTTTTCCATCATCTTCTCCAAAATCATATTCAATAAGGATATTCGCAACTACGGCAGCGGCAACGCCGGCACAACCAACACCTTCCGCACCTTTGGGCCGGTGCTTGGGACGATCGTTATGCTCTGCGATATCGGCAAAGGCGCGCTTGCAGTTTATCTTGGCAAGGTCGTTATGTTTGGCTATACCGAACGCCTTGCCGCCGTGCTCGCCGCTCTGTTCGTCGCCATCGGGCATGTGTACCCGGTCATATTCCGCTTTCGCGGCGGCAAGGGCGTGGCCGCCATCGGCGGCGCGCTGCTGATGCTGGACTACCGCATGTTCTGCATGATGCTGCCCGTATTTCTCGCCGTGTTGCTCGCAAGCGGATACATGTCCGCAGCTTCGCTGTCGGTCGTGATCACCTGTCCTCTGTCCGCGTTTATCATCAGCCATTTTATGGACGGCAACTCCAAAATGTATACTACCATATACGTTATCACCGCGTCCATATTCGGGCTGTTCATCCTGTTCACGCATCGGTCGAACCTCATGCGTCTGATCAAAGGCGAAGAACGCAAGCTGCTCTGGAACAAAAAGAGCGCGAAGGAGGAGGACAAAACCAATGGCTAACATCGCGATACTGGGCAGCGGCGGCTGGGGCATGGCCATGGCGGTCAATCAGCTCCAGAACGGACACGCGCTGACCCTGTGGTCCCCTTACGCCGAGGAAATAGAGAGCCTTCGAAACATGCGCGGCAACGCGCGGCTGCTGCCCGGCATCGTCCTTCCGGAACAGATTGGGCTGACGACGGATCTGTCCTGCGCCGCTAAAGCGGACATCTGCATCATCGCGGTCCCCTCCGGCGCGGTGCGCAGCGTGGCGGCCGCCCTGCGCGAAGTTGTGTCCGCCCCCATTGTCGTAAGTCTTGCCAAGGGGATTGAAAACGGTTCGTTTATGCGCATGTCGGAAGTCATTTTGTCTGAACTGCCTAAGGCCAGGGTCACTGTATTGTCCGGCCCTTCCCATGCCGAAGAAGTCGCGCGCGGCATCCCAACGCTCTGCGTCGTCGCCTCGGAAAAGCTGGAGGACGCGTGCCGCATCCAGGATGAAATGATGAACCCCACACTGCGCCTGTACACCTCGACCGACCTTGCCGGCGTGGAACTCGGCGGCGCGATTAAGAACGTCATGGCGCTGGCCGTCGGCATGCTTGACGGCATGGGTATGGGCGACAATACCAAGGCTGCGCTCATGACCCGCGGGATTACGGAAATGATGCGTCTCGGCGTCGCCTTTGGCGGCCGGCCGGAGACGTTTACCGGACTCACCGGCATCGGCGACCTGATTGTAACCTGCATCAGCCAGCATTCGCGCAACAAGCGGGCCGGCGTGCTCATAGGCTCCGGTATGCCGCCGGAGCAGGCGGTCGCCAAGGTCGGTACGGTTGAGGGATACACCACGACAAAGGCCGTCTATGCCGTCGCCAAGGAGCATGGGATAGAAATGCCCATCGTGGAGGCCATTCACGGCGTTCTGTACGAGGGCGAACAGGCGATGCCGACGCTCGACCGGCTCATGCGCCGCAATAAAAAGCACGAAAACGAGCAGGAATGGTTCCAAGAAACAAGAAACTGATACGATTTTATACGTTAAAGGGCGGCCGCAGACTACATCTGCGCCCGCCATTCAATTGTCAACGCGGACATGAATACGCGGCCTTCGCAGTTTGCAACGAAGGCCGAAACCAAGTCATGGCGCGCGACTCCGACTCGTCCCAAGCCCTCTGCGTCCAGAGAATCTCCCCTGTCTTGCAAAAGCACAGCGGATCATCCCGCGTACCGTCTTTTACGCCGCCTGAATCCATCCGCAGCGCTTGATGCTTTTTCTGATATATCCCAGTTGTATATTCGGAGGAGAACCATAAACTTATCTTTTCTTGAAATACGCACCAGGTTCTCCGCATCAAGTTTCACAAGAGTTCCACTCAATTGGAATGCACGAGTTATTGGCATATATGCAACGCCATTTTGAGCCAGCATATAATGCATGCAGTTGATGATAAGCGGCTTGGAAGCAATGCCGTCTGTCACCGACAAAGCGTTCAACCCAGCAAGTCCCCGCCATGAAGGCGCATATATCAAGAATGCAATTCGATATAAGAGCGGGAAATACACATAAACCGCCGTCTTTGGATATCATTGTTTCGAATCTGCCGTGTTCGGATTGAGCCGTAACCGCTTTTTATCAAACCCGAAGAATAAACTCATATGAACAGGGGGCGTCCTCCGCGCTGGAAGACGTCCCCCTGTTCTATATTCATTGCACTCTCTCTGACACAGTCTGCCCGGCGCAGGCTTTCGCTATGCATCCTGTTTCCGATTTTCCAGCGGCAGTTTGGCCCAACCCGCGTCTATGCGTTGTTCCATCTCCGCAAAAGGAAGCAGTCCGCTCAGCGCGTCATAGGCCGTGACGCAGCATGCGCCGGCCGCTGTGGCCAGCTGCAGGCAGCGTTCAGGCGCGTATCCCTCCAGCATTGCCTTCAAAAAAGCCGCAATGCTCGTATCGCCCGCACCGGTAGCCGCTTTAAAACAGTCCTCAGCATAGCTCAGTTCAAAAATGCGTTTGTCGGCCCAGTCCCGGAAACGTTCGCCGAGCTGCGCCATGCGTTCCTCGGGTGCGGTGTACAGGTACAGTCCAGGCCGTCCGCACTTGATAAAGACAGCCTTACCGCCCCAGGCCACAAGCTGTTCCGCCAGTGGTTTGACGTCCCGCTCCACGTCAAGGAACCCTGTCACGTCCTCTCCGCCCGCGCGGGCCAGCCACGAAGCGTGCCGCTCCCGGTCCAGCATAAAGCACAGCTCCTCGACGCTGGGCACGAAAAAGTCCACATACGGCATCAGCTTTTTAAGGATCGCGCGCCAGTCGGCTTTCGCCGCATCGGAATGCGGGTCGATCGCCGCCATGTCAAGCGAGGTCATCACGCCCAGCTCCTTGACTTTGCGGAACATACGGATCAGACCGTCGCCGCCGTTTTCGTACAACCTGCGCATGAGCGACGCGTACCCGAAGTGGAACAGATCCGCGCCGCGCACCTTCTCATAGTCCACATCGTCATAGCTGAATACGTCGTCCGAGCCCGGAAAGTGCAGAAATATACGGTCGACGCCGGGCGGGGCCAGCACAATACTGTATGTGGTGCTGCACTTATCCGTCACAATCACGCCGTCCACATTCCCGCTCTTTTCAAGTATATCCATGACAATGCGGCCGAACGGATCGCGGCCGACCATGCCCATCAGCGTCACGTCCAGGCCGTACTTCCGCATGGCGAGGCCGGTGTTCGCCACGGAGCCGCCCGTCGCAAGCTCGACGTCGCCGACCTCAATAAGCCGGCCCGGCACAAAAATGTCGGCCGCCTTTTTCGAGGTGGGCGGGAACACAGGCGTTACATCCAGGCACACCAGCCCTGCCGAAACTACTTTTTTCCGCATAGCCCTGACTCCTTCCGCTTCACGCATTCAGAATCATCTGCATCAAACGCTCGCCGGGGCGCAGGCCGCAGACCTGCTCGAGTACGGCGGGCAGCCCTTCCGCGGCAATGCGCCGCTGCAGTTCAACCGCCTGTTCGTCTTCGGCGTAATCATAATCCAGCACCGCTCTGATTCCCGCTACAATCCCGACAGGCTCTACGCCGTGCTTGAGCGCGGTCAAAGCGGGCTCGATAAAGCGTTCGCCCTGGGACAGCTTGCGCATCGGCTGGCGGCAGGGGCGCACGCACGGGTCAACCATACGCGTGTCGGCGAACCGCCGCATCATAATACAGATATACTCGTTAAAATTCTCCTCGGGCATGTTATACTCTCCGCACCAGCCCTTGCCGCACTCGGTGAGCGCCGTGAATACAGTGTGAAAAATCTCGTCGTCATAAGCGGCCTCATATATGTAACGAAGCCCCTTGCGGTAGCCGAGATAGCCGAGCATGGCATGGCCGGTGAGAGTGAACATCTTGCGTTTTATATACGCCGTCGGGTTGTCGGAAAGCTCAATGCCCCGTATTCCCAACAGGTCGCCCCTGACCTTCGCGCTGTCCACAACCCACTCCTTGTACTGCTCGACCTTAACCGTCAGCAGGTTCTCGTCCTCAATGGGCATAACCATGCGGGACACCTCCGCGTCCGGAAAACCGATATACCGCTCGCAGTAGTCCAGCTGCGCCGCGCTGAGGTGTTCCTTTACGCTCTCAAAGAGCTTGGAGGAGCCGAACTCCATGTTTTCGCAGGCGATCACGGTCATGGGCTCTTCACTGCCGCGCTCCATGCGGCGTATGATCCCTGCGGCGATGGTAGTCGCCGTCTTTGCAAGCGCGGTCGGCCCGACCGCCGTCGTCACAAGCGAGGCTTCGCACAGCGCCTCAACCGCCTGCTCGGTGTCGGGCATGCAGGCGCGTATATGATCGATCAGGTATTCCTGTTCGCCCGCGCCCATCACAATTACTTTATACTGCTTGTATCGGTTGATATTGTCCACCAGCGCCTGCGAAGCGTCTACAAACGTCAGTTCATAGCCCGCTTCGCACAGGACCTGGCCGATAAAGCCGCGGCCAATTTGTCCCGCACCGATCAACACAGCCTTTTTCGACATGGTATTACACCCCTTCGTTTTTGACATAGACTTTCAGCGCCTCTCCCGACATGGCGAGCTGCAGGCCATAGAGGATACGGTCCAGCGGCACGGTATGCGTGACGATCATGTCGGTGCGGATGTTCCCGACAGACAGGATGTCGAGCGCTTTGCGGATCTGGTACGCCGTGGACGAGGCCGCGCCGTAGACGGATATTTCCTTGTAATGGATGGTTCTGCTGTCAATAGTGATCTGGGACTTGCCCGCAGGCAGGGAGCCGAACAGGGACAGGCGGCCGCGCAGCGCAAGCGTTTCAAGCGCCTGTTCCTGGACCGCGCGCACAGGCGCCGTGACAATGGTGACGTCCGCGCCCTTGCCGCCGGTCAGCTTTTTCGTCTCGGCGACGAGGTCTTCTTTCGCGGTGTGGATATAAAACTCATAGTGGAACTTTTTCGCCATCATCAGGCGGTTTTCCGAGAACTCGGCGATGATGACCTTCGCACCCTGCATACGCGCAAGCTCTGCCTGCAGAATGCCGATCGGCCCCGCGCCGATCACGAGCACGGTTTCGCCAGGCATGATATGCAAAAACTCCTGTCCGTTGATCACACAGGCCAGCGGTTCGGCCAGGGCGACCTGTTCGTCTTTTAAGTTAACCGGCGCCTTGACGAGATTGCCCAGGTTGAGCGCCGCTTTGGGAATGGCGACATACTCGGCAAAAGTACCTGCATAGTCCCAGCTGATGGCGTGGATGTCTTCGCAGAGGTTGTAGATTCCCTTCTGGCACATTTCGCACTTGCCGCAGAAAATGGAGGTCTGGAATGTGACGCGGTCGCCGGCCTGCACGCCGTAACCGGGGGCGTCGATCTCGACCACGGTGCCGCACGCCTCGTGTCCTATGGTCTGGGGGGGGATGACGCGCGGATGCCCGTTGTTGAAAATCTTCGTATCCGTACCGCAGATAAGCGAGCCGTGCAGCTTGACGAGCGCGCCGCCTTCAGGACATTTCGGGACGGGACGCTCCTCAACGCGCATATCCTGCGGGCCGTAAAATACAGCAGCTTTCATTCTTCCACTTCCTTTTTCCTATTCAAGGTTCGCATGGCGGGTGAACATGGTGTCGGAATCGTTGCCCTGCAGCTCCATCAGGCGCAGGATAACGGAGTCCAGGAACAGCAGCAGGCTCTGCTCAAACAGCGAGCCCATGGGCTGGATGGACTTAAACCCGGTGTCGGTCGCAACTTTCGGCGTAGGCGCCGGGATACGAACGACCGCGTCGGCTATTTTGCCAATGGACGAATCGGGGAATATCGTGACAAGCGCGAGGTCTGCGCCGATCTTCTTTGCCTTCTGGGCCATAACGACAAGGCTGCCCGTCTCGCCCGATCCGGATCCGACGACAAGTACGTCGCCCGGTTCGATGTTGGGAGTGACCGTCTCGTTGACAACATACGCGTCAAAGCCCATGTGCATCAGGCGCATGGCGAACGCTTTGACGGCAAAGCCGGAACGGCCTGCGCCGGCGACAAGGATTTTACCCGCGTTCAGCACGAGCTGCGCAAGCTTTTCTCCCTCTTCGGCGGATACGTTGGTAAGGGTACGATTCAGTTCCGCCAGAACTTCCTTAGAATATTCGGTGGTATTCATTTTCATTTCCTCCTCAGGCGTATTGATTCATAATTTTCTTCATTTCCAGAGCGGTTGCGCGCTTGTCCGCCTGGCCGGTGATGCCGCCGCCGACGATCAGGATCGCCGGTTTCTCCGCGGCTATGCCCTCAATCGTTGCGAGCTTAATGCCGCCGGCGACCGCACTGCGCGCGTTTTTGACGACGCGGTTCACCTTCTGCAGCTCTTCCAGCGGGTTGAGTCCGGTGCTCTGCACGTCGAAGGCCGTATGCACGCATATGTAATCCACGCCGAGCTTGTCGATCTCAGCGGCGCGCGCCTCCACGTCGGGCACGTCGATCATATCCACCATGATCTTTTTACCGGCCTTATGGGCCGCTTCGGCGGATACGCGGATGGTGGTGTCGTTAGAAGCGCCGAGCACGGTCACTATATCCGCGCCCGCCTCCACGGCGCAGGCGGTCTCCTCCTTGCCCGCGTCCATGATCTTCAGGTCGGCGAGTATTTTGAGGTTCGGGAAAGCCTTGCGCACCTCGCGAACGGCACGCATACCGTCTTTGACAATAAACGGCGTGCCGATTTCGACAATGTCGATGCTGTCGCCCACCTCTTTGAGCAGTTCGATCGAGTCCTCAATGCTGATGAAATCCAGTGCCAGTTGCAGTTCCACAATCGCATTTCCTTTCATATATTGATTTATATGAACGGCGCCTTGCCGTTTTACGCTTTGACCTTTTACTTCCTTATTCCGCGACGACCAGCTCCGTATGTCCCCGCAGCGCCTCCTGCACCGGCGCGGGCGGCGCGCTGTCGGTAATCATGTATCGGATTTCGTCCCAGTCGCAGATCTGGAACATGCCGTCCGCCGCGAATTTACTGCTGTCGCAAACGACGGCGGCGGCCCGGCTGGCACGCACCATGGCGCGCTTGACCTCCGTCTCCGCATAAGCCGCGCAGGTAGGTCCGGTTCGTCCGCAGAAGCCGTCCGTGCCGATAAAGGCGATATCCGCCCGAACCGATTCGAGCGCGTGCAACGTCCACGGCCCCACAAAAGCCATACTCGTGCCGCGCATCTCGCCGCCGAGCGAGAATACGGTGTTTGACGTACCGGACAGGACATGCGCAATACTCGCGGAGTTCGTCAGAATCGTGATTCCCTTTTTCAGCGTAAGCAGTTTCGCGATCTGGTAGGTCGTGCTGCCTGCGTCCAGAATCGCAACGCCCCCGTCCGGAATCATCTCCACCGCAGTCCGTGCGATTTTCGCCTTTTCCGCCACATGCTCCATAGAACGCGCCGCAAGCGGACGCTCGAACAGCGCGCCCGATGAGACGGCGCCGCCGTGGCTCTTTTTGGCAAGCCCCTCTTTTTCCAGAAAAATAAGGTCCTTGCGTATGGTCTCGGTGGAAACGCCAAAACGTTCGGCGAGTACGCCCACCTTGACGCTGCCCTCTGTGACAAGGATGCGTGCAAGCTGGCTTCTGCGTTCTTCTGTAATTGCGCTCACGCCAAAACACCAACCTTTTCAAGCATATTTCCAAATCTATCACAATTTTAACATTGCTTTTTCTTGCTGTCAATGCTTTTGCTGTAAAATGTACGCAAGACGCGCCTGGTTTTTCTCAAGCCGTTTCACGGGAATTATTCGCAGGCCACGTCGGCTCGGTCCAGAGCCGCGCTGCCCTGCAGAACACTTTTTAGCATACGGGCCCTTGACCTATCGGCGCATGGACATTACAATAGATATACCGCGCAAATATGCAACGCACAAATACCCGCCATTTATAATCGGAGGCCGTTTCACGATGAAAAACAACCGCAGTTTCCTGCCCTGGGCAGCCGCGATATCCGCCGTTTTATGCGCTGTCTGCGCATTTCTCCTGCCAGCGCTCGACCAGCGCATGGAAACGCTGAAAACCGACATGGACGCAGTGGACGCGTTCATGCGCAGACCAGCCAGCGAGCCGTATCAAAATCAGGCGGCGCTGCGCGCCTTTGCCCAGAAACCGCAGTCCGACGCGGAGGAGGATACGCTCTATGTTTACACTTCCCCGGAGGGCATTGAATTTATCAGCAAATCCAATGCATGGAATGAATCCGATCTTGAACTGCTCTATGAAGAGCTTCTGAAAAACAAGCATGGGGAGGAGCTTTATTCCCTTTCCAGGGTCGTCGTCTATCCGCAGGAGGATGAAACCGCTCTCGCCACCCATCAGCAAACCTCCGAGCGGGACACTTTTCAATTAAACTTCCCCGCCCTGCCCCCCGACTTCCAAATCAGCTTTCAGCGAGAAGCGGGAGTCATTACCCTCTACGGCGGCGATACGAATACGACCGTCGAGTCCATGGCGGACAGTCTCAGCCACGAATACGGTCATCATTACACGTTTTATTACATGTTCCCCGACTTTACCCGGGAAGAGCAGTATATGCAAAGCGAATACGCACGTCTGCGCGGTCTGGACCCGGACACGGCGGAAGCAACCTCCCAAAGAGATGAATACTACAATGAAAACCACCATCTGTTCATGGTTGAAATCGCCGCAGAGGACTACGTCGTGCTCATGGGCTCGCCGAACACGCGCATGATCGGCGATTACTGCGACGTGCAGGACAGCCTGTACGGCGAAACCGACGAAGAAACGGTCAGACGCAACTGCCTGATCCAGGAGAACCTCATGCTGCCGATGGCCTATGAGCAGGAAGGGCTCGCCGAATACTTTTACAGCTTTATCGGACAGCAGCCGCCGTCGGTCGCACCCAGGCAGAGTATTGAGATCGAAGTGCAGCGCCAGTCTGTCGCCTATGACCTTGTCAGCGGATACAGGACCTTTACCAGCCATACTCTTACCTGGAACAAAGCCTACGGCGACGACGCGGTCTACACCCTGGTCACATACGATGAAAGCGATTACGGCAACACAGTTCGTCCTATCAAGACCGTGTACCCCGGCGAACAGGCGCGCGCCTATATAGGAAGCGTTGTGCTGGACCAGGGCAGTTCCGTGACATATTGCGAGGACGGACTCAACGAGGGTACGCGCACCTTTGTGGTCACCGCCGTACTGCCGGACGGGTCAATGTATAAATCCGATCCGCTGGTGTATACATTCTGAAAAGGGGAATGACAATGAAAAAGAGCCTGACTCTCCTGCTGACCGCCGTACTGTGTCTGCTGCTTACTGCAGGCTGTGTACAGGCGAACCTGGAGTGCGGCGTAACGGAAGCGTGCGACGCCTATATCCGGATAGATATGCAGGTCGACCTTTCCGGGATGCAGGCGTACGAGGCACAGGAAATACGCGACGGGCTGCAGCTTCTGACCACCTATTACCGCGACGAACTCGGTTACGACGTACAGGAAAACATCAGGGAGGAGACCGATATTGCGCAGGTGCGGATGACGCTGACCCGTACTGCGGAAAGCCACGAGGCCGCCTTTGCAATGCTGGAAGAAATGCTGACCGACGAATCGCTCACGCCCTTCACCACCGTTTCCATGGACCATACCGGGGGCCGCAGCGAACAGTGCTTTGACGCGGCCGTTACGCTGGACGCGGATAAAATTCTGGCTACCGCCAACCTAGGCGGACAGCCGAAGGCGTTTCGGGAATTCTGGGAACAGGGTCTGGAGCAGAGCTCGTTCGGCCTGACGCTGACCCTGCCCGCAAGCGAAATTGCGGACGCCGCGGGCGAGGTTACGCAAAACGGGCAAACAGCCAGCGCCAGGACCAGCGTCCGCTTTGACGGTCCGACCGACCTGCGGCTCGTCACCCGGGTCCATTACAGCGGCGGCAAAATCAGCAAAACTCCTTCCGGCGCCGCGCTTAGCAATCTCCAGCGCGGGCATACGGCAGTTCTTATCGCGCTGTGCGTCTTTGCCGCATTGGCCGTATGCTGTACGATTGCCGCCGTATGCCGGCGAAGGCGCAAAGCTGCGGTCGGCGAGCCGCGGGATTTGCAGACATAAAAACAAAAAAGGGGGCGCGTGCGCTCCCCTTTTTGTTTTTATATAAGACGCCGCAACCGCAGCGCCGTGCTTTCCCGCGCCGTACAGTCCGTACGCGCTATTTGCGAACCATCCGAACAATGGATGAAACCAGCGAACAGCCGACGGCAATCGCCCCTGCGCTCGCCGCAGTTTTGATACCCTGGGAAACGAACTGCTGCATGTTCCCGTTTAAAAGGGCTTCCATCGTATAGTAAATGCCGCCTCCAGGGACCATGGGAATAATTCCGATAATCAGGAAAAGAGTCGCCGGCATCTTATGAATTCGCGCAAACACCTCCGCCAGCACCGCCACTACGATTGTGGCAATAAAAAAGCGAATGGTAACGCCCCATGTGTCGTCCCCTACAAATTGAAAAACCAGATAAACAAACCAGCCGATACAACCGGTAAGCGCGCAGGAAATAATGATTTTCAGCCGTTTCACTTCCAGCATAACGGAAAAAGCCGCACAGGTGAGAAATGCATATATACAGGGCAGATAATTGGCCATCTTATTTATTCCTCCCTTATCCGATCGCCGCAAAAAGCAGTTTTAGCAGAGACATCGGAATCGCGATGCCGATCGCGATTCCAAGGCCGATAATCAGCACCTCAGTAAACTTCGTCAGGGCAGTCAGCGTATCCCCGGCCAGCACGTCGCGCATGACGTTTGCAATCGCAACCCCGGGGACCAGCAGCATGATCGTGCCGATAATAATCATATCCAAATGAAAATAATTCGGATATAACGTATGGCACAATATCGGGACGACGGCCAGAAAACAGCCCGCGACGACATTGGAAAAGAAAAGATTCGTTTTGAATTTCATCGTAACATTCAGGGCGAATTTCACAATCAGCCCTGAAACCAACGCGGCCGTAGCATCCCATACCGAACCGCCCCAGAAAAGCGCAAAGAAGAATGCGGCGGCGCCGTAGGCCAGATAACTCGCCCACAGCGGATACAACGGGCGCCGCTCGATTGCATGCAGTTCTTGTTTTGCCTGCTCGAAATCCAGGACGCCGTCGCAGATCTTTCTGCATAAAGCGTTAAGCAGGTTTAACCGCTCCATATTGTTTATGGTACCGCGCACCCGGACGGATTTGGAATAGTTATGTCCGGCGGCCGAGAAGTTGATCAGGATCAGAGAGGGAATTGCAAAAACGTTGATTCCGTCCACCCCGTAAATTTCCAAAACGCGCCGAACCGATTCCTCAACCCTGTATATTTCCGCGCCGTTTCGCAGCAGCCGTATGCCAAGTTCGCAAACAAAATCCAGCAAATTATCCGGATCGATTGCCACCACGGCATCTTCCCCGCCAAGTTCTTTCATTTCCATTCGTTTAAAACACCCTTAAAATAATAAATAATAAGCTGCACATCAATCGTTGTATTCATGTACGTCCGACACCGTTTCTGGGACGTCGGCGTCGTCAAAATGAATCAGCACGCCCCTTTCTTCCAGCGCCCGCTGCAATATCCCGATACGGACATCGCACACCGCGCAGCTTTCGTCTATAGCATGCGCTACGGCGATACCCGCGGCCTGGCCCGTAATGGCGGCCGGTGGAATCACACGGATGACGTCCCATGCGTATCCGTCGCCGGCGGCGCTGCGCCCTGCGGTGATTATATTCCGATACCCGGTTTTCACCAGGGCGCGATATGGGATTTCAAACAGATAGTCACGGCGGTCAAAGTCGCATACAGCGCCAATGGAATCGTCAAAATGGCGGAAGGCGTCGGATTCGCGCAGCGTATAGTCGGCGTCCATGCGCCGCGTTGTGCGCAGCTGCGCCATGCCCGGCAGCGTGACCACATCCCGGCTGCATCGGTCGTCTTTTTTCAGTTGTTCAAGCAGGCCCAGCTGATTGCAGATCAAATAGCGATTGACCTCTTCCGCGTCCGAGCCATAGTAAAGCGGTATCTCCGCAGGGTGGTTGTCCCCGTAAAGGTTTGCCCCGCCGCCGCACCAGGAGAGGGCCGGCGCAATGTTTTTTTGTTCCACGGCCCTTTTGCAGCTTTCCAGGGAAATTTGAAAGCCGTAATACGTATGGTAATTCCCCCGCTCTACCGTGGGCAACTGCATCCGCGCCATTAAATCCCCGTCTCCGGTCGTATCCACAAACATCCTGGCCGTATAACAGGACGTTCCGGATTTATTTTCCACAGCAACCGCTTTCAATACCGTATCCGCCGCCGTTTCTGTGAACGCGTGGGTGACGACGCTGTCAAACAACAGTTTCACGCCCGCATTTTTACACAGCTCCGTCAGTGTCAGCGCAAAAATTTCGGCGGAAAACTTTGTCATATAGCGCGGCGGCTTTTTGCCGGCGGCGGCATATTCCGCAAGTATCTTTGCCGGTATTCTACCGTTTTCAAACTCTTTTGGCAACGTGTCATAGCCGTATTGAACGGACAGCCGAAGCAGCTCCTCCGCCATACCGAATATAATCTGCTTGCCGCGGCCGTTGCACATCGGCACAAATAAATTGACAAGGCCCAGCGTCGCCAGTCCGCCCAGTTTCACACTCTTTTCAATCAGCAAAACCTTTTTACCGCACCGCGCCGCGCTCACAGCTGCCGAAACGCCCGCAATGCCGCCGCCCGCCACAATTACGTCATAATCGCCGCGTATCGGAATGTCTTTTTCGAAATGGATCATGGCTTATAAAATCTCCCTCCCATTTATCCATAGGCCTTACTGTGTTCGTCTTGCCTATGCTATGCTGTCCCGGGGACGTTTTCCCCGCACACAGAAGCTGCGCCTTCTTTCCGGCCGGGATGTTTACTGAAAGACGGCCCCGTCGGGAATATCGGCATGCCCGAGAAAGTCTGAAGAGCTATCCGCATCAAAGACCAATCCGTCATCGGCAAGCTGAAATGCATAATGGTACTTTCCGTCGTCTGTATGCAACACAAGTAAATCTCCGTCCTGAACATAGGTGCCTGTGCCGATATAGCTGCTGATTACGGAAAAGGAAAACTGAAACCTGCCGTCCTCCTCGATCGTGATGCGCGGCGGCACTGTATCGTCTGATTCCCGATAGGCGTATACGCGCAGCGGCAACGCCTCATCCTGCGGTTTCACCGAACAGGCCGAACCCGCCAAAAGCAATGCAACGGCAAGGAGCGCAGCAATATACCTTTTCACCCGTTTCCACCTCCTGTGTTTCATATAAGAACTTGAATGATTCTATCATATCATAAAATCATATGCAGTTCTAACGTTTTCTTAAAAAATATACTTTTTCCACATTAGATACTAGCGGATTACCATGAAAAAATAAAACGCTCTCTCTGTAAATTTTCAGGATTCTTTGTAGTATTGTTTTCCGGTTTCATCCTCCTCTGGCGGAATATAACCATTTATGTATTGGTTCCAATACGCGTACAGTTTCTTTGCATTCTTTTTTAGTGTCGGGATTATAATCTTCTTTTCATCTCTTTTGTGTTCCCGGCTTAAGATTAGTCCGTTCCTTCTGAATCTGCTTACGCATGTTTTCAATGCGCTCCACAGCGCGCGCCCGTTGCGGGTTGGCAATATCCGGATTCGATAAGCTGTCATCTGCATTCGCCAAAATCGTGTCATAGTCAGGCCTTGCAATGACAAGCTCACCACGTACATTGTATAAAGGTGTTGTTGCTGCATTTAATTGACTGGATATATTGACATTCCCAGAATTATTTGATATATTGTTATTGAGGGAATCTGGCATGTTCGGTTCGGACGTTGGGCGAGGGGTTTTTCCATTCGTCGCATGCTCCCCTCTTTTTTTTGCGTTTTTAACGCAAGTCGTAACAACAGTTGCCGTTCTAGAATCAGTATCCGGGACGGCCTCTACAATTGCATACGTCCCATTTACACGTTTGTATAAGATAATAGTTTTAGATGGGCTATTGTCACGGTTGCGTTTGGATTCATGGTCACGATCTCCCGGTTTCACGTCATCAAAATTTTCAATCACATATTGAATTCTTGCAACTTCCTCCGGCGTTATCTTATCCTTATTGTTGTTTACGCTGGGGTCGTGTTCATTTCTTGTATGAAGTCGGCTATCGTTTGTGAACTCAACCGTATATCCCTCCACATCAAAACCCAATATATCGCTGACAGCCTGTGCACGTTCGCCACGAAGAGACCCGACGTTGACATGATCCAAGTCGGGCCGCTGTCCATTATAGAAGTCGAGCAATACAGGATCAACGCTATTCTGGTACTCCCGTATAATGCGCTGCATCTCAGGCGTATGGGCCTCTGTCTGCCCCTGTGCCTGCGTTTCCTGCGTAGCGTATGTATTGTTGCCTGCGGTCTGCTCTGCATTTGCATACGGCTGCATGTTGACAGATTGCGTATCATTAGATATAATGCTATCAGGATCAGCGTAGACGTCTTGAACGTACAGTCCAGGGTTAGAATTAGCATTGGACATGCGCTGTCCGTTATTATCCATTTGCTCGTCAATATTCCCGCTCAAACCATGCTTGCTTGCCAGTTCAGCGGATGTTTCCGTGAGAAGCCGCCCCCATTCATAGGGGGTTATTTTTTTGTCCTCCATCAGCTTCTTGTTGATACGTTCGGCCTGTCTAAAGGCCTCCGTTTCTACGCCTTGCTTAATGCCCAAGTCAAGAAGTTCCTGTTGAATTTCGTTCGTGTTAATGGTTTTCCCCAAACTGGAAATGTCGGCTGTAGATTTCACTGTCCCCGGCGCGCCCAGCAAGATAGACGACAACAGCCCTATAAATCCATCATATAGGGCTTCTTCTGAAAACGGCTTGAATTCGTTGTTTTCGTCAAGCGCTACGTTGCGAATTACCGCCGAAGGACTCCGACCAAATCATAAGAATTCTCAGCGATATTTAATACGCTGAAATATCTTTGTACCTAGTTTGTACTTGCTCCATTTCCAATTCCCATAAAAGCACAATATATCCGCACGAAGAAAAAAAGAAACATACTATATTTGGCATGCCGCGCATTTATCTACGGATTATAAAAAAGATAATTTTTGCGTTTTTGTCGGATGGATTTGAACTTATGCATCCCGCAAAAAGTTGGTAGCGCCAGCGAGCCGTCGTGAGGGCGTTTTGGGCCGAACAGGCGAGCCGAGCGTGACTTTTTGCGAAAGAGGAGACGCAGAGGAATGAGCTCGCCGGCAGCTTTTGCAAAAATGTATGCCGCAAGCGACACGCAGCTTATATTGGGGGTCCCCGCAAAGCCGCCGGCTTTGCGGGGGAAGGAGGAGCAGCGACGTGAGCGCGCTCTGATTTTTGTAAAAAAATCGGAGCAAGCGATACAAAGCTTGCTCCGACGTGGCGGAGAAGGAGGGATTCGAACCCTCGAAACCGTTTTAGCGGTTTACACGATTTCCAGTCGTGCGCCCTCGACCAGACTAGGCGACTTCTCCATATCGTGATTCCGTTGTATTGCGCTGATTATATCTCAGCTATAGAGCACGAGCAATATTATATCGGATACCGGCAAAAATTGCAAGCGTTTTTTTCAATTTCATACGCTCAATTCACGGACTGGTCAAAACCGCTATGCACTGGCGTACTGCAAAACGACTGCAAAGCGTTGCACGTCGGGGCATAACCGCCATGATCATTATGGCCGTTATGCCCCGATTTATTCCATTCAAACAGGGATCTCCTGATTCATATGGAACGCATAGATGATACGTTCCCGCACAGGCTTTCCGACGATCCGCGAAACGGCCGCGGAATACAGATCCATCTGCAGTTTGTACTTGTGCTGAAAGTAGGCCGGGTCGGCGTTGCGGTCGGTCTTGTAGTCGACGACGACTAGGCCGTCCCCTTCTTCAAAAAACAGGTCGACCACACCCTGCAGCAAAACTCTGGCATCCGCCGCCGGCCCTGTCAGGTCCGGCCTGTACTGTTTTGCCGGAAGGTCGGAGGTAAACCGGTATTCGCTATACGCCCGCGGCGACTGGCGGATGCGCGCGGCAAGCGGGCTTTGCAGGAAACGGCGTACGCGCGCAAGATCGACTGCAGCCGCCTCGCGATCACTGACGATGCCGCGAGCCTGCATCTGTTCGAGCTGCTTTTCCGGCGCGGGACCGCCGTAATCGAAAAACTGCATGAACTTATGCAGCGCGGTGCCCGCCTGCTGCGGGCTGAGCCCCGGCTGCTGCGCAAACGCAGGGCGGGCGGCAAGATAGGCTTTGTCGTAGAGCGGCTTTCCGTCTTCATCCTGCAGCCGCATTCCCTTGAGGTCGGACACGGATACTTTGGCGGGCACTTGTGAAAGGCCGGCGAAGGGATACTCGTACGTCAGCCGCCGTGCGACTTCCGCAAGGTCATCCGGCGCGGCGGCCGCGGCGGCGGAGCGCGACTGTTCCACTGCCAGCGGCGCGGAGAGCGACGCTTCGTCCCAGCGCTGGAAACGCAGCGGGTACGTATCGTACTGTTCGCCCGATTCCGGTATGCTGTACTCGGTTCGAAGCGGGACGGATACGGTATGGCGCAGCGCGGCGCCCAAAATCCAGTCCAGTGCGCAGCCTGCCTGCGTCAGCTCCATATATGGATCGGGCGCGAGCTGAGACAGCCCGATCCGGCGCAGCGTCGCGCCCGGCTTGTCCTCCCGGATGCAGGCTGTCACGATCAGTTTCTCGCGCGCGCGGGTCATGGCGACGTACAGGACGCGGAGTTCTTCCGCAATGGTCTCGCGGCGCAGCGCCAGTTCGATTGCATCGCGGGCAAGCGTGGTGTATTCCAGTTTTTTGTCAAGATCGCGCAAGCGCGAGCCAAGTCCGAGACGGTCGTGCAGAAGCAGTTTTCCGCTCAGGTCAGACATATTGAAACGGACGTCGCTGCCGCACAGGAATACCACGGGGTATTCCAGGCCTTTGGATTTGTGTATGGTGCAAATCCGCACATAGTCGCCCGCAGGCGCGGGCGAAACCGCCTCCAGACGCTCGGTCTGCTCGCGGGCGCGCTCCATATAGCGCAAAAATCCGTAAAGGCCTTTGAGCGAACTGTTCTCATACTGGCGCGCATAGCGGTAGATCTGCCGGAGGTTTTCCTGCCTGCGCTCGCCCTGGTCCATCCCGGCGACGACGGCAAACAGGGAGAAGTCCATATAGATCTGCCAGACGAGCCGGTACACGGGCTGGTTCATGGACAGTTCGCGGTAGCGGGCGATAGTACGTACGGCGGCGGCGGCCTGCCCGTCGCCGGCCGAGGCGGCGCGCGCCAGGCTGTCGTACATGCTCTCGCGCCGGCCGCCGGCGCGCAGGGCCGCGAGCTGTCCGGACGTGAACCCAAAAAAGGGACTGCGCAGCGCCGCCGTCAGGGAAAGATCGGACCAGGGGTTGTCGATGGCCTCTAAAAAGGCGAGGGTGAACAGCACCTCATAGTTCTCAAAATAACTCGCCGCCGTCTCTGACCAGCAGGGAATGCCCGCCTGCTGCAGCTCCTGGATGTAAACGCGGGCCCGGTCCTTTGCGCTACGCATGAGAACGGCGATATCGGAATACCGCATGGGGCGCTGCCTGCCTGCCGCCCGGTCGCTGACCGTACGGCCTTCCGCCATCATTTCCCGGATACGCCGCGCACACAGGCGAGCCTGCGCGCGCGCTTTGCGCTCGTCGCTGTCCGGCGCGGACTCGTCCTGACCGGCGTCCGCGCCGGCCGCATCGACCCCGTCCGTTTCCCCATAGAGCTCGATCAGGTGCAATTCGGGTTCATAGTCGCCTTCCGGATACGCGGTGCCGGTATAGAGGCGCTGGTCCGCGTCGTAGTCCAGGCCGCAGGCGTCCGCGCGCATCAGGCGTTCAAAGAAACGGTTGGCAAAGGTAAGGACGCCTTCGGCAGAGCGGAAATTCTGCGACAGGTGGACTGCCGCGGGAAAACCCTGGCCCACAGGACGCGCGCTTGCCAGTTTCTGCAGGAACAGCTCCGGCATGGCGCGGCGAAAGCGGTAGATGGACTGCTTGACGTCGCCTACGCAAAACAGGTTTTCGCCTGCGCGGGACACGGCCTCGAACAGGAGATTCTGGGACAGGTTTGTATCCTGAAATTCGTCGATATAGATTTCATCCAGCTGCGCCGCGAGCTCTTCCGCAAGCGCAGTGCGCCGCAGCGCGCCCGTCGTCCAGTCGTAATCGGCTACGAGCAGGCGCAGCGCGCAGTGCGTTATATCGGAAAACGTCAGGGTATTTTTTGCGCGCTTGAGCTCCCAGTCCCGCGCATAGAAGGCCTCCAGCACGCGGCTGAGACCGCGCAGAACCGGATAGAATTTCTCCAAGTCCTGCCCGTAGTCCGCCTGCGAGCCCCAATAGATTCCGGGATGGAGTTTACGGACATCCTTTCTGCACTGTTCGCGCAGCTCCTGTATCCACGCTTTGCGGCGCAGCGTTTCGCTTGACTCCGCCTTCACGCGCCGGCCCTGCAGCGAGCCGAACACGCCGCGCTGCAGGGCCGCGGCAAAGCCTGCCCAGTCTTCCGCGTCGATACGCTCGACAAGCGAGGCCAGGGCAGCCCGTTCCGCGGCGAACACGTCGCCCCAGGCGGTTTGTAGTGAAGCATCCTCGCCCAATGCGGTTTCTATGCGGTCGTAACAGGCGACGGCGCGGGCCAGGACATGACGCGCATGCCGCGCCGCCTCGGCAAACCAGGGCGAGGCGTACAGGCCGCCGGTACACGCGGGGTCCCACTGTTCCATAAATCTGGAAAACTGTTCGAGCGGATAGGGCAGGCTGTCCAGCCAATCCAGGATGGACAGCACTGTCTGAAAATATCCCTCGTCGTTCTTCTGCGTGGAAAACTGGGCCACGCCCTCGAGAAAGTCCGCGTCTTCCCCGGCGTAGAACTGTTCAAACACCTCGGTCAGCACGGCGCGGCGCAGCAGCTCCTCCTCCGCGCCGTCCGCGATCCGGAAATCGGGCGCGAGGCCAAGCGCATGGAAATTGCTGCGCACAAGATCGGCGCAGAAGGAATCGATGGTACAGATTTTCGCGCGGCCGGTCAGGATACTCTGCGCCTGCAGATGACGGGAGCCGGGGTTTGCGGCGAGCTCCTTTTGCAGGCCGTCGCGGATACGGGTGCGCATCTCCCCTGCTGCCGACACGGTAAAGGTGACGACGAGCAGGCGGCGCACGTCGCCGCCGCGCCGTATTTTTTCAATAATACGGCGGGTGAGCACCGCCGTCTTCCCTGAACCGGCGGCGGCGGATACGTACAGAGAACCGCCTTCGGTATGGATGGCGGCCTGCTGCGCGGGCGTCCAGTCCGGCCCGGACGCCGTATTGGAGGCGGGCGCGGACTGCGTTTGCGGCGCGGCGGGACGGTTCATTACGACCCGGAACACGGGCAGGGGGGTTCCCTCTCTATTCATCGTCCGCCTCCTCTACCGCAGTTTTCAGATCACTGTCTTTATATGATTCAAACACGCGGAACACGCCGCGCGTGGGTTCGTAGCCGCATACTGCGGCGTATTCGCAGAACTGGCAGGAGTTATAGCCGCCCTTTTTATAGGGATTTGGGCCGACGCTGCCCCGCTGGATCTCGCGGCCGAGCTTGATCAGCAGAGATTCAACGTGGGCGCGGATGGCGGCAAAACCCTTTTCCGTGGTGACGGAGCTCGCTTTATCAAGCCCGCCGTCCTTTTTCAGCTTTACCGGTATGTAATTGCCCTGTAAATCCTTTTCCATCTGCTCCAGAATTTCAACGTTGCGCAGCAGAAGGCCGTTTTGCCGGTGACGCTTTTTCAGCTGCTTTTCCAGCGCTTCTTCCGGTTCTCCGCGGGTGATTAGCAGCACGCTGTCGTCCGCCGGATAGTACAGGATGCCGGCGGGACGGGGATTTTGCCCATAGCGAGCCGCGCCGTGTTCGCAGATGGAGAACAAATAGATGAGCATCTGCATATTCAGACCGTTATACACGTCGTCGAGCTGGAACTGTTTTTCGCCCGTCTTATAGTCGACAACGCGGACATAGGGGCCATCCGGCGCGGTGAATACGTCCACTCTGTCGGCCACGCCCCGGACGCGGACGCTTCCGCCCTCGTACTCGACGCGCATGGACGGGACCGCGCCGTCCGCACCGATCTCCAGCTCAAAGTCGGTGGCGACAAAACCGCTTTGCCTGAGCTCTGTAAAAAGCGCGTCCACCAGACTCTCCAGGATCCCCTGCAGGCGGAAAAACAGGTACCGGAAACGGGCGGGCTTATCGTGCGAACCGCCCAGATACCCGTCGAGATACCGCTTTGTCACAAGCTCGACGCGCGCGTGCAGCGCGGCTTCGTCCAACGCCCACAGGTCCGCTTCCATAACCTCGCGCAGGATATGTTCAAGCGCGTGGTGGATAAACGTGCCGGTCTGCGGCGCGTCCAGCTTGGCGCCGCGTTCGCGGCGAACGCCCAGGATATAGCGGCAAAAGTGTGCAAAGCGGCAGCGGTAGAACGTCTCGATGCGGGTGGGGCTCGCCTCGAACGCGCCCTCGGCGAGCTGGCGTTCGACCCAGGGGGCGCGGGCGACTTCGTCCCGGCCGAAGGAACGCATTGACTCCGCGCGCGCAAGCGGGCCGGCATAGCCGGGGTCCGCCTCGAAAAAGCCGCGCAGAGAGCCGTAATGCGCCGGGTCGCCCAAAAGGGCGGCGAAAGCGGAGGCCCTGTCCTGAATTGCGGCCGCGCCGAGCGTTTCGTCGCGCGTCACGGACAACGCGGGAAACATCTGCCGAAGCATTTCGAAAAAGTAGGATGGCGCCTGTTCACGCCGGTCGGAACCGAGCTGGTGGGCCAGCACATACAGGCGCTGCGCGGGCATGGTAAACGCATAGTAAGCATACAGGCGTTCCCGGAAAATGCGGTCGTCCGCCGCAGGTTCCAGCTCGAGCCCGGCGTCGAACAGGCGGCGGCGGTCGACGTCACGCAGCAGACCGCGTTCGGGCAGGTTCTGCGGGAACTCGCCTTCGTTCACGCCCAGCACGAACACGACGCGGGTATTGATGGCGCGAATACGGTCGACGCTGCCGACGAGCACTTCGTCGAGCGATGTGGGGATCCTGCCGATGTCAAAGGTGGAAAGGGCGCAGAAGAGCAGTTCGGCAAAGGCGGCGTCGTCCACTTCTTCTTCCCCGCCGGCTGCGGCGAGCTGGTCGAGAACCTGCACAAATACGTCCCAGGTCTGGGCCGCTTCCTGCGAAAGATCAGGCTCGCCCTGTTCGAGCAGGGTCTGCGCTTCGCGCTGCAGTTTCTGTGGGATACGACTTTCCAGTAAAAACGCGTACAATGCGGCGCAGCGCGCGGCGGGCGCGCCGCGCAGGGACTCCCGCAGGCGTATAAGCGGCCCGAACACCGCGTCGCGCGCGCGGTTGATTTCCGCAAGGCGCGCCTGCACGCCGTCCCCCTGCAGGTCGGAAAACCCGTCCGGATGATATGTAAACCCGCCCCTAAGCCAGGCGGCAGGGGCGATATTCCAGATTTCATGGTAGCGCTGCAACAGGCCGATTTGCCGCGCGTCGAGGTCGCACAGCCCGGTCTTGATATGGGTAAACACGTCGTCGCCTGTAAAATCGCCGCCGACGATGTCGAGCGCAGAGCGCACGAACAGGGCGAGCGGCTTTGTTGGAAGTTCCGTTCTTTTGTCTGTAAACACGGGCACGCCATGCTGTTTGAACACGCTGTCGAGCACGCCGCGGTACTGGTCCTGATCGCGGCAGAGAACGGCGATCTCCCCGTAGCGCAGACCCTCTTCCCGTACGAGACGGCGGATCTGTGAAGCGGCGTATCCCGCCTCGTGGAACGGGTCTGACGCAAGGTGAAGCGCGACGCCGTCCGGCGGGCCGGGAAACGGCGCGGACTCCGTAAACAGCGCGGCGCTCAAATAGCGCAGGCTTTCGCCGACGTGCGCCACGTCACGCCCAAAGTGCCTGACGGTATACGCGGTCCCGTTCTGCTGCGCCGTATGGATCAGGGTCTTGGCCGTGGCCTTTACATCCGAAAATACGCCGTAGCCGCCGTCATAGTCCTCCGTCCCGTCGCAAAACAGGCTGACGCGCACGTCGCACCTTGGCAGCAGGCGCGCAAGAAGGGCATGTTCCTGCACGGAAAAGGTCCAAAACCCGTCCACAAACAGGCTGCAGCCCTCGAGCAGGCCCGCGTCTTCATCGAGCGCCTGCGCCGCAAGATCGGCCGCGGTGCGGGATTCGGCGCCGCTGGTTTCCAGCAGCGTCGTATAGGTACCCAGAATGAGGGCCAGCTCCGTCAGTTTGCCCGCGCCGTCCGCCTGCAAAGCCGCTTCCATAAACGCGTCGTGCGTGATATTACAGCGGGCCAGCTCCTCCTCCATATCCAAAAGTTCTGCGATGAAACTGGCGGATGGGCGGGTGCGTGCGTATACGTTTAAGTGGTCTTTCACTGTCTGAAAGGCGCGGTACATGAGTACCGACCGGCCGCCCGATTCCAACCGGCGGGTGTCGGCCCGGCCGGCGGCGAGCAGGATCCGGTAGCACAGGCGCTTGAAGCTGACGACTTCGGCGTCGCAGCCCAGGCCCCTGCCGTACAGGCGAAATACCTCCTGCTCCGCATGGACCGTGAACTGCTCGGGCACGAGCAGCAGGCAGCGTTCGCCGCGGCGCACCTGTTCCACAAACGCGTCAAACAGCGCTTTGCGGTTTTCACCGCCGCCTGTACCGGTATACAGCGTCAGCACGCGATTTTCCTCCTTTATTCCTGCTGTTCTACAACAAAGCTACCGGTTCTTGCGCGCACGGCGACCGCCTGCACAAGGCCGATAGACAGATAGATGCTTACGATCGACGAACCGCCGTAGCTGAACAGGGGCAGGGTCAGCCCTACGACCGGCAGCACGCCCAGGCACATACCCACGTTTTCCACGGTTTGGAACATCAGTGTGGCAAACACGCCCGCGCAGATCAGATACCCCGCGCGGTCCTTTGCGCGCACGGCCACGGCCAGCACGCGCAAGCACATAAACGCGAGCAGGACGAGAACTGCAAGCGCGCCCCAGAGCCCGAATTCCTCCGCTGCGACCGAGAAAATAAAATCCGTATGCTTTTCAGGCAGCATGGACGTCTGTGTCTGTATGCCCTGCAAAAAACCCGCGCCGGTCGTGCCGCCCGCGCCGATGGCGATGCGGGACTGGATCGCCTGGTAACCCACGCCGAGCGGGTCGAGGTTCGGGTCCACCGCGGCGAGCAGGCGGCCGCGCTGGTAGTCCCCAAGCAGATACAGCCAGCTGACGCGCGCGATGGGCAGCGCAAGCAGCAGGGCGAGCAGCAGGTAGCGCAGAGGCAGGCCCGCCGCAAAGAGCATGACGGCGAATATAAACAGATAAACGACGACCATGCCCAGATCCTTTTGCAGTGCGATGGGCACGACTACCAGCAGCAAATGCAGCAGCAGGCCGAATACCTGCTTTAATTCACCCAGCCTGTTTCCCACCTTCACGAGGTGTGCCGTAAGCGTGAGCACAAAAAATACTTTCATCAACTCAGACGTCTGCAGATTCACAAAGCCGAGCCGCAGCCAATTGCTGTTGCCCTTGACGGTAGCGGCTGTCAGCGCCGTCAGAAACAGCGCTACGACCATGGCGATATACAGCACGGGCGCGGCGCGCAGGAGCAGGTCATAGTCGATCCGGGAGACGGCGAGCATGCCGACATAACCCAAAACCACGGCGCAGGCCTGTACCAAAAGGTACCTGTCCGTGCCGTAGCTGTACGTCGCAGTGTAGACAAGCGCCAGGCTCGCCGCTGAGGAAAGCAGCATGGAAATGGCCAGAAGCCAGTCGAATTTTTGGATATGCCTGCCAAGACGCAGGGTATTTGCCGACATGATTTCTCCTTATATCTTATTATATACTGCAAAAATACGAATATCAACCTTGAAAAGGCATTTGCGATTTGGTATACTTAACTGGAATGATTCGTCACGGCGACAAGCGCCGCTCAGAATGATTCGCCATTCGATCAGGCTGGCTATTCTATCGTGCGCATGTTTCATGCGCCTATTCCCCATACGGGACAAATTCGGCAAAATAATGGAGGTTTGTTATGCTGACGGACATACAAATCGCGCAGAACGCGAAAATGGAGAAAATTGTCGATATTGCAAAAAAGCTGCATATTTCCGAGGACGGCCTCGAGTTGTACGGCGACTATAAGGCAAAAGTGAAGCCCGCTGTGTACGACGCGCTCCAGGACGGCCCGGACGGCAAGCTTGTGCTCGTTACCGCCATCAGCCCCACGCCGGCCGGCGAAGGCAAGACAACCACGACAGTCGGCCTCGGCGACGCGATGACAAGAATCGGCAAAAAGACGGTTATTGCGCTGCGCGAGCCCTCCCTTGGCCCCGTATTCGGCGTTAAGGGCGGCGCCGCAGGCGGCGGATATGCGCAGGTGCTGCCCATGGAGGACATCAACCTGCATTTTACCGGCGACATTCACGCCATGACCGCGGCAAACAACCTGCTGTGCGCTGTGATCGACAACAGCATTTACCAGGGAAATCCCCTGAACATAGACCCGGAAAAAGTCATTTTTAAACGCGCGCTGGATATGAACGACCGCGCGCTTCGCCATATACGTATCGGGCTCGGCAGCCGGTTCGACGGCGTCCCGCGCGACGACGGGTTCATGATTACCGTCGCCTCCGAGGTGATGGCGATCCTCTGCCTTGCCTCCGGCATTGAAGACCTCAAACAGCGGCTCGGCAGCATCCTGATCGGCTACGCCTATGACGACAAGCCCGTGTTCTGCCGCGATCTCGGCGTGCAGGGTGCGCTTGCAGCCCTGCTTAAGGATGCGATTAAGCCCAACCTCGTCCAGACCATAGAAGGCACGCCCTGCTTTATGCACGGCGGGCCGTTCGCAAATATTGCCCACGGATGCAACTCCATTATGGCTACAAAGCTTGCGCTTAAGCTCGGCGACTACTGTATTACAGAAGCCGGCTTCGGCTCCGATCTCGGCGGCGAAAAATTCCTCGATATTAAATGCCGCATGGCGGGGCTGACGCCCGCCGCCATCGTGCTTGTCGCGACCATTCGTGCGCTCAAATACCACGGCGGGGTTGAAAAAGCAGACCTTGGCAAGGAAAATACGCAGGCTGTTGCGGACGGACTCGATAACCTTGCCGCCCACATCGACAGCCTGAAAAACTTCGGCCGGCCGATCGTCGTCGCCATCAACCAGTTCCCCAGCGATACGGAAGCTGAAATCGCCGTGCTGGACGCATACCTCAAAGACATTGGCATTCCCTACGCGCTGTCGCAGGTCCACGCCCGCGGCGGCGAAGGCGGAATCGCGTTGGCGAAGATTGTCGCCGAGGCGTGCGACAGGGCGGAGGAGAAAACCTTCCAGTTCACTTACCCGCTTGAACTGCCTATCAAGGACAAAATTCTCGCCGTAGTACAGAAAGTGTACGGCGGTAAAGACGTGCAGTACAGCGAACAGGCCGAAGCCTCCATCCGCAGGATTGAACAGATGGGGTTCGGCAATGTGCCGGTCTGTATGGCGAAAACGCAGTATTCCCTTACCGACGACGCGAAAAAGCTGGGCAGACCTACGGGCTTTACCATGCAGGTGCGAGACGTGACGCTGAGCGCGGGCGCGGGCTTCGCCGTAGTGCTGACCGGGAATATTATGACAATGCCGGGACTGCCGAAAGAACCCGCTGCGCTGCAGATTGACGTGGACAGCGCGGGTAAAATTTCCGGGCTGTTCTGAGATGAACCGGCAGATTGTCACCCACAGCGCGCAGGAGACGGAAAACGTAGCGCGCAAGCTTGCCGAAGAACTGCGCCCCGGCGCGTTTGTGGCCCTGTACGGCGACCTGGGCGCGGGCAAGACATGTTTTATCCGCGGGCTCGCCGAGGGGCTCGGCTGTACCGACCCCGTGTCCAGCCCGACATTTGCCATTGTCCACGATTACCGCGGGCCAAGGCCGCTGTGCCACTTTGACATGTACCGGATAGACAGGGACGGCCTGGAGGATACTGGGTTTTACGAATATCTGGACAGCGGGAGAATCGTCGCCTGCGAATGGTGCGAAAATATTGAAGATACGATCCCGAAGGACGCCATCCGGGTACGGATTGAATACGGACGGGCGGAAACGGAACGCATTATTACAATTTCGATGAAAAGCAGTTGCGAGGAGTAATCAATGTATAAAACTGTGGTAATTGAATACACACCAAAAGCAGATAACATGGCTCGAAAAGTTGAAGAAAAAGCAAATGAAATGTTACTTGAGGGCTATGCGTTCGTTACCATGTCAATTACGGGAACCGCAAAAGCAATTTTGGTGTTTCAACAAATCAGCAACTAACTGCACAATACTGTATTTATCTTGCAACGGCGGTGCTGTGCAATGCATCGGCGCGCGGAAGTGAGATAAGCGCAGGGTTGAGACGGTGCGGCGCGCTTGGACACGGGGATTCGACGCCTGTGCGGCCATACGCACAGGCGCGCAGAAGCGCGACGGTGATGAAGCCGGCGGCACATGGGGCATGCAGACGCGCGGCGGCCGCGAGCCCGCGAGCCCGGCGCTAAAAAACGCGGGCGCGTAAAACACACGACTTTTTTAAAATGCTTTTTTAAGAACACGTCTATCCCGGACGGACTGACCGATTCCGAACACTACCCCATGCCGATGCAGGCAATAGGAATTCCACGCCATGTATCCCCGACCGCGGAGCTTTGGGACTATGGGGCTGCGGACCTGTTGAGTTTTGGGCCGAAGCCGCGGGCTCTGGGGACTGCGAGGCTATGAAGGGCCGCCGGACTGCGGACCTGTTGGGTTTTGGGCCGAAGCCGCGGGGCTGGGGACTGCGAAGCTATGAAAGGCCGCCGGACTCAGGGCTTTTGGATTATGGGCTGCGGTTTTTTCGGGCTGCGCATGGTAACATGAACATATTGCACAGGAAAGGAGAGCGGTTATGCGGATTCTGGCTTTAGACAGCTGTTCCCGCGCAGGCGGAGCGGCCGTTTTGCGCGACGGGCAGATACTGGGCAGCGTGATGCTGGACTGCGGCTACACGCACAGCGAAACCCTGCTCGTTTCCGTAAACGACCTGCTCTCGAGCCTGCGCATGAAGCTTCGGGATATGGACGCGATCGCAGTAACAGTCGGCCCCGGCTCGTTTACAGGCATACGGATCGGGCTGGCGACGGCGAAAGGACTGGCAATGGCGGCGGGACTGCCGCTGCTGCCCGTGTCTTCCCTGCTTGCGCTCGCATACAACATCGCCTGTTTTGACGGAGTGATCGCGGCCTGCATGGACGCGCGGCGCGGACAGGTCTACAACGCGCTGTTTGCGCGAAAACAGAATATGCACCGCCTCTGCCCGGACAGGGCCGTTTCCGCCGCAGCGCTTGCAGACGAACTAACGCGGCGCGGCGCGCCGGTAATTTTTGTTGGCGACGGAGCGACGCTGTGTTATAATGAATGTAAGGACAGGCTCCCCTGCGCCCCTGCACCCGAATGCCAGCTGCAGCTGCAGCCGGCCATGGTGGGCGCCGCGGCGGAGCATGCGTATGCGGCGGGGGAAATCGCCCTCACCGGACACCAGGAAATCATGCCGGTTTACCTGCGCCTGCCGCAGGCGGAACGCGAACGCTTAGAGCGAGAAAGGAAAAAGGAACATGAAACTGATCATCGGGAATGACCACGCGGGTATTGAGCTGAAAAAAGAAATTGTCGCCCACCTGCACGAGCAGGGATATATCGTTCAGGACGTGGGCGTGGACACCGGCGAACGCTCCGATTACCCCATCGTCGCCAAAGCGGTCGCGCAGGCGATTTCGGATAAAGAATACGACCTTGGCATACTGATTTGCGGCACGGGTATCGGTATGTCCATTGCCGCGAACAAATACCCCGGCGTGCGAGCCGCGGCGGTGAGCGACGGGTTCTCCGCGCGCCTGACGCGCCAGCACAACAATGCGAACATCCTCTGCCTCGGACAGTGGGCCGTAGGGGGCAAGCGCGCTCTCGAGCTTGTGGACCTCTTTGTATCCACTCCCTTTGACGGGGAAAACACCCGGCATCAGAAACGCCTGGACCTGATTACACAGATAGAAAACCAGATCAAGGGCGAGTAAATATAGGCAAGGAGAGAAAAACATGGACAAAAACATCCATATCATGACCCATCCGCTGATCCAGCACAAGGTTTCCCTCATCCGCGATAAGAATACAAAGGTCAAGGAATTCCGTGAAATGGTATCGGAAATCGCGATGCTTATGTGCTACGATGCGACAAGGGACTTTAAAACTGTGGAAGTGGAAATTGAAACGCCGGTCGCTACGGCAAAGACGCCGGTGCTGGCCGGCAAGGATATCGCCATCGTTCCGATTCTGCGCGCGGGGATGGGAATGGTGGACGGGATTCTCACACTGATACCCAATGCGAAGGTCGGGCATATCGGCCTGTACCGCGACCCGGAGACGCTGGAACCCGTTGAGTACTACTGTAAGCTGCCGGACGACATTGAGAACCGCGACGTGATCGTGCTCGATCCAATGCTGGCAACCGGCGGGTCCGCCATCGCCGCCGTCACATTCCTCAAACAGTACGGTGCGAACAATATTAAGTTCATGTGCATTATTGCGGCGCCCGAAGGATTGAACAGGCTGCACACGACGCATCCCGACGTGGAGATATTCTGCGCCGCGCTCGACAAACAGCTCAACGACCACGGCTATATTTTACCCGGACTGGGAGATGCGGGCGACCGCATTTACGGAACGAAATAGGAGGATTTTTCGATGGATATGCCGATACACCTGAATGTCTGTGGACGCTGGAACATTGTAAGCGGCCGGGACTGCGTTCTGGAGCGCGGCGGACAAATCAAGCGGTTTGCCGACCGTATCCTCATCGTGACCGGGAAAAGCTCCGCGAAAAAAAGCGGCGCGCTTGCTGACTTTGAAACCCTGTTCCGGCGCGAGGGCATTGAGTACGCCATATTTGAGGGAATTGAAGAGAACCCGCACTATGAGACCTGCCTGCGCGCAACCGAGCTGTGCCATCAGTTCGGCGCAAAAGGCGTGCTCGGGATCGGCGGCGGCTCGCCCATGGACGCGGCCAAGACCGTGGCGGCGCTGGCGGCCAACCCCGGAATCGCGGTGGAGGACCTGTTCGCGCGCAATGTGCCGAACCCCGCCCTGCCTGTATTCGCCTGCCCCACGACAGCGGGTACCGGGAGCGAAGCCAACGCTTATGCCGTTCTGACAACGGGACACGGCGAAAATACCCGCAAGGCCGGATACATGAACATGCAGGCCATGCCCGCCATGAGTTTCCTGGACGCGAAGTACACTATGGGACTGCCGCGGACTGTTTCGCTCTCTACCGCGATGGACGCGATCGCCCATGCGCTGGAAGCATACCTGCACAAAACGTCGGGCGTGTATTCACGCATGATCAGCCTGGAAGCGCTCCGGCTGGTATGGCCGGGCTATTGCAAACTGCTTGCGGGAGAGCTGAATTTTGAAGATCGGGAACAGATCCTGTTCGGCGCAACGCTGGCGGGAATCGCCATCCACCTGACCGGCACCTGTTTCCCGCACGGAGAGGGTTACCCGCTGACTGTGAACTTTAACATTCCGCACGGTTTTGCCTGCGGCTATTTCCTGCCGGACTTTCTGCATTTTCACGAGACGGACTTTGCAAGCGCAGTCGAGACCCTGCTTGGAACGATGGGACTTGGGAGCGTGGATGAGTTTGAAGAGAAAATCTACGCCGTACTGCCCAAACTGCCGAACGACGGAGACACGCTGGAAATGCTGATTACACAGGGTAAGGACTCCCCCAACCTGCTCAGCGCCATCGGCGGCGGCGGCAAGGAGCGCGCGAGGGAAATATATTCGGCGGTGCTAAAAAGGATGTGATTCGCTTGAAGAAGTTTTTCAGCGACTTTCGCAAGTTCATTTCCCAGGGCAACGTCGTGGACATGGCCGTCGGCATCATCGTCGGCACGGCGTTTAAGGATATCGTCAATTCCTTTGTAAGCGACCTGATCATGCCCTTGCTGGGTCTGGCAATCGGGAAATTCGATTTTAAAACGCTTGTATGGTCGCCCTATCCGGACGTAAGCATTCCATACGGCAAGTTCTTGGATACCGTTGTTAACTTCTTCGTCATTGCCTTCTGTATTTTCCTTGCGCTGCGCATAATCGCCAAGCTGCGGGAAAAGGCGGAAGCGGAAATGAGGCGGTTTGTCAAGAAAGAAGAAAAGGCGGCCGAACAGGAACAGACGGAGCAGGCGCCCGCCCCTCTGTCCACAACCGATCAGCTGCTCACCGACATCAAGCTGCTACTGGAACAGCAGAACACGGCGCAGGACTGAATAAAGGCGCCGCGCTGAAAACTGAAAACAAAACATACAAAACGGCCCCTGCGGGCCGTTTTGCGGTTGAGAAAGAGAGGATATAGTGAACGAGTTCAGGGTTGCGATGCTGCAGCTGATGCCAGAGCCGACTCTGGAGGGGAACCTGCGAAAGGGACTGGACGCCTGCGCTAAGGCGAAAGAGATGGGCGCGGATCTGGCGCTGTTCCCGGAAATGTGGAGCACCGGCTACCGGATTCCGGAGGATTTGACGCAGTTACAGGCGGCGGCGGTTTGCGCCGACGGCGATTTCGTTCGCGCTTTTGCCGGCAGGGCGCGGGAGCTTTGCATGGCGATCGGCGTTACATTTTTGGAGGAATACGACCCGCTGCCGCGCAATTCGCTTTGCGTATTCGACCGCGCCGGAGCGCTGGCTTTGCAGTATGCAAAGGTGCACACCTGCGACTTTGGTGAAGAACGGCGGCTGCTCCCGGGCGACGATTTTTACACGGCCGACCTGGACACTCGGGTCGGTACTGTTCGCATCGGCGCAATGATATGTTACGACAGGGAGTTTCCCGAAAGCGCCCGGATTCTCATGCTAAAAGGCGCGGAGATTCTTCTGGTGCCCAATGCGTGTCCCATGGAGATCAACCGGATTTCTCAGCTGCGCGCGCGGGCGTATGAGAATATGTTAGGCATCGCCACTGTCAACTACCCCTACGGACAGCCGGACTGCAACGGGCATTCCACCGCTTTCGACGGCATGGCATACCGGCCTGCGGACGAGGGAGCGCGGGATACGCTGATTGTGGAGGCGGGGGAACGCGAAGGCATTTATATCGCAGCGTTTCCAATTGACGAGATGCGGGACTACCGCAGGCGGGAAGTGCACGGGAACGCATACCGGCGGCCGAAAAAATATGGCGCGCTCGTGCTGGACGAGGTGGAAGATCCGTTTATCCGGAACGACTCGCGCAGATAGTTGAAAAGGGCCCGGCGTACGCCGGGCCCTTTTGATTTCGGTTGTTAACGGAAAGGAATATAGAACAGAAAACTGATTTTTCAGGGAGCAAGCACGGCGGGCCACGGTGCGCGCGGGTATCCGCTGCCTGATCATACGTACCATTCCGCCTGAAACACCGGCCGGGACTGGGCGCACGATGGGTAGCGCATACAGGCGTGAGCGCCCGCCTTCGGAAACTGACGCGTCAGTCCGCGCTCCGGCGTTCCTGCATGCTGTTTAAGCGGCGGTACAGGCCTTCCTGCGCCATAAGCTGCGCATGGGTCCCCCGCTGTACGATTCGGCCATCTTCCAATACCAGTATGAGGTCCGCGCCCCGGATAGTGGAGAGCCTGTGGGCGATGGCGACGACAGTACGGCTTCCGGCAAGTTCCGCAATCGCCTGCTGGATTTCGCCTTCGGTTTCAACGTCAACCGACGCGGTTGCTTCGTCCAGAATAATGATGGGCGCGTCGCGCAGGATTGCTCTGGCTATGGCGATGCGCTGTTTCTGACCGCCTGACAGGCGCATGCCGCGCTCCCCTACCTTTGTGGCGTACCCGTCCGGCATGGCCAGAATATCGTTATGGATCCGGGCGGCTTTGGCCGCGTCCACAACCTGTTCGTCCGTTGCCGAGGGGTTGGCGTAACGGATATTGTCGGCCACGGTGCCGTTGAACAGAAAAGTGTCCTGCAATACCGGCGCGATATTGGCGCGCAGGGATGAGAGCGTATACTCCTGGATATTGCGGCCGTCTATCGACACGACGCCGTCGTCCGGTTCGTAAAAACGCGGAAGCAGCTGGGTGAGGGTCGTCTTGCCCACGCCGGTCGGGCCGACGAGGGCGACCATCTGTCCCGGTTCACAGGCAAAGCTGACGTCCGTGAGAACCGGCGTTTTTCCATCGTAGGAAAATCTGACGTTCTCAAACCGAACCGCGCCCTGCAGCCGGCCCGCATCCACGGCGCCGGGTTTATCGTCGATCTCGATCGGCGTGTCGAGCACGGCCATGACGCGCTCCGCGCCCGCCAGAGCCTGCTGCGCGTCTTCCAACAGCCGCGCAAGGCCGGAAATAGGCGTATAAAACAAAGACAGGTAGAGCAGAAACGCGACGACGTCGGAAACCGACATGCCGCCGCCAAGCGCAATCGCGCCCCCGACGCCGACTACGATAATCGTGCCGATGGACGATACGAATTCCACGCCTGGATGGAAGATATTGCTCAGCTTCAGCGCATGGAGAAGCGCGGCGGTATATCGATTCGAATGCCGCAGAATCTCCGCCTTTTCCTGCTCCTGCTGTCCAAACGCCTGTATCTCCTTAACGCCGGAAAAATTGTCCTGCAGCTTTGCGTTGAGTTCGGCAAGCGCGCGCTGGGACACGCGGAAATTCGGGCGTATTTTATGTACGAACAGCCAGCCCCCGAACAATATAAAGGGGATTGGGATACAGGTGAGCAGCGCAAGCCTTACATTGACGGTCAGCAATATTGCCATTACGCCGACGACGGTGACGATGTTCGTCACCATTTCAGGAATAATATGCGCGTACAGAAGCTCAAAGTGCGCGGTGTCGTTCACGACCCGGCTCATCAGGTCGCCGGTTTGTTTATCGTGGAAAAAACGCATGGAAAAGTGCTGGATGCGGTCGTACAAGCGTACGCGCACCTCCTCTACCAGGTGCCAGGCCGCTGTGTGCGACAAATAACTGCTGAGAAACCGGAACAGGACGCGCAGCAGATAGAGGACCAGGAGCAGAATGGTTAACGCCCATATCATGCGCATGGGCTCCCCTGCCCCGTCCGTTTCCAACACCGCGGTCATGGATGTGAGGACCTTGGGCGCGGCGAGATTGACAAGCGTCAGAAGAAGGGTCGCCACAATGGCGACGACATACAGGCCCCGGTAGCGGACCGCTTCCCGGCTCAGCCTCCACAGGATTTTCATACATATCCCTCCATATACAGAAAAGGCCATTTTCATGGCCTTATTATTTGTCACTGCAACCACCGGCTCCGCCGGCGGAGGTCTCCCTTAAAAAATATTGGCTGCAAGGATCGGGCGAAACAAGCCGCGGCCAAGATGCTTTCATGAAAGAGATCTCCAACAAAACGACAGCCCGTTTACGGGATACAGGGCAAACGATGCAGGCGAAATCAACGCAGTACGCACCGCGTGCGGCGCCTGTCGGTTACAGGCCTCAAAGGCCTATGCAGGACATCGGCTTAGCCGTCGGGTATATTGTCCGCCCGGGTTACTCAGACGCGTATACGGCGGATGGACCGGCAACGGCCTGTCCGCTCGTCTGCGTCCAGGATCACGCCGCACAGGGCGCATTCGCCCTCCGCCAGTGAAAACGGGATTCTGAGATTGGTAAGAAAACGTTCGACGGCGATTTCCTTGTCGGCGCCGATGACAGAGTCGACTACGCCGGTCATGCCCGCGTCGGTAATATACCCGGTGCCGCCGGGCAGGATCTGTTCGTCGGCCGTCTGGACATGTGTGTGCGTGCCGAGCACGGCGGTCACTCTGCCGTCCGCATAAAACCCGAACGCACGCTTTTCACTCGTCGCTTCGGCGTGAAAATCGACGAGCACAATCCCGCCGCCGGCCTGCTCCACCAGTGTGTCCAGCATATAAAATGGGTTGCGGAGCGGGTCCATGAACGACTGGCCCTGCAGATTGATGACGGTGACGCGCGCACGGCCGCAGTCAAAGCTCGCCATGCCGCGGCCGGGACAGCGGTCCTCGTAGTTTGCCGGGCGAAGAATGCGCGGGTTCTCGTCCAGATACGGATGCATCGTGATCTTGCCAAAGCTGTGATTGCCGCCGGTGAGCACATCCGCGCCGCCGTCGAGCAGGGCGGACGCTTCTCGCGGAACCACGCCGTTTGTAGCTGAGGCGTTTTCACAGTTGACAACGACAAAATCTATGGCGTTTTCCCGTTTGAGCTGCGGGAGCTTACGGACAAATATGTCCACTCCGGCGCGGCCCACTACGTCGCCGACGAACAGTATATTCATCTGTGTCTCCTATTCATTCTGGCCGCAGCACTTTTTATACTTTTTGCCGCTGCCGCAGGGGCATGGGTCGTTACGACCCACTTTCTGCGATTTGCGTATGGTTACGCTCTTTTTAGACTGCGGCGCGCCCCCGTGAGAGACGCCGGTTATTTTCCCCGCCTCGCGGCGTACAAGCGTCTCGGACACGGGACGGGCGAGGAATATCATGCGAACCGTTTCAAAGCGGATGTCTTCGATCATCTGGGCGTACATGTCCATGCCCTCTTTGCGGTATGCCACGACCGGGTCCATCTGCGCGAATGAGCGCAGCCCGATGCCCTGTTTGAGGTCCTCCATGGCGTCGATCTGGTCAATCCAATGGCTGTCCACAGAGCGCAGCAGGACAACGCGCTCAAGCTCGCGCATGAATTCAGAGCCGTAGGCCTCCTCCTTTTTCTTGTACAGGGCCGTCGCTTTACGGGTGAGTTCCTCCACCAGCTGTTCGCGGGTAAGGCGTTTTTTCTCCTCGTCTGTATATTTGAGGTCGTCCTCGCCGAGAAATACGCCCGCAAACTCCTGTTTCAGCGCGGCCAGATTCCAATCGTCCGCATGGCCGGGCGTGTACTTTTGCACCGAATCCTGGATGACGCCCGCGATCATGTCCTGAATATTGTCCGCCACGTCCTCGCCGCTGAGCACCTTCTGGCGCTGGGCGTAGATGGTTTCGCGCTGTTTATTGATTACGTCGTCATATTCGAGCACGCGCTTGCGGCGCTCAAAGTTCATGTTCTCCACTTTCTTCTGCGCGTTTTCGATCGCACCGGTCAGCATACGGTTCTCGATCGGCATATCCTCGTCGATGCGCAGCGTGTTCATCAGCGAAGTCATGCGCTCGCCGCCGAACAGGCGCATCAGGTCGTCCTCAAGCGAAAGGTAGAACCTTGAATGACCGATGTCGCCCTGGCGGCCGCTGCGGCCGCGCAGCTGGTTATCGATCCGCCTGGACTCGTGGCGTTCGGTGCCGAGGATGAACAGGCCGCCCGCCTCGATCACCTCTTTGGCCTCGGCCTGCGTCTGCTCACTGTATTTATCGTACAGCTGCCGGTAAAGGCTGCGGATATTGAGAATCTCTTCGTCGTCCGTTTCGGTCAGGCTGTCCGCTTCGACAACGGACTCTTCGGCTATGCCCATCTGCTTCATTTCCTGCTTGGCCAGGTACTCCGGGTTGCCGCCGAGCTTGATGTCGGTACCCCGTCCCGCCATGTTCGTCGCAATGGTGATGGTGCCGATCCGTCCCGCCTGCGCGACGATCTCGGCTTCCTTCTCATGGTACTTGGCGTTGAGGATGCTGAATGGGACCTTGTGCTTTTTCAGCATTTTGCCGAGCAGTTCGGACTTCTCGATGGAAATGGTGCCGACCAGCACCGGCTGTTTGCGCTCGTGGCATTCCAGGATCTGGTCAATTATGGCGTTGTACTTCGCCGCGGCCGTCTTATAAATGACGTCGGGATGGTCGATCCGGATCATGGGCTTATTGGTCGGAATTTCCACAACGTCCATGCCATAGATCTGCTGGAACTCCTGTTCCTCGGTGAGGGCTGTGCCCGTCATGCCCGAAAGCTTTTTATAAAGCCTGAAATAGTTTTGGAACGTGATGGTAGCCAGCGTCTTGTTTTCCTTTTCGACCTTGACGCCTTCCTTGGCCTCGATGGCCTGGTGCAGGCCGTTTGAATAGCGGCGGCCGAACATGAGCCGGCCGGTGAATTCGTCGACGATGATGACGCCGTCGGGGCGGACGACGTAGTCCACGTCCCGGCGCATGGTGCCATGCGCTTTCATGGCCTGGTTGATGTGGTGGTAGATCTCAGAGTTCTCGGCGTCGGACAGGTTCTCGATTCCAAAATACCGTTCCGCTTTCCGGATACCGGCAGGGGTCAGAACCGCGGTCTTGGCCTTTTCGTCCACGACGTAGTCCGCGTCGTACTCCTCAATGGGCTTCTTTGCGTCCTGCTCAAGCACACGCTCGCACTTCATGGACTTGACGAGACGCTCGGTACGTTCGTACAGGTCGGTCGACTCCTCGCCCTCGCCCGAGATAATCAGCGGCGTGCGCGCCTCATCAATGAGGATGGAGTCGACTTCGTCCACCACCGCATAGGCATGGCCGCGCTGGACCATGTTCTGTTTGTGGATAACCATATTGTCGCGCAGGTAGTCAAACCCGAACTCGTTGTTTGTGCCGTAAGTGATGTCGCAGTTGTAAGCGGCGCGTTTTTGTTCGTTGGTCATGCCGTGCACGCTCAGGCCGACTGTGAGGCCCAAAAACTTGTAGATACGGCCCATCTCCTCACTGTCGCGGCGGGCCAGGTAATCGTTGACGGTGACGACGTGCACGCCCTCGCCGGTGAGGGCGTTGAGGTAGACCGGCATGGCGGCGGCAAGGGTTTTGCCCTCGCCCGTTTTCATTTCAGCGATACGGCCCTGATGCAGGATGACGCCGCCGATGAGCTGCACTTCGAACGGGCGCTTGCCAAGCACGCGGTCGGCCGTCTCACGGACGGCGGCGAACGCTTCGGGAAGGATTGCGTCCAGCGTCTCCCCCTGTTTCAGCCGACCGCGCAGTTCGTCCGTCACGCCGCGCAGCTGCGCGTCGCTGTACTGCCGGTACCGGTCCTCCAAAGCCTCTATCTTCTGCACAACCGGCATAACCCGCTTGAGTTCGCGGCTGCTGTATGTTCCAAATATTTTTTCGAAAACTCCCATAGCGCACCTTCTTTTCACAGTTGTCCTATATCGGGAAGCGTTCTGAACGGAAACCGGCGCGGCGGCCGGGCGACCCTTCGTTCCTGAAATGGAGCATGATTTATATTAAGAATAATGTAAGATATATTATACATCTTTTTACAGGTCGATTCAAATGTTTTTTCTCATTTCTTGCATTTGCCCCGTATTTTTGTTAGAATCCTTTCGGAGGTGTTGCATATGCCCTTTCATATTGTACTCGTAGAGCCTGAAATTCCGCAAAATACGGGGAATATCGCCCGAACCTGCGCCTGCACGGGCTCGTCATTGCACTTAGTGAAGCCCATGGGGTTTGCCGTTGACGACCGTAAGCTCAAGCGCGCCGGCCTAGACTACTGGCACGAACTGGACATCACGTATTATGAGAATCTCGGTGAATTTCTGGAACGGCACGGAAACGACGAGCTGTTTTTCTTCACGACCAAGGGCGGACGGCGTTACAGCGACATCTCCTACCCGGACGGCTGCTATCTCGTATTTGGCAAGGAGACGGCGGGGCTGCCCGAGCGGCTGCTGCGCGCGCAGCCGCGGCGCTGCGTGCGTATTCCCATGCGGGAAACCCTGCGCAGCCTGAACCTGAGCAATTCGGTCGCAATCGCAGTCTACGAGGCGCTGCGGCAGCACGATTTTCCAAACCTTGCGGCGGCGGGCGCGTTTGCCGGGAAAGGAACGGACGCATGAAAAATCCGCTGACTTCCCCCGCCTATATAAAAGAACTGATGCGGCGGCACGGGTTTACTTTTTCCAAAGCGCTCGGCCAGAACTTCCTGATTAACGGGGCGGTTCCCGCAAAAATTGCGGAAGCGGCGGAGATTGGCCCGGATACGGGCGTAATTGAAATTGGACCGGGGTTCGGCACGCTGACCTGGGAACTGTGCCGGCGGGCGAAAAAGGTGGTTGCCATCGAGCTGGACGGGCGGCTGCCCGCCGTACTGCGCGAGACGCTCCGGGACTTTGACAACTGGACGGTCATAGAGGCCGACGCGCTGCAGACCGATATGCGCGCGCTGATAGAACGCGAGTTCGGCGGCGGCGATGTGGCGCTTTGCGCAAACCTTCCCTATTATATTACGACGCCGCTGCTGCTCCATCTTCTGGAAAGCGGCGCGCCCATCCGGTCCATGACGGTCATGATCCAGAAAGAGGTCGCGGGCAGGCTGTGCGCCGCGCCCGCAACGCCGGAATACGGCGCGGTAACGCTTGCAGTGCAGTACTACGCAAAGGCGCAACGGCGATTCGACGTCGCGCCGGGATCCTTTCTGCCGGCTCCAAAGGTGACCTCGACCGTGATAACCCTCACCCCCTGGGCGGAGCCGCCGGTCCGGCCTGCGGACAGCCGTCTGTTTTTCAGCCTGATCCGCGCCGCATTCAACCAGCGGCGCAAGACGCTTTGCAACGCCCTGCAAAACCAATGCGGCGCACAGTTTGACAAAACATGCGTACGAAAGGCCCTGCAATCCTGCGGTTTTCCTGAAACCGTACGCGGCGAAGCTCTTTCTCTCGCTGATTTTGCAAGGCTTTCCGACGCGCTCACGTTTACTGACAAAACAAAAAAATGAAATTTTTATATTTTGCACTTGCAAAAATGGCCTGAATATACTATACTAATAACAAGTAAATTCAGGAGGCAGAAACATGACCCAAAACCAGAAACTTCTCGGCTGGGTAGCCGATATGCAAAAGATATGCAAACCGGACGCAGTCGTCTGGATTAACGGCAGTAAAGAACAGCTGGATGCGCTGCGCGCGGAGGCCTGCGCGACAGGTGAAATCGCACCCTTGAACCAGGAGAAACTTCCGGGCTGCTATATCCACCGCACCGCGCTCAACGACGTTGCAAGAGTGGAGCACAGAACTTTCATATGCACCCGTTCCGAGAGCGACGCCGGCCCCACAAACAACTGGATGGATCCCAAAGAAGCTTATGCGATGATGTACGGGCTGTTCGACGGTTCCATGAAGGGCCGCACCATGTACGTTATCCCCTATTCCATGGGCCCGATCGGTTCGCCGTTTTCCAAGATCGGCATTGAACTGACCGACTCGATATATGTTGTGCTGAACATGCACATCATGACCCGAATCGGCGACGCTGTGCTCGAGGCGCTCGGCGACGGCGATTTTGTCAAGGGCCTGCATTCCAAGGCCGATATAGACGAGGAGAAGCGCTACATCATGCACTTCCCGGAGGACGACACCATTCTGAGCATCAACTCGGGTTACGGCGGCAACGTCCTGCTCGGCAAGAAGTGCTTTGCCCTGCGCATTGCATCCTACCTTGCGCGTAAGGAGGGATGGCTTGCGGAACATATGCTCATCGTCGGCATACAGTCGCCCGACGGTACGACGCGGTACATTGCGGGCGCGTTTCCGTCCGCCTGCGGCAAGACCAACCTGGCTATGCTGATCCCGCCCGAAATCTACAAGAACAAGGGCTATAAGGTCTGGTGCGTCGGCGACGACATCGCCTGGCTGCGCGTCGGCGACGACGGCAGGCTCTGGGCTGTCAACCCCGAATACGGATTCTTCGGCGTTGCGCCCGGCACGAACGCAAAATCCAACTACAACGCGCTTGCCTCCACGCGCAAGGATACGATTTTTACCAATGTCGTGCACAATCTGGAGGACAATACCGTCTGGTGGGAAGGGCTTGACAAAAATCCGCCCAAGCACGCGCTCAACTGGAAAGGCGAGCCCTGGGATGGCAGCGACGGCACCAAGGGCGCGCATCCGAATTCCCGGTTCACCGCGCCGACGCTCAACTGCCCCGCCCTTTCCTCCGAGTTTGAAAACCCGCAGGGCGTTCCCCTTTCCGCCATTATCTTTGGCGGAAGGCGCGCCAAAACCGCTCCGCTCGTGTACCAGTCCTTTGACTGGGACCATGGCGTGTTCCTCGGTTCCATTATGGGTTCGGAGACCACGGCCGCCGCTTCCGGCGCCGTTGGCGTGACGCGCCGCGACCCCATGGCAATGCTGCCCTTCTGCGGCTATCACATGGGCGACTACTTCGCGCATTGGATCGATATGGGCAAACGCATGACCAACCCGCCCAAGATCTTTAATGTCAACTGGTTCCGGACCAATGACAAAGGCGAGTTTATCTGGCCGGGATTCGGCGACAATATGCGCGTATTGATGTGGATTCTCGACCGCTGCGAAGGAAAGGTCGACGCGCAGGCCGCGCCCATCGGCTGGCTGCCGTATGCGAAAGACATAGACACTGAGGGCCTGGCGATCGAAGATTCGGTCATGGATGACCTGCTCAGCGTCGACAAGCGGCTTTGGGAAGCCGAAATCGACGGAATTGAAGAGTTCTACGCGAAGTTCGACCGGCTGCCCGACAAGCTGCGCCGCGAGCTTAGCAAACTCCGCAGCCGGATTGAAAGCCTGTAATCCGCGCGCAAAGACACTGACGCATATCGATTTGGGAGGCGTGGGCATGGGCCTGCGCCTTCTTTTGTTTGCCGGGGAGGGACAATCGCTTGAACAAGGTTTGGAAAACCGTGCTGCTGCATCTGGCCGTATTCCTGGCCCTCGCCGCATTTATCGGCGCGCTTATCATATTTGAAATCGGCTGCCCGATTCGGCGCGTAACCGGTGCGCCCTGTCCCGGCTGCGGCATGTTCCGCGCAGGCGTCGCGCTGCTCTCGGGCAAGTTCGCCCTCTCCTTCAGGCTGCACCCGCTGCTCGTTCCGGCCGGGATCGGGCTGATGATCCTGTTCCACGCCGGGCCGCTGCGCCTGACGAAGCGCGCTAAGAATACGCTCGCTTTCGTACTTGGCGGCGCATTGCTTGCCGTATATATTATCCGGCTTGCCATGCACGCCATTCCATAGACGGGTGTTTTTCGATTTGGATTGACATTTTCACCACAGTACGGTAATATAATGATAACAATTCTAAAAAGGAAGTGTTATGATGGACGCCCAGAGAGTCGATATGTTCCTCTATCCGAATTCCAAGTACTTTCCCCCGGAGAGCATCAGCCAGATCCGCGACCGGCTGCTGGCTATGCCCGAGGACCAGTTCTACCGCGCGCAGGCGATCGAATACAAGGACCCGACGACCCTGCTGCTGATTTCCGTTTTGCTTGGGACCCTGGGTGTGGATCGGTTTATGCTCGGCGACATCGGTATGGGCGTGCTCAAGCTTCTGACCGGCGGCGTTTGCGGGATCCTATGGATTATTGATATATGCACGATTCAGAAGACTGTGCGGGACCAGAATTTTCAGGCGATTATGACCGTTATGTAACGCGCACGTCCGCAAAAAAAAATTGCGGACGGGTTATTGACAGATCTTTATGTTCGTAGTATAATATATCATAATCAAAAGAAGGCAATGATCAAGAGGAGTAAGCGTTTTCTACCGACAGAGAGGGCTGACCGGCGTATGCCGGCTGTGAGTCGGCCCGGGCTTGGAACCGCCGAACGTAGCTTGTGAGCTGTTTGTCTGAAACCTTGGGAGTAGGACAAAACGGATTCCTCCGTTACAAGGATAGGAGATGTTCGTCTCCGAAAAGTGTGTCCATTTCTATGGGCAAAACCGGGTGGTACCGCGGGAGTTCATAATGCTCTCGTCCCTGTATGCAGCAGGGGCGAGAGCTTTTTTGTTTTTTCCCTTTGGCTTCTTTTGTCACTTTATGAAGAGGACTGGTGAGCATCATGCTTCTGGAAAAGTTCTGCAGGATCGACTATGATTCCTACGAAGACTTTTACGAAAACTTTCATATCAATGTGCCCGATAACTTTAACTTCGGGTTTGACGTCGTAGACGCGCTGGCCGCGGAGAAACCTGATGCGCGTGCGCTCGTATGGTGCAACAACAAAGGGGAAAGCCGTACCTTCACCTTCTCCGACATCAGCCGCCTGTCCAACCAGGCTGCGAATATGTTCCGAGCCCATGGTCTGCGCAAGGGCGATATTGTCATGACGACGCTGCGCAACCGCTATGAGTATTGGATCGTTGCGGTCGCACTGCATAAGCTCGGCGCAGTGCTCCTGCCCGCTACGCATCAGCTGACCAAAAAGGACTTTGCATACAGGTTTGAAGCCGCCGGGGTCAAGGCGATTGTTACCGACGGAGAGCCGAGGTTGGTCCAGTGCATCGATGAGGCGAGCGAGTACAACAGTCTTCTCAAGCTGAAGTATATTGTGGAGGGAGAACACGAGGGTTATATCGACTTTGACGCGGCGATTGCTGACGAATCGGACGAATTCCCCCGCCCGACCGGAGAGGCTGGAACCACGAATGACGATCTTTTTCTCATGTATTTCACTTCCGGTACGACCGGCCTGCCCAAAATCGCCATGCACGATTACCGCTATCCGCTCGGGCATATTCTGACCGCGCGGTTTTGGCAGGATCTGCGCCCTGGCGACCTGCACTTCACTTCGGCTGACACCGGCTGGGCCAAGACCTCCTGGGGCAAAATCTATGGACAGTGGCTCAGTGAAGCGACGGTGTTCGTGTACGACTATGATTCCAAATTCAACCCAACCGATTACCTGCGTGTGATTGAACAGTATAAAGTCAATATTTTCTGTGCGCCGCCCACTGTTTTCCGGTTTCTGATTAAGGCGGACATCGCGCACTACGATCTTTCCAGCCTGCGCCACTGCTGTATTGCCGGCGAGCCGCTCAATGCGGAGGTCTATAACAAGTGGAAGCAAATCACCGGCCTGGAACTGCGCGAAGGCTTTGGACAGTCGGAGACGGCCGTACTCGTCGCAACCTATCCGTGGATTGACGCAAAGCCCGGATCCACCGGCAGGCCCAGCCCGCATTTCTGCGCAAAACTGCTCGACCGGGATGGAAACGAGGTCGACCCCGGCGAGGAGGGTGAAATCTGTATCCCGGTTCATAACGGACACCCTGCCGGATTGACGCTCGGCTATTATAAAGACAAAAAGAATACCGATGCGGTTCTGCACGACGGCTGGTACCACACCGGGGACATGGCCTGGGCTGACAGCGATGGGTACTGGTGGTTTGTCGGGCGCAGCGATGATGTGATTAAATGCTCGGGATACCGGATCGGTCCGTTTGAGGTGGAAAGCGCGCTGCTTGAACATCCGGCGGTTATGGAGACGGCGATTACGGCGGTGCCAGATCCGACCCGCGGACAGATTGTAAAGGCGACGATCATTCTTGCCAACGGGTTTCAGCCGAGCGATGCGCTGAAAACAGAGCTGCAGACGCATGTCAAGTCTGTGACCGCGCCCTACAAGTACCCTCGTATTATTGAGTTTGTGGACGAAATTCCAAAGACGATCAGCGGCAAGATTAAACGCGCTGAGCTGCGGCACCGGGACAGCCTGCGATTCGACTCATAAGCACATTTTCATATTTTCCCTCATTGCCATGGAAATTTGGCATATGCACGCACACCTGAGGATGCTGCGTGAGTCGGGAAAACGCGTGCCTGCGGCGAGGTGAACACCATGCCGGGAACTGTAGCTGCAACGAGTGGAGGTCGGGAGAGCCGCAACTGCGGCAATAGTGAGCTGTGGCTGCGGCGGCTGGTGGGCCAATGTGCACATGGGCAGGCGTTTTGTGCCTTAAAAAAAGAACACTGCGTCTGCGGCAAGGTGAAGATATGACGGGAGTCGTCCGCGCCTGCGGCGAAGAGCAATGCCTGTTACTACAATGCCTTACTTTATTGAAAACTGCGCCTGAAGAGATAAGAGGCGGTGCGAAGATCGCACCGCCTCTGTTATTTATATATTTATACAAGCTGTTCCTTGCTGAGAGTTTTGGAGGGAATGGTTTTCTGGCGCAGGTTGTGTTCTGCCTGTATATGCCGAATGGTCTTTGTCTTTAACCGCGTTGCAAGCGAGTAGGACACCGCTTTATTGCCCCGGAATTTGACGCCCGGCAGCAGTTCGCCGTCCGTTATTCCTGTGCAGGCGAACATCATATCCTCGCCCCTTGCCAGATCTTTAGCAAAATAAACGCGCTCGGGATCGTAACCGTCGGCTTTGATGCTCTCCAGTTCCGCCGCGTTCTGCGGCGACAGCTTTACCTGGATATCCCCTTCCATGCAACGCATGGCAACTGCCGTGAGCACGGATTCCGGCGCGCCGCCCACGCCCATATACAGGTCGATCCGGCCATCGTCTATGCAGGTGGCAATAGAGGCGGCGACGTCCCCGTCTCCAATCAGCTTGATTCGCGCGCCGCATTCCCGGATTTCCGCAATGAGATCCTTATGCCGGGGCCGGTCCATGACCGCAATCGTCAGATCACGCGTCGATTTATTGAGACAGGCCGACGCAACCTTCAGGTTTTCACGGACGGGGCAGTTGATATCCAGATACCCGCAGAGCTTTGGGCCGTAAGCCAGTTTTTGCACATAAAAGGTAGGAAGAAACGCAAGTGAATCCTTTCCGCCTACGGCGATGATGGCCAGTGCGTTCGCCTGGCCGTTGGCCACCAGTCTGGTCCCGTCGATCGGATCGACCGCGATATCCAGTTCGGGGTATTCCGGATGGTTCCAGTTGCCCACCTGCTCCCCGATATAGAGCATAGGCGCTTTGTCCTTCTCCCCTTCGCCAATGACAATCCTGCCGCGGATATTGACGAGGTCGAGCATGCCGCGCATGCCGTCCACCGCCGCCTGGTCCGCCCCGTTCTTGTCGTTCAGGCCCAGATATCTGCTTGCACGTAGCGCTGCGACCTCCGTTACACGCACCATATTGAGCGATATGTCTCTCTGGATATCCTCCATACTGCTTACGCCTCCGTTATTCTATTATATTCAGCCCGCAATCCTCTGTAAAACCTGCAGAGCGGGCTCGCTGTACTTGTCAATCGACGAATCGGACTGGGCGCGCACGGCAAAGTAGTAATCGTTGAGCGGACTGTTCGCGCCGATGGGTATATCTGTCTCCGTCAGGGGGTAGAGAGATTCAGCGGGTTTGTAATAGGCAAGCCCCCGCAGTTCATCCGCCATTGCGATAAATTCTTCCCTGCCTACAAAAAAGGCGATATTATACGGGACAAGCTGTTCATCAATGTCGCGGTAGGCGATGTCAAACAGGTTCTCATTCTCTTCTGTACGCTCGGCGGGCATGGAGACGCGGGTAAAGGTGACGGTGATCTTTCCGTCGCCGTTCTGATCCTCCACATACCGCTCCAAAAACGCCTGGATATCCTCTATATCCCCCTGTTCGATCAAACCGTCCTCCTGGAGGAGGACCTGCAGGTCGGGCTTGGGGGTGGATAGCATATTGTACACGGCGATCACGATCATGGCCGTGCCGAGGATCGCGCCGAAAATATAATAGCCGCGACGAAAGGAGTTGCGGTTCCTGCGTTTCCGCGCGACGCGCTCCAGCTCCTCCCTGTCCAGTACTTCGTCGTCAAAAAACAGGTCGTCCGGGTCGTTGATCGATTCCCGAAGCTTCCTGCGGCGGCGCTGCTCCGACACGTGGTCTACCGGGGCGTTGCCGGTCATCTGGTTCCACTTATTTTTAATGCTGTCCCACAGCCCCATCAATCCTACCTCCTCGGCTTATCATGATATTTTCCCGGCTTCTATCGTTTCATTCGGCACTACGCGCAGGCGCGCCAATCAATTCTTAGTTTGTCAAAACGCAGCCGTACTGTGCGCAGCCTATAAATACCGACTATGCCCGGCGCCATACCAGTGGATGCGGACTGCCATATTCCCCGAATTTCGCACAATAACACACACCGGATTGACGCCGCATTTGTTTGCTCATAGCAGATGCTTTCACCTGAGGACACGTAGCACAATAATGATATTATATGCAAAGACGGATCGCTTGTCAAATATGCAGCGCTTAAATCAGATTCTGCGCTTGACGCGCCGGACCGTTTTACGACAGAAAGCACAGCTGTATAAACTGCGTTGCGTTTGCAGAACAGACCGCGACGCCCAGGCCGCGCATGATAAAGCAGATAATCCCTTATACCAGTTTCTTTATAATTGGTATCTTTTTCATTGCCAGCGATATGCCTGTGCATATAAGCATAATCACAGCTGCATAAATAAGGTTGGATATGTAATTTTGCATAAAGGCAAATGATTTGATTCCCAGCCTGTTCAATAGATGCAGGAAAATTTCATGTAGAACATATATGCCAAACGTATTGCAGGATATGGTACGGATCAATTTGCAAAGCGGATTGCCGCTGCGATAAGTATAACGTACGCTTAACAGATAAATGATACATACGTTTACCAGAGTAAAAGCAGTGTCATACCCGTTCCAGACTACGTCCCAGACCGTCCCTGTCACTTTGGAGCTAAACACGCCCCACAAGCCAAGACAACATGTTGAAATGCACAGCAATGTATATAAAACTGGTTTTGCGCATATTCTGCTGGTTACAACTTTTGTATCGATCATGCTTTTGTTGCTCCCCACCAGACATCCTATTCCGAAATACGCTAACGTATGGACATATAATCCGCGAAGAGGATGAAACATATTAAAATAATTCGTCACAACATATTGGCGGTCCCCTGCGATGAAATACTTGTACATTGTCGCGCACATGCATATAATCTCGTTGCCAAATGCCAGTATAACACAAAGCGTTACCCAGTAAAGCAAAGTTTTCGCGTTATTGTCATACGCCATTTTGATCAGAGGAAAAAACAAATAGATGCATACCAGCGCGCCCATAAACCAAAAATGATTGATCCAGCCCTGTTTCCAGGTCCACAACGCATCGAAAAACTCCTTTACGGTAAGCCATTCGTTTTCGATGCGCATTATAAATAGTAAATTGATAGCGCCCCAGACAAATGTAAGGATAATCAGCCTTACTGTTTTTTTTTAAATGCTTTTTCAAATCAAATTTCTTATTTATAAGCAAATAACCGTTTGCGAAAAAGAACAGCGGAACGCATGTTGATAATATTGCCCTGATAAAATAGTTTACGCATTCATATGCGGATTGATTAAAATCATACGGCACCGTGGTGGAATGATACATGACCACAAACAGCATTGCGATACATTCGATTAGGTCAATAGAATCGTATCTGGCTGGCAAAGGTTTATTATCCTGCATTTTTTCCTCCCGGTTATCGTATTTGTTCCGCAGGTGTTTAGAAAAACCGCAAACCCGCGGTACAGCGGGTTTGCGGTTTTATTCTCAAGGGTCAACTCCGCAATTCCAGGCTGCCTGCCCTGTTTAACTCTTTCGCATTGTCATTACATGGCCACCGGGTTTTAAGCCGCGCATATCGCAAGAAAACGGATTACCCCTTTAACGGCTTCATCGTCGGGATTTTCGTGACCAGCCTTAGATAAGCTCCGCTTAGCGTCTATAAGTCCCGAC